>Ga0307509_10000011_pt1 | contig 298257 bp, 224 predicted proteins | sample 10_EM_MG_FD_202245 | JGI IMG/M metagenome (GOLD analysis project Ga0307509, IMG submission 202245) | Populus trichocarpa ectomycorrhiza microbial communities from riparian zone in the Pacific Northwest, United States - 10_EM | ecosystem: Host-associated > Plants > Roots > Unclassified... | reverse complement strand
CGTGACGAGCAGGTGCTCGCTGGCGGCGGTGGCGCGCACGACGCCGAGGGCGTGCTCGCCGAAGCCGAGCGCATCATCCGCGCGAAGCGATGATCAAGCCGGTTCGGCTCGTCGACGAAGCTCGGGAGGAGCTTCTCGCTGAAGGCGCGAAGTACGGAATGGGTTCATCCGAGCGGTGCGCGCAGCGTTCAGGCTGATCGCCCGGTTCCCCGAGGCGTGGGCCGCGTATCCCAAACGGCGAGGTGTTCGGCGATACGTGATGAAGCGGTACCCGTTCGTGATCGTCTATCGCGAGCTGGCAAAGGAGATCCGTGTGCTTGCCGTGGCCGCGGCCAAGCGACGACCAGGCTACTGGCGCCGTCGTGGCTAACTCGGTCACGTCGTCGGTCACGCACGCCACGCGAGGATCCGGAGGAGCATGACCACGGCCCATTGATCCTTGACGACGCACGAGAACTTGGCCTGGTCCTGGCGGTACGGACCGAAAAGGTAGTTGGGGGACAGACCGTCAAGACGTTCGGGGCGAAGATCGCGAGCCTCGTCGAACAGCCCGAACGTGGGGCCGCGATAGGGCGCCTCGCGATCCACGCTGAGCACCCACTCACTGAGCGCCACCGGCTGCTTCAGGGACCAGGTTCCGAAGTCGTAGCGGAACGCGAAGGTTGCGGCAGGCGTGACGATCGCGACCGCGGGCATCGGCAATAGCTCGGTTGGTGGCGGCGTCTCGACGATGTAGTGCCCGACGACACGCACGTCCTCAGAGTCGAGACGCGCGGCGAACGTGCGGATGAGCTCGACGTAGTCCCACCAGCCCTTGCCGAACTCGAAGTGGTCCGGAATGTTGTTGGTACCAACCCACGCATCGAACTCCGAGATGACGACCGGCTTCTTGCGCGGCTGAAACCGCGCGAGATCAAAGGGCGGTCGACGATCTCGCCGTCGCAGCGCCCGTTCCTCGTCCTCGATGAACTGCCGAGCTTGTTCGATGTCCTCCTCGCGGAGGTGGGGGTAATCCGCGAGCAACTCGTCGCGTGCACCGCCGCGCAGCGCGCGGCGGCCGACGTCGTCGAATCCGAGCTCGGCCCGCACGGTCTCCCATGGAATTCCCAACGCCTCGGCTTCCTCGTCGTCCTGTGCCATGAGCTCAGCGTACCAGGCAGCAAATCGAGCAGCAGCCACGAGCGGGCGGCCGTCACCGCATCCCAGCTGCCTCCAGCGGCCGGGCGGAGCGTGGGTAGCCAGAGCGTCACGAATCTCTCTTCCTCTTGCCGCGCGGCTTCGGCAAACGACGTTCACCCTCCAGGAGCTTCGCTGTGGCGGCGAGGTCGTCGACGTAGCGCTCTGCACCCTTGGCTTCGGCTTCGACGCGGCGTCGCTCAGCGAACGCCGAGTATTGTCCTTCAGCCCAATCGAGCGCCTCCTCGTGCGACATCGTGCCGGCCCCCCAGGGAGGACCGGCAGCTCGGTGTCGCGCAAGAACTTGTCGAACGCCGCGGACCAGTCCGCCATCTTGATGTCCTTGCGGCGCTGCGCGCGGAACTCGGCTTGGTCGAGGAACATCACCGTGATCCGATTGAGGGTATCGAGCTCTTTCTCATCGAGGGTAGTTCTTCGCCGTGCCGACGTCGCGCTTGAGCACGCGCCCACTGCTCCAACTCGTCAGCCCCATGTTCGGTTTGTCGGAGTCGGCGCGCCCGCGCACGATCTCCGCGGCGGTGAGCCCGGTGGCGGCGTGGTGCATCTTGTTCTGCATGAACGCGAAGAACCGCAGCGTCTCCTGTTGGCCCTCGACGTAGTCGGAGGCCAGGGCGAAGATCTCGCGGATACGCTGGTAGACCCGCGCCTCGCTCGCGCGAATGTCGCGGATTCGCTCAAGCAGCTCGTCGAAGTAGTCGGCGCCGGCCGGCTGTTTCAGTCGTTCGTCATCCAGGGTGAATCCCTTGACGACGTACTCCTCGAGTCGCGTGGTCGCCCATCGCCGGAACTGGGTGCCACGCGGCGACCGCACGCGATAACCGACGGCGAGCACGACCGGTAGCGAGTAGTGGTCAACCGTCCGAGAAATCGTGCGATTACCTTCGGTTCGAACTGTTCGGAATTTCCGAACAGTTGCCTCCGGCGACGTTCGCCCTCCGCGAAAATGTTGTGGAGATGCTCGCTGACGGTTGGAACCGAGACCTGATACAGATCTGCGAGCTGTCTCTGCGAGAGCCAGACCGATCCATCGACGAGCCTGACGTGGATGCGCGTGATCCCGTCCTCGGTCTGATAGAGGGTCAGCTCGGACTGGTCATTTGCGTTGGGCACGCGTCCTCCGTGGCATGTTCGCGTTCTCGCCCAGCCACGCGAGATCTCGCATCCAGGTGGCGCGCTCGGTCGCGTCGCGCGTGAACAAGGCCCGCGTCTTGGTCAGGACCAGCGTGTACGGGCTACCCGTCCGCCGGGTCTCGTGGGTGACGGGAAGCTCGTAGCTCGTGATCATCCCGTGGACGTGCGCGCGCCGGTCCTTGGCGAGCGGCCACTCGAATTGCTGCTCGTTCGCCGCCCGAAGGAACCGGCCGAGGCGCGTGCATAGCTCGCACTTGCACCCGAGCTGTGTCCCGATCGACCAGTCTCCCGGCGCGCGGGGTGGCGTGGCCACGAGCTTGGTGAGCGTGCGCGTGCAGTCGTCGTGCAGCGGCTCGAGGCCGAGCATGGCGGCGCCGTGGGGCGCTCCGGCGCGCAAGACCGCGAGCGCTCCGGCGATCGGGTAGCCTCGCTCGGGCGCGAGGCGAGCGACGATCGTCGACTGGAGATCGCGATCGTCGGCGAGGGCCGCAGCAGCGAGCAAGCCGACGAGCGGGCGACTGGCGGCCTCAATGGTCTTGAGCGAGTGGCTCGACAGCGGGGGCTTGATCCAGGCGTCGAGCCGTGCGTTCAGCCAGGTCCATTGCGCACGTACGATCCGGCGAACGAGCTCGACGGCGTCGTCTCCACCACGCGTACACAGCGGTGCGCTCAGCGCCGGCAACGAGCCGAGCCAGGCCGCGCCCGAGCATGGCTGAATCTCGTCGGCCCTTGGGCCTACACTCGCGCTCAGATGAACGCACGGCCGAAGACAGTCCACCGCCACGGCGGCGGTAAACGCATCGCCGACCGCAAGGCCAAGGGCAAGAAGATCGCCCAAGGCAAGGCCACCACGAAGCTGCTCGTCGCCCTAACAGGCAAAGCAAGCGCCGCGAAGGCCGCGGCCGGTGATGAGCCCGTGTTCGCCTACATCGCCAGCTTGCCGCAGCCGCAGCGCGAGATCGCCGAGCGCATCGATGCCCTGGCGGCGAAGACGTTGCCGGGTCTCCAGCGTGCGGTGAAGTGGGGGATGGCGTACTACGGCGTGGACGGGGGGTGGTGCTTCGCGTCCGGCGCCTTCGTCGGCCATGTGAAGCTGATGTTCATACGCGGCACGGAGATCGAGCCGGAACCGCCAGTGACGCCGATCGGGATGGGCAAGGCCACACGGGGCGTTGAGCCGGCATCCGTGGCCGATCTCGACGAACGCCAGGCAGCGTCGTGGATGAGACAAGCCGCCGCCATGCCCTTCTTCGGGGGGAGGAAGCGATGACGAGGCCACCAGCTCGGTGCCCTCGCACGTGTCGGTCTCGGGGTGGCAGTCGGGTGGCCCCGGGATTTTAGCCCCGGGGCTCCCACAGAGCCGGACATGCAGATCTCCCGCATCGTATGTTGGCGACCACATACGATGCGGGAATTCTGCACGTCCGGATCTGTGGGGGCCCGGCGAGGAAACTCGCCGGGCTACCCGGCGATCGTGTGGTTGCACGAAATTGCCAGGCGTCGATCGAAGTCCAGAGTTACAACGAGTCCGCGATAGCGAGGTGCGACGGTGCGAGTGCTCACTGCCGACCTCGGAGCGCTCGGCGATCACGTTCCGCTCGGCACCGTTACCCACGTACCTTCCAGGAAGACCCATGCCATCGCTCGACGCTTCCGCCATGAGTCTCGCTCCGCGCCTGAACGAGTCGTCCGCCGCGGCGACCTCGAACGACCTCGTGAAAGCGATCGCGTCGGCGGTGGTGGATCTCGTCAAGTCCGAGCCAGGGCTCCGGGCCGAGCTTCAGCGCGTGCTTGCGGCCGCCAAGTCGGACAGCGACGAGATGCTCACCACCCACGAGGCCGCGGACATCGCGAGGGTCGCAGTCGGCAGCGTCCGGCGCTGGGTGCGGCAAGGCCGGCTCCGGCGCCACCGCGTCGGACGAACGCTGCGGGTCAGCCGGGTCGAGCTGGAATACCTGATGCGAGATCCCGGGCCTGATCGCGAGTTTACCCCCGAGGAACAAGCTGACCGTGATTTCCGTTAATCTGCTGTTCAACGTGGTTGGCGAGCGACCAGACGAAGCGCGAGAGTTGCAGCGCTGTCGCGCAACGGCAAGGCGCCGCGGCGCCGAGCATCTGTCGTACCGACGAGCATCGACCGCCGTCGGGTATCAAGACTCACGGCGAGCCGAGCGTCGCAGCATCAGTGACTGGATCGTATTCGAAGCATAACGTCATGAGCGGAAGGGACGACGACTGATGTCCAGCATCTACCCCCGTGGGGGCCGGTTGTGGATGAGGATCAAGGAACAGGGCAAGTGGCACAGCCGGCCGACGAGGTACCGGGTGGGCTCGGAGCGCGATGCCGAGCGCTACGCCGTGCGCGCACAGGAACGGATCGACCGCCGGTCGACCGAGGCGCCGGTACCCGGCGGGCCCCTCACCGTGGCGCAGTACGCGATCGGCACGTGGATCGAGAAGCGCAAGGAGCTCGACCTCGACTGGCGCAACGACCTCGGCCGGCTCAGGCATCACGTGCTCCCCACGCTCGGCAAGCTCGTGCTGTCCGAGGTGTCCGCGCCGCACATCGTGGCGCTCATGCACAAGCTCCGCACGTCGCCGACGAAGGCCACGAAGGCGCCGCTCGCGCAGCGCAGCATCTACAACATCTACTCGGTGATCTCGGCGATGTTCGCGATGCCGAGCTGGCGGGGCTCATCGACCGCGCACCCGCGAAGCTGACGGCGTACCAGCTGGGGCCGCTGGTCGACAGCGACCCGGAGTGGCGCGACGGCTCCGTGTTCACGCGCGAGGAGGCCGAGGTGCTGCTCTCGCACCCGGGCATCCCGCTCGATCGCCGTATGGTGTACGCGCTGGGCGTGCTCGCCGGCTTGCGTCCTGGCGAGGCGGCGGCGCTGCGCTGGCGCCACTACGACGCGACCACGGCGCCGCTCGGCAAGCTGACCGTCGCGCTGGCGTACAACACGCGGAAGCACCGCGCGAAGACGACGAAGACGGATGCCGTGCGCCACGTGCCGGTGCACCCGACGCTCGCGGCGATGCTGGCGGAGTGGCGACTGTCGGGCTGGGCCGCGATGACGGGGCGCCGGCCGGCGTCCGACGACCTGATCGTGCCGCTACCGCCCGATGCCGTCGCCCGGCGGCGGGCCCGCACCGGCGACGCATTCCGCGGCCACGACTACTCCGGCAAGAAGTGGCGCGAGCACGACATGCCGCTGCTCGGGTGGCGCTACCGGGAGCCCTACGCGACCAAGTCGACGTTCATCACGCTGGTGATCGAGGACGGCGCGAAGCCGGATGTCATCCGCGATCGCGTGACGCATACCAAGGCGGCGCGCGACGCATTCAGCGGCTACGACCGCGGCCCGCACTGGATCGAGGGGTGCGGCGAGGTGAGCAAGCTGCAGCTGACGCGGCGGCTTGCTACATCATTTGCTACAGCCGGCCAGTTGCTTGAATTATCAGCAGAAGAAAGTGGAGGCGGCGGGAGTCGAACCCGCGTCCGAAGATGAGTCAGGACAAGCTTCTACGCGTGTAGGCACGCCATTCAGGGTCTCGCACTTGCCGGCGGCGGCCGGTCTGCAAGCGCAACAAGCCAACTAAATCTCGGCCTCCATGTGTTGGCGGGTCAGGAGGCCCAGTCTGATTGTGTCGGTGTTCTGTGGCTACAGACGGAAGCTACAGACACCGTCGTTACCTGTTTTTATTCAGGCAGCGAGTGCAATTGCGCTGTTGTCGTTCGCAGTTGCATGGTTTGCCCCTTTTTACGTGGCCTGGGGCGCCACGACGCGCGACTCGAACGTCATCATCCCCGTCGAAACCGTTACGCCCCCATGTCAAAGAACGGCGCCCACTATGGAGCGGGGAGGGCGATAGGTCAACCTGCTCCATGGGGTGGTTCAGCGAGGTGAGCGAAGACGCGCGGGGGCGAGGCGGCGGCCGGGCGTCGAGTTTTGGGCGCTGTGGTGACTGAGCTGATGAAGATGGAACGGGTTTTGGCGCGATGGACGGGGTTGGAGGCTGGGTTCCGCCGGGGTTGACCGGGTCTGACCTGGGTTTGCCGAGGATGGCGAAGGGCATGTCGGGTGCAACCGGTCCGACCATGACGAGATGGATGGTTCGGCTGGGAGCGGGCGGGGGCGCCGGGCACGGGACGGGGTGAGTAGGTGGCGGGCGGCGGCGCCGCGAACGGGGGCGAGGCGAGGCGGAGTGGACGGCGCCGCCGCGAAGCGGGACGGGATGGGAGAGCGCGCGGCGCCGTCGCGGGCGAGGGGTGTGGTGACACGCGCGTCGACGAACGATGGATGGCCGCGGGATGCGAGACGCTGGCCAGCGGGAAGGGTCGACGACGAGCAGGACGCGATCCGAGTTAGCGGGCGCGAGGGTCCGAGCGTGCGTGTCAGGACGAGCGGGCGGCGTCGCCGCGGAACGGGGTGGTGAGGTCGGCGCGCCAGCGGAACTTGTGGGTAAACGGGTTGCTGCGGCCGAGGACGGCGTCGGCGATGAGCTCGCCGAGGACGGGGGCGAACTTGAAGCCGTGGCCGGAGCCGCCGGTCGCGACGGTGAGGGTGGGGCGTGCGGGGTGGCGGGCGATCCAGAAGTCGGCGTCGCGGGTGTCGCCGTAGACGCAGAGCCGGCTGCCGACGATCTGGGCGTGAGCGAGGGCGGGGATCGCGTCGGCGAGGAAGCTGCGCAGAGCGGCTTCCTGGGCGGTGGTGACGTCGCGCGGGGCGCCGGGGGTGTAGTCGATGCCGGCGCCGTGATTGGCAATCTTGACGATGCCGTCGCGGTTGATGGGAAAGCCGTAGTAGCCGGTGCGGGAGATGTCGGCGCCGAATGCCGGGAAGCTGGCGGCGGCGAACGGGGCGGGGTCGGCGGGGAGCAGGTGGAAGACCGGTTGGCCGACCGGGCGCAGGGCGCTGGCGAGCTCGGGGAGGAGCTGGGGGGCCCAGGCGCCGGTGCACAGGACGATGGCGTCGGCGGGGAGGTGCTCGTTGCCGGCGAGGGCGCCGTCGTCGACGATGCGGTCGATGGCGCAGTCGGCCCGGACGGTGATGCCGGCGGCGATGGCGTCGGTGATGAGCTGGGCGACGGTGGCGCCGGACTCGGCCCAGCCGCCTTCGCGGTGGAGGTAGCCGTCGACGTAGGCGCCTGGGCGGTAGGCGGGGAACCGGGCGGCGATGGCGGCAGCGTCGAGGCGCTCGATGTGATGGCCGCGGCGAGCGAGGAGGGTGAAGCTGGCGTGCTCGAAGCTGCCTGGCTGCATCGGCTGCTGGGTGAGGAAGCAGACGCCGGTCTCGTGGAACCGGGCGGTGCGCCAGGTGCCGTTCCAGCGCCGCCAGCCGTCGAGGGCGCGCTCGCCGAGCAGGGTGTAGTCCTCGTCGGCGCCGTAGTCGCAGCGGACGAGCTTGCTGATGTCGGTGGACTCGGCCAGCGGATGGGGGAGCGGGCCGGGGTCGGCGAGGGTGACGTCGCAGCCGCGGGCGTGGAGCTCGAGGGCCGCCGTGACGCCGAAGATGCCACCGCCGATCACGAGGACGTGCACGAGGTGATGTTACACAACCTTCGGGTGCAGAAGCGGCGCCTGCGGCGTCACCGGCGCCGCTTTGCACGCTCCGAGCGCCTGGCGCACCGACCGTTTTTTCGCCGAAAGGATCGAAACGATCGGGTTTCGGGTCCTGCCTCGTTGCGCAAGTGATCGGAATCAGCGGCGGTGATCCATCCAACCGGTCGCTGCGCTAGGTACCGGCGAGTCGATAGGCGTGGATGATCGTGAGCTCGCTGTGATTGCCGACGGCGTCACGCACGCTGCCGCGCAGCGACGCGTAGGCCGCGTGGGGCGGGTGGAGCACGACGCCGAGCCAGCGGTCGCCGAAGCGGAGGCCGGGCACGGGCGACCAGGTCTTGCCGTCGTCGAACGAGACGTCGATGGTGATGCGCGCGATCGCGGGGGTGGCGGCGCGCTGGGGTCGCTCGACGACGACGGGGAGGACGAGGGCGCGGCCGGGAGCGCGGTCGTCAGCGTCGAGCTCGGGGAGGAACCGCAGCGTCGGCAGCGGCAGGATCGCCGGGGTGTCACCCGCGACGTGCTGCGACCGGAACGTCCAGGCCGCGGTGACGTGAGTGGACAGATCGAACAGCGGTGAGCCATCGAGGAGGTTCGGACCGCGTGTGCTGTCCTGCTCGAAGCGGTAGGTGGCGTCGCCCGGCGGGACATCGACGGTCGGAAACCAGAACTCGTGCTCGTCGATGTGGTCGGTGAGCACGCTGTCGTTGCGGAACAGCGTGGCGCGCTGGTGAGTCCAGGCCGACCAGCTGGCGCGCGAGGGCAGGGCCTGGTCCGAGAACATCGACGGTGCGATGGTCAACTGATCGCCGATCCGCGCCGCGGGCGGACCGAGGAAGGCCTCTGCGAGCGCCGGGCCAAACGGTGCGTGGTTCCACCGCTCGACGTAGTGCTGGCCCGGCAGGTAGCGTCGGACCGCCAGGGTCTCGCCGACCGCGAACAGGAACTCGGGGACGACCGGAATCGGCTCGAGCTGCGCGAGCTGTGTACCCCAGCGAAACCCGGGCCCGAACACGTGCTCGGTGCGGTGGGCGGCGCCTGGCTGGTCGAACAAGTCGGCCTCGGTCACCGAGCCGATCTCGGGTGTGTCGTCGAGCACGATGTGGAGAAATCGGCGGAACGTCGAGTGGCTCTCGCCGCGGTTACTGGCCTCGACGGTCGCCAGCTGGCGCGGCGACACGGTTTCCTGCCAGCCGGTGACCATGCGACCGCGCTCCTGGTGCGCGAAGGCGTAGCGATCCGGATCGTCGATCGGCGCGCCGGATCGGACCGCCGCCGCCACGATCCACGATCGAAACTCGTCGGCGAGCGCGTCGGGGCCGAGCTGGGCCGTGAACAGCTGTTGCGGTGCGCTGGTACGCACCTCGGCCCGCGCTGGAAGGTCCCAGGTCCCGGCCCCGATGTTGCCGAACGCGAGCGGGACGCCGGTCAGGGTGACGTCGGCCGGCTTGGCCAGGCGAGCGTCGAGCGTGATCGCGACGTCGTGATCGAGGGTGAGGCGCGGATAGACGAGGTACACCGGCTCGTCCGGGAACGCGTGCACCGCGTAGGTCGCGCGCGGCAGCCGCAGGGTGAGGGCACCGTCGACGTTCGCGGTGGTCAGCTGCGCGGTCGCGGACCGCTCGATCAGGGCCACGAACGCCGCCGCGGGCTCGCCGGCGCGGTTGATCACGCGCAGGGTGAGCTCGTGCGACTCGACCTCGCGTTCGACCGTGACGGCGGTGGCGATCCGGGTGTCGCCGGCGGTCGCGACCACCGCGCCGGTGTAGACCCCGTCGGGGCCGTCGCCGTTGGTGTCGACGGTCACGACGGCGTCGGCGGAGCCGCCGGCGGGCACCGTGAGCATGGCGGGCTCGACGCGGATCAGGCCCGGCGGCGCGGCGCCGTGGTCCGGCAGCGCGAGGTTCGCGGTGAGCGCGAGGGTGATCGGGGCGGTGGCGTCGTTGCGGTAGGTCACGGCGCGGACGAGCACCGGATCGTCGGTGTGGGGCCACACCGCGAGGCCGAGGCTCACGCTCGACGGCTCGGCGATGACGTGCTGCCGCGTGGCGCGGTCGACGTCGATGCGACCGGCGCCTTGCTCGAACACGGTGAGCGCCGGGTTGGCGAGGGCCGAGCCGGTGAGCGCGGCCTTGAGCTCGGGGCCGGCCCAGTCGGGGTGCTGCTGGAGCAGGAGCGCGGCGGCACCGGCGACGTGCGGGGCCGCCATCGAGGTGCCCGACAGGCGCTGGTAGGCCGTGCCGACCGGCTCGCCGATCGGCGCGACGGTGGTGGCGCGCGCCGCGACGATGTCGACGCCCGGCGCGGTGACGTCGGGCTTGATCGATCCATCGGGGAGCGGACCGCGGCTCGAGAATGGCGCCAGGGCGTCGTCTCGATCGACCGCGCCAACGGTGAGCGCGGCCTCGGCGCTGCCCGGAGAGCCGACGAAGCCGGCGCCGAGGATGCCGAAGTTCCCGGCCGAGATGACGAACAGCGTGCCGTACTGGGCCGATAGCTGGTTCACGGCTTCCTCGAGCGGGTCCAGGCCGGGCTCGTCGAAGCCGCCCAGGCTCATGTTGACGATCGGCGCGTGCTGGTCGACCACCGCCCACGCCATGCCGGCCAGGATCGCCGAGTCGTCGCAGAACGCCGGACCGCACACCCGGCCGCTCAGGAGCTTGGCGTCGGGGGCCACGCCGCGGTACAGGCCGTCCGATGCGGCGCCGCTGCCAGCGATGATCGAGGCGACGTGGGTCGCATGGCCGAAGACGTCCGAGGTCCCGAGGCCATCGTCGACGAAGCTCTGGGCATCGATCACCGCGCCTGCGAGGTCGGGATGGCTAGCGTCGATGCCGGAGTCGAGCACGGCGATCACCGCGCCGGCGCCGGTGGCACCGCGCGCCCACGCGGCGGGCCCGCCGATCTGGGGAACGCTGTGATCGAGCGTCATCCGGCGGTGGCGATCGAGCCAGAGCTTGGGCGCGGGGCCCGTGGTGCGGGCTGCCGCGGTGATCGGCTGGATCATCGCCAGGGCCGCCCCCGGGTTCGATTTGGGTTGCCGGACGGCGGTTGCATGAAGCGCGGGGATCACGCGACCGATGACGAGGCCGCCGGGGGCCAGCGGCGCGGCGCGCGCGTCATCGCCGGTGATGATCATAGGGAGATCGTCGCGATCGCGATCGCCGAAGCCGTCGGCGAGCAGGCGGGTGATATTGAACAGCGCGCGATCGACGCGGTTGGCCCCGACCAGCGGCGCGACATCCTTGGGGATCACCGTGACCTCGTCGCCCAGCCGCAGCGTCACGAAGCCGATCTGCGCACGGCCGGGCCCGGGCTCGACATGCACGGTCGGGAGCCCGGACCCTGGGGTGAGTGTGACGCGATCGCCGGTGATGAGGGTCACCGTGTTCGCAGGATCGGCCGCGCTGCCCACCGCAGGGCGCGACACCGCGCCGGCGGTCGCGCTGGTCGACGGCACCTCCTGGCCGCAGGCGAACATGCCCAGGGTGACCGCAACGCCATAGATCCATCGCCCCGCGCCACGAGCTCGTGCGCGCGCACTACGTATCATCGCATCCATGTCTGCTCCTTGGTGGGCCCACACCTCTCCCATCCCGGAGGGGTGGCGCACTGCCTTAGGAGGCCGGCACCACCCGATCCGGCTCACGCGATGATCGGATCTGCGGGAGCGGCGCCAGGCGCGACGTCACGCGGTGCGGCGCGGAGCGAGTTGGCCCTGCGGCGTGGCCTATCATCGTGCTGTCGTCGCCAGCTACGCAGCGGGCGATCGAGCTCGCCCTGCGGCGTGGCCTATCATGATGCTGTCGTCGCCAGGCACGCAGCGGGCGATCGAGTCTCACGAGGTTGCGCGTGCGCTTGTTGTGGTTGACCGTCGCGGGCTCTGTGTCGCCAGGCACGCAGCGGGTGATCGAGTCTCATGAGGTTGCGCGTGCGCTGGTTGTGGTCGACCGTCTCGGGGGCGGTGTCGCCGGGCACGGTCGCGAGCGACGGGAGTCGCCGCGGGCCCTGCGGTCACGGTCGCGGTGAGCGCCGATGCAGGCGTTCGGCTCGCTGATCCCCGCGCAGGTACCCAAAATCTGCTAACGAAACGCTATGCGCTACCTCCACACGATGATCCGTGTCCGCGACTTGCCCGCGGCGGTGCACTTCTTCTGCGAAGGGCTCGGGCTCAAGGAGGTCCGGCGCCGCGATCACGAGAAGGGTCGGTTCACGCTGGTGTTTCTCGGCGAACATGGCGAAGGCGACTCACCGCAGATCGAGCTGACGCATAACTGGGATCAACAGGAGGCCTACAGCGTGGGGCGGAACTTCGGCCACGTCGCTTACGAGGTCGACGACATCTATGCATCGTGCCGGCGGTTCATCGCGGCCGGCTACCAGATCAGCCGGCCACCGCGCGACGGTCACATGGCGTTCGTTCGGTCGCCGGACTTGATCTCCGTGGAGCTGCTCCAGCGCGGCGCGGCGCTCGCGCCCGCGGAGCCGTGGACGACGATGCCCAACGTCGGCGAGTGGTAATGGCCAAGCCCGCCGCCGATGCCGTCCGCGTGATCGCCAGCAATCGCAAGGCGACGCACGATTTTCATGTCCACGAGCGCCTGGAGGCCGGCATCGCGCTGGTCGGCTCCGAGGTGAAGAGCCTGCGCGAGGCCAAGGTCACGATCGCCGATGGTTGGGTCGAGATCCGCCGGAACGAGGCGTACGTCCACGGCATCCAGATCAACGAGTACGCGCAGGCCAATCGCTGGCAGCACGACGTGTCTCGGATCCGCAAGCTGCTGCTGCACAAGCACGAGATCGAGAAGCTCGGCACCAAGACGCTGATCAAGGGCTACACGCTGATCCCGCTGGCGCTGTACTTCAAGGGCGCCAAGGTGAAGGTCGAGCTCGCGCTGGTCACCCACAAGAAGCAGCACGACAAGCGCGCCGCGAAGCGCGAAGCCGACGACAAGCGCGAGATCGATCGCGCGATGAAGCGGCACTGAAGAGGTGTCGAGAATGCCGTCGCGGCATCGTTCGACACCTCGGAAGGCGCGAGTCTGCGAGCGACGATTCCGTACAGGTTGTCGCCGGTTACGGCGACAGACCGATCGAAAGAAGACGTGGCGACAAGCCGACGAAGTCGGCTTCGTTCGAGACGTCTCGAGCGGGCGGCCTCGAGCCGCCGACCGCGCAAGGTCGCGAACGTCGGTCGCCCGGTTGCCGTGCGAACGCATGCTGGTCGACCTGTGAGCGGGTCGATCAGCACAAGCGGGCCGACCGCGAAGCTCGGGAACCTCGAGATCGTCCGGTGCACATTCGATCGACCTGGGTCAACGAGTCTCGAGCCCGCGAGCTCTTGCACGGGCGAGGCTTCGAGGCTGATCTGGGCCGGCGCCAACGGCTCCCGCGCCGGTGAGCTTTTGCGCGGGCGAGGCTTCGAGGCTGATCAGGGCCGGCGGCGGCGGCAACGGCTCCCGCGCCGGTGAGCTTTTGCGCGGGCGAGGCTTCGAGGCTGATCAGGGCCGGCGGTGGCGCCAACGGCTCCGGCGCCCGCGAGCTCTTGCGCGGGCGAGGCTTCGAGGCTGATCAGGGCCGGCGGCGGCGGCAACGGCTCCCGCGCCGGTGAGCTTTTGCGCTGGCGAGGCTTCGGCTGATCAGGGCCGGCGGCGGCGGCAACGGCTCCCGCGCCGGTGAGCTTTTGCGCTGGCGAGGCTTCGAGGCTGATCTGGGCCGGCGGCGCCGCCATCTCCCGCGCCGGCTTGGGTAGACGGCCGTGAAGTGCCGCGCACGGCCAGGTGACAGCTCGCGCCGCAGATGGGCCCTCGATGCCGCTTGCATTGCCCGCGGCTTGTCGCATAAATATGCGCACGATGCATAACGTCGCTGTATTCGGCGCCGCGGGTTACGCGGGGCTCGAGCTGGTCAAGCTGGTAGCCGTCCATCCGGGCGTGCGGCTCGTGTGCGCCGCGAGCGATGCGCGCGCCGGCAAGCCGATCGACGAGATGACCGGGACGCGGACCAACGCGATGTTCGTCACGACGCAGGCGGCGCTGTCGATCAAGGCCGAGGTGGCGCTGCTCGCGACGCCGCCCGAGGCCGCGGCGGAGCTGACGCCGAAGCTACTGGCCACCGGGTGCCGGGTGATCGACCTGTCGAACGCGCATCGCGCCGATCCGCGCGCGGTGTATGGCCTGGCGTCGCTGTTCGCGGCCGACGTGGCCGGCGCGGTGCTGGTCGCCAATCCTGGGTGCTACGCGACCGCGGTGATCACGGCGCTCGCGCCGGTGGTCAAGCACGAGCTGGTCGAGCGCGAGATCGCGGTGGCGGCCGGGTCGGGCGTGACCGGGGCCGGGCGCACCGCCGACGAGGCGATGTCGCTCGGCGAGATGTATGGCGAGGTCCGCGCGTACAAGGTACTGCGGCATCAGCACGTGCCAGAGATCGAGGCAGCGCTCGCCCGGATGGCGCCGGCGGCGGCGCGGCCGCGGATCGCGCTGACCACGCACCTGCTGCCGCTGGCCCGCGGCATCTTCATGACCGCGACGGCGCGGCTGCGCACCGCGATCTCGACCGAGGCGCTGGCCGAGCGGTATCGCGCCGAGTATGCACACGATCCATCGGTGACGATCGCGGCCTCGGCGGAGCACGTGTCGCTGCGCCGCGTGGTCGGGACCAACTCGTGCGCGGTCGGCGTGGCGTCGGAGGGCATCGCCGGCGGGTTCCTCGTGATCACGGCGGCGCTCGACAACTTGCTGAAGGGCGCCGCGGGGCAGGCGATCGAGAACCTGAACGCGATGCTCGGGCTCGAGCGCACGACGGGCCTCGGGCACCTCGCGAGGCACGTATGAAGCTGCCGCGTGGATTTCGCTTCGCGGCGGTCGCGGCGGGGATCCGGCCCAGCAAGCCCGACGTCGCGCTGTTCGTGTCGGACCACGACGCGGCGTGCGCGGGGACGTTCACGATCAACCGCGCCAAGGCGCCCTCGGTGGTCGACGCCGAGCGCCGGCTGCCCGCCGAGGCGATGCGCGCCGTGCTCGTGACCAGCGGCAACGCCAACGCGGTGACCGGCCGGGCGGGAATCGAGGCGGTCGAGGCGATGTATACCGCCACGGCGCGTGCGCTCGGCATCGATCGCGCGCAGGTTGTGGGCGCGGCGACCGGCGTGATCGGCATGCGGATGCCGTTCGAGAAGGTCGTCGCGGTGATGCCTCGCTGCGTCGAGCAGCTCGGCCCCGATCCGTCGCCGGCCGCCGAGGCGATCATGACGACCGACACCACGAAGAAGCTGGCGTCGCGCACGGTCGTGCTCGACGGCGTGACGGTCACGCTGACCGGCATCTGCAAGGGCTCGGGGATGATCGCGCCGCAGCTCGCGACGATGATCGCGGTGATCGTGACGGACTGCGCGATCGACGCGCACACGCTGCACGCCGCGGTGAAGGCGTCGGCGCCTGACACGTTCGATCAGCTGGTGATCGACGGCGACATGAGCACCAACGACAGCGTGTTCGTGCTCGCGAACGGCGCCGCCGGCAACCCCAAGCTGGTGGCGGCCGAGACCCGCACGTTCCACGCGTTCGTGGCCGCGCTGACCGATCTGTGCGACGAGCTGGCCCGCGACATCGCGGCCGACGGGGAAGGCGCGACCAAGCGACTCGACGTGCGGGTCGCCGGGGCGCCGACGCGCGCGATCGCCCGCGACATCGCCAAGGCGATCTGCGTGTCGCCGCTGGTCAAGGCCGCGATGTTCGGTCAGGACCCGAACTGGGGCCGCATCCTCATGACGATCGGTGCGCGCTGCGGATCGCAGAACTTCGACATCGATCCCGCGCGCTCGTACGTCGCGATCCAGGGCACGGTGGTGTACGACGGGGCACCGTCGTCGTTCGAGCGCAACGCGCTGAAGGCCAAGCTGCGCGAGCCCGTGGTCGCGGTCGCCGTCGATCTGCGCACCGGCACGGCGAGCGCAAAGGCGTACGGCTGCGACCTGTCGTACGACTACGTCAAGCTCAACGCCGATTACACGTCAGTGCTGTTCGAGGCCGCCGACGGCGGCGTGCGCAAGGACGACCGGCTCGGCAACTACTCGCCCGCGTTCAAGCGCGCGTTCCTGGTGCAGGCGCTCGGCTACATGTCGCGATTTCGCGGCATGCGCTGCGTGATCAAGTATGGCGGCGCCGCGCTGACCCGCGATGGGCTCAAGCGGTCGTTCTGCGATGACGTGCTGCTGCTCCACTCGGTCGGGCTGCAGCCGGTCGTCGTGCATGGCGGTGGGCCGGATCTGGCGCACGCGCTCGACAAGGTCAACGGGCACGCCGAGCTCATCGATGGCATCCGCGTCACGCCCGCCTCGGAGCTGCGCGTGGTCGAGATGATGACCGGGCAGATCAACAGCGAGCTGGTCACCGTGCTGAACCGCGGCGGCGCGAGCGCGGTGGGGCTGTCGGGCAAGGACGCGGCGCTGCTCCGCGCCAAGAAGCTGGTGCGCAACGACGGCCGCGATCTCGGCCTGGTCGGCGAGCTGGTCGAGGTCAACAAGGGCTTCCTCGAGTCGCTGATCGGGCAGCACTACATCCCGGTGATCTCGCCGGTCGGGATCGGCGCCGACGGTCAGAGCTACGACCTCAACTCCGACGCGGTGGCCGCTGGCATCGCGCGCGCGCTCGGCGCCGACAAGCTGATGTTCTTCGCCGATGTGCCGGGGATCGTCGAGGCCGGCGAGCTGGTGACCGAGCTGTCACCTGCCGGCCTGCGCGGCAAGCTGGACGCGGGGGTGATCACCGGCGGAATGGCGATCAAGGCGACGGCGGCGCTGACCGCGCTGGCGGGCGGAGTTCGCGCGGTGCACATGATCGACGGCCGGATCCCGCACAACATCATCGCGGAGCTGTTCACCGATACCGGGGTCGGCACGCTGATCAAGGGTGACAGCTGATGGCGGACCTCGAGGATACCCGGGCGCGCCGCGCGTTGATCGTCGAGCTGGTGCGCACCCGCCACGTCACGACGCAGGGCGACCTGCGCGATCTGCTGCGCGCCAAGGGCCACGACGTCACGCAGGCGACGCTGTCGCGCGACCTGGCGAAGCTGCGCGCGCGCCGGGTGTCGCTGCCCAACGGCGGGACGGCCTACGAGATCGAGGGGTTCGCCGCGCGCGACGAGGAGGGCTCGCAGTTCTCGGCGATGGCGTCGCTGGTGCTCGGGATCCGCGAGGGCGCCGCGATCGTCGTGGTCCACACCCGTCCAGGCGCGGCGCAGGCCGTCGCGGCGATGCTCGATCAGGCGCGACTCGAGAGCATCATCGGCTCGATCGCGGGCGATGATACGATCTTCGTGGTGCCGGAGCGCCGGGTCACGACCGTGGCGCTGGCCAAGACGCTGCGCCGGCTGCTGCTCCCCGAATCGGCGCAGTCGCGGTGACGCCGCGGCGCTGAATCCGTCCGCTGCGGCGGGCGGGTGCCGCTCACTCCCGGTGGTACGGCTCGCCGCGCAGGATCTTGAAGCCGCGATACACCTGCTCGAGGACCAGGACGCGCACCAGGCGGTGCGCGATGGTGAGCCGGCCGAACGCGATCAGCTTGCGCGCGCGGGCGCGGACCGCGTCGCTGTGGCCGTCGGCGCCGCCGATCGCCAGCACGACCGGTGCGCCACCGCCGTGCTGCTGCTCGGCGCCCAGGATATCGTGGGCAAACGCGGTGCTGGTGATCGGCTCGCCGCGCTCGTCGAACGCGTAGAGGTGCGCGCCGTCGGGCAGGGCCGCGACCAGGCCGGCTTCGTCCTTGGCCTCGTGGACGACGACCGTAGCGTACGGCCGCAGCCGCTTGAGGTATTCGCGCTCGGCGTCGATCAGGTACGACTCCTTGAGCCGGCCGACGACCGCGACGATCACCTTCACGAGCAGCTCCGCAGCATCCCGGGTATCATGCGCCATGGCGAGCGCACAGACGTGGGACCCCGACGGATATGCCCGGAACGCGCGGTTCGTCGCCGATCTCGGCATGCCGGTGGTCGAGTTGCTCGAACCGCGACCCGGGGAGCGGATCCTCGACCTCGGGTGCGGCGACGGTGTGCTCACCGCGAAGCTGGTGGCGCTCGGCTGCGAGGTGGTCGGCGTCGACGCGAGCGCGGCGCTGGTGGCGGCGGCGCGGCGCATCGGGGTCGATGCGCACGTGATGGACGGCGAGGCCCTGGCGTTCGACGGCGCGTTCGACGCGGTGTTCAGTAACGCCGCGCTGCACTGGATGCGTCGCCCCGACGCGGTGATCGCGGGCGTGTACCGCGCGCTGCGCCCCGGCGGGCGATTCGTCGCCGAGTGCGGCGGTCATCGCTGCGTCGCCACGATCCGCGAGGCGCTGATCGCCGCCCTGGATCGCCGCGGGCTCGACGGCGCGGCGTTCGATCCGTGGTTCTTCCCGACCGCCGAGGACTACCGCGCGCGGCTCGAGCGCGCGGGCTTCGCGGTCGACTCGATCGCGGTGTTTCCACGGCCCACGCCGCTGCCCGGCGACATCGTGGGCTGGCTCGAGACGTTTGCGCTCGCGTTCACCCACGCGCTGCCGGCGGCCGATCGCCCGGGCTATCTCGACGAGGTCCGCGCGGCGTTGCAGCCGCGGCTGTGCGACGCTACGGGCGCCTGGACCGCCGACTACACGCGGCTGCGATTCGCCGCGCATCGCGCGGGTAGCTGATCGCGGCCGGGGCTACGGCGCGGCGTCGTAGGCTTCGCCCGCGGGCAGCCGGGCATCGGCGGGAACCTCGAGCGGGACGCGCGGGGCGTCGTTCCACAGACCCTCGAGATCGTAGTGCTCGCGCGCCGAGTGCAGGAACACATGGACGACGAAGTCGCCGTAGTCGAGCAGCGACCACTGCCCGCTGCGCGCGCCCTCGGCGCCGATCGGCCGCTCGCCTTCGAGCTTGAGGCCCGCGGAGATGCCGTCGGCGATCGCATCGACCTGGCGGTCCGAGCGACCGGAGATCACGAGCTGGTAGTTGCAGAACGAGCACAGCTCGCGGACATCGAGCAGGACCGGCTCGAGCGCCTTCTTGTCGAGGGCGAGCTCGAGGGCTCGCATCGCGCCGTCGAGCCCCTCGGTGGTGGCCTCGGTGGTGGCCGGCGAAGCTGCGGGCGGCTCCTCCGCCATGGCCGAACGTGGCTTGCCCTTGGTCGCCGGCGGGGACGCCGGGACCGATGCATCGCGCTTGCTGTGTGGCTTCTTGGTCATTATCCCTTGGCTCTTGGGTTCTCTGAAACTGTCGGTACGACCGCTAGGACCGGATCTGCCCGGTACCGCGTATCACGAACTTGGTGGTGGTGAGGCCCTCGGCGCCCATCGGGCCGTAGGCGTGGAGCCGGGTGGTCGAGATCCCGATCTCGGCGCCCAGGCCGAGCTCGCCGCCATCGGCAAACCGGGTCGACGCGTTGACGATCACGGTCGACGAATCGACCGCGCGGAGGAAGCGCTCGCCGACCTCGCGATCCTGGGTGAGGATCGATTCGGTGTGGTTCGAGCCGTAGCGCTCGATGTGGGCGACCGCGGCGTCGAGCCCGTCGACCACGCGGACGGCGAGGATGAGATCGAGGTACTCGGCGTACCAGTCTTCCTCGGTGGCCGTCCGGACCGCGGCGCCGCCCAGCGCGCGGACGAAGTCATCGCCGCGGAGCTCCACGGTGGGCGTGAGCCGCGCGACCAGCAGGGGGACGAACGTCTCGGCGATCGCGCGGTCGATCAGCACGGTCTCGACGGCATTGCACACGCCGGGGCGCTGGACCTTGGCGTTCTCGATGATCGCGGCGGCGAGCGCGAGGTCGGCGGCGGCGTGGACGTAGATGTGACACACGCCCTTGTAGTGCTTGATCACCGGGACGCGCGCGTGGTCGGCGACGTAGCGGATCAGGCCCTCGCCGCCGCGCGGGATGCAGAGGTCGATCAGATCGTCGAGCTTGACGAGCTCGGCGATCGCCTCGCGATCGGTCATCGGCACGAGCTGGACGGTCTCGATCGGCAGCCCGGCGGCGGCCAGGCCGTCCTGCACGGCCGCCAGCAGCGCGCGGTTGCTCTCGAGCGCCTCGCGGCCGCCGCGCAGGATGCAGGCGTTGCCGGCCTTGAGGCACAGCGCCGCGGCGTCGGTGGTGACGTTGGGCCGCGCCTCGTAGATCATCGCGATGACGCCCAGCGGGATCCGGACGCGCTGGATCTCGAGGCCGTTGGGCCGGGTCTCGGTGCGCTCGATGCGCGCCAGGACCTCGGGCGCCGAGGCGATGTCGGCGACCGCGCGGGCGAGCCCGGTGATCCGCTTGTCATCGAGCAGCAGCCGATCGAGCATGGCCGGGGCCACGCCGGCCTCGCGCGCGGCCGCGAGATCCTTGGCATTGGCGGCCAGGATCGTGGGCCGATGGCGATCGATGGCGGCGGCGATCGCCACCAGCGCCTGCGTGCGCTGCTCCACCGTCGCTCGCGCCACGACCCGTGAGGCCGCGCGCGCTGCTTCGGCAACGCCGCGAATCAACCGCGCCCGCTCGATGTCCAGGGTCACAGAATCACGAGATCATCTCGGTGAATCGCCTCGTCGATGCTCTTGTATCCCAGCCTGGCCTCGATGGCGGCGGATTGCAAGCCTGAGATCTTGCGGAGGTCGCCGGATGGGTACGCGACCAGGCCGCGGGCGAGCTCGGGGCCGGGGCCGCCTGCGGCACCGGCGACAAAAACACTCACGGTATCGCCAAGCTCGAACTCGCCTTCGACGGACACCAGCCCCGCCGGCAAGAGACTTTTGCCGTGATGGCGCAGCGCGCGGGCGGCGCCTTCGTCGATGAGGAGCCGGCCGGCCGGTCGGGCGCCGTAGGCGATCCAGTGCTTGCGCGCCGACAACACGCCGGGCCCGGGCACGAACAGGGTGCCGAGATCGGCGCCGGCCAGCACGCGCGACAGCACGTCGGGCTCGCGGCCCGGCGCGACGACCGCGGGGATGCCGGTCCGCGTGACGATCCGGGCGGAGCTGACCTTGGAGGCCATGCCGCCGGAGCCGACCCCGCTGGTGCTGCCGGTCGCGACCGGCGCGGCCTCGCGATCGATGTCGTGGACGATCGGCATGCGCACGCCCTTGGCGTCCCACACCCCCTCGACGTCGGTGAGGATGATGAGCGCGTCGGCGGACACCAGATTCACGACCAGCGCGGCGAGCTGATCGTTGTCGCCGAACTTGATCTCCTCGGTCGCGACCGTGTCGTTCTCGTTGATGATCGGGACCACGCCGTGATCGAGCAGCGCGCGCAGGGTGAGCCGCGCCGACAGAAACCGCCGGCGATCGCCCATGTCGTCGTGGGTGACCAGGACCTGGCCGATCGCCAGATCGTGGACGGCGAACGCATGCTCCCAGTGCTGCATCAAGCGGCTCTGGCCCACCGCGGCGGCGGCCTGGAGCCCGGGCAGGTCGTGCGGCCGCCCGGGCAGGCGCAGGCGGCGTACGCCGAGCGCGATCGCGCCGGAGCTGACGATGATGACCTCGACGTCGCGCCGCCGCAGCTCGACGATCTGATCGGCGATCGCCGCCGGCCGGCCCGCGGGGCTCTCCGACAGCAGGCGGCTGCCGATCTTGACGACGACCCGGCGCGCATGGGTGAGCTGCTCGCGGGGACTGACGATCACCGGGGAGGTCGTCTGGGCGAGCGCCGCCACGGTCACCCGGTCGGTCGCGTCGCCGGTCAGCGCCTCGAGCGCCATCTCGGGCGCCATCTCGATCACGGCCTCGGTCACGGCCTCGGTCACGGCCTCGGTCACCGTCTCGATGACCGGGGCCGGGGCGGCCTGGCGCCTCGGCTGCGGCGCCAGATCGGTCTCCTCGTCGCCCGACGCTTCGAGCGCCATCTCGGGCGCCATCACGATCGCCATCTCGATCGCCGTGTCGATCGCCGTGTCGATCGCCGTCTCGGGCGTCGCCGGGGGCGCGGCGTCGATCGCTGCCTTGACGGTCACCGGCGTGGCCGATGTCGGGTGTTTTGCCGCTTGGTTCGTCGCTTTGCTTGCCTCGGTCATTTTACGCCTGCTGCGATGCGCGCCCGCCATCGTCGATCGAGGGCGTCGAGCGCGGAATCGAGGAATGGGTTGCCCTCCGCCGACAGCTGGACCTCGACGGCGGCGACCGTACGCGACAAGAACCCGGTCTTGCTCGCGAGCGCGGTCTCGACCGCCTGATCGAGCTCGTCGACCGCTTCGCCGTCGGTCACGCTGGCCCGGCGGGCCAACAGCCGGCGCACCGCACCGCCGGTCGCGAGATCGGCCAGCTCGAGCGGGGCTCGCAGCGTGGCGCGCGCGGCCGACATCGCGCCGCGGCGAAATGGATGAAACGCGAGCGCGCCGGGCGTCTGGTCGATCGCGCGGCCGATCTCCTCGCGCAGCGCGAGCGCCGTCGCGGCGTTGAGCGCGAGGCCGGTGTGGAGCTTGGCGCAGTAGTGATCGAACAACGTCATCGTGACGAACGTCCGTGCGGCGGACCGTGCGCGCTCGATCGTCGCGAGCGCGAGCAGCATCCGGCGCGCGGCGCGACCGGCGAGCCGGACCATGATGCCGCCCGCGGCGATCTCGGCGATGCTGGTCGGCGGGCTCGTGCCGTGGACCAGGGTCTTGAGCGCCGCGTCGTCGAGGTCGATGTGATGGGCCGCGGCGATCCGGCGGTAGCCACCGCCGAGCACGGTGCCGGACGCCCAGTCGTCGAGGATGGGGATCGGCAACGCGCCGGCCAGGCTACCGGCGATCGCGCGGGCGATGATCGCGCGGCGCTGGCGCACCAGATATTCACGGCTGTGGGCGAGCGAGGTGGTCGTCACGGCTTGGCTCCGTCCGGCTTGGCCCGCCGCGCGGGCGGATCGTCGGCCTTGGGCTTGCGGTTCGTGGCGGGGGTGCCAGGGCCGGCGACCGGCGCGGGCGCGGGAGCCACGGCGGTGCCGTCGGCATTCTTGCGCAGCGGTGGCGCGATCCCCTGCAGCAGAAAGTCGCGGTCGTCGACCTCGCGCAGCCGCTCGGGAGTCGCGACCACGTCGTCGGCCCCGGGCGTGGCGATCTGGGCCGTGGTCCCGAGTCCAGAGATCGAGCTGTCGAGCGAGACCGTCATCGCGAACCGCCGGCCATCGCGCGAGAAGCCGATGCGACCGGTCAACGTCACCGCCAACGGTACACCTTTGTCGGCGTCAAGCACGATCTCTCCTTCGACCGCTTCGACGCTGCGGCCCTCGCGCCACGTGCGCTGGGCCAACGGCTCGGCGGGCGGCGCGCTCGGCTCCGAGGAGCGCCTCACGGTGATCTTGCGGCCGGGGCGGCCGGCGATCTCGGTCTTGCCGCCGTCGCTCAGCTCGGCGCCGGGGGCGAGCAGGTCCCACACCGCGGCGGTCGCCTCGAAGTACTGGTCGCGCAGCGCGCTCGGCTCGTCGGGGGTCTCGGGAGCGCGGGCGTGCCAGCGCTGGTAGCGCGGCCGCAGATAGAGCCGGCCGTCGATGAACGTGGTCTCGCGACCGTAGTCCGCGGAGTTGGTGTAGACCGCGTGGTAGCTCTCGGAATCGCCGTTCTCGATCTGCGCGTGATCCGACAGCTCGCTGACCGGCTTGCCGGCTTCCTCGACGGCGGTGGCGCTGTTGACGGCCGCGCTGTGCGGGCCCAGGGCCGCGAGCATTGCGTGGTACGGCCGCGCCAGCGCCCGGCCGAGCTCCGCCGGGTCGCGGGTCGCGCGCTCGACGTCGATCGGGGGCTCGGTCTTGCGCACCTCGACCACCAGGCCCGGCAGCTCTTGATCCGCCACCCCCTGCGACCTACCGCAGGCAGACGCGCACATTGCCATAACGGCAAACCGGATCATCGCAGGCTTCTTAGCTTTGTCGACGAGCGTGGTCAACTGGCCCCCCGGTCGCGGAACGGCTACCGTACGCGATAGTGCTGGAAAGCCTCGAACCGCTGGCGGGCTCGCCGGCCATGTACCTGTTCGTGGTCGTCCTGGGGCTCCTGTGGGGGAGCTTTGCGAACGTGTGCATTTATCGCTGGCCGCCGAGCGAGGCGTTCCCCGAGGGCCGCTCGGTGGTCAAGCCGGGCTCGCACTGCTTCGCGTGCGGCGCGCCGATCCGCTGGTACGACAACGTGCCGCTGCTCGCCTGGCTGTGGCTGCGCGGCCACTGCCGGTCGTGCAAGGCGCCGTTCTCGCCGCGCTACCTCGTCGTCGAGGCCGTGACCGGTGCGCTGTTCGGCGTCGCCTGGTGGATGGCGGTCGTGGCGCCGCAGGGGTTCGAGCCATTCGATCGGCGGCTGCTGCACTTCTTGGTCTACGCCGGGTTCTGCTTCGTGATGGTCGTGATCGCGTTCATCGATCTCGATCACAAGCTGATCCTCAACAAGATCACGGTGCCGTCGATAGCGATCTTCTATGCGGCCGCGTTTCTGTGGCCCGAGCGGCACTGGTACGGGGGCCTGGTCGGGGCCGCGGTGGGCTACGGGCTGCCCTGGGCGATCGGCGAGGTCTACTACCGGATCACCCATCGCGAGGGGCTCGGGCTCGGCGATGGCATGCTGCTCGCCCTGGTCGGCGCGCTGCTCGGCTGGCGCGGCGTCCTGGTCACGCTGTTCGGCGGCTCGGTGATCGGCTCGGTGATCGGCATCGCGGCGCTGCTCGTCGGTCGGGACCGCGAGCCGGCACCCGAGGCCGGGATGGCCCCTGCGGCGCCCGGCGCACCCGCGGTCGATCCCGCGGCCGACCCAGCGACCGAGCCAGCGACCGACCCAGCGACCAACCCAGCGACCAGACCAAGCGACGACCCGAGATCGGATCCGAGCTCTCACGACGCACCGTCGCTCATGCGCACCGAGCTGCCGTTCGGACCGTTTCTGGCGATGGCGGCCCTGTTTTACCTATTTGCCGCGCCGTGGATTCAGCTCCACTTCCACCTCCCAGGTGGGTGAGCCCGCGCCGGGTCGTTGGTATAGTCCCCAGGTGGTGGGTCAAGCGGCCGAGCAGATCATCGCCGGCGTCGTGCTTAGCGAGCGTCTCGCGGTCACGATGTACGGGGCGATCCATCGCGCCCAGTTCTCTGGCCAGCGCAACCTGCGCGGCCTGGTCGTCGACCCCAAGATCCTGACCGAGTCGTCGTTCCGGATCGCGATCACCGACGGCGGCGCGATCGCCACCGCGGTCGCGCTCGACCACAAGAACATCGTCCCGACGGTGACCGTCGAGGCGGGCGGCCCCGACGTCGTGGTCGTCACGCGCGGCGTCGGACGCTACGTCACCGTCCAGGACGTCATCGCGGCGGCGCGGGCCAACCGCAACCAGGGCGGCAAGCTGTCGATCCCCGTGGCTGCGGCGATCGGCCGCAGCGTCATCGAAGCGCTGGCGGCGGCCCACAAGGCCAAGGTCGTTCACGGCGCGGTGCATCCGCGCAGCGTTCTGATCGACGAGGACGGCGGCGTCCGGCTCGGCGACTTCGTCGTGGGGCGCGCGCTGACCACGGCGGTCGCTCAGGGGGCGGACTCGACGCTGTGGCGCGGCCTCGCCGGCTATCTCGCCCCGGAGCTGGTGGTGGGCGAGGAGCCGACGCCGGGGGCCGACGTGTTCGCCGCGGGCGCGATGCTGTTCACGATGCTGTCGGGCGAGCTGCCACCGGGGAATCTGCACGTCACCCCGGCGGTCGAGCGCCTCGTCCAGCGCGCGCTCGATATCGACATCAGCCGGCGCTACCGCTCGGCGAGCGATCTACTCGAGAACCTGCTCGAGGCGTTCGAGGACGATCGCTGGGAGATCGCCGATCGCGGCGAGGTGATCCAGGCCGCGGGGCTCGCGGACACCGATACCAGCATCGACGAGGCCACCGAGGATCTGCTCGCGTCGCTCGGGTCGAGCCCCAGCGCGGTGCAGGTCACGTCGAGCCGGCCGAGCATCGATCTGCGCGGGGCGGGGGGCCATCACACCCCGGCGCCCACCGCCAACCGGCTCGACGCGTTGCTGGCGGACCTCGACGCATCGAGCGCGCATGTGGCGATCGACGACCGGGCCGGGGCGCGCGCGCCGATCGGCGAGGTCCTCGCGCGCGATCCGCGGCGGACCCCGGCGGCGGGCAAGCCCCGGGTGCCATCGCTCGACGATCCCGACGACGAGACGCCCGAGCCGGGCCTTGCGCCGGGGTTGCATGATGGCGATGCCGCGCTGCGCGGGCGCCCGGGGCGAAACACCGGCGACGAGGTGGCCGCGATGACCGCGCTGGCGGATCTCGACGAGCTGCCGCACGGGTCGTCGAGACCGGGTGCCGTGCCGGGTGCCGTGCCGGGTGCCGTGCCGGGTGATCGAGCCGCGGCCGCGGCGGCGCCCGCCCAGATCGCTGCGGTTCCGGCCGCACCGGCGGTGATCGCCCGGCGCTCCGAGGTGCATGCGACCGCGCGCCCGCTCGTCGATGCCCCGCAGATCGATGATCTGCCGCCGGTGCGGCTCAAAAGCCGGGCGGTCGGCATCGTCGCGCTCCTGGTGGTCGCCGCCGGCAGCATCGGTATCTACCTCAAGTACCAGGAGCAAGAGGAAGCCAGCATCGCGCAGCGCGAGCGCCGCGAGCAGGCGCGCAAGAAGCACGACGAGGACCAGACCCGGGCGCTGAACGCCCAGGCCGACCCCGGGGCGATCACCGTCACGGCGACGCCGCGCGAGGCGAGCGTGTGGATCAAGCTCGGCCGCACCAACCTCGACACCATGGTGTTGACCTCGAGCCAGCTGCACCGCTTGCGGCTCGAGCTCGACGGCTATCAGCCGATCGACACCGAGGTCGTCGCGGCCAGCTGGGAAGGCTCAGGCGAAACCAAGCGAGCCAAGGTCTCGATCGCGCTCAAGGCGGCGGCGCTCGACCGCAAGACCAAGCAGCCGCTGATCGAGAAGCTGCCTGCGCTGCCGCCCAACCTCGCGCCGCAGACCGGGTTCACCCCGGGCGAGGGGCCGATCCACATCGAGACGTCGCCGCCGGGCGCCGAGGTCTGGCTCCTGATCGGCTACGCCGACAGCGGCGTGCACTTCCCGTTGATCGCCGGACGCGCCTACGAGCTGCGCGCGCTCGCCGATGGCTACAAGCCGGGATACGCGTCGATCACCGCCGACGAGTGGCGCGACCCATCCGGCGATCCCAAGGCCCCGATCGATATGGCGAAGAAGAAGCCGGCGATCGAGAAGCATATCGATCTGCGCGTCGACCCCGACGCACCCAAGCTGTCGAAACAACCGAAGCCGCCGAAACAGGGTGGCTAGTGGCGAGCGCGCGCACGTTGCACGTGCGGTGTTCGACCTGGGAACAGGTCGAGGTGTTCCATACCCGCAAGCTGCGCCGCGGCAAGCTGCTCTCGATGAAGGTGCCGTTTCGCTGCGATCCGGGGTCGGCGGTGACGCTCAACCTGGAGCTGCCGAACCAGGTCGTGATCGTGATCGAGGGCGTCGTGCTGAAGTCATCGCCGGTCGAGGCCGATCCCAAGGCCGATCCGAAGGCGGACCCCAAGAAGTCCGATGCCGGCAAGACCTGGCTCGAGGTCGAGCTCGTCGGGTTCACCGACGACGTGGTGGCGCGGATCCGCCGGATGGCCGCGGGTGGGGGCAGCGAGCTGGCCGCCGAGCCGTCGGCACCGGTTGCGGCAGGACCGACCCGCACACCGCGAGCCACCAGCGAGTTGCCGATCGCCGTCACCGCGCCCCCCGAGCGCGCCGTCACCGCGCCGCGTCCGGTCGCCGAGCTCGAGATGGCTCAGTTTCCGGCCGACGAGCGCGCGATGTTCCAGCACCTGACCGCCGAGCTGCGGCGGCTGCGCACCGTGGCGGTGCACGAGGTGCTCGCGGTGCCGCGCGATGCCGACGCCGAGGCGATCCGCCGCGGCTGGATGAACCTCGTGCGGCGCCATCATCCGGATCTGGTCGCGCGCCGCAACGCACCGGCGATCACGCATCTCGCCGAGGAGCTGACGATCCTCGCCAACCGCGCCTACGACCGGCTCCGCGTCGCGCTGGTCGCGGAAGGGCGCGCCACCTCGGTCGGTCCGGCGCTCAACCCACCCCCGGGCTGGCTGGTCGGGTTCGACGACATCTCGAGCACCGGATCGATCATGCGGGCGAAGTTCGTGCAGACGCTGCAGAACGGCGGCAACGCGCCGCAGGTCGAGACGATCCCACCGGTCGCCTCGCAGCTCCACGGCGGCGAGGCGTTCGAGCTGCGCGCGCGCGCGATGCTGGGCGACGGCGATGCCGACAACGCGCAGGAGGTGCTCGCCGCGGCGCTGTGCGTGTATCCGCGCAGCCGGCCGCTGCGGTCGCTGTACTACGTCGCATCGGCGATCAGCGCGCTGTCGAAGGGCGAGCGCATGCTCGCGACCTCGCAGCTCGAGACCGCGCTGGCTCACCACGAGCAATGCATCGAGGCCGCGGCGATCCTCGACCTGCTGCGGCGTCCGAACACACCGGTGATCACCGACGAGATGAGGCGGCTGTTCCGGTGAGCCGCGTGCATGCGCAGCCTGGCTGGCAACCCCGCGCGCACCGCGAGGACCGGTCATGAGCCGCGCGGTCGGCATCGACCTCGGGACGTCGAACTCGGTCGTCGCGGTGATCGACAAGGACGGCGTGCCGCGGATCCTGACCACGCCGGAAGGCTCGACGACGATGCCGTCGCTCGTGTGGTTCTCGCCCGACGGCCCGGTGGTCGGCGAGCTCGCGCGCGCCGGCCTCGACTACAGCCCCGATCTCACGATCTTCGGCGCCAAGCGGCTACTGGGCCGGCGGTTCGATCACCCCGAGATCCGGCGGCTCGCGAGGATCCTGCCGTTCGAGCTGATCGAGGCGCCCAACGGCGATACGTGGATCTCGCTATCGGCCGGGCGCCAGGTGTCGCCCGAGGAGGTATGCGCGCTGATCCTGCGCGAGATCCGGCGGATGGCCGAGCTGCATTTCGGCGAGCCGGTGACCAAGGCGGTGATCACGATCCCCGCGTGGTACGACGCCGCGCAGCGCCAGGCGACCAAGGACGCCGCGCAGATCGCGGGGCTCACCGTGATGCGGCTGCTCAGCGAGCCGACCGCGGCGTCGCTCGGCCACGGCGCGCACCGCGGCGCCGACTGCAAGTACCTGGTGTGCGACCTGGGCGGCGGCACGTTCGACGTCGCCGCGGTCGATGTCGAGGCCGGGATCTTCGAGGTGCTCGCCACGACCGGTGACGCGTTCCTCGGTGGCGACGACGTCGATCGCGTCGTGGTCGAGAACCTGGTGCGCGATGTCCGATCGGCGCGCGGGTTCGACATCACGAGTGACACCGTCGCGGTCGAGCGCTTGCGGCTCGCCGCGCAGACCACCAAGCACGAGCTGTCCGACGTCTCGGTCAGCAAGATCTACGTCCCCGAGCTGGTCCAGCTGCCGTCGGGCAAGCCGCTCGAGTACACCAAGCCGCTGCGCCGCGACGAGCTCGAGCAGTGGGCCGCGCCGCTGATCCGGCGGATCGAGGGGCCGATCCGCGAGGCGCTCAAGCGCTGCGGCCGCAAGCCGCGCGACATCGAGGAGGTCCTGCTGGTCGGCGGCATGACCCGGATGCCGGCGGTGCAGCGCGAGATCGCGCGGGTCACCGGCCGCGAGCCCGAGGTGATCCCCAACCCCGAGGAGGTCGTGGCGGTCGGCGCGGCGCTCGAGGTCGCGCGGCTCGAGGGCACGATCGAGGGTGTGCTGCTGATCGACGTCGCGGCGCGCGGGCTGGCGGTCTCGATGGGCGGCGACTGCGAGCAGGTGATCGCGCAGAGCTCGGTCGTGCCGACCCGCGAGCACCGCGTGTTCGCCACCAAGCACGACGACCAGCTGCGCGTCGAGTTCGACGTCTGGGAAGGCGAGTCTCCGGATCCTTCGCAGAACCGCCACCTCGGCCGCTACGCCGTGCTCGATCTACCGCCGGCGCCCGCGGGCGATGTCCTCGTGCTGGTCGAGATGACGATCGACACCGATGGCACGGTGCGGTTCGGCGCGAGCGAGCTGGTGTCGGGCGAGCGGTTGCAGCTCGAGCAGCTGTTTCACGCCGGGCTGGCGCGCACCGATGTGCTGCGGCTGCAGCGCCAGCTCGAAGACGCGTCGTGACGCGGGTACCACCGCGAGCGCGGGTTGTGCAACGATGCCGGCCGTGCGTCATGCAGTCATTCTGGCCGGCGGCAGCGGCACCCGGCTGTGGCCGGCGAGCCGACAGGCCCGGCCCAAGCAGCTCCTACCGCTCGGTCCCGGCGGCGAGACCTTGCTCGAGGCGGCGATCCGTCGCGGCCGCGCCGTCGCAGGCTCGCGGGTGGTCGTCGTCACCGCCCAGTCGCAGGCCTCGGCCACCGAGGAGGTCGTGCCCGGCGTCGAGCTCATCGCCGAGCCGATGGCGCGCAACACCGCCGCCGCGCTCGGCCTCGCCGCCGCGGTGCTCGCCGAGCGCGATCGCGACGCCGTGCTGGCCGTGCTCCCGGCCGACCAGCACGTCGCCGACGAGCCGGGCCTGACCCGCAGCCTCGAGATCGCGCTCCACGCCGTCGAGCACGACGACGTGATCGGCACGATCGGCATCTCGCCCACCCACCCCGAGACCGGGTTTGGCTACCTCGAGGTCGACCGCGTCGCGCTCGGCGTCGTGACTGCCGTGCGCCGGTTCGTCGAGAAGCCGGACCTGGCCACCGCCGAGGCGTATCTCGCGAGCGGCCGCTACCTGTGGAACGCCGGGATGTTCTGCGTGTCAGCGCGGCGCTTGCTCGTCGAGCTCGACGCGCAGCTGCCGGCCACCGCGCGCGCGGTGCGCGACATCGCGGCGGGCCGCGTCACCGCGGCGGCGGTCTATCCGACGCTCGCGTCGGTGTCGATCGACCACGCCGTGATGGAGCGCGCCGAGCGCGTCATCACGGTGCCGACGGCCGTTGGCTGGGACGACGTCGGATCGTGGGCCGCGCTGCCGGCGCTGCGTGGCCGCGATGCGCAGGGCAACACCGTGACCGGCCCATCGGTGATCGTCGACGGCCATGGCAACATCACGATCAGCGACGACGAGACGCTGATCACGACGGTTGGCATCTCCGATATGATCGTGGTGAAGAGCGGCGATTCGATCCTGGTGATCCCCAAGGCGCAAGCCCAGGATGTTCGCAAGATCGTCGAGGCCCTTTCGGCGCGCGGCCTCGCGCGCTACCTATGAGCGGTGAACCCTCGGGCCTTTCGTGAGTACGATATTCGCGGTGTTGCCGACCGCGATCTCGATGACGCAACCGTTCGCGCCCTCGGCGTCGCGCTCGGCGCTCAGGTCGCAGGACCCGTCGTGGTGGGGCGAGACCCGCGGATCCAGTCGCCGCGGCTGTTCGGCGCGCTGACCGACGGCCTGCGCGTCCACGCCGAGGTCATCGACGTCGGGGTGGTGCCGACGCCGGTCCTGTACTTCGCGGCGCACCACCTGCGGCCGGCCGCGGCGGTGATGATCACGGGCAGCCACAACCCGCCCGAGGACAACGGCTTCAAGATCATGATCGGCAGCGAGACCCTGCACGGCGCCGCGATCGCCGCGCTGCGCGACCGGGTCGCGGCGCTGCTCGCCGAGCCCGCCGCGCATCCGACCAAGCCGATCCATTCGCGCGACATCATCGGCGCGTACCTCGATCACGCGATCTCGATGCTCAAACCCGGTGAGCGCCGGTTCCGCGTCGTGGTCGATGCCGGCAACGGCGCGGGCGGGCCGACGGCGGTCGCGCTGTACCGCCGGCTGGGCTTCGACGTCATCCCGCTGTACTGCGATCTCGACGGCACGTTCCCCAACCACCACCCCGATCCGACCCAGCCCGAGAACGTCGCCGATCTGATCGCGGCGGTCCGGCGCGAGGGTGCCGAGATCGGCATCGCGCTCGACGGCGACGCCGATCGGATCGGCGCGGTCGATGCCAGCGGCCGGATCCTGTGGGGCGACCAGCTGATGATCCTGCTCGGCAAGGCCGTGCTGCGCGAGCAGCCGCACGCGAGCTTCGTCGGCGAGGTCAAGTGCTCGCAGGCGATGTACGACGAGCTCACCGCCGCGGGCGGCACGGTCGAGATGTGGAAGGTCGGCCATTCGCTGATCAAGGCGCGGATGAAGCAGATCGGCGCCGCGCTGGCCGGCGAGATGTCGGGCCACATCTTCTTCGCGCACCGCTGGCTCGGGTTCGACGACGGCGTCTACGCCGGCGCCCGGCTGATCGAGCTGCTATCGCGCGGCCCCCAGACGCTCGTCGAGCTCGCGGACGAGCTCCCGGTGATGATCAATACGCCGGAGCTGCGGATCGACTGCACCGATGACAAGAAGTTCGCGCTGGTCGCGGCCGTCACCGCGCGGCTGCGCGCCGATCCAGCGGTGCTCGCCGTGGTCGACCTTGATGGCGTGCGCGCCAAGTTCGCCGGCGGCTGGGGCCTGGTCCGCGCGTCGAACACGCAGCCGGCCCTGGTGATGCGCTGCGAGGCGCTCAGCGCGCCGCGGCTGGCCGAGATCAAGGCGCTGCTCGAGGCGCACGTCGCCGCGGCCGACGCCTGATCGGCGACTACTCCAGGCCCGGGAACGTGGCCTTGACGGCTGTGACGTTGACGCTGAGCGACAGCGCGTCCGCCGCGGTGCAGGAGGTCGAGCTGCATACATCGGGCTTCAGCAAAGCCTTGAGGGTGCTGTTGTTTTTGACCTCGTCGAGCGAGATTGCGCAATCGGCGGGCGATCCACCTTTGCCATCGAACACGGTGATCAGCGACAAACCGGTGCCCGTACAGCCGCACCCTGGCGGCGTCTGTGTGCCCTGGCAATCGCGAACAATGATCGGTGTTATCTGAGCATGGATCGCGGGAAGGATGTTGTCGTTGAGATCCTGCGCCAGCAACTGCCCGCCGATGATTGCGGTCATGTTGGTAGACGAGATCGCGGTTGCCTTCACGCGCGCGTTCACCAGGTTCAAAGTCACCGGTTCGGTACTGCCGAGCGCGATCTGCAACGCCAAAGGCCCCGCGCCCGCGTTGAATGTGCCATTGACGATCGGGCCCGTCACCGGCGGGTTCGTGGGCGCCGTCGAATCAAGCCCGAACATCGCCGTGCCATCGAGATGGTGGCGACAAACCGAGTCGGTGTCGCCGTTGCATGCGGGCGGCTGCGGATTCGTGCCGATCTTCAGGCTCAGGCCGGCCGCGGCAGCATTCGTGAAATCCGTCGTCTGAAGGTCGGCGAGCATCAGGATCGCTCCGGTATCGACGGCTTCGGTGATCGTTGCCTGGATCGGAAATCCAAACCCAACCAATGTCGACAGCGTGCCTCCGAGCAAGTTCTCGGGGGTGCCATCAGGTTTATTGGACTTGTCACTGCCGAAGTCGAGCGTGGCGGTGGAAGACAACGTGGCCTCGCTGACCACGTAACCGTAGTGCTTCGCGTCATTCGGAACCACGACCGCAGCATCGGGGCTCGGTTTGTCGTCGCTGCCGCCGCAGGCGGCCACGGATAGCGGTAGCGCACATGCCACCGTGAGAAACAATGAGCGAGTCAAGGTCATAAAATCTCCTGGGCTAGGTTCAGGCGTCGCGCTTCGAGCGCGGAACTACGCAAGCGTACAGTATGCTCGTCGCATCAGCGAACACAGTGACGTGCGCCATGTCGTCGACGAGGCCGCGGATGTTGAGGCGCAACTGTGCACACGTCGTCCACGCGCCGATCACGAGCGCGGCGGTACGCCCTCGAAGCGGACCGTGGCTCCGGCGCTCACTTTATGCGCTGCGCAATAGCCCCCGTTGACCTCCAGCACGTAGAGCGAAGACGCCTTCACCTCGCGCAGCGTCTCGGTCTTCGGCTCGGCATTCTCGACGATGCCGGCCACGGTCATGTTCTTCGCGATGAACAGCATGTCGAGCGGAATGAGCGTGTTGCGCATCCAGAACGACCACGGGCGCTCCTGGTTCATCAGGAACAGCATCCCCTGGTCCGGCGGCACGTGCTGGCGAAACATCAGCCCGCGCTCGATCGTGGCCTCGGTGGCGACCACCTCGACCGAGACGGCGATCTCGCCTTGCGGCGTCGACAAGTAGACCTTGGGCATCGCGGTGGCCTGGGAGGCGGTAGGAGCGTCACGCACCTGCGGGGCCACGTCATCGTGCTTGGCGCCCGACGAGCAGCCGAGGATCGCGATCAGGAGGAGGCAGCGCACGCCCGGACGCTAGCACGGTTGTGGATCCGCGAGATTCTCCGAGGACGATCGTTTGCGACCGTACGGTGCCGTAGAATGCCCGGGTGGCGTACGCGGTGATCACGCGCGAGGCCGACGCAGCGGCGCCGTACGCAGCTGCGCTGGCACCGCTCGGGCTCGACGGCATCGCGCTACCGGTCACGTGCACGGCGCCGGCCCGCGATCCGGATGAGCTCGCCCGCGCCGTCGAACGCGGCGGCTATGCGCTGATCGTTGTCGCGAGCGCGCATGCGGCGGCCGCGCTCGCAGCTGCGCGCGGCCATGCCGCTCTACCCGAGGTCTGGGCGGTCGGTCCGGTCACGGCGCGCGCGCTTGCCGCGGCGGGAATTCCGGCGCGGGTGCCGCCGGTAGCACGCGACGCGACCAGCCTTGCCCACGCACTTGTCGCGGAACGCGCCGTCGCGGGTCACCGCGTCCTGGTCCCGCGCGCCGAGGGTGGTCGCGACGAAGCGATCGCGATCCTCCGCGCGGCCGGCGCCGAGGTCGACGCGATCGCGGCGTACCGCACCGTGACCGCCGCGGCCGACGAGCCGGCCCTCGCGCACGGCCTCGGCTTGCTGCGCCGCGGGGAGGTCGCGGTCTGCGCCGTGTTCGCGCCATCCCAGGTCGATGCGCTCGATGCACTCGTCGGAATCCGCCGGATCACCGCGCGGTTCGCCGCGATCGGCGAGACCACGGCTGCCGCCTTGCGCCGGGCGGGCGTGGCAGGCGTCGCGGTGGCCGATGCCCCCACACCAGAACGCTTGGCCAAGGCCGTGCGCGCGGTGTATCCCCTTGGATCATGAACTACCCCGACTACCGCGGGCGCCGGATGCGCCGCACCGAGGGCCTGCGCCGCCTGGTCCGCGAGACGCGCCTGTCCGTCGACGACCTCGTCTATCCGCTGTTCTGCGTGCCGGGCTCGGGGATCGAGAAGCCGATCTCGTCGATGCCGGGCCAGTTCAACCTGTCGGTCGACAAGGCCACGGAGCACGCGGTGCGGGCCTACGACCTCGGCATCCCGGCCGTCTTGCTGTTCGGCATCCCGGAGCACAAGGACGCGGTCGGTAGCGAGGCATGGAAGGACTCCGGGATCGTCCAGAAGGCGATCCGCTCGATCAAGAAGCAGTGCCCGGCGATGATGGTGATGGTCGACGGCTGCTTCTGCGAGTACACCGACCACGGCCACTGCGGCGTGCTGCGCGACGGTGAGCTCGACAACGACGCCTCGCTCGAGAACCTCGCCCGCACGGTCGTGTCCTACGCCAAGGCCGGCGCCGACGTGGTCGCGCCGAGCGGTATGCTCGATGGCTTCGTCGGCGCGTGCCGCGAGAGCCTCGACGAGGAGCACTTCGATCAGGTCGCGATCATGGCCTACTCGGTCAAGTACGCCTCGGGCTACTACGGCCCGTTCCGCGAGGCCGTCGACTCGGCGCCGCAGCACGGCGACCGCCGCGGCTACCAGATGGATCCGGCCAACGTCGCCGAGGCCGTGCGCGAGGCCTCGATGGATGCCGCCGAGGGCGCCGACATGGTGATGGTGAAGCCGGCCATGGCCTACATGGACGTGATCCGCGCGGTCAGCGACGAGATCAACCTGCCGATCGCGGCCTACGCCGTCAGCGGCGAGTACGCGATGATCGAGGCCGCCGCGGCCAACGGCTGGATCGACAAGGAGCGGATCGTGATGGAGACCCTGCTCGGCATGCGCCGCGCCGGCTCCGACATCATCATCACGTACCACGCGCCCTACGCGGCCAAGCTGCTGCGCCGCTGACCGTGGCGCTGCGCTACAAGTTCATCGAGCTGTCGGTCGTCACCGACGAGACGATCGAGCAAGTGGTCAACGAATGGGTCGGGCAGGGCTGGCAGCTCGAGGGCATCCGGTTCGTGACCACCGAGCACAGCAAGCGCCCGGCGATGGCGTTCGTGTCGTTCATCCGCGAGGCGCCGCAAGATGTAACGGACACCGAGCCGCCGCGCGTCCCGCGCCCGCTGGTCGCCGACACTGACATCGAGTAGAGCAGGGAAGTTACTGCATCGCTGTCAGCGAGTAGCGATCGTCCCGATGGTCGGATTTGGCGAGAACACGCCGGTTGCGTTCAGCCCGCCGGAGGCAGTGTTGATCCGGATGCGCCCCACGCCGCCGCCGCCATGACCCGCAAGTGCGACGGGGCTATTCAAGCTGACCCCATTGATATCGTCCCCATTGCTGGCACCTGTATTGCGAGCTGCCCCGTTGCCGCCACGGCTGCTGAAACTGCTACAGCCGAGCCCGCCGATCGCCGGCATCGCGTCCAGTCGTCCGTCTTCTCCTACATTGAAGCAGGCATCGGTGCCGTTAGCCCCCGCGCCGGCGCCGCCATTGGCCACCATGTTACCCGTCGACTCGATGACGGGTGCCTCGAGGAGGATACCGCCACCAGAACCGCCGCCAGCGTTGGATCCGCCATTGGCTGCGACCACACCAGCGATAGAGATCTTGGTGCGGCTCACGAGCTGGATCGCACCACCGCCGCCGCCAGTACGAGGGCCGGGGCCGAAGAACGGACCAGCGTCGCAGCCTCCCCGTAACGGCAGCAGCTCCGCGTTGCCCGCTGGTAGACCGCGGGCACCTCCGGGCACGATGTTACCTTTGTTGCTGGTGGCGGTTCCCCCGTTGCCCCCGTTGCCCCCGAAACCGCCGCCGGCGGATCCGGAGACCGCTCCATTGGCGCCAAGGTCCCCACCCTTCCCTTGACAGCTGCTGTCGTTGAATCGTCCGGCCCCCGCGGCGTCAGCGTGTGCCGATGCCGCGAACGTGCCGTTGATCTTGATATCGCCGTTGCTGACGATCGCAAGCGCATTGCTGCCAATGACCGTCACATCGCTGGTGATGAGGCTGCGGACGACAAGGACCCGGATTGTGGGCGCGGAGGTCTGCGTTATGGTGGTCGTTCGCATCGCGATCGGATTGCCGCCGACCTGCACGGTGCCGTCGTCGGTATTGATCGTGGCCGTGGCGCGAAGATCGAAGTCGATTTCGCCAGAGGTCATGTCCAGGGCCCCCGCGAGGCCGTTCGACGGGGCGACATCATTGCAGCGCACCTCGGTGGCATTGCATCCGAGCGCGCAGCTCTCGCTAGCCTCCGCGGTGCCGTCGGCGTTACAGCGCACCAAGGTATTGCCGTCGCAGCGCAGCGCCTGGCTCGGCGCACACACGTGGCCCGACACGCTGTCGATCGGAGCTTCACCGTCAGTTTGGGCTCCGGCGTCCGAGGTCCGTCCAGCATCATCCCCAATAGGCGCTGGCCGCGGAAAATCGCAGGCACCGAGCCCCATCACGCACACGACGATCTTGAAGAACCGCATCAACCTTATCCTCCATGCGCCGCCGCACCGGTCGGGCGCGGTAGAAATCATCACGTCTTGGCGTCGCTGTCCATCGGATGTGCGGCCCAGGTCCGTTCGTGGACACACATGCATCACTTCGCTGCCGGGGTGGCGCGTTGTGACGCCTACTCCGGAGGCACCGACCGAGAGACTACAGCTGCCTGGCGAGGATGCGGATCTGCACCGGCGGGACGAGCTTGAAAAAGACATCCAAGATGTGATCATGGCGGTGGAAACCGAGGAGGGTCGTAAGCTGTCCAGCGAGGAACGCACGGTCGTGGAGGAGACGTTTCGCGCGGCGATCGGGGCCACGCTCATCGAGCCAGACGAGAGCCAGCAGTAGTGGTCTGGATCGTACGGATTGGGGGCCAGGACGCCATCGTGCTCACGGTGAGCGACGCGTTCTTGCATACGCTGCTCGCTCGCGTCCGCGACGCCGATGTGAAGCAGCTGGATCCCTATCGTGATGCGACCCTCGATTACCGAGCGCTCGTGCGCTGGCGCGCCGAGATCGAGCGCATTGCCGCCGAGCTACGCGAGGAGGTAACGGCGCGGCTGGCCAAAACGCGGCGCTTACCCGGCGACGAGACGTCGCGCGAGTTGGTCCTGCACGACTGGGTCGAGCGCGAGCTGTCGGCCGACGAACAGGTTCGTGCGCTGCGAGAGGTCGAGGCGGCGGTGACCCTGGCGCTCGAAAGCGGCGGCGTGATCGTAGCCATGGGTGATTGACCGCGGTCCATACTACGCATCAGCCATCACCAGAACCGCTTGCGGACGCCGCGCAGCCACGCGTCGATCGCGGCGACCGCGGCGTCGGGCGGATCCACCGGTAGCGGCGACGTGGCGGTGGCGGCGTCGACCGCCTGGACCGCCGCTGCGAGGCGGACCCGCCACGCGGCGACCTGGGCGTCGTCGAGCAGCTGGCGCTCGGCGCGTCGCTTGACCTCGATCAGCTGGCTGATCTCGGGTGGCACGAAGGCGGCCAGCTGCGCGACGTCGGTGACGATCTCGCCGTGGGCGAGCGCGGCGCGCCCGGTGGCCGCGGTGCGCAGCACGTAGAGCGCGCGCTTGGCGGTCGGCTTGTCGTCGAACGCGTGCAGCTGGCTGGCCGCGAAGCCGGCGTAGTGGCGCGCGACCCGGCGCGACAGCACCGGCCGCACCACGGTGCGCGCTTCGGCGATCAGGCCCGGATCGCCGCCGAGCACGAGGTCGCCGAACAGCCGCTCGAGGAAATTGCCGTTGCCCTTGATCGCGCCGCGCAGCGCCTGGGCGAGCTCGTTGCTGCCGTAGTCGAGCTCGACGCCGTCGACGACCTCGATCCGGTCGCGCGCCTCGGGCACCGGATCGAGGCCCACCAGGTCGCGGGTCGGCGCGACGTGCACGCACTTGAGATCCAGGTCGCTGTCGGGCGACGGAAACCCATAGGCGTGCGCGCCCGATAGATAGATCACCAGGTGCGCGCGCTCACCGGCGCGCGCCGCGAGAAACCGGCGCGCGACCTCGGCTTGCTTGGCCGTCAGGATACTCCACGGGTCAATCATCGAACCTCGCTTCCGGCGCGGGAGCTGCCCCGGCGCCCCACGGTCCAGGCGCCCGCGCGAGCCAGCGCCGCGCCGCCTCGTCGCGCACGGCTCGCAGAAGGTGTTCGGCGCGGCGGATGTCGCCGTGCTTGGGTAGCCGGCTGGCCTGCCGCGCCGCCTCGAGCTTGGGGGTCAGCTCGCGCGCCAGCGCCAGGACGTCGGGCATCTCCATTCGCCCGTCGAGCAGCACGACCTCGAGGCGGTCGCCGTCGCCCGCTGCCACCCGCCCGGTCGCGCCGGCAGGCCGCAGCTCGCCGTCCACGGCGCGTGCGACGCGCGTCACCACCTCGGTGCCGATCGGCAACGGCACCGCCGCGGGATCCAGGTCGCCGAGACCACCGAGCCGGAGCGCCACAGCGCTACTGTGCCGCATTCGCGGCTCGCTCACGAGCGGCGGCGCGAAGCTTATTCGTGGCCCTCGTGCGTCACGAGCGGCGGCGCGAAGCTTATTCGTGGCCCTCGTGCGCGTAGAGCTTGCTGACCGGGCGGTTGTCGAGCCAGCGCGGATCATCATCGGCGATCCGTCCGGCGGCGAGATCAGCGCGCAGCTCCTGTTCTCGCGCCCCCAGCTTGCCGACCTCGATCATGAAGCGATCGGCGCACTTCTTGTAGAGCGTCGGGCGCGGCTTCTCGGCGCACAGATCGCTGTAGTCGACGGGAGGGCCAAACACCGTGACGATGGCGCGCGACCGGCGAGCCTCCTTGGTGAAGTTGACCCGGATATCGTCGAGGGCATTGTTGCCCAGGCCGTGGCCGAACGCGGGGATCACGAGCGGCTTGGCGACCAGTGCGAGCTTGCCGACGCCGGGCTGCGCGGGCAGAAACTTGTATGGATCTGGGCCTTTGCCACGCGTGCCTTCGGGGTGCATGCCGAGCACGTTGCCCGGCTGTCGCACCAGGTCGACCATCCGATCCAGCGCGTCGTCGTTGAGCGCCCGGCGGTCGGACTGGCGATAGATCGGCGGATACATCGCCCCACCGGCGATCGCGGCGTTGAGCGCGATGCCAAGCGGCTGATCGTAAAAGAAGTTGCTGCGCACCGGGAAGAACAGCCGCTTCGCCCAGGGGGCCGGTCCCATGTAGCAGGCGAGCAGCATCGCGTACTGGTCGAAGAAGCTTCGGTGGTTGGACACCAGCATCACGCCGGTCGCTGGCCGCAGCGGCAGCAGCGAATCGAGGCCCTCGACGAGCATCCGGCGGGCGATCCCGGCCCGGACCCAGACGTACGACACGCCTCGCAAGAACCGGGTCTGCAGCCACTTACCTCGGGGGTTCTCGTTGGCAAGCTCGGCGAAGCGCACGGCGAACCGCTCGATGCGGCTAAGCGGGACATCCTCAGGCATCGAGACGATCTATCACGACCCCGGCTTGGCCTGGCACGGCGCTTTGGCTTCTGGGCCGATTGACGCGGCTGGCGCAACCCCCTATTTTTCCCGCGGTTCGGCCAAGGCAACATCCCGATGTCACTTGAATTCTCCGCGGACGCCAAGAACAAGATCGCGGCAGCGTGTGAAAGGTATCCGACCAAGCAACCGGTCGTGATGGCCGCACTGCACCTCGCGCAGAAGGAGCACGGCCATCTCTCTGATGACGCGCTTCGCCTGGTCGCGCGGACGCTCGATCTTCCCTACGCGCACGTCTATGGCGTTGCGACGTTCTACACGATGTATCGCCGCGAGCCGGGGGGGCGGCAGACCATCCGGATGTGCACCAACATCTCGTGCATGCTGCGCGACGGCTACGACGTGCTCGCCGCGTTCGAGGCCAAGCTCGGGCTCAAGCCCGGCGAGTCGAACGCCGAGTTCACGCTCGTCGAGGAGGAGTGCATCGCGGCGTGCGCCAACGCGCCGTGCGCGGTGGTCGGCACCGAGTACCTGCTCGACATCAAGCCCGACCAGGTCGGCAACATCGTCGATCGCCTGAAGGCGCGTCCCCACCCCGAGTCGGAGGTCGTGTAATGCCCAGCGAGATCGGCACCCACCTGGTCACCGCGCGGTTCGGCAACAACGACGCGCGCACGCTGGCCGGCTACGAGAAGACCGGCGGCTACGGCCAGCTCCGCAAGGCGCTCGCGATGCGGCCCGATGATGTCACCGCCGAGGTCAAGGCCTCGAACCTGCGCGGCCGCGGCGGCGCCGGGTTCGCCACCGGGGTGAAGTGGGGGTTCGTGCCCAAGGACGCCAAGGCAGTCCACCTCGTGTGCAACGCCGACGAGTCGGAGCCCGGCACGTGCAAGGACCGCGAGCTGATCTACTGGGATCCGCACCTCCTGATCGAGGGCATGATCATGTCGGCGCACGCGCTCAAGGCCGTGCACAACTACATCTACATCCGCGGCGAGATGATGCGCGAGTACGTCGTCTTGCAGAACGCGGTCGCGGAGGCCTACCAGCGCGGCTACCTCGGCAAGAACATCCTCGGGACCGGCATCGAGGTGCACCTCACCGTGCATCGCGGCGCGGGCGCGTACATCTGCGGCGAGGAGACGGCGCTGCTCAACTCGCTGGAGGGCCTGCGCGGCCAGCCGCGACTCAAGCCGCCGTTCCCCGCGGTCAAGGGCCTGTTCGGCAACCCGACGATCGTGAACAACGTCGAGACGCTGATGAACGTGCCGTTCATCATCGAGAAGGGTGGGGCGTGGTTCAACGCGCTCGGCACCGGCCGGTCGGGCGGCACCCGCATCGTGTGCGTCTCGGGCCACGTCAACAAGCCTGGCGTGTTCGAGCTGCCGATGGGCATCACGTTCAACCAGATGATCAATGAGGTGTGCGGCGGTGTATGGAAGGGCCGCAAGATCAAGGCGGTCATCCCAGGCGGCGTGTCGATGCCGCCGCTCGACGCCAGCGAGCTCGATGTGCCGTGCGAGTTCGACGCGCTGCAGACCGACGAGCGGATCAAGCCCGTGATGGTGCGCCCCGGCCAGACGTTCGACCTCGGCGGTGGCCGTGTGCTCCGCACGATGGCGGGCTCGGGCGGCGTGGTCGTGATGGACGATCACACCGACATCCCCAAGGCGGTGTGGCGGATCATGAAGTTCTTCGCCCACGAATCGTGTGGCCAGTGCACGCCATGCCGCGAGGGCACCGGCTGGCTCGAGAAAGTCTCGCGCCGCGTGGCCGACGGCCAGGGCAAGCCCGACGACATCGAGCTCCTGGCCAGCATCGCGCACGGCATCGCGGGCAACACGATCTGCGCGCTCGGCGACGCCGCCGCGTGGCCGATGCTCGGCTTCCTCACCAAGTTCCGCTCGGATTTCGAGGCCAAGATCGCCGCCTCGCAGAAGGTGAAGGCCGCATGACCCGGACCCTGATCATCCTCGTCGCCGCGGTGGCCGTTGCCGTGGCCGGTGGGCCCGCTGCCGCCGACGATGCCCCGGCTGGTGCCCCGTGCGCGCGGCCGGTCGACGCCGCCGTGCGCGCGGCGCTGGGGTCGTCGCTGCTGCCGGGAACACCGATCCTGTGTGGCGCCGCCAGCGCCGAGACCAAGAACGTCCTCGCCCAGGTCGCGTTCGCCGATGGCCGCACCGCGACGGTCGAGGTCGCACCCAACGGCGTGGTCCTGGCCACGAGCTATGCGCACACCGATCTCTCGGGCTCGGCGGGCAAGGGCATGGCGGCGCTGTTCTGGGCGTTCGCGCTCGCCTCGGTCGCCGGCGCGCTGTTCGTGGTGACCCGCCGCAACCTGATCGCCGCGGTGATGGGCATGGTCGGCAGCTTCCTGGGGATCGCCGCGATCTACATGATGCTGTACGCCCAGTTCCTCGCCGTGGTGCAGATGCTGGTCTACGCCGGCGCGATCATGGTGCTGTTCGTGTTCGTCGTGATGATCCTGAACCGGCCCGAAGACGAGCCGGTGGCGCCGTCGGGACGCGCCGGCCAGGCGCTCGGTGGGCTCGCGATCGTGTACCTGATCGGCCGCCTCATCTTCCTGTTGATCGACGTCCAGCCGCCCAACCCCGAGGTCGCGATGGCCGCGCCGCCGGCCGCCGAGCACTGCGTCGAGTGGGCGAACAAGGCGTGCACCCGCATGGCCGCCTACGACTGGGGCTCGGTGCGCTCGGTGGGAACCGATCTGTTCGGACCCGGGCTGTTCCCGTTCGAAGCGATCTCGATCCTGCTACTGCTCGCGGTGGTCGGCGCGATCGCGATCGCCAAGCCGGTTCATGTCGACGATGACGCCCCTGCGCGGACGCGCGAGGAAGGTGCCGCATGAGCGATCTGCTGTGGAACGTAGGCTACGGGCACTTCCTGGTGCTCGCCGCCGTGTTGTTCTTGATCGGTGTCGGCGGCGTCCTGATCCGCCGCAACGCGCTGATCATCCTGATGAGCGTCGAGCTCATGCTCAACGCCGCCAACGTCACGCTGATGGCGTTCTCCCGCATGTGGGGAGACATCTCGGCGCACACGTTCGCGCTCATCGTGATCGCGGTGGCCGCCGCCGAGGCCTCGGTGGGGCTCGCGATCGTGGTCGCGGTGTTCCGCGGCCGTCGCAACGTCGAGGTCGACCGCCTCAACACGCTCAGGCACTAGCATGGACCAAGCAAGCCAATATTCCGCGCCGCTGGTGTGGATCCCGCTCCTGCCGCTGATCGGCGCGCTGATCAACCTGACGCTCGGCAGCCGGCTGCCCAAGTGGTTTGTCAGTGCGGTCGCGATTGCATCGGTCGGCGTCGCGTTCCTGCTGTCGGCGTACCTGGTGTTCGGGCCGCTGATGTCGCTGTTCCACGAGGACCATGGTGGGGTCGGGCTGTCCCAGGTCGCCTATACCTGGATCGAGGTCGGCGCGTTCAAGGCGCAGCTCGCGTTCCGGCTCGACACGCTGTCGGCGGTGATGATCCTGATCGTCACGTTCGTCGGCACGCTGATCCACATCTACTCGATGGGCTACATGGCCCACGACCCGCGCTACACCGCGTTCTTCGGCTATCTCAACCTGTTCACCGGCTCGATGCTGATCCTCGTGCTCGCCGCGAACATGCCCGTGATGTTCATCGGCTGGGAGGGCGTCGGGCTGTGCTCGTTCCTCTTGATCGGCTTCTGGTACGAGAACGAGGCGTTCGCCAGCGCGGGGCGCAAGGCGTTCGTGGTCAACCGGATCGGTGACTTCTTCTTCCTGATCGGCATGTTCCTGCTGTTCTGGGCGACCAAGGACCTGAGCCTGGGCGATGGCGGCAGCCTCGACTTCGCCGGTCTCAAGAACACGGCTGCAGGCAAGGCGTACGAGGCGACCTTCTGGGGCGGTGACCGGCTCGCCGCCGCCGCCGGCATCTGCCTGTTCATCGGCGCCTGTGGCAAGTCGGCGCAGCTGCCGCTGTTTGTCTGGCTGCCGGACGCGATGGCCGGCCCGACGCCGGTCTCGGCGCTGATCCACGCCGCGACGATGGTGACCGCCGGTGTGTACATGGTGTGCCGGCTGTCGTTCCTGTTCTCGGCGTCGACCACCGCGCTGTTCGTGGTCGCCACCGTAGGGCTCGCGACCGCGCTCGCCGCGGCGTTCATGGCGTTCGCGCAGACCGATCTGAAGAAGGTGCTGGCCTATTCCACGGTCTCGCAGCTCGGCTTCATGTTCGTGGCCGCCGGCACCGGCAACTGGACCGCGGCGATCTTCCACCTCGGCACCCACGCGTTCTTCAAGGCGTGTCTGTTCCTCGGCGCCGGCTCGGTGATGCACGCGCTCGAGCACGAGGGCTCGAAGACCCCCGGCGACATCATGACGATGGGCGGGCTGCGCAAGCGGCTGCCGCTGACCCACATCACGTTCCTGATCTCGTGCCTTGCGATCGCCGGCATCATTCCGTTCGCCGGGTTCTTCTCGAAGGACGAGATCCTCGGCGGCGCGTTCACGGTGCATCCGCCGGGCTGGCCGATCTGGTACGGCAAGGTGCTGTGGGCGGGGCTCCTGATCGCCGCGCTCGGCACCGCGTTCTACATGTGGCGGCTGTACTTCCTGGTGTTCGCAGGCGAAGGCCGCTCGGAGCCGGCGAAGCACGCGCACGAGTCGCCGCTGTCGATGACCGTGCCGCTGATCATCCTCGCGGGGTTCGCGACGGTCATCGGCTTCATCGGGATGCCGCACTTCGAGCACCTGAGCCTGCCGCATCCGCTCGCGCACTGGCTCGAGCCGAGCGTGACCCACGAGTGGTATGCATCGGGGCTACCCGGCGAGCAGGCGATCGAGGGCCACGGCTCGGACGCAACGACCGCGGTCCTGCTGGTCATCGCGCTCCTGGTCGGTGCCTCGGGCATCGCAGGTGCCTACCTGCTGTACGGACGCGGCCCGTCGAAGACCGTGCAGCGCCTGGTCGATGGCAAGCTCGGCCCGGCCTACAACGCGTCGAAGCACAAGCTGTGGTTCGACGAGATTTACGACTTCCTCTTCGTGCGGCCGTTCAAGGTCATCGCGCGCGGCCTGTTCGAGGTCGCGGACCGCTTCATCATCGACACCGTCGCCGTCAACGGCTCGGCGTTCGTGATCGGGATCGTCGGGCGGGTCTCGCGGTGGTTCCAGAACGGCAACGTGCAGCGCTACCTCGTCGGCGTGGTCGTCGGTGGCGCTCTGGTGTTCGCGATCACCGACTGCCATCACAAGGCGACGTTCACGTACAAGCTGGTCGCAGGCCAGCTCCAGCTCAAGGCCGAGCCCGGCGATGGGATCGAGGGCGCGACCGCCAAGATCTACTGGGATCTCGACGGTGACGGCAAGAAGGACATGGACCCTGCCACGCTCGACAAGCGCGAGGTGACGGTGACCGGCTACAGCGGGCCGATCACGATGTGGGTCGAGGACCCGGTCACGCGCAACGAGGTCAAGGTCACCCAGACGATCAACCTGAACGTCAAGCAGGGGGCGAAGTAGTCATGCCGGGTTCGTTCGTGCTTCCGCTCCTGCTCGGCTTGCCGCTGTTCGGCGCGCTGCTCGTGATGTTCACGCCGAAGACCGAGACCGCGTTGCATCGCGGCATCGGCATGGCGGTCATGGTGATCACGTTCCTGGCGTCGCTGTTGACGCTGACCTACTTCAACCCGAAGGAGGCCGGCTTTCAGCTCGTGTTCGACATCGAGTGGATCCCCGGCCTCGGGGCGCACTTCAAGACCGGCGTCGACGGCATCTCGGTGTTCCTCGTGCTGTTGACGACGTTCTTGATGCCGCTCACGTTGCTCGGGACCGGCAAGGCGATCGAGAAGAACGTCCGCGAGTTCATCGCGGTGATGCTGGTGCTCGAGACCGGCATGCTCGGCGCGTTCGTCTCGCTCGACGTCTTCCTGTTCTACGTGTTCTGGGAAGTGATGCTGATCCCGATGTACCTGTTGATCGGGATCTGGGGCGGTCAGCGCCGGCTCTACGCGTCGATCAAGTTCGTGATCTACACGATGGTCGGCTCGCTGCTGATGCTGGTTGCGATCTTCTACGTCTACGTCCAGGCCGGCCAGGTGCTCGGCCACTACACCACCGACCTGACGGAGTTGCTGAGCGTCGCGCTGCCGTACAAGGCGCAGTACTGGTGCTTCGGCGCGTTCGCCCTGGCATTCGCGATCAAGGTGCCGCTGTTTCCGCTCCATACCTGGCTGCCCGACGCGCACGTCGAGGCGCCGACCGCCGGCTCGGTCATCCTCGCGGGCGTCCTGCTCAAGTTCGGGATCTACGGCTTCCTGCGCTACGCGATGCCGCTGTTCCCGCATGGCGCGGCCGACTGGGCCCCGGCGATCTCGATCCTGGCGGTGATCGGCATCATCTATGGCGCGCTGGTCGCGTTTGCGCAGGACGACGTCAAGAAGCTGGTCGCGTACTCGTCGGTCTCGCACCTCGGGTTCTGCGCGCTCGGCGTGTTCGCGCTGACGTCGTACGGCATCTCGGGATCGATCTTCGCGATGCTGTCGCACGGCCTCACCACGGGCGGCCTGTTCCTCGGGATCGGCGTCTTGTACGAACGCCGCCACACGCGGCGGCTGGCCGAGTACGGCGGGATCTGGAAGCAGATGCCGATCTTCGCGGGCCTCTACCTCATCATCGTGATGGGCTCCGCGGGGCTCCCGGCGCTGTCGGGGTTCGTCGGCGAGTTCCTGACGATCCTGGGGACCTTCATCGCGGGCGACACGCTCCCCAACGGCTACACCATCCCGATGCCGCGCCTCATGGGCGCGCTGGCCGCGACCGGGGTCGTGCTCGGCGCGATCTACTTGCTCTGGATGTTCCAGAAGGTGTTCTTCGGCAAGCTCGACAAGGCGAAGAACGGCAAGCTGAAGGACCTGAGCAGCCGCGAGCTCGCGACGTTCATTCCGCTGGTGATCGGCATCTTCTTGCTCGGCCTGTTTCCCCGGCCGCTGCTGGTCGCGATGGAGCCGTCGGTCAACAAGTTCACGGCGGACTTCAAGCAGCGTGTCGGCGAGTGCGATGGTCCGCCGCATACCTACGATTCGAAGCGGTGCGATGCGAACGGCCGCTACATCGAGCCCCCGCCCAAGGTTGCTCCCGTGGCGAAGCCGCCGGTGGTGCCAGCCGGCGCCGTTCCGGGAGCCGCTGGCAGCGTGGCGCCCGGAGGCTCCGCAGCAACCCCCGATAGCAATGGCGCCGGAAGCGCCGCGGGCTCCGCCGGCAGCGTGCCCGTCCCGCCACCCACGGCGTCCGCGGATGGCGCCCCCGCCGGTGCTGTGCGGCCCACCACGCCAGAACCCGCCGTACCACCGCCGCCCGCTGCAGCGCCGCCCACTGCACCGCCGCCTGTGATTCGAGCCGGGACGCCCGCGCGTCCTCCGACCACCGGGCCCGTGCGGAGCAGGAGACCCACGCCATGACGTTCAACCCCACCGACATCGACTATCTCGGCTACCTCGCGCCGTACCTCATCCTCGCGATCACGGGCATGTTGCTCGTCCTCGCCGAGGCGTTCTATCGCGGCGAGGATCGCTCGGCGCTGGCGGCGCTGGCGGCGGCCGGTTCGTTCGCTTCGGCGATCGCATCGATCATCGTGTATCGCCAGCTCGGCGGCGCCGATCCGAGCGGCCCGGGACTGAAGATCACGCTGATGGGCGACATGCTGGTCGCCGATCGCACCGGCTACGTGCTGTCGGCGCTGTTCGCCGTCACGACCGGGTTCACCGCGCTGATCACGCCCGCGCACCAGCGCGAGCACGAATGGCAGATCGGCGAGTACTACGGCGTGATGCTGCTGTCGGCGTCCGGCATGGTGATGCTGGCGCACGCGGCCAACCTCGTGACCGTGTTCCTCGGCATCGAGACCATGTCGATCGGCGTCTACGTGATGTGCGCGATGCGGCGCAAGTCGCGGCGCGGCAACGAAGCCGCGATGAAGTACTTCCTGATCGGCGCGTTCTCGACCGGGTTTCTGATGTACGGCATGGCGCTGCTGTACGGCGCGGCCGGCACCACGAAGCTCGCGCAGATGGCGACCGTCCTGGCGCAGACCAAGAACCCCGGGCTCGTGGTCGCCGGTGGGTTCCTCCTGGTGATCGCGTTCGGATTCAAGGTCGCCGCGGTGCCGTTTCACATGTGGGCACCGGACGCCTACGAGGGCGCGCCAACGCCGGTCACCGCGTTCATGGCTGCGGCCGTCAAGGCCGCCGCGGTCGCCGCAATGATCCGCGTGTTCGGCACCGCGCTCGGCGGCGACGTCGTCCCGCACGGCACGCTCGGCTGGGCCGCACCGTTCGCCGTGATCGCCGCGCTGACGATCACGATCGGCAATATCACCGCGGTGCGCCAGGACAACATCAAGCGGATGCTGGCGTACTCGTCGATCTCGCATGCCGGCGTGCTGCTGGTCGGGATCTGCGCGCTCGGCCTCGGCGCCAAGACCGCGCACACGAGCCTGGTCTACTATCTGATCAGCTACAGCTTCACGACGCTGGGCGCGTTCGCGATCGTGTCGTACGTCGGCTCGCGCAACCGCGAGCGGCTGCTGGTCGACGACTGGGCGGGCCTCGGCGCGCAGCGCCCCGCGGTCGCGCTCGCCATGACGATCCTGCTGCTGTCGTTCGGCGGCATTCCGCCGACCGGCGGGTTCTTCGGCAAGTTCTACATTTTCAAGGCGGCGATGGAGGTCAACGACGGGCAGCTGCTGTGGCTGGTCGTGATCGGCGTCATCAACTCGGCGATCAGCATCTATTACTACCTGCGGATCGTCACCGCGATGTACTTCCGCGAGGCGAACCAGCCGTTCGTGCCGACGCGGTCCGGCGGCCTGATGTTCGTGATCGCGGTGTGTCCGCTGCTGGTCCTCGAGCTCGGCATCATGCCGGGCTGGTGGCTGCGGCTCGTGGGCTGAGCGGGTGCCATGACGGCGCTGCACGAGCTGGCGGACGCAGCGGGCCTCGACCCCGAGTATCGCGGCTGGAACGACGCGCCGGTGGCGTCGAGCGACGAGTCGCTCACGGCGGCGTTGCGTGCGCTCGCCCCGGATCTCGGCATCGTGTTCGACGGACCGGACGATGCCGCGGCGGCGGTCGCCGCGCTGGGCCGCGCGCGCTGGGCCGAGATCGTGCCGCCGGTCGTGCTCGCCTGGGACGGGGAGCTCGACGTGCCGTTCGCGGTGCGGGCGGAGCTCGACGACGCCTGGGAAGTCGAGATCACGACCGAGGCGGGTCGAACCATCCGCGCCCACGGCCGGTTGTTCGACCTGGTGGCCGACGGCCACGCCGTCGTGAGCGGCGCGCTGTACTGCGTGCGGCATGCGCGGATCTCGCTCGATCGCGAGCTCGGCTATCACGCCGTTCGCTGGCAGGCTGCGGGCACGCGGGGCGAGGCGTTCGGGATCGCCGCGCCGCTCCACGCGTGGCACGGGCCGGGCGGTGGACCGCGCCGCTGGGGCGTGTTCGCGCCGGTCTACGGCCTCGCGGGGCCGACCAGCGGGCAGGCCGGGGACCTCGGGACGCTGCGCCGGTTGTTCGAGCAGGTCGAGCGGCGCGGCGGGCGCTACGTCGCGACCCTGCCGATCCTCGCCGCCTTCCTCGACGAGCCGTTCATGTCGTCGCCGTACTCCCCGGCGAGCCGGATGTTCTGGAACGAGCTCTACCTCGACCTCGGCGCGCTCGCCGGTGAGCTCGGCATCGCGCCGCCGGCGGTGCCGCCGATCGTCCCGGGCACGCCGATCGATTACCGCACGCAGTATCACTGGCGCCGCCACGCGCTCGATCCGATGGCCGAGCGGCTGCTGGTCACCCGCGGCGGTGAGATCGATGCGTGGGCTGCGGCCGCCGGGGTCTACGACTACGCGGCGTTTCGTGCGTTCGGCGAGACCACCCGAAAGGAGTGGCGCGACTGGCCGGCGACCTGGCGCGACGGCGCCCCGATGATCACCAGCCGCAGTGAGGCGATCTCGCTCGGGGCGGACGCTGCGCGCGTGACGACCCACGCCGCGGCGCAGTGGGCGATGCAACACCAGCTCGAGCAGCTGGCCGGCGGGCCGGTGGGGCTCTACCTCGATCTGCCGGTCGGCGTGAACTCCAGCGCGTACGACGTGTGGCGCTATCGCCCGCTGTTCCTGACCGAGCTATCGACCGGCGCGCCCCCGGATGCGCTGTTTCTCGGCGGCCAGGACTGGGGCTTGCCGCCGGTCTCGCCGATCGCCCTGCGCCGCGATCACTATCGCTACTTCATCCGCTGCCTCCGCCACCACATGCGGGTGTCCGGGATGCTGCGGATCGATCACGTGATGGGGCTATTCCGGCTGTACTGCGTGCCGCACGGTCGCCCCGCCACCGACGGCGTCTACATCCGGTATCCGCACGACGAGCTCCTGGCGATCCTGGCGCTCGAGTCGAACCGCGCGAGCTGCGCGCTGGTCGGCGAAGACCTCGGCGTCGTCCCCGCCATCGTGCGGCCCCAGATGGCGAGCCATGGGCTGTTCCGGTTGCATGTCGGCCAGTGGTATCTGCCGGCCGAGCCGGGCGAGGTCCCGGGGCCAGCGCCGGCGGAGTCGGTTGCCAGCCTCAACACCCACGATACGGCGACTTTCGCGGGCTGGTGGCGCGGCGCCGACATCGATGATCGCCGCGACCTCGGCCTCATCACCGACGCGCAAGACGCCGTCGAGCGGGTGCTGCGCGACCGCGCCCGGACCGCCCTGCTCGCGTTCGTCGAGCCCCGGGTCAGCGCCGAGGTCCTCACCGACGTCGAGCGCGCGATGGTCGGCGCCACCGCGGACCTGGCCGCCGGCGCCGCCGAGGTCGTGCTCGTCGCGCTCGATGACCTCGCACTCGATCCGGTGCCGCACAACGTTCCGGGCACGACGACCCAGCGGCCCAACTGGGTGCGCCGGGTCGAAGGTTGGTCGGACGCGCTCGACGAATCCACGGCCTCGCCCGCCGCGATCGCCGCGATCGCCGCGGTCGTCGCCGAGCGTCCACCGCCGCGCTGATGGGACGGTGTCTCTTTTGTCTCGTTCCCGAACCGCCCCCCGTGTGGCGGATGCCAAGCAATACGGAGCCGTAAGCGGGGGCGGCGTGACTGGTGGTATCCACGAAGTCGCGACATCTCCGGATCTCTGGTATGTGCTGTGAATGGCCCGGATCGCGCTGTTGCTGTGCATCCTTGCCGGCACCGCGCGAGCCGATGATGTGGTGCAGCTCGAGGTGGCGGTGGGCGAGACGATCGAGCGCGACGTCGGCTTCGCGATGGGGATGCACTGCGACGATCTCGCGATCGTCCACGCAGAGCTGGTCGCGGGCACCGCGGAGTCGAACACGTTCCGGGTGACCGGTGCGGCCGAAGGCACGACACGATGCCGCGCCGGCACAGCGCCGAACCGGCCCGCCTACGTGTTCGAGATCCACGTCGTGGCCGCGCATCACCGACCGTGATCGGCGGCGCCTGGAGCCAGCGCCAGGTCGGCGTCGGCGCTGCGCCAACCGCCGCGCGATCGTGATCCGGACATCCGGGCGGCCTGAGACTCGCCTCTAGCTCGGCAGCTCACACTGGGGTGCCCATCTGTGAGCCACGTGACGGTTCCGTCGCGGCAGTGCGCGACCACCCGGCTTGTTGCGTTGTGCCATGACCAAGCGTCGCCGTCGAAGACCCGACGTGAGCAGCTGTCAGCAAACCCGTCAGCTGCCGGTTTGTCGACGTCGCCAGCGGCGATGTGCGCGTCCCCAGGACCGCTCGTGCTGGCGCGCAGCTTGCTGGAGCCGAGGAGACTCACTCGGTCGTCCGAGCGAGCGTTCGTCCCGCGGGGAGCACGGGGCGGTCGGATCGCCATGCTTCCGGAAAGTGCCTGTGCCGTGAAGGCAACGCAGATGATTGCGGCCGTGCTCGTGAGCTTGCTTGCGACCGCAGCCTCGGCTGATCCCCGCGTCGGATCCTTCAACAGCGACGCCTTCAATCTGAGTGGGGCGCTCGATCGCGACGTCGCCCCGACCCAGACCGCGCTGGAGATCGCCGTGGGCGCCGGCTACACGCAGGGCGTGGGCGGCGCGGGAGAAGTCGGCAATGTCGAGGACGTCAGCGGTCCCGGTGGCAGCTTCGAGCTCCAGGTCGGCGCCCGGTTGAGCCCCACGCTCAGCGTTGGTTTGTACGGAACGTACGCGCGGTTCCGGCACGGCGACGCGATCGGCGATGGCGGACGCGCCCAGGCTGCCACCGCGGGCATCCAGGCGATGTTTCATGCGCGCCAGTCGCGGTCGATCGATCCGTGGGTCAGCGTGGGCGCCGGGTGGCGCGGCCTGTGGCTGTCGCCGAAGGGCGCGGAATCGAGCTCGCTACACGGCGTGGAGCTGTTGCGCGTGCAGCTCGGCGTCGACTACCGGTTCTCGCCCCGGTTCGCGATCTCACCGGTGATCGGCGCGAGCGCCGCGATGTTCCTTGCCCAGGACACCATGACGACCGACGGCCTCACGGCGGTCCACGACAACCGGCTCAACCTGTACGGATTCACCGGCGTGCTCGGCCGGTTCGATCTCGGCGGCTGATCGGTGAGTCCGGGAGCCAGGGCGATCAGGCCAGCAGGTGCTGGTGGGCGTCGCGCAGGCTCGCCAGCTCCGCCAGGCCGCGAGCGCGGGCGGTGGCAATGGCTTCACCGGCAGCGACCTCGACGCGCACCTCGTAGTAGCTCTTGAGCTTGGGCTCGGTGCCGCTCGGCCGCATGATCACGCGCCGGCCACCCGCGAGCTTGAACACCAGGACATCCGACGGCGGAAGCCCGCCCTCGCCGCGCAGCAGGTCGACGACCTCGTCGATCGCGGTCGCCGCGAGCTCGCGGGGCGGCGCGCTGCGGAACCGGGCCATGGCGTCGCGGATCTGGCCGAGCCCCGCCGAGCCGGGCTTGGTGAGCGAGACCTGCTCGGTGACGAACAGGCCGACCTTGCGATAGATGTCGTCGAGGTGCTCGAGCACGGTCTTGCCGCGCGCGCGGTTCCACGCCGCGAGCTCGGCGAACACGATGCCCGCGGACACGCCATCTTTGTCGCGGACCAGCGGGCCGACGCTGAAGCCCAGCGCCTCCTCGTAGCCCATCACGAACCGGCCGCCATGGGTGGTCTCGAACTCGATGGCGGCGTTGCCGATCCACTTGAAGCCGGTGAGCGTCTCGCGATAGTCGGCCCCGGCTTGCTTGGCGAGGAAGCCGAGCAGCTGCGACGACACGACGGTCGTCGCGACCATCCGGCGATCCGCGGGGCTCGCGTCGAGCAGGTAGTCGGCGAGCACGGCCCCGGTCTGGTCGCCGGTGAGCGGGCGATAACCGCCGGCCGCGCTGGGGTCGGGTACCGCGACGCAGAGCCGATCGGCGTCCGGATCGTTGGCGAGCACGAGGTCGGCCGAGACCTTGGCGGCCAGCGCGAGCACGCGATCCATCGCGCCCTTCTCCTCGGGGTTGGGGAACCTGACGGTCGGAAACTCGGGATCCGGGTCGCGCTGCGACGCCTCGGTGTGGAAGGTCGGAAACCCGGCGAGCCGAAGGCCGCCCTCCATCGAGAGCGCGCCGACGCCGTGCAGGGGCGTGTACGCGATCACCAGCGAACGGCCGTCGACCTCGGGCCGCGCGCGCAGCGCGGCGATCTTGGCGAGGTACGCGTCGTGGAGCGCCTCGGTCAGATCGATCACCGTGCCGGCGCGCCGCAGCTCGTCGAGCGGCGGCATCGCGAGCTGATCGCTGCGGCCGATCTTGACGACCTCCGCGGCGATCCCGGCATCGTGGGGGGGGATGATCTGCGCGCCGTTACCCCAGTACACCTTGTAGCCGTTGTATTCGGGCGGGTTGTGCGACGCGGTGACCATGACGCCGGCGCACGCGCGCTGCTCGGTGACCGCCCACGCGGTGGTCGGCGTCGGCCACGGGCGATGCGCGAGGTAGCTCGTGATGCCGACGCCGCCGAGCACCCGCGCGGTGTCCTCGGCGAACGCCCGCGAGTTGTGCCGGGCGTCGTGACCGATGACGACACCGAGGCGTCGGGCGTCGGGAACGTTCGCCAGCAGATACGAAGCCAGGCCCGCGCAGACCTTGCGCACGAGCACCCGGTTCATCCGCTGCGGCCCGGCGCCCAGGATGCCGCGCAGGCCGGCCGTGCCGAACTCGAGTGAGCCGGTGAACCGCTCGGCGAGATCCTTCTGCGCGGCCGCATCGTTGGCGTCGCAGGCCGCGAGCAACGCGCGCAGCTCTTGGACTGTGGTTGGATCGGGATCCTCGGCGAGCCACGCCTCGGCGAGCTCGCGGTGCGAAGCCATCTGAGCCATTGTCGTCAGCCTACAACGACCGCGGCGAGACGCTGCGGTGTACGGGGATGATCCGCATGCGATGTCGTGAGAACGTCGTAGTACCCATGAGCACTCATGAGCGCAGGCGCCCGGCGGTCCGCCCGGAACGTTCGTGGGAGATCACAGGCGGTTACGCAGGGGACCGAGCGGCTACCCCGGCGTTACAGCACCGCCACCCTACACAAGGCGTGGTGGCGGTCGGTTTGACGAGGGTGAAGTTTGCGTGCTTGCTCGCCGCGATGACGCTGGGCGTCGCTGGAGCGCCAGCTGCGCTATGGGCTGGCGATGCAGCCGAGACGCCCCATGGTCTCATCCGGTTCAGGTCGTTCGGATCGGCCGAGGGGCTCCACAACCTGGTCATCCTGAGCATCACCCAGGATGCGAGCGGGGCGCTGTGGATCGGGACCGACGACGGCGTCGCCCGTTACGACGGTGAGAGGTTCACGCATTTCGGGACCGAGCAGGGCCTGGTGTCCACCGTGATCACGGTGGTCGGGATCGGGCCCGACGGCAACCCATGCGTCGGTAGCAACGCGGGCCTGGTGTGCTGGGATGGCACCCGGTTCTCGCCGACCGAGGGCTTGCCTCGGGTCGCAGTTCACTCGATCGCGACCGCCAAGAATCGGCTGTGGGTCGGAACGTCGACCGGGCTCTATGTTCGCGAGCAGGGCGGTACGTTCCAGCGTGCGCCGGGGTGGACCGGGTCGACCGAGGTCCACGCGCTGTGGGCCGACGCCCAGGGGCTGCTCGTCGGGGACAACGGCAAGGTGCTCACCAGCTCTGGTAACGGCAGCTGGCGCGAGCTGTCCGAGACCGGTCTCGCGGGTGATCGGGTCGACGGTGTCCTGCGCGATCGCGCCGGCGCGACGTGGATCCGGTCGGCGTTCCACGTGTGGCGGGTGTCACCGGACGCCACCCGCGCCGAGGATCTGACGGACGGCATGCCGTCGGGCTACGACAACGTCGGAACCCCGGGCAGCATGGCCAATGGCGTCAACGGCGAGGTGTTGTTCGGCAGCGACGTCGGCGTGGTCGTGCGCGAGGGCGAGCGCTGGCGCGTGATCGGCCGCAGCGCGGGGTTGCCCAGCCTGGGCGCCCGGACCCTGTTCGTCGATCGCAACGGCGCCACATGGGTCGGGTCGGTCGGCCTGTACCAGGAGCGCGGCGGCGGCCTGCTGGAGCGCTACGATCTGAGCAACGGGCTCCCAGGTGATGTCGCCTGGAGCATCGCTCGCGATCGCGAGGGCACGCTGTGGGTGGGCACCAACCGCTGCCTGGCCCGCATGGTAGCCAGCCAGTGGCAATGCTTGCCGGGCAGCGAGAAGCGGATCGTCCGCAGCTTCGTGTTTCCGCCCCAGGGCGGCGTGTTCCTCGGCGGCGCGCCGTCCGATCTGCTGTATATCGACCCCGCCGGACAGGCCATCTCACTCGGCGGCGAGCTTCATCAGCCCGCCGATCACGCGATCCTGTCGCTGAAGATCGGCCCCGAAGGCGATCTATGGGTCGCGACCAAGGTCGGGCTGTACCGGCTCCCCGGCGCGGTGCCGGGGCCCCTCGAGCGCGTGACAATCCCGGGGATCCCGGACGACGCAAAGTTCAACACGCTGACCCTCGCCGAGGGCCGGCTGTGGGCATCGTCGAGTAACGGCATCGCCGTGCGCGACGGCGGGATCTGGCACGTCTACGGGGCGTCGTCGGGGTTCGCCTCGATGGGGATGCGCTACCTGGTGAATACCCACGATCACGAGTACTGCATCGCCTACATCGAGGCGATCGGCGTCACCTGCTACGAGGTCCGCGGGCTCGCGATCTCGAAGCTCCGCAACATCGGGGTCGCCGACGGCATGATCACCGGCAGCGTGTACTACCTCGGGAGCGATCAGCAGCACCGCCTGTGGATCGGCACCGGCGACGGCGTGGACGTCGTGACCCCACAGGGTATCGATCACTTCGGGGAGTCCGACGGGCTCGCGGGTAACGACTCGACCGCCAACGCGTTCATGTCCGATTCCGACGGCTCGGTCTGGCTCGGCTCGACCGGCGGCGTCACCCACGTCCACGCGGAGCGCTACCGCGGTCCACCCGCACCACCGCACGTCCTTTTGCGCGCCGGGCTGCTGGGCGATCAGCCGATCGATACCAGGACCCCCGGCCCCCTCGAGACGTCGCACGCACAGGGCGCGCTCAAGCTCGAGTTCGGCGCCGATCGGCTGAGTGATTCCGAGCGCGTCGAGTACCAGGTCCGGCTCGCGCCGATCGAGCCGGCGTGGAGCGGGACGCTGTCGCGCGAGGCTCGCTACCCGTCGCTGCTCCCAGGTTCGTACCGGTTCGAGGTCCGTGCGCGGATCGGCGCCGGGACGTGGGGGCCGGTCACCGCGCTGCCGTTCGTGGTGCGCCCGGCGTGGTGGCAGCGGACGTGGTTCCTGGTCGTCGCCATCGTCGCGATCGTGCTGGCGATCGCCGCGGTGTTCATCTGGGTGTATCGCACGATGCTGCGGCGGCGCACCCGCCAGCTCAACGAGCAATCCGCCGCGAGCGTGCGCGCGCTCCTCGAGTTCGTCCCGGACTTGATCAGCGTCCATCGCGGCGGCAAGGTGATCTACAGCAACCTCGCCGCGCGCCGGCTGTACCGGCTCGACCCGGCCGACGGCGAGCACCCCGATCTGGGCGATCGGATCCACCCCGACGATCGCGCTCGGTTCGCGGAGCTCATGACGGCTGAGCGCGGCGATGCGGGGGGCGTCCCGGAGATGCTGGAGCTGCGCGTCCGCGACGACGACGGCAGCTGGCGGATCTGCGAGGTCTCGGGCGTATGGACCGAGCTGGCGGGCGCGACGGTGCTGGTGGCCAGCGGACGCGACGTCACCGAGAGCCGCCAGCTGCGCGCTCAGCTCCTGGTCTCCGATCGGATGGCGAGCCTTGGCACCCTCGCGGCGGGCATCGCCCACGAGATCAACAATCCGCTGTCGTACGTGATCGGCAACCTCGAGGTGATGGCGGAGGCGCTCGCGAGCAAGGACCACATGCGCGAGCAGCTGGCGTCGGCGATCGGCGACGCGACCGACGGTGCCCAGCGCGTCCGCAAGATCGTGCAGGGCCTGCGCTCGTTCAGCCGCTCCGAGGAAGAGAAGCGCACCGCGCTCGACGTCGCTGAGGTCCTGCGCGCCGCGATCCGGCTGACCGCCAACGAGGTCCGGCATCGCGCGCAGCTGGTGTGCGAGCTCGGTGTGACCCCCAAGGTCATCGCCGACGACGGCCGGCTCACCCAGGTGTTCATCAACCTGATCGTCAACGCCACGCACGCGATCCCCGAGGGCCGATCCGATGACAACCGCATCACGGTCCGGACCAAGACCGACGAGCTCGGCCGGGCGGTGATCGAGATCGCCGACACCGGCCGCGGGATGCCTCCGGAGGTCCAGGCTCGCGCGTTCGATCCGTTCTACACGACCAAGGACGTCGGGGGCGGCACCGGGCTCGGGCTGTCGATCTGCCACGGCATCGTGAGCGCGCTGGGCGGGGACATCGCGATCGAGAGCGCGCTGGGCCGCGGCACCGTGGTTCGCGTCGTGCTCCCGGCGGTGGTGGCGGCCGAGGTCGCGATCGCGCCGGTCGCCAAGCCCGAACCGCCGCGGACGCCGCAGCGGCTGCGGGTCATGGTCGTCGACGACGAGCCGATGGTCGCCGAGATGCTCCAGCGCGTGCTGCGCCGCGATCACGACGTGACCGCGGTGTCGTGCGGCCGCGATGCGCTCGACAAGATCACCGCCGGCGCCTGGTTCGACGCGATCGTCAGCGACGTGATGATGCCGAACATGACCGGCATCGAGCTGCTCGAAGCGCTGGTCGCGCGGGCGCCCGAGCAGGCCAAGCGGCTGCTGTTCCTGTCGGGCGGTGTGTTCACGCCGGAGACCCGGATGCGGCTCGACGAGCTCGGCACGCTGCAGCTCGAGAAGCCGGTCAACACCAAGGAGCTGCGGCGCTCGGTGATGAGCGTGGCCAGCGAGCCGCCGCCGATCCGTGCGGCCGCGGCCGGGGCCGGCGGCAGCCGGTAGGCCGCGCCGCGCGCCGATCAGAACCGATCGCCGCTACGAGCCGGTCGACGTCGCCTGCTTCTTCTTCATCTTCGCGATCAGCCCGTCGACCCCGTCCTTGTCGATGATCTTGTCGAACATCGTGCGGTAGTTCTCGACCATGCCCGCGCCGTCGGTCTTGACGTCCCAGGCGCGCAGCTTGTCGCCGTCCTTGACCAGCACGTAGTCGACCGCGATCACGTAGGGCCGGCCCTTGCGCTTGGTGTTGATCTTCGTCGCGACGACGACGTTGCCGTCCTTGTCCGTCGTCTCGCCGACGTAGTCGATCTGGTACTCGAGGTTGGAGCGCAGCCCGCGCACGTAGTTGTCCTCGATCAGATCGCGGAGCAAGCCGAGGAACTGGTCCTGCTGCGGCTTGGACAGCTTCTGCCAGTTGTCGATCATGGCGCGCTTGCCGAGCTGATCGATGTCGAGGAAGCCGCGCACGCTGGTGGTGACCTTGGCGGTGAGGTCTTTCTCTTCCTTGGAGCCCGGCGCGACCTTCTGCTTCAATAGATTCGCGATCGTGTCGTTCGCGGACTTCACGGCCTGCGTGCCGGGGCCGGCCTTGGCGGCAGGGCCGGCGGAGGCGGCGGCCGTGGCGGCCGCGCCGGCCGGCGGCTTCGGCGTATCCGCGTGGACGATCGCCAGGGGAGACGCCAGCACCAGGGTGAGAGCGAGGGTGAGAGCGAGGGTGAGATCGAGGGTGAGATCGATCGATCGAAACAGGGGGTGGTTACGCATAAGCTCTGCTCCTCTCAGCGACGGCTGTCCGCGGCGTGAAATTCACCGGCGGCACGATCCAGACGTACCACGGCCACATTCCATTGGAAGACCGCTTGCGCCCACCGGGCGCGCATCTGGAACCACGCGATGTACGCGTCGGCCAGATCCTTGGACTCGGCCGCGCCGATCGCCTCGGCCTGCAGCACCGAGGCGAGCCAGGTGCGCGCGGCTTGCTCGCCCTGCGCGGCGGCCAAGACCTTGTCGTGGGCCGCGGTCGCGTCGGCCAGCGCGTTGTCGGCGTCGTAGCGCGCGCCGTTCGCGGCGAGCTCGGATTGCGCGTGCGCCTTGCGCGCATCGGCGCGGGCATGGGCGACCTTGGCGGCCGCGGTCCACGGCTCGAACGCCCACTGCATCGCGATCACGGCGCCGACCCCGCTGCGGTTGTACGGGTCGTTGGCGAAGACGCTTGGCGGATCATCGACGCCCTGGGCCTTCGCGATCACGCCGGACGCGACGAGCGCGACGTCGGGGTAGTAGCCGCTGACTGCCATCTCGGCGAGCTCGTCAGCGGCGCGCGCGCCGGTCTTGGCCGCGACCGCTTGCGGCCGGTGATCGGCGTCGGCGCGGGTCGGGATCTTGCGCTCGATCGCGGCGAGCTGCGCGTCGTCGACGTCGGCGTCGGCGAGCCCGGTCAGCGCGCGCAGCCCGCCGAGCGCCTCGCCCTCGGCCTGCTGCGCATCGGCGCGCTGCACCTTGGCCTCCGCGAGCAGCACAGCGACGCGCTGGCGATCCTGGATCGCGACATCGGGCTTGCCCTTGCCCTTGCTGCCGCCCGCGCGGTCCTCGAGCTGTTCGAGCGCCTTGCCGATCTCGTCGATGCCATCGTCGAGCATGCCGCTCAGCTCGCGCGCGGCCTTGACCCCCCAGTACGCCTTGGCGGCGTCGACCGCGAGATCGCCGGCGGCCTCGTCGGCCAGCGCGTGCTGCGCAGAGAGCCCGGCGCGCGCGGCGGACCGGGCATGCGCGATCTTGCCGAACGTGTACAGCGGCTGGGTGATGTCGAGCTGGGCTGAGCCGAACAAGCCCGAGAACCGGAACGCGAAGTTCTTCGGCTCGGTCTCGTTGCACATGGTGTTCGCGACGCAGCGGATCTCGGGGCTGACGGTGGCGAACGCGGTCGCCTTGAAGCGCGGCAGCCGCGCCGCGTCGGCCTCGTCGACCCGCGCGGCGGCGGCGTCGCGGTCACCGGCGGCCATCTCGGCCTTGGGGCTCGCGAGCGCCTTGGCGATGACCTGCTCGAGCGTCAGCTTGGCGGGTGCGGCGAACACCGCCTGAGCGAGGCTCGGTAACAGCAGAACTCCAATCACGAACGAGCGCATGGCTGGTTTGTACTACGGCGCGCACCGTTGGGTTGCCCGCCCGCCCAGGACGCGTCGAACAAAGCCGACTTCGTCCGCTTGTCGCCACGTCTGCTTTCGATCGGTATGTCGCCGCTACCGGCGACAACCGGCTACGGAATCATCGCTCGAAGACTCGCGACCTCCGAGCTGTCGAACAGTGCCGCAACGGCATTTTCGACACCTCTTCAGGCGGCTCGCAAGATGATGCGCGTGATCTCGAGCGGCGCGAGCACGCGGACCGGCGGGCCCCAGTACCCGCAGCCTCGCGAGACGTAGAGCTGGGTGCCCTCGTAGTCGTAGCGACCCGCGAGCAGGCCGCCCTGCTGGAGCCTGACGATGTAGTGCCACGGCCAGATCTGGCCGCCGTGCGTGTGACCCGAGAGCTGCAGATCGACGCCGTACCCGGCGGAGCGCCGGACCTGGCGCGGCTGGTGCGCCAGCAGGACGAGCGCGCGGCTCGGATCGCGGCCGGACAGTGCGGCGGGCAGATCTTCGCCGTGGCCAGGCCAGCCCTTGGCGCTGTGGTCGTCGACCCCGGCGAGCTCGAAGCTGGCGTCGCCCTGGCCGATCGTGACCCGCTGGTTGCGCAGGTAGCGCGCGCCGAGCCGCGTGATCTCGGCGATCCACGGATCGACGCCGGCGTAGTACTCATGGTTGCCGGTCACCGCGAACACGCCGTGGGGCGCGCGGAGCTGGCCGAGCGGGGCGACGTCGTCGCGCAGGGCCTCGACCTTGCCGTCGATCAGGTCGCCGGTGAGCGCGATCAGATCGGGCTTGAGCCGGTTGGCGTGGTCGACGACGCGCTGGACGAACGCGCGATCGATCGTCATGCCGACGTGGAGATCGGAGAGCTGGACGATGGTGAAGCCGTCGAGCGCGCGTGGCAGCTTCGCGAGCCGGACCTCGACGTCGACGATCGCGTGCTCGCCGCGGGCCTCGATCATGCCGCGCGCGACGCTCCCACTGCCGACCGCGAGCGCGGCGCCGCCGCTGACGCGCGTGATGAACTGGCGGCGCGACAGACCCGGCGCGGCGGTGGGTCCGCGCAGCCCACGGCGGCCCAGCCGACCGGCCAGGCGGACGAGATCGATCGCAACGAGCGCGACCAGCGTCAAGCCGGCGACCGCCATCCACGGCAGCGCGATCCAGCCCAGCGTCGCCGACAGCCCGGGAGCGTACAGCCGGCTCGTCGTCGTGACCGGGATCGACAGAAACAGCAGCACCAGCGCGATCGTTGCCGCGATGTGCCAGCGACGCGGCAGGTGAGCGGCGCGCACGATCCGGAACCACAGGTAGGTATGGATCCCGGCCGTGATGGAGGCGCCGAGCAGGATCGGAACGATCAAGGCGAGCACGGCAGACCATAGCAGGCCGGTCTCGCATCGCAGCGGTTGCCGTCGCCGCGAGACGCGGCATGCTCCGCCCATGACGGCAGTCGGCGGGGCCCCGGACGCGGCAGCTACGAATCACGCGACACCTCCTGCGGCTCTCGGGCGTGACGCTGCGCCTGCCGCGATGCCGACCGAGCTGCCCGCGGTGCTGGTGCTGTACGACGGCACCTGCGGCCTGTGCGCCCGGTCGGTGCGCTGGATCCTCGACCATGAAGCCGATGCCGAGATCCGGTTTGCGCCGCTCCAGGGGCCGACCGCGGCGCGCGCCCGCGAGCAGTTCCCGCAGATCCCGCTATCGATCGACACGGTGGTCTACATCGCAGCGGGTCGCGCGCATCTGCGCAGCAAGGCGTTGCTCCATGCGGCGGGTCACCTGCGCGCGCCCTGGCGGTGGGGGTACGCGCTGCGCTGGTTCCCCGCCGCCGTGCTCGATCTGGGCTACCGTGCGGTCGCGGCCGTGCGCTATCGGGTCTGGGGCCGTGTTGACGCCTGCGGGCTGGTCACGCCGGCGCAGCGCACGCGGTTCTTGCCCTAGCCGCATGTCCGCGCTGCTTGCATGATCCAGGTCAGCAGCGGTCGACGATCGCCGGCATGCCGCCGCGGGCCCGCAGCGTGACGAGCGGCTCGGCCGTGACGGTCGACGGCAAGCCGCGGAGCTTGGCGTGCTGCACCATGGTCGCGAGCACGAGCTGGGCCTCGACCAACGCGAAGTGCGAGCCGATGCAGATCCGCGGCCCGGCGCCAAACGGCAGGTAGTGATGCCGCGGGCGTAGCTTCCTGGCGTCGGCGAGCATGCGCTCGGGCCGGAACGCGAACGGGTCCGGGAAATAGTCCGCGCGGCGGTGGATCCCGCGGATGTTGACGAGCAGCGTCGACCCTGCTGGGAACGAGTGCCCGGCGAGCTCGATGTCGGACGCGGCTTCGCGTCCGATGATGTACGCGGGCGGATGCAGCCGCATCGCCTCGTCGAGCACGGCCGCGTTCCACGGCATCGCCGCGAGGTCGTCGGTGGTGATCGGCCGCGTGCCGATGACGCGCTGGATCTCGGCTTCGAGGCGGGCGAGCGCGCCGGGGTTTCTGCCGAGCTCGTACCACGTCCAGATCAGCGTGTTGGCCGTGGTCTCGTGGCCGGCGAGCAAGAGGGTCATGACCTCGTCGCGGACCTGGCGATCGGTGAGCGCGCTACCGTCGTCTTCGTCGCGCGCGAGCAGCAGCATCGACAGCACGTCGCCGCGATCGGTGGCGTGCGCCCGGCCCTCGGCGACCAGCCGATACACGACCTGGTCGAGCATCCTGACCGCGCGCTTCATCCGCAGGTGGCGCGGCAGCGGCCAGCGATAGCCGAGCCGAACCAGCGAGGTCATGTTGTCGAACACCGCGTGCATGGCGAGCTCGAGCGCCCGGGCGACCACGCTGGCGTCGCGGCGGACGTCGACGCCGAACAGCGTGCGGCCCGCGATGGCGAGCGTCATCTCCATCATCTCGTCGGCCAGATCGATGCGATCACCCGGGCTCCAGCGCGCGAGCTGCTCGCGGGTCTCGTGGACCATGATCTCGCCGTAGCTCGCGATCCGCTTGGGGGTGAACGCGGGCGCGAGCAGCTTGCGGTGGTGGCGGTGGGGTTCGCCCTCGGAGGTGAGCAGGCCGTCGCCGAGCAGCGGACGGAGGAACTGCAGGCCGGCGCTCTTCTGGAGACTGGCTGCGCGGTCGACCAGGAGGTCACGCGCCAGATCGGCGCAGCTGATGATGTAGACCGGGATGTTGACCAGCGACATCCGCACGAGCGGCCCGAGCCGCGCGGCCTGGTCTTGCAGCCCGAGCCGGTCGCGGCTGAACGCGATCAGGTTGCCGAGCACCGGCAGGCCGGGCAGGGAGGGAATACGGGCGATCGTGCCGGGCGACGACGCCGCCGCCGGACTGGACATCGTTTCCATCGCTTCCTAGAATGCGAGTGATTGCTCACATTGACAACTCGCATCCGCGGCGCCGCCGGCCGCAGCCAAGGACGGTCGTGATGCAGCGCCAAGTCCGGACCACGCCTCGGAAACATCCGCGCCAGGAGCGCAGCCGTGCCACCGTCGACGCGTTGCTCGAAGCCACTGCTCGCGTTTTGGTCAAACGCGGGTTCGACGGCCTGACGACCAACCTGGTCGCCGACGCGGCCGGCGTGTCGATCGGCTCGCTGTACCAGTACTTCCCGAACAAGGCGGCGCTGGTCGGCGCGCTGATCGAGAAGCACGTCGACGACATGATGTCGCTGTGCTTGTCCGAGCTCGCGCGCGTCGCGCAGCTGCCGATGGCCCAGGCGATCCGCTGCATGATCGAGCTGATGATCCGCGCGCACGCCGTCGATCCCGAGCTCCACCGCGTGCTGACCGAGCAAGTCCCGCGCGTCGGGCGGATGGCCAAGCTGCTCGAGGTCGATGCGATGTGCCACCGGATGGTCGCGGCGCTGCTCGCGGCCCGCAAGCCCGAGCTCGCGATCGAAGACCCGGATATCGCGGCGTTCGTGCTGGTGTCGGCGATCGAAGCGATCACCCATCGCGCCGCGTTGTCTCCCGACCTGCTCGGCGATCCGCGGCTCGTCGAGGAGACCTGCGCGCTGGTCCGGCGCTACCTCGGGGTCGCCGACGGGTGATACATGTCACGCCACCCGGCACGCCTCACCCGTTTGCGCGCGGGACGTTGTGACGAACACTCTCTGCATGAAGCGACTCGCGTGCTCGTTCGTGATCCTGCTGGTCGGCTGCCCGCCGGCAGGGCGTAGCTCCCAGCAGCCGGTGCAGCCGACGCTCCCGGTGTCCGGGGCTGGCTGTCCGTCGGCTGATCACGTCTATGTCGCCTCGTACCTGACGCAGGACCACAACGCGCCCGATGCCGCCACCAGCCACGCCGGCTGGGTGGTGCCGCTCCACGACCGCAAGGTCGACACGCTCGCGGACCAGCCGGAGTACGCGGTGATCGACGCCAGGACGGCGGAGTCGCTCGGCGTGCCGGCCGCGCCCCCGACGGCGTGGCTGATGGCGCCGGGCCAGGCGCCCTGCAAGGCGACGGTGGGCTCGTACTACGCAGCTGCGGTCGATTCCCCGGCGCCTAACGTCACCTACGGCGTCGCGCTCGACGGCTGCGCCGCCCCGCCGTCCGATCAGCAACAGGACGCCGAGGCGATCGTCCTGGTCGCCGATCAGGCGCCCACCGACTGCCAGATCCTGGCGCCACGGCCGGTGGCCGCGCGGCTCGGCGAGACCGACGCCGAGAAGCACTGGCAGCGTCCGACCAAGGAAACGCCGATCCCGCCGGCGCTCGCGGCCGCGATCCCGCCCCACGACTGCAAGCCGCCCGGCTGTGAGCCGCTGTGGGCGATCGCGCAGGTCGACGTGGCCAACCGTCCCGTTGCGTGGGCCGGTGCGATCAACTGGTTGACGATTCCGCCCAACGCGACCGCCGCTTCGCAGTGCGACTGGAAGGCCGAGACGCTCGCCGGGTTCTACCTGGCGGGCCCCGAGGGGACCGCCGTGAAGGTCACCGAGGGTCAGGACCATCCGCTGCTGCTGTCCACCGTGCTCGCCGACAGCACGGGCGCGCGGGTGCTCGTGGCGGAGGGCCCCGGCGAGTACATGACCTACGACGTCGCGGCGGCCAAGGCGACCCCGGCGCGCCACTTGACGTGGCTGCGCCTGGGGCCCGACGCCTACGCGGTCGACGACCGGATCGGACCGACCTGCGGCGCCGACGCCGACTCGCACTGAGCCATCGGTGGATGTCCGTCGCACCGTGCGCAACCCGCGCCCCCGGCGGATCGGCGTGATGCGACGTCGGGCCGATTCGTAGACTGCCGATGCGATCGGCGCGTCAGCTATCCGCGTGCGCGGTTGCTGGCTCGCGAGCTGGCCGGCGCGCGCTTCGTCGGGCTCATGATCGGCTATTCGATCGATGTCGCGACGGAGCCGAGCGGCTTGACGAGGTAGCTCACGATCTTGTGCTGCGCCGGCACCGCGACGCGATCGAGCCGCTTGAACTAAGCCCATGGCGCGAAGCGACATGCCGGATGCGAATCAGACGGAGACCCGCGCAGCGGGTCAGGCGTGACTCGGCGGCAGCCGAGAACTGCAGCGATGCATGGAACGCATCCGACACCGGGTTCGGTGGCTCGGCGCTGACCTCGGTCACGACCCGCGTGTGGCCGGCCGCGGCGGCCTGTGCGAACAGCTGGTGATACAGCGCGCGCGCCAGCCCGCGGCCCCGCGCATGCGGTGCCGTGATCACGCGATCGATGTAAACGAACCGCTCGAACCGGGCTCGAAACCACGCGAAGTTCGGGTTGTCGTACGCCGCGGTCTCGTCGAGGCTGACGAGGAACGCTGCGGCACCGCGGTCGACTCCGATCGCGAGGAACGCCATCGCCCGCAGCGCGGCCAGGCCGTCGGGGGTCAGGACGGACGTCTCGGCGGCGTGCGCGTTGTTGAGCGCCAGCACCGCGACATCGTCCAGGTCGCGAGTAATCGTGGCTGCCATACCACAGCGCTATCACGACCGGTGCGATCGATGAACGCGCTTATCTACGAACTCTCCGGGAAGGCTCCAGGAGCATCCGTGCGAGGAGCTCGGCAACCGCACCGCGGAGACATCCGTTGTTGCAGGGAGCGAGGTGACGCGCCTTGAACGACCGAAGCGCTACCGCAGCGTCTCCTGATAGAACACCGAGATCGTGATGCAGTGGAACGCCGCATCACTCGACTGGGTCACGATGATATCGGTCAGCTTGCGCTGCGTGCTACTCGCGATCCAAGCGGTGACCTTGTCGCCTAGCTGTCCGCGGTCGGCGAACATCGTCGCCGAGAAGATCTTTACGCCATTGAATGGAACCACGACCGATCGTAGCACGGGCTGTGCGGCGCATCGTGTTTCAATCGGTGTCGGTTGGGGTGCTCGCCGACGGTGCGTCTTCGTGTCGCGGGTCACGCACCGCCGTGTCGCTCGGTTCGCGCTGGTTCTGTACCTTCGCAGCCGCCGCGGGGCCGGGTATGTCACGGCGTGATCCGAGCGCTTCACGCAGACGATCTGCCGGCGGCGAGCACATTACTCGACCGGGTCGGCCTGCCCAGCGGCGCCGCGAACATCGCCCGCTACCTGCGCTGGCAGCCCGACGGTACCTGGGGAATGTTCGACGACGGCGCCCTGGTCGGGACCGTCACGGTGCTGCGGTTCGGTTGTGTCGGATTCGTCGGCTGCATGGGGGTCGAGCCGGCGCAGCAAGGCCGCGGCTACGGGAGCATCCTGCTCGAGCACGCCCAGGTCGCCGCCCGGGGCGCCGGCATCACCACGTTCCTCCTGGAAGCCACAGCCACCGGCCGGTGGCTGTACGAAAAGCTCGGCTACATTGCCGAGTACGAGACCTGGATCGTCTCGCGCACCCAGGTAACGCCGAGCGATCCCCTCCCCATTGTCCATGAGCGCCGCGCGGTCCTCGAGCTCGATCAACGAGCCACTGGCGTGCCCCGGGACACGATGATCGGAAGCCTGGTCGACGACTATCGCGGCGGCGTCGAACGCACGACGGCGCTCGTCGGCTACGGCTTGGTCGTCGGCGACCGGCTGGGTCCGGTCATTGCGAGTGATCCCGGTGCCGGCCGCGCGCTGATCGATCGGCTCGCCGGCGCATCCACCGTCGGCGGCTTGCCCGCGTGCAACGAGCCCGCGATGGCCGCGTTCGCCGCCAATGGCTTCAGCTTGTTCCGCCGGCTCTCCCGCATGCGGCTCGGCCCGCCGATCGACGCTAACCCCGCCTGGGTGTGGGCCCTCGCCAGCTCGGGCGCCGGCTGACCGCGCCCTCGCTCGGCGCGGCGGCGGTCTGGCGGCCGGACAACGGCCTTCGCTCTGGCGATCGGACAGTCGGCTGTCGTCGCGGTGGATGAGCAGGTCGCCCGCGTCTTGCAGGTGAGCAAGCTGAGCGCGCGGAGGTGGTGCCGCGCGGCGGCGGTACGGCGAGGTAGCGGCGCGGGCGGCGACGTCGAGTCGCGGCGGCGGTTGCCGCGGTAGGGCGATGGCGGCGGTGCGGCGGTATTGCGAGGTAGCCGTGCGGGAGGCGACGTCGTGAAGGCGAGGCGGTTGGGGCGGTCGGCGGTTGCGGCGGTAGGCCGAGGCAGCGGTGCGGGAGGCTCGCGTCGAGTCGCGGAGCGGAGACGGCTGCGGCGAGGGAGCGGAGCGGCGAGGCAGCGGTGCGGGAGGCTCGCGTCGAGTCGCGGAGCGGCGACGGTTGCGGCGAGAAGCGGCGAGGCAGCGGTGCGGGAGGCTCGCGGCGACGTCGTGGAGCGGCGACGGTTGCGGTGAGGGCGCGGTGCGGCGCTGCGGCGGTGCGGCGAGGGGCGCTGTGCGGCGGTGCGGCGATGAAGTGCGCAATGCAACCCTGCCTACGCTGGCGGGGCGCCCTGGACCTCGGGAGATCACCACCCGGCCCGTGGACGGTAGCAATCAGCTTGCAGCTGGAGCGTCGGGTTCGGATGCTCATCTATCCCGGCATACGTCCCACCGCCCACCGCCCAGTGGCCTGCACCGATGCTCCGATTTTTTTTGATTTTTTGATATCCCGGACACGGAACCCGAGCAGTGGGCCGATGGCTGATCGCGCGTATGGCGGCCCGGTCGTCGTGGCGGCCCGGTCGTCGCAGCGGCCCGGTCTCGTCGTAGCCCCGCCGTGGTTGCAGCCCTGAGCGCTGTACCGATCCTGTCGTCGTGGCGATCCGAGATCTGGTTCAGCTTGAGGGGCACGGTGCAGCGGCGGTGGCGATCGCAGGAGATCCGGCGGTGGGCTACTCTCCGTTTCCGAGAAATACAGATATGAAATATCCGGAGAAGGGGCCTCGGCGCGTGCACTGGGCTGTGGGCAGTGGCGACAACGCTGTTGAATCGGGCAGCGAGTCGAGTGCCACTGTCCACAGGCCGGGTGGTGATCTCCCGAGGTCTGGTGGCGACCGATCGCCCCGCACGCTCGCCGGCGCGCTTCCGCCGTAGGGGACGGGTCGCTTTCTCCATCCTGGACAAGCGCGTACAGAAACAACTGGATGCCTGCTAGGGCCGGTCGCCGTGGCGGGCCGGTCGCCGTGGCGGGCCGGTCGCCGTGGCGGGCCGGTCGCCGTCGCGGGCCGGTCGTCGTCGCGACCCGAGATGTGGTTCAGCTTGAGGGGCGGGGTGCAGCGGCGGTGGCGATCTCCAGAAATTCGGTGGTGGGCTACTCTCCGTCTCCGAGAAATACAGATATGAAATATCCGGAGAAGGGGCCTCGGCGCGTGCACGGGGCTGTGGGCAGTGGCGACAACGCTGTTGAATCGGGCAGCGAGTCGAGTGCCACTGTCCACAGGCCGGGTGGTGATCGCCCGAGGTCTCGTGGCGACCGATCGCCCCGCACGCTCGCCGGCGCGCTCCTGTCCCGCTGCACGTCGTCACGAGGCCGGTGGTCCCGAGGTGCCCACTGCACCGGGCATGTCCGTGGTCTCCCTCTGCACGTCGGGACAGGACAGAAGGTGGTGGTGCTGCGCCTCGGCGCCAGGGAAGTCGATGGTTGCACTGCACCTCGGTACGAGGAGTTGGTGGTCGCGCTGCATCTCAGTACCTGAGCAAATCGGTGGTGATGTTGCACCTGGGTGCCGGTACGCACGGCTGCGTCTAGACCACTGCAGTGCCAGACTTGGCAAGATCCCGCAGTGCCAGAGATTGCCAGTTGATCAATACGTACAGGAATATCGGCGAAATCAACTTGAATGAGTATTGTTCGGCGTGTATTCAAGACGAGTGAAGAAGCGCACGCGTCCTGACGAGTCGCACAAGCGGGCGGCTGAGCCCGAACAGCTGGTGCTGTTCAAGAAGCGCGGTGGCAAGCGGCGCGGCGCGGGTCGCCCGCCGAACGGGTCGCGTGCGGGTTCACCGCACAAGGAGCGGCCGTATCTGCACGCGAGGTATCCCGTACATGTCGTGCTGCGTGCCGCGAGCGCGGTCGGCAGCCTGCGTCGGAGGCGGATCTATCAGGCGATCCGGGAGGCTACGCTGACGACGGCGCGGCGCGACGATGTCCGGATCATTCACCTCAGCATCCAGCGCACGCACATCCACTTGCTTGTCGAGGCCCGCGACAAGACCGCGCTGGCGTCGGGGATGCAAGGCTTTCAGATCTCGGCCGCCAAGCACCTCAACGCGGCGCTCGGCAACGGGCGGCCAGGGCCACGACGTCGAGGTGCGGTGTTCCCGGATCGCTATCACGCCGAGATCATCACGACGCCGCGGCAGGCGCGGCACACGCTCCGGTACGTCATGTCGAACTGGAGAAAGCACCGCGAGGATCTCGTCGCGCCGATGAACACGTGGGCGATCGACTGGTTCTCGAGTGCGGCGATGTTCCCCGACTGGACCGAATACGGAGACGAGGAGGGTTTCTTGTGGCGTGGTCCACCGACGTACGGTCCGCTGCAGGTCTTCGTGCCGCAGACGTGGTTGCTGCGCGAAGGTTGGAAACATCACGGGGCCACGATCTCGTGTTGGGACGCACCCTCGGCGAACCACTACTAGATTTTGCCCCAAGCTCCTCGGCGTTCCGACGAGAATGTGATGCGATCTCGATCGCTTGCCGCAGATCAGACGAGCAGCGTTCTGCCTGCGCGGATCTCGGCGGGATCGTTGGGAGCCGTGTTGCACGCACTGTGTCGCGCGACCGTCAAGCTCTACTACCTACTACAGGTCGAAACACCTCGAGTCCTCGTCGATTCCTGGAGCATGTCAATCGCTTACGATCTCGGCGGTGATGTGGCGGCTGGGATCATGCGTCGCGCCCCAGGGTTCATTGCGTTGCTCGCCACGTGATCGATATAGTTCAACGAAGACGAGAAAGTTTCAGTTCGCAAGACTTGGGATCTCTCGACTCGAGCTCGTCGCAAGTGGACGATCCTGCGATCGCGCCCTCGTCGAGCACCGCGCGAATAGCGCAAGTCTTCCGCGAGCAACGTAATGAACCCTGGCGCCTGGCAGGAGGGGTGAACCGTGGGCCGTGCCGAGGAGCTTCGATGCGGATCGCTGGACCGGCGCTCAGCAGCACAGGACGCTGGGGCGGGGCGGATCGGCGAACAGGTCGGCGATGGCGGCGGCGCGGCGCTCGAGGACGCGGCGCTGGTTGGTGTAGCCCTTGTCGGTGGTCTCGCCGTCGTCGAGAGATAGCGGCTCGATGGCGACGAGGGCGCGTGCGAGCCGCTCGCTGGTGTGGGGGTGGGCGGCGTTGTAGGCCGTGAGGGCCGCGTGCAGGCGTCGGACGAGGTCGTCGGGGGCGAGCTGCCTGGCGGCGGGTGTAAGGAACAGCAGGGCGCCGAGCGCGTCGCGGTCGTGACCCGCGATGACGGCGTCGAGGACGAGCGGGGCGCAGGACTCGAGGAGGGCGAGGCGGACCGCGGCGACGCAGACCCAGGTGCCGGACGACTGCTTGAAGTTCTCGCCCAGGCGGCCGCCGAACACGATGCCGGCGGCGGGGCGGGCGTCATCGACCAGCTGACCGGCATCGCCGGTCGGCAGGAAGCCATCGGGATCGAGATCGATCGGCGCGACGCCGCCGCCGGGCTGCCAGTAGCCCGGCGTGACGTTGGGACCGCGCACGCGAAGCTCGAGGCGATCCTGGACCGGGGCGAGCTTGAGCTGCACGCCGGGGACGGGGATGCCGAGGTTACCGGTGGTAGGGGTCGCGAAGTGGGCCGAGGTGGCGAGCGGAGAGGTCTCGGTGGAGCCCCAGGCGGAGGTGAAGAACACCTCGGGGTGGCCGGCGCGCGCAGCGACGCGCTCGAGGCGCGCGCGGGTGGCGGGGCCGAGCGCGGCGGCGGCGTAGAACACGAGATCGAGCCGCGCGAAGATGGCGGCGGCGGCGCGCGGGTCGGCTTCGAGCAGGGCGACGGCCTGGTCGAAGCCGCGCGGGACGTTGAACCACATCGTCGGCGAGACGTCGGCCAGGTTGGCGATCGTGGTGTCGATCAGTCCGGGCGCGGGACGGCCGCGATCGATGTAGAGGGTACCGCCGTTGCGCAGGATGAGATTGAAGTTGTGATTGCCGCCGAACGTGTGACTCCAGGGCAGCCAGTCGACGATGACCGGCGGCGCGACCAGGAACGGCCAGCACGCGGCGAGGCTCTCCTGGTTCGCGGTCAGCATGCCGTGGGTGTTGACGACACCCTTGGGCGCGCCGGTCGATCCGGAGGTGAACAGCACCTTGGCGACGGTGTCCGGCGTGAGCCGCGCGAACGCGCGGTCGAGGGCCGGCGAGCGCGGGATCCGGGTGAGTGGCGCGATCGCGCCGAGCGGCTGGACGTCCTCGACGCCCGCTGCGGCGAGCGCGATGAGGGCGGGGCCGAACTGATGGGGGTCGTCGGCGAACACGAAGCCGGGCCGGAGCTGGCCGAACACGGCGCGCAGGCGGTGGAAGCTGGTCGATTGCAGCGAGTAGGCGGACGACACCGGCGAGACCGGCACGCCCGCGTGCATCGCGCCGAGCGCGACCAGGGCCGCGGCGATGCTGTTGTCGGACAGGATCATCACCGGGCGCTCGGGGGTGGCGCCGCGGGCGAGCAAGCTCGTCGCGATGCCCTCGACCGCGGTGAGCGCGTCGCCGTAGGCCAGCCGGACCCAGCCGCCAGCGGGGTCGCGCTCGGCGAGGAACGGCGCGGCTGGGCGTTCGCGTGCCCACCGGACGAGCCAGTCACCGACGCAGCGCGCGGGAGCGCCCGGCGAGACGACCGACTCGAGGACCAGGCCGGTCTCGGTGCGGTGGGTGCGAACTTCGGGCGCGAGCAAGGCGAGCATGGCACCACGATAAACCAGGACTACCCGGTCGGCCTCACCGACCGCGGCGCGTGCGGACAACGATCGCGCGCCGCTGCGCGTTACCGCGAGGCCGCGGCGTCAGTGCGCGTCGGCAGGAATCGCCTGCGCGCCCTGCGGCCGCTTGAGCAGCATCACCATGACGATGCCCAGCGCGATCGCGAGCATCGTGATCCCGAAGCCGTCCTCGAACGACAGCACCATCGACTGGCGGGTGACGCGGCCCATCAGGTTCGCGGCAGGGTCCATGCCGCGCTGGACGAGGCTGCGCCACTGCTCCTGGGTAGTCGGATCATAGAGCGAGATATGCTCGGACAGCCGCGCCGAGTGGGTCGCGATGCCGTCGGCGACGACCTTGCCCATCCACGCGGTGCCGAGCGAGCCGCCGAGCTCGCGCGTGAGGTTGAACAGGCCGGTGGCATTGCCGCGCTGATTGAGCGGCAGGTCCGACAGCGCCGCGACGCTGACCGGAATGAAGATGAACACCAGCCCGAGCGAGCGGATCAGATTGGGAAACACCAGGTCGTAGAAGCCGGCCTCGGCGGTCAGGTGCCCGGCGTACCACTGCGAGAGCGTGGTCATCGTGACCCCGAACACCAGCATGTAGCGGGCGTCGACTCGATTGGCCAGCTTGCCGATCAGCGGCATCAGGAAGATCTGCGACAACCCGGCGAGCAGGAAGATCCGGCCGATGTCGAGCGCTGCGTAGTGCATGACCGCGCCGCAGTACAGCGAGAACAGGTAGCTCGCGCCGAACACGGCGAGGCCGAGCAAGAAGTTGAGGCCGGTCCCGGCCGAGTAACTGCGGCTCTTGAACACGCGCAGATCGACCACGGGGTTGGGGTGCTCGAGCTCGTGGACGATGAACGTGATCAAGGCGATCGCGGCGACCGCGCCGAGCACCATGACCAGCGTGCTCTCGGTCCAGCCCTCGCGATTGCCTTCCTCGAGCACGTACTGTAGCGACGCCATGCCGACCGCGAGCAGGCCAATACCCACGGCGTCGATCTTCGCCTTGTCGGGCACGAACCCGGGCTCCTTGAGCACGCGCGGAATCACGAACGCGACGGTGAGCCCGATCGGCACGTTGACCAGGAAGATCCAGTGCCAGCTCGCCGAGTCGATCATGTAGCCGCCGATCGTCGGTCCGAGCAGCGGACCGGTGATCGCGCCGAGCCCGAACAGCGCCGCGGCCATGCCGTGCTGCGCCCGTGGATAGCGCGCGAACAGGATGCCCTGCGACGTCGGGATGATCGCGCCGCCGCCCATGCCCTGGAGGATCCGGAACACCACCAGCGATGGCAGGCTCCAGGCCAGGCCGCACAGCGCGCTCGCGATCGTGAAGATCAGCACCGATACCGAGAAGTAGCGGCGGAACCCGAACCGGCGCTGCAGCCAGCCGGTCATCGGAATCACCACGATATTGGCCATCATGTAGCCGGTCGAGACCCAGCCGATCTGGTCGATCGGGGTGCCGAAGCTCGCCCGGATATCGCTCAGCGCGACGTTGACGATCGAGATGTCGATCATCGCCATCAGCGCCGCCGCCATCACGACGATCGTGATCGCGGCTTTCGAGCCTTGAATAGGGCTCTGCATCAGCGTGTGTGGATCGTGACCTCGGCACTCATGCCGGGGCGCAAGAGTTTGCCGCGCCGATCGTCGAGCTTGATCTTGACCGGGACGCGCTGGGTGACCTTGATGAAGTTGCCGGTCGCGTTCTCAGCCGGCAGCAGCGAGAACCGCGAGCCGGTGCCGGCGGCGATGCTGTCGACACGACCGCTCAGCACGCCCGCGAACGAGTCGACCTCGATGTCGGCGACCTGTCCGGACTTGATGTCGGCGAGCTGGGTCTCCTTGAGATTCGCAACGACCCAGGTATCGCTGAGGTCGACGATCGCCATCAGCACGCGATCGGGCGACACCAGCTGCCCCGGCTCGACGGCGCGCTTGGTGACCGTGCCGCCGATCTCCGCGCGGACCTTGGTGTACTCGAGCTCGAGCGTTGCGCGATCGAGCGCGGCCTGCGCCTGCGCGACGCCAGCCTCGGCGAGCGCGACCTGCGAGCGCGCCGTCGCGACCTGTTCGTCGACGGTCTCGGCCGCGAGCAGCCGGCCCCGCGCGGACACCTCGGTGCCGCTCGAATTGGAGCGGTTGGCGATCGCGCTGGCGAGCCGCGCCTTGGCCTGCGCCAGCGACGCGTCCGCCTGGGTATCGGCCGAGACCCGAGCGTCGATCTCGGACTGCGTCGCCGCGCCGGTGGCGCGCAACCGCTCGGCGCGATCGCGATCGAGCTTGGTGAGCTGCTTGCGCGATTCGGCCGCCGCGACGTCGGCCTTGGCCTGATCGATCTGCGCTGCGGTACTGCCGGTCACCGCGGCCGCCTGCGCGATCGCGCCCTGGGCGACGGTCAGGTTGGCTTTGGCGGTCTTGTCGATCAGCACCAGCTGGGTCTGCTGCATGTTGAGCTGGGCGTTCTTGGCAGCGAGATCGGCCCGCGCCGCGACCACCTTCACCTGCTGATCTCGGTCGTCGAGCTCGAGTAGCGGGTCGCCCGGCTTGACCTCCTGGTTGTCGACCACCAGGACGCGCTTGACCTGGCCCGTGATCCGGGCGGCGACGTTCGACACGTGGGCTTCGACCTGGGCGTCGTCGGTCTTCTCCTTGCCGAGCCGCGACACGTAAATGCTAACGGCGAGCCCAGCAGCAACGACTACCAGACCGCCAGCCACGAACGGCGCCTTCCGACGCTTCTTCATCGGTGGGGCATCTCGCCCCCCGGATACAGGCGGAGCTTGGTCGTCGCGAATCGGTGTAACAGAGGCCATGGCGTTGGCCCGCTTACGTGCATGCGAGGGGCCATCGCTAGCGCGCCGAAATCGCGCCGCAGCGTGTCGGTTCTCCTGGCAGGGTCAGTGTTTCCGACGGTGGCCCGCCTGTCAGCCAGGAAATTTCGCGACCGACATCCCGCGCAGCGCCGCCTTATCGTCGCACACTGTCCTACGTGTGACGTGAGTCGGACCCACCTGGCTCGCGACGTCCTTCCCATGATCCACGAGACCGACGTGGTCGCGGGGCTCGGGGCCACCGCGAGGCCGGCGCGGAGCCCTCGCTGCCTGGCGAAAGCCCGCGCGCGGCGCGCGACGGCGGCTACGCAACGTCCGCGAGTGATGCGACGACGATTGCCAGTAGGACGCATCGCAATTGGGCGAGCCCGTCGAGCGCGAACACGTGCTCTCCACCTGCGATCTGGGGTTCGCAGGCTGGTGGCCCGACAACTCGACCACGGGGGCAGCACCGCCGGCATGCAGTGGCAAACACTGTCTCGCCGGCGCACGCTCCCGGGATCTGCAGTACAGGAGCCATCGTCGTGCGCAAGATCCGACGCTGCGATTCGCGCATCTCACGAGACTCTGCTTCACACGTTGTTTGACACACCGCATTGTCTCGAGGATGATAGGCCCAGTGGGTAGTGCCGAGGATCGCCTAATGCTGCCAGGACATCGAGCGTCTACGCACGACCACGGCCTCGGCGGCGACGGAAAGTAGGACGGAACGAGATGACCGACCTAGCCTGCAAACAGACCATCACCGCACTCGCAGCCGGACGCATTCTCGACGCTCCGCCGCTCGTCAATTGCACGATCGAAGAGGTCGCGTCGGCCTTGCCAGGGCTCGACGACGCCGAGGACAACATCGGCGCGCTTGGCCGAGACGGCAGCCAGATCTCGTGGCGCGCGGTCCGCCAGGGCATCGCCGGTCAGATGCTGCGGGTCTGGCACGATGGCGACCGCGTGCTCGCCATCGAGCTCGAGCGGCCCGAGACGCCCGGTGGCTGGCCGGAGCTCCGCGACAAGCTCGGCGCGCCGACGCAGAAGCTCGATGTGGTCCGGAACGTCGAGCAGCGGCTGTGGTTCTACGGCGCGCGCGGCGTGGCGGCCCAGACCTCGCTCGCCGGCGAGCGGCTCGACCGCGTGATGGCCTTCCCTCCAACGACGGCGGGCGACTTCATCACGCACCTGGCGATGTCGCTCGTCCCGCCGCGCGAGCGCCCGGTGGGCTGACCGCTACACGGCAAGCGTTCGCGCTGCGAATGTCAGTGTAAGATTCTGCAGATCGATGATCGCGCCGGACGCTCGCAAGAAGTCCATGCCGAGAATGCCACCGAGATCGAAGCCATAATCCATCTCTCCGATTTCCAGGTCGAAGTGGTCGAGGCCATGACCGTCGACCGCAACTCGAGCGATCTGACGAACAAATACATACTCTCCACCGCCGACGCCGCGTAGCACTCGCAGCTTGTCTGCGTGCCCCGCAAAGATGCCTGCGTCGCCTGCGTCGGCAGCGAGATCGGCATTGAGGACCGAGCTGGCTGCGCCGGTATCGACCAAGACATCACGGACCTCGATCACCGAGCCAGCATGCGTCACCGTGGCCGTGACGAATGCGAGCTCACCTCGAGGATTCAGCCGCACCGATCCCGCGAATCCCGATCCAAGGGCGCTCTTCGATGTCGAGCTCGACGTTGATCGTGTGCACGAAGCAGAACTCACGATCCGGGTGCTTGCGATGAAGCTCGCCACATCGCTTCATGGTCGTACGGCCATCGAGGCAGATGTCGACGACGGCGATCCGATCGAAGATCCTTCGGTGCCCGACCGTTCGCGCTTCCAGCGCCTCGATCACGAGCCATTGATCGGGATGGGCGGCACGTACCTCTGGCCAACGCACGTTCTCCGTTAGTGGCATGTACAGGCCGCTGTCAAGGTTTTGACCGGTAGCTAGATCTGCGCAGCGGTAGAGCGGATCGCAATTTTTGCCAAGTCGGTTCGCCGGCGCTGGGCTATGCATGCGAGATGCAGACGTCCAATCCGGCGGGACCGCCCGGTACAGCCACGACCACGGGGTTTCGCGCGCTCCACGCACCCGGTCGCTTGTTGATCTTGCCGAACGCCTGGGACGCGGGCAGCGCGCGTCTGGTGGTGGCCTGCGGGGCCGAGGCCGTGGCGACGACCAGCGCCGGGCTGGCGTGGTCGCGCGGGTTTCCCGATGGCAACGTGTTGCCGGGCGCCGTCCTCGAAGCGGCGGTGCGCGACATCGTGCGGGTCATCAGCGTTCCGTTGACCGTGGACGTCGAGGCCGGGTACACGGCTGACCCGCGGCGGATCTGGGAGCTGGTCGCGATCGTCGCTGCGGCCGGTGCGGTTGGCATCAACCTCGAGGACGGCCGTGACGAGCCGGACCTGCTATGCGCCAAGATCGCGGCGGTTCGGCGCGCGGCCGACGCCGCGGGGATCGAGCTGTTCGTGAACGCGCGCACCGACGTCTACCTCCGGAGGCTGGTGCCCGCCGAGCGCGCCGTCGAGGTGACGATCGAGCGTGCGCGCCGCTACCAGGACGCCGGCTGCGACGGGATCTTCGTTCCGGGGATCGCGGCGCCAGCGGAGATCCGCGCGGTCGTCGAGGCGATCGGGGCGCTACCGCTCAACGTCATGGCGACCGCCGGGTTGCCCGCCGCGGCGGAGCTGCGCAGCCTCGGGGTCCGGCGGCTCAGCGCCGGCGCCGCGCTGGCGTCCGCGGCGTTCGGCCGGATGCGGCAGCTCGCGACGCAGTTCCTTGCCGACGGGCGATCCGAGCCGCTCGGGGACGGCGCGATCAGCTTCTCGGAGATGAACGCGCTGTTCTCGCGGGCGTGATCTTGGCGCCGTGGATGACCTATACTGCACCGCAGCGATGGCGGTGCTCGGAAGCTTGGATGCGACGCCGTCGTCGAGCGGTCCGGAGACGCCGGAGACGCCCGAGATGCGCGAGCTCGGCCGCGACGGCGGCGTGCGGGTGTTCGAGTATCATTGCCACGCGGCCAAGGGGGAGCGGCCGCGCGTCGAGCAGTTCACGGCACCGTCGCTGTCGATCGTATGCTCCGGGGTTTTCGGGTTTCGCAGCGCGCGGGACCCCGAGCTGTTGACCACCGATTTCGTGCTGCTCGCCAATCCCGGTCAGTCGTACGAGATCTCGCATGACCATGCGGGCGGCGATCGCTGCCTGATCTTCCAGCTCGACGAGGCCCTGCTCGGTGAGATCGCGTATGCACCGGGGCGGAGATCGACGAGACGGTACTTCGCCCGCTCGGTGCTGCCGCCGTTGCCGCGGATCGCGGCGCTGCGCTACCTGGCCGAACAGCGGCTGGCCGCGCGCGCGGAGGCGCTGGGGCTCGAGGAGCTGGCCGTCGCGTCGGTGTCGTACGTGATGACGCAGGCCGCGGGTGGTGGGGCGCGTTCGGCCCGCATGCCGGAGACCGGGCGCCGGATCCGGGACGGCGTGTACCGCGCGATCGAGTGGCTGGAGGGCTCGATCGCCGCCGACGTTCGCCTGGCGGACATCGCGCAGATCGCGGACCTCACGCCGTTTCACTTCCTCCGGGTGTTCAAGCAGGAGACCGGCGTGACCCCGTACCGGTTCCTGATCCGCGCGAGGATCCGCCGCGCGGCCGCGCGATTGACCAAGACCGACGAGTCGATCACGAACATTGCCTATGATGTCGGGTTCGGTGATCTGTCGAACTTCGTCAACACCTTCCGCCGCGAGCTCGGGTGCTCGCCGTCGCAGTTCCGCAAGACCGCGCGCAGGGCGTAGCGCGGAGCTTCCGGTGCGCGCCGGGCAGCGGCCCGCGAAGCGGGAGGTGCGACGCAAGTCCGTCGCCACTGGGGGACCGCGAATGGGTTACTCGGTCGCAAACTGACGTTCGACACCGAGCCCTCGACGGAGATCGCAACGAATCGCAATGGAACCCGACCGACGTATCCATTCGGGAGCCTATGGCGTTGTTGGCTACCACGGATCGACGCACGGTCGCTTGCGGCGCCCGCCGCGGCGCTCGGGCGGCGGCGCCGAGGCCAGCGCGGCGATGATCCAGCGGCGGGTCTCCGCCGGGTCGATGACGTCATCGATATCGAGATACGAGGCCGCGTTGATCGCCTTACCTTCGTCATAGTACTTGGCCACCATCGAGTCGTAGTACGCTCGCCGGGCGGCCGGGTCGGCGATCGCGTCGAGCTCCTTGCGATAGCCGAGCTTGACGGCGCCCTCGAAGCCCATCGAGCCGAGCTCGCCGGTGGGCCAGGCGATCGTGAACACGCCGCCGTGGAAGTCGCCGGCCGCCATCGCGATCGCGCCGAGGCCATAGCCCTTGCGCAGGATGATCGTGAGGTACGGGACGGTGATGCTCGCGGCGATGACGAACATCCGACTGACGTGGCGGACCAGGGCGGTCTTCTCGGCTTCCGGGCCGACCATGAAGCCGGGCGTATCGCACAGCGACAGGATGGGAATGTCGAACGCGTCGCACAGCTGGAGGAAGCGCGCCGCTTTGTCGGCGGCGGGGGCGTCGATCGCGCCGCCGAGGTGATGCGGGTTGTTGGCGATGATGCCGAGCGGGCGGCCCTCGACGCGGAGCAACGCGGTGATGATGCCGGTGCCGAACGCGGCGCGCAGCTCGAGCACCGAGTCGATGTCGGCGAGGTCGCGGATGACCGTGCGGACGTCGTAGGCGCGCAGCCGGTTCTCGGGGACCGCGTGGCGCAGCTGGCGCTGATCGCAGCACTGCCAGGCAGCGACGGTGCCCTGAAAATACGACAGATACTGGCGCGCGGTGTACGCGGCCTCGAGCTCGGTGGCGACCAGCACGTCGATCACGCCGTTGGGCGCCTGGACGCGCGCGGGTCCGACGTCGTCGGGGGCGTAGCGGCCCAGCCCGCCGCCTTCGATCATCGCGGGGCCGCCCATGCCGATCGAGGTGTCGGCGGTGGCGATGATGACGTCGCAGCAGCCGAGCAGTGCCGCGTTGCCGGCGAAGCAACGGCCGGCGGCGATGCCGATCACCGGGACCAGGCCGGAGAGCCGGGCGAACTGCGCGAACGTCGGGACGGCGAGGCCGGTGCCGACCCCGTCGGTGTCCCCGGGGCGCCCGCCGCCGCCTTCGGCGAACAGCGCGACCGGCAGGCGCTGCTGGTGCGCCAGCCCGAGCATGCGGTCGAGCTTGTGGTGGTTCATCATGCCCTGGGTACCGGCGAGCACGGTGTAGTCGTAGGCGGCGACCATGCAGCGCGTGCCGGCCGCGCCGAACAGCGCGCCGTTGATCGTGCCGAGGCCGGTGATCAGGCCGTCGGCCGGGGTCGACTCGATGAGGTCTTCGAGGCTGCGCCGCCGGCGCTGGCCGGCGAGGGCGAGCGCGCCGTACTCGGTGAAGCTGCCCGGATCGACGAGCGCCGCGACGTTCTCGCGCGCGGTGCGGCGGCCGGTGCCGTGGCGTCGGGTCACGGCGGCGGGGCGCGCGGCGTCGAGGCCGATCGCGTGGCGGGCGTGGACCTCCGCGAGATCGGCGCGGATCGCGTCGGGGTGGGCCGCGGCCTCGGCGTAGGCCGCGCTGGCAGCGATCTCCGCCGGCTCGAGGTAGACGATCGGCTGGCCGGGCTGGACGATGTCGCCGGGGGCCGCTGCCAGCGCGCGCACGATGCCACCGTCATCGGCGGTGACCACGATCTCCATCTTCATCGCCTCGACGATCGCGACCGGTTGGCCGGGGCGGACCTGGTCGCCACAGCCGACCGAGATCCCGACGAGCTTGCCGAGCATCGGCGCGGCGATCGCGATCGTGTTCGGTGGGGCGGGTTGCGGCGGGGTCGCCTCGGGCCGAGTCGGCGACGGCAGCGCAGCGCGCGGCGGCGCGGCGCGGAACGCCTCGGCTACATGGGCCAGCTCGGCGGCGTGATCCTCGACGAACCGCGTGGTGATCTGGTTGGCGATCACGTCGGGGTGCTGCAGTACGGCCCGGAGCAACGCGATGTTGGTGTCGACGCCCTCGATCCGGAACTGCGCCAGCGCGTGGGCGGCCTTGCGGACGACCGCGGCGAAGTCGCCGCCGCGGGTATGGACGATCAGCTTGGCGAGCAGCGAGTCGAACGCCGTCGTGGTCTGGTAGCCCGGGTAGCCAAACGTATCGACGCGGATCCCGGCGCCGAACGGCAGCTCGAACGCGGTGAGCGTGCCGGCCGAGGGCGATATTGCGCCGCGCGCGTCCATGGTCTCCATGTTGATGCGGAGCTGCAGCGCGTAACCGGTGGGCGCCGGTACCCCACCGGCGAGCCCGAGGTCGGACAGCGAGCGGCCCCCGGCGAGCGCGAGCTGGATGTGGACGAGGTCGAGCCCGAGGATCTGCTCGGTGATCGTGTGCTCGACCTGGAGCCGGGGGTTGGCCTCCAGGAAGAAGAACCCGACCGGCGTGCCGGCGGCATCGAGCTCGACCAGGAACTCGAACGTCCCCAGGCCGCCGTAGGCCGACGCCTCGGCGAGCCGGCATGCCGCGGCGATCATTGCGGCGCGCAGCTCCCACGGCAGCGACGGGCTCGGTGCGATCTCGACCAGCTTCTGGTGGCGGCGCTGCAGCGTGCACTCGCGCTCGAACAGCGCGACGCCGCGCCGGCCGTCGCCCACGATCTGGACCTCGACGTGGCGCGCGCGCAACAGCAACCGCTCGACGTAGACATCGCCGGTGCCGAACGCCGCCTGCGCCTCGGAGCGGCACCGGGCGTAGGCCTCGTCGAGCGCCGCCGGGCTGGTCACCGCGCGGACCCCGCGACCGCCACCGCCCGCGATCGCCTTGACCATGATCGCGCCACCGGCGCCGAGCGCGCGCAGCACCTCGCGAGCCTCGTCAAGACCGGTCGCGTGCTCGGTCCCCGGTAGCACCGGCACGTCGCACGACGCCGCGAACCGGCGCGCCGCGGCCTTGTCGCCGAACAGCTCGAGTACCTCGGGCGCCGGGCCGACGAAACGCAGGCCGGCCGCGAGACAGGCGCGGGCGAACGCGGCGTTCTCGCTGAGAAAGCCGTACCCGGGGTGCACCGCGCTACAGCCCGTATCGCGGGCGATCGCGATGATGTGCGCGCCATCGAGGTACGCCGGTGCGCCGGCGGCACCGAGCGCGACGGCCTGGCCGGCCCGCCGCACGTGCAGCGACTGCGCGTCGTCGTCCGCGTAGATCGCGACCGTCGGGATCGCCAGCTCCGCCGCCGCCTGCGCTACCCGGATCGCGACTTCGCCGCGATTGGCAATGAGAAGCTTTTCCAGCATGTCGGTGTGGCCGCGGATGGTGACACGGCGCGATCCAGGTTGTCGCGGAACTCGAGACCTCGTGTCGCGCGATTTCCTGGCCATCGACCCAGGCGACTATGTGTAGAGTGTCGACCCTGCCTGGAGGACCCGTGGACTGTCAGATCGATAAAGGCTCGCCGTGAACGAGAACTTGATGGCGTCGCTCGAGAGCGTCATTCGCGCACCGTGGACCATCGCGCTGGTCTCCATGCTCCTGGCTTACCTCGCCGGGCGGATCATCGTGCGGATCGCGCGTCCCGTGATGGCGCGGCTCGCCGGCCGGACCACCAACGACTGGGACGACCGCCTGGTCGAGCTCATGGCGTCGCCGCTCAGCCTCGTGCTGGCGCTCCAGGCGCTCCGGGTGGCGTCGCCGTGGCTGCCGCTCGATGCGCGCGCGCTGACCACGGTGAACGACGGGGTCGCGATCGTGACCACCCTGGCGGTGCTGTGGACCGCGTTTCGCGGCATCGACCTCGCGCGCAGCGTGCTCGAGCGGCGGTCGTGGGCGATCGATCGGCCGTCGTCGCGATCACTTTTGTCGATCGGCTCGCGGTTCGCCAAGGTGACCGTGGTGGCGGTCGCCGGCATCGTCGCGCTGGCCCAGCTCGGCGTCTCGGTGGCGAGCCTGGTCGCCGGCCTCGGGATCGGCGGGCTCGCCGTCGCGCTCGCAGCGCAGAAGACGCTCGAGAACCTGTTCGGCGCGCTGTCGATCGGCATCGATCAACCGATGCGCGAGGGCGACTTCGTGAAGCTGTACGACTTCGTCGGTACGGTCGAGCGGATCGGCCTGCGGTCGACCCAGATCCGCACGCTCGATCGCACGATCATCACGGTGCCCAACGGCGAGCTGGCCAACCAGCGGATCGAGTCGTTCACCGTGCGTGATCGGCTGCGGCTGGCGACCACGATCGGCCTTGTCTACGGCACGACCTCGGACCAGGTGCGGGCGATCCTCGCCGCGCTCGAGGCGATCCTGCGCCGCCATCCGAAGATCTGGCCGGAGGCCGTGGTCGTCCGCTTCAAGGAGCTCGCGGCATCGTCCCTCGACATCGAGATCCAGGCGTGGTTTCAGACCGCCGACGGCAACGAGTTTCAGGCGATCCGCCAGGACGTCTTGCTCGAGTTCATGGCGGCGATCGAGCGGCACGGCAGCGCGATCGCGCACCCGACTCACACGGTGCATCTCGCGCGGCCTGCGCGCGCCCCGGCCCCGCGCGACAGCTAGCGCGCTGCCGCTTTGACGGCGGGCGTGATCGACATGATCAGGTTTCGCTCGTGCCCTGCGGTGACATGAGCGAATTCACGCGTCGCGAGATGTCAACCCGACCGCTGCGCGGCCCGTCGCGGTGTTCTGGCTGCTCGACCTCGCCGGGCGTCGGCTGGCGAGCAATCGGTCACATTCTCTGCGACGAGGTACTACCCACGATGCGCAATTTGTACGACCTGGACATATGTCACACGCGCATCGCACGTGCGGCGTGTAGGATCTCCGCACACCGCGCCGCAATGCGCGCAACCGTGGGTCGACCAGGAGCCTTTGATGAAGCTAATTCTCTGCATCGCGTTCGCGCTCACGGCATGTGGGAGCAATGGCGATTCCGGCGGTGCCGGCGGTGCCGGCGGTGCCGATGGTGGAGGCACCGGACAGTCCGATGGCGGGACCGGCAGTAACCAGAGCCCGGAATGCGGCACGCTCCGCGGCGTGATCCGCGACTTCAAGATCGCGCACCCCGACTTCGAGGTCGTGCCCCCGAACGACGTCGTGATCAAGGGACTGGTCAACCCGACGATCACGCCGGGAGGTAGGCCGACGCTCAGCGCGAACGCGCCGGCCGCTGGCCTCATCACGAGCGCGGACACGTTCAACCAGTGGTACACGAACGTCGACGGTATCAACCTCCCGTTCGTCCACGACTTCGTGCTCAACGAGACCCCCGTCGACTCGGGCCAGTACGTGTACGACGACGGCGCGTACTTCCCGATCGACAACCTGGGATTCGGCAACGAGGGCAACCCGCACAACTACCACTTCACGACCGAGATTCACGCGACGTTTTCTTACGCGGGTGGCGAGAAGTTCACGTTTCGCGGCGACGACGACGTCTGGGTGTTCGTCAACGGCAAGCTGGCGATCGACATCGGCGGCGTTCACTCCGCGAACGAGGCGACCATCGACTTCGATGCGCGTGCGGCCGAGCTTGGCATCACCCCGCAGCACGACTACGCGATCGACTTCTTCCAGGCAGAGCGTCACGTCACGGAATCGAATTTCCGCATCGAGACGTCGATCGCCTGCTTCGTCATCTTGTTCTGAGTTGCCGGCGCCGTCGCGTCCCGGCTCAACCGTCGGGACGGCGCCGTGCGCGCGGAATCACCGCGTGGCGAGTCGTCGAGCGACGATTCCGTCTTGACGCGCCGTCGATGGCAGCAACCCGCAGCCGTTCACTGGCCCGGGATCGTCGCTGTGCCACCGTCGAGCAGCGACCACGCGCGCTCCCTGCGCGCGGCACGCGCGCTGCCAGCAACGCGTAACAAGCCTCGGTCGCGCTGCCAGCGAGACCACTCGTCGTCCGCGGCCGCCGCCCACAGCGGCTCGATCTCGGCGACCACGCGCTGCACGAGGTCGAGCATGCCGGCGAGCCCGACGTGGGTCGTCGCGCCGCTGGGATCCGCCAGTGCGAGCGCACGGCCCGTCACCGCGAGCAGCACCAAGCGCTCTTGCAGGTCATGCGGCAGGCCATACCGGCGCGCGACGCCGAGCAAGTACCCCACGACCGCGCCGTTGATGTGGAGGTCCTCGATGGTCCGGAACGGCTTCAGGTATGCGTCGTAGCCGTCGCCGGGCAGCACGTCGGCGTCGGTCGCGATGACACCGTCGAGCTCGACCTCGGCATGCGGGATCTCGGGCACGAACGCCGCGCTGCTGGGATGTAGCCGTAGCCCGGGCGCATCCGCGCGTACGGCGACCACGCGCAGCCGGTTCTGCCCGCCGGACTCGCCGGTGCTCGCCACGACCAGCAACGTCGACGCAGCGCTCGCCACGGTCGCCCACTTCTTGCGGCCGGTCAGCTCGTAGCGCCCGCGGCCCGTCTCGGTCAGCCGCGTCCGGATCGCGCGCGGGTGCACCCCGGCTTCTTCGGTCGCGCACAGCGACGCGATCGATCCGGGCGCCAGCCCGGGGACCAGTGCGCGCAGCGCCTCGGCATAGCCACCGGCGAACGCGAACCCGAGCCGGTCCGCACACGCGCCACCGGCGAACGCTCGATCGAACGGATCGGTCCACACCCCGCGTTGTGCCGCCGTCACGTCCCACCATGCACGGAGGTCGTCCACCGCCGGCGGTACGAGCGCAGGATCGAGGACGAAGCGAATCAGCGCGTCCATGACCGCAGCCTCCCACCTTCGCCGCCGCGCGTCCACCCGGCCGCGCGTCCGCGGAATTGTCCCGTCCGCGGTCCCTGTCGAGGCAGCACTGAGGTCCGGCCTTGGTCGGAGCTTGGCAGCGGTGCTCGTCGCGGATTGTACGCGGAACCATCGACGCGGTCCTCGGCTGGCGAGCTGTACCGCGAAGCGCTCGGCGCCAACGCAGCATCACGACAACGGCTTGACTACCGCATCGAGCACTGGTCGCGATTCGTGAAGTAGCCGCGCCCCCAGCGCTCGCCGAGCTCGCCGAAACACCGGAGCTTGCATCGGGGCTCGATCAGATTCTCCGAGCCGCCAAGCAGGTTGCTAGGTCATCCGCGTCATCCGGGAAGGCGCCGCCGCGCCGCACAGCTCAGACGAAGGAGAGGGTCGCAACGACCACTCGCCGACCGGCGCGTACGCGCGCACTCGGCAAGACAAAACCACGTCGGTCGCGTTGACTGACCCGACCGGCGCGTGGGCCGGCGTGAGCATGGGCTGACTCGCGGGCGGCGATCGGGACGCGCTCGGCGGTGCTTCGGCGTCCAAGAATCCCACGATCTTGGTCGAACCCGTTGATTCTTCACAAAGTATCTATCTAACCTGGCGGAGCGGTCGAAGTAGTAGGCATGAGCCTCCTGGCGGGTCTTCGCGAGCGCCGCGAACGCGGAGAGCTCTCCGTGGATCTCGAGTCGACGCGGGCCCGGGTCGCCGCGCTCGAAGGCGTCGCAACGACGATGCTCGGCTGCGTGCGTGCGCTGGTGCTGGATTTTGACGATCTCGGTGCGGCGGAGATCAAGGCCGGGATCGTGCGGCTGACCGCCCAGATCCGGGGCGGGGCTGATGCGGCCGAGCTCGGTCCGGAGATCTCGCAGCAGCACAAGGACATCTTGGGGTTCGCCGAGCGCGAGCGCGAGTACCTCGATCACCGCGACGCCGAGCTGCGCCGGATCATCCAGGTGCTCGGTGATGGGTTGGCCAGCGTCAGCCAGGGCGCCGCGGCCTATCACCGCCGCTTGCTCGACAACGGGACGCGGCTCGAGGCGGCGTCGAAGCTGAGCGATCTGGTGAAGATGCGGGCCACGATCACCGCCGAGGTCCACGGGTTGCGCAAGGCGGTCGCGGAGCGCCAGGCCGAGGAGCACACCGCGACCAAGGCGTTGCAGAGCGAGATCGAGGAGCTGCGCCTGAACGTCGCGCGCGCGCAGACCGAGGCGCGGACCGATCCGCTGACCGGCGCGGCCAACCGCGGCGCGTTCGACGAGGAGCTCGCGCGCCGCTGCGCGCTCGCCGCGGCGGGGCGCGAGAGCTTCGCGCTGGTGTTCGCGGACATCGATCACTTCAAGCAGATCAACGATACGTATGGCCACCCGATCGGCGATCGAGTCCTGACCGCCTTCGTCGGGTTCCTGCGCGCCCGGGTCCGCGAGACCGACACGGTCGCGCGGTGCGGCGGCGAAGAGTTCGGTGTGATCCTGCCGGGCGCCGGGCTGCGTCCGGCGGTCCGCAAGGCGCGGCAGCTGATCGTCGAGCTGGCGCGCAGCGACTGGGCGGTCGATCCGACGACCAAGCTGCGGTTCACCGCGAGCATGGGGGTGGCGTCGTGGCAGCACGGTGATGATCCGACGGCGATGGTCGAGCGCGTGGACCGCGCGCTGTATCGCGCGAAGCACGAGGGCCGCAACCGGGTGAGCGCCGCGGCCTGACGGCGAGCGCGTCCCAGCGCGTGTCAGCGGGACGGTGACGCGGTGCGCTGGGAAATGATCCGTCGCGAGGCGCTCATCGCCGGTTCGGGACGGTTCGGCGGCTGCGTCGGTGTGCGATGCTTTCGCGACGCCCGATGGAGACTCCGCTTACCCCGCTCGAGCTCATGCGCCGGACCCGGCGGCTGTATCCCGATCACGAAGCCGTCGTCGACGGCGAGCTGCGGCTGACCTACGAGCAGTTCTTCGCGCGCTGCGATCGCTGGTCGGCGGCGTTGCAGCAGCTCGGCGTCAAGCAGGGCGATCGGGTCGCGTACATCGCGCCCAACACGCACGCGCAGCTCGCGTCGTTCTACGCCGTGCCTCAGCTCGGCGCGGTGCTGGTGCCGATCAACTACCGGCTCACCGCCGACGACTTCGCGTACATCCTGTCGCATAGCGGGGCCTGCGTGGTGTGCGTCCACCCCGACTACCTCGACTTGGTCGACAAGATCCGCGAGCAGATTCCCGGCGTGGCGCACTTCGTGGCGCTCGAGGGGGCGCGCGAGGGTTGGCGCGACTACGAGGCGCTGATCGCCGCGGCGACCGATGACTTCGAGAGGCCGGCGATCACCGAGCACGACCTGCTGACGATCAACTACACGAGCGGCACGACGGCGCGGCCCAAGGGCGTGATGATCACGCACCGCAACGCGTACCTCAACACCATCGGCACGCTGATCCACGCGCCGATGGCCGCGCTGACCGAGCGCTACCTGTGGACGTTGCCGATGTTTCACGCCAACGGCTGGACGTTCGTGTGGACGGTGACCGCGGCCGGCGGTACGCACGTGTGCCTGCGGCGCGTCGAGCCCCCGCGGATCTTCGCCGAGCTCGCGCGCGAGCGGATCACGATGCTGTGCGCCGCGCCGACCGTGCTGATCGGCATCGCCAGTGCGTCCGAGGAGCTGCGGCGGACCGCGCCCCGCGGGGTGCGCGTGTTGACCGCCGGCGCGCCGCCTGCCGCGGCGACGATCAGCCGGGTCGAGGAGGAGCTCGGCTGGGTGATCACCCACGTCTACGGGCTGACCGAGACGGCGCCGTTCATCACGGTGTCCGAGTCGCGGCCGGCGCACGTGGCGCTGTCGCCGGCTGAGCGCGCGGTGGTCAAGGCGCGCCAGGGCGTCGAGCTGATCACGTCGGGCGAGCTGCTGGTGGTCGGCGATGACGGCCGCGAGGTCGCGCACGACGGCGCCACGATCGGCGAGATCACGGTGCGCGGCAACGTGGTGATGGAAGGCTATTACAATGATCCCGCGGCGAGCGCGGTCGCGCTGCGCGGCGGCTACTTCCATTCCGGCGACGCTGCGGTGGTGCACCCCGACGGGTTCATCGAGATCCGCGACCGGATCAAGGACGTGATCATCAGCGGCGGCGAGAACATCTCGTCGGTCGAGGTCGAGGGCGTGCTGCTGCGCCATCCGGCGGTGCAGGAGGTCGCGGTGGTCGGCATGCCGAGCGAGAAGTGGGGCGAGAGCCCGCACGCGTTCGTGATCTTGCGCGCCGGTGCGACGGTGACCGAGGCAGAGCTTCAGCGCTTTACGCGCGAGCACCTCGCGCACTTCAAGTGCCCGCAGGCGATCCACTTCATCACCGAGTTGCCCAAGACGGCGACCGGCAAGATCCAGAAGTACGTGCTGCGCGGCCATCGCGCCGGCATCACCGCGCAGTAGCCGATCACCCGTGGCGGGCGCGGGGCGCCGTCGTCGAAGGCGCTGGGGGGCCGCCCAGGAATCGAGGACGAGCCTGCGAACGCGCCTCGACGCCAGCGGTGAGCAGGGCGGGCCCGTGAAGAAACGTTAGCGGGCGGGTTCGCACGGGCGAAAACTGCGGCTCCCGCGCGATCCCCTGCTACGGTCGGCTGTGGCTCGTGCTGCTGCCATTGCCGTCGGGCTCGGATGCGCCGTCGCGCTCGGCTGCGCGATCGCGGTCCCCGTGCACGCGGACAAGCCGGCCAAGGCGAAGGCGTCCAAGAAGAGCCGCGCGCGCCGGGTGTCGAGCTCGACGGCCGCTCATCTGAGCGCCCCGAACGACGCGGCGACCACCCCGGCGGTTCGCTACGGCCAGCTCTCGCAAGACGATTGCGAAGCGGAGCTGACCCGCCGCAACATCGACTTCGTTCGCGAGACTGGCGACGGCGTCCTGGCCCCGGTTCGGCTCACCGGGCCGCTGCACGGCGTGGTGTTCCGCACCGATCAGTCGGCCGAGGCGCGCGAGACCAGCCGGTGGGAGATCGCCGACTGCCGCCTGGTGCTCGCGCTCGACGACTTCACCGAGGTGCTGCGCAACCACGACATCGTCGAGGTCCGCCACTACTCGATGTACCGACCGCCCCGGAAGTGGACCGAGGGCAAGATCGGCAAGCAGCACGAGGGCGCGCTCGCGCTCGACGCGGGCCGGTTCATCGACAGCACCGGCGCGGTGCTCGACGTCGACAAGGACTTTCACGGCGCGATCGACGCCAAGACATGCGGAGAGGGTGCCATCCCCAAGCCGTTGACGCCGTCCGCGCTCGAGCTGCGTGCGATCCTGTGCGAGGCGGTCGACCGCCGGCTGTTCAACGTGGTGCTGACGCCGAACTACAACCGGCCGCACCACAATCACTTCCACCTCGAGGTCACCGCGGGCGTGTCGTGGTTCCTGGTGCACTGAGTTGACGATTCATCGCGATGGTGATCGGTGCGCGGGATCTCGTTGGCCTGCGCGGGCCGCGTGTTTCGCGCGAAACGCGCCTCGAACCAGCGCGCGCTACACCGGCTTCGGTGTGGTCGGATTCCAGGTGCTGATCGACGGCTCGGTGCGCTCGCCGGGGCCCAGGAACTTCTCGAAGTTCACCGTGTACATCCGGCGCCACATGTCGACCACGAGGCGCGCGCCGTTGACGCCGGTCGCTGCCGGATCCCGCCGTGGCGGCCGGGCCGAGGTGCCCGGTGCAGCCGGAGCGCGACGTGCGGGTCAAGCGCGCGCAGCGCGGCCAGATCACCTGGGGGCGGGTCGACCTCGACGCCGAGGTGCCCGCCGATCACGACGTGCGATCGCCGTCGTCGTCGACAGGCTCGATCTGCGCGAGCTCTACGCTGACGTCCGCGCCCGCGGCGAGATCGCCGGCGCACCCGCCACCGACCCCAAGATCCTCCTGGGGCTCTGGGTCTATGCCACCAGTGACGGCGTCGGCTCGGGTCGCGAGATCGCGCGGCTCGTCGAGCTCCACGCTGCCTACCGCTGGCTGTGCGGCGGGGTGGCGGTCGCCTATCACCGCCTCAACGACTTCCGCAGCGACCACGGTGACGTGTTCAGCGAGCTCGTGCAGGCTCCGGCGACGTTGGCGCCACACGCCGTCGCGTCGGTCCCGGTGGTGGCGACATAGACGCGACTCGCCAGGCCCGACAGATCGGCGCGGCCGCAGACGATGTCCTCGTCGCCTCGCAGCGGAGCTGGCGGCTCGCCCTCCCACCGCGCCCCGGTCAGGTCCATGGTTTTCGGATCGACCGTGAACTCGTGCCGCAGCCGCGAACCGCGAAACGACACCTTGGCGCCGCTGCTCTCGCCCATCGCGAGCCGCGGTCCGAACACGGTCGCGGTCAGGTCGACGCGATCGAACACCGCTCCGCTCAGCAGCGCGTACTGCAGGTCGGCGCCGGTCATGTGCGCGCCGCTCAAGTTGGCGCCCCGCAGATCGGCGCGTGACAGATCCGCGACGTCTCGCGGCGACGGATCTAGATTGGCATTCTCCAGGTTGGCGGCCGAGAGATCGGCGCCGATGAGCTGGGCACCCTTCAGGATGGCGCCCCGCAGGTTGGCGCGCGTCAGCCGTGCACCGGTGAGGTTGGCGTTGGTGAGGTTCTTGCCGGCGAGGTCGGCGCCGGCCAGGTCGCAGTAGGGACACGAAACCGGGTCGTCCGTGGCGGTGCTGCGCCCGACTGCGGCATCGGCCGGGTGTGGGCCGGCCACCGTCGGTGGCGCTGCTTGCGCCCAGCCCGTTGGAGCGAGCAGCGCTGCGCCCACCATCAACCTCGTGAGACGCGGCATGGTCATCGTCGGTCTCGCCAGACACGGAGTCGTGACTGTCATCTCGCCCTCTCTGGGCCTCGCAGCCCGTCGCAATACTGAATGTCAGAGAGATAATCACGAGCTTATGGAGGGCGGAATAGGTCAAGCCGTCCTACTGCGCAGCTTGGGGAACGTGCCAGTACATCCCAGAGGGTGCCCAGCGCGCTCAACGACAAGTGGTCAGTTCAGGCGCTTGGGCGGATTGGCGTCGTCGTACCAGTCGGCCGTCTCGCCGCTGGTGTTGACGGTGACGGCGCGCGGCTCGGTGAACTGATCGAACGATTCGATGCCGGTCTCGCGGCCGACGCCGCTGTCCTTGAACCCACCCCAGGGCGACGCCGGATCGAGGCGGTGGTGATCGTTGATCCACACCATGCCGAAGGTGAGCTTGCTCGCGACCCGGTGCGCTCGGGCGACGTCGATCGTCCACACCGAGGCCGCGAGGCCGAACGCGGTGGCGTTGGCGATCCGCAGCGCGTCGGCTTCGTCGTCGAACGGGATGATCACGGTGACCGGGCCGAACACCTCCTGCTGGCCGATCTCCGAGGCGGGGTCGACGTCGTACAGCGCGGTGGCCTGGAGGTAGTAGCCGTCGCCTGCGACCGCCGCGCGGTCGCCGCCAGCGAGGAGCTTGGCGCCGGCCTGCTGGGCGCGCGCGAGCATCGCGAGGATCCGGTCGCGCGAGCGCGCCGAGATCACCGGGCCGAGCTGGGTCCGCGGATCGGCGGGGTCGCCGACCCGGAGGGCCGCGACCTTGGTGCGGAACCGGGCCAGGAAGCGGTCGTAGATCGAGCGCTGGACGAGGATCCGCGCGCCGCACACGCAGGTCTGGCCGGCGGCGATGAACGCGGCGAACGCCGCGCCGTTGACCGCGCGGTCGAGATCCATGTCGTCGAAGATGATCACCGCACCTTTGCCGCCGAGCTCGAGCGTGGTGAGCGCGAAGCGCTGTGCCGCGGCAGCGCCGATCGTGCGGCCGACCTCGGTGCCGCCGGTGAACACGATCTTGGCGATCTTGGGATGCTGCGCGAGGGCCGCCCCGGCCTCGTGGCCAACGCCGTTGATCAGGTTGACGACGCCGTCGGGCACGCCGGCCTTCTGCAGCAGGCGGACCAGGCGCAGCGTGGTGATCGGCGTCAGCTCCGATGGCTTGATGACGACCGAGTTGCCGGTCGCGAGCGCGGGCGCGAGGCTCTTGGACAGGATCATGAGCGGGTGGTTGAACGAGGTCATCAGCGCGCACACGCCGAGCGCCACGCGCTGGGTGTAGACCAGGTACGGACCCTCGACCGGGATCACGTCGCTGCGGCGGGTCAGCGCCAGCGCCGCGAAGTAGCGATAGAACTGCGGTAGCCGCGCGATCTGGGCGCGGGTCTCGCGGACGGGGCGCCCGTTGTTCAGGGTCTCGAGGCGATAGAACTCCTCGATGTCGGCCTCGAACAGATCGGCGAACCGGTTCAGCACGCGGGCGCGGTCGTGGACCGAGGCATGGCTCCACACGCCGCGGTCGAACGCGCGCTGCGCGGCGTCCACGGCGCGGCCGACGTCCGCGGCGCTGGCGGCCGCGAGCACGCCAATCGCGCGGCCGGTCGCGGGGTTGATTATGTCCATCGTGCGGCCACCATCGGCGGCGGTCTCCGTGCCGGCGATGAACAGCGGCACGTCGAGCTTGTCAGGCGTGGAGGTCATGGGTTCACCGGGGTGGCGGGCGCGGCGGGGGCGGATCCGGCTGGGAGCAGCGCGAGGTGGCTCGCGGCGACGTCTTCGAGCGGGCGGCCTCGGGTCTCGATGCCCCAGGCGGCGACGGCGACGATCTGCACGACGAGCAGCACGATCATGAACGCCAGCACCCCGGTCACGCCGTGGCGCGCGAACAGCCACACGACGACGTACGGCGTGGCGATCGTGGCGCCGCGGCCGAACGTGTTGCAGATGCCCGAGGCGCGCAGCCGGATCTCGGTCGGAAATAGCTCCGGTACGTAGATCCCGAACAGCAGGGCGACCAGGACGTAGATCGGGATCACCAGCAGCACGCCGGTGACCATCAACAGCGCTGGGTTCGACGCGAACGGGTAGATCGCGCCGAACACGATGGTCGCCAGCGACGCGGTGACGATCACCTTCTTGCGGCCCCAGCGATCGGCGGTGAGCGCGCCGATCGCCGATCCGATCGGCGCGCCGAGCGACATCACGAACGCGAACGCGAACGACTTGGCGATCGTCATGCCCTGGCTGACGAAGAACGTCGGCAGCCACGTGATGAAGCCGTAGAGCAGGGTGTTGATGACGATCAAGAGCAGGCAGCCGACGACCACGCGGGGCAGCATGCCGGTCGCCAGCAGCGAGCCGACCGCGCGCGAGAACCTGCGCGCCGGCACCGCGGAGGCCGGCGGCAGCGGACCGTGCTCGGCGGCGACCTCGGCCTCGATCGTCTGGAGCAGCGCCTCGGCCTCCTCGTCGCGCCCGGTCGCGGCCAGCCAGCGCGGCGACTCGGGGAGCTGCTTGCGCACGTACCACACCGCGATCGCACCCAGGCCGCCGAGCACGAACATCACGCGCCAGCCGAGCAGCGGCACCAGCGCGAGACCGGCCAGCGCGCTGACCGGCAGGCCGGTCACGACGAACACCGCCATGATGCCTTGCTGACGGCCGCGCGCGCTCGGCGGCACGAACTCGGTGAGCGTCGCATAGCCGACGACGTTCTCGGCGCCCAGCCCGATCCCCATCACGAAGCGGCACGCGATCAAGAACCCCATGCTCGGCGCAAACGCCGACGCCAGCGACGCGAGCCCGAACACCATCAAGTTGGCCTGGTAGGTGAATCGGCGGCCGAACCGGTCACCGAGGAAGCCGGTGCCGAACGCGCCGATCGTCATGCCGAGAAACGTCATCGACACGAACCGCGCGTTGTCCGGCAAGGTCGAGAACCCGCTGTGCAGCGTCGCGCCGAGCACCGTCGAGGCGACGTAGATGTCGAACCCATCGAAGAACATGCCGATGCCGATCAACCACATGATCCGGCGGTGAAACCGCGACATGGGCAACCGGTCGAGTCGTGCGCCTGCGTTGACCGTCATCTTGGGTACTCCAGCGAAATGAACCACGAGCCGCCGCGCCTAGATCGGGAGGGCCGCCTGCTAGCCGCGTGCGGCCTGCAGGCGCAACGTCCGCGCCGTGAGCAGGTCCGTCGCGCGGGCGAAATTGTCGTCGATCGTGCCGTCCTGCGCAGCCAGGAAAAACGCTTTGCATTGCCGCGCCGCGTCGGCATCGAGCGCCAGGATCCGGTGGATCAGGTCGTCGACGTCCGCGCGCAGCGACTCGCGGGATGACACCTGCGTGACCAGACCCGCGTCGCGCGCGTCGGTCGCGGTGAACTCGGGCGCCAGGAGGATCAGCGGAAAGATCCGCTTGGGCAGCGCGTAGCGCCCCAGGTACGCCATGATCGCCGCGGGCGGCAGCCCCTTGCGCATCTCGGGGAACGACAGCGTCGCCGTCTCGGCGATCACGGTGAAGTCGCAGACCACCGCGAGGCCGATGCCGAACCCGGCCGCGTTGCCCTGGACCTCGGCGATCGAGATCATCGGGCTCGTCCTCACCGCGTGCTTGAGCTCGATCAGGCGGGCCACCTCGGCGCGGATCGAGGCTTCGTCGCGACCCGCGCGCTCGCGGCCGAGGCAGAACACGTCACCCTCGGCGCGGATGCGCAGCACGCGCGCCCCGGCGGGAGCCGCGCCATTGGCCTGCTCGGCCAGCGCTGCCTGCTCGGCCAGCGCCGCTAGCATCGCATCGAACATCGGGCCCGTGATCTCGTTGCCGGCGCCCGGATTTGCGAGTGTCATCACCAGGACGTCGTTTTCCCGTTCGATACGGACGCCCCGCGATGCGATAGTCGGGTTCAAAATCGTGCCCTGCATGATTTGTATACACGGTATGCATACTCCAGCAGTCAGGCGCAACAGTTATGTGGTCTGTGGATGAAGCCCGTCATGTCTGACGCACTCGCTCTGATCGCGCAGCGGCTACGAGCGACGCCGCGCCACGCCGAAGGCGGCACCGATGCGCTCCACGATCTCGTCGTGGTCCCCGCGCTGCGCGAGGCCATCGTCGGAAACCTGTTGCCACCCGGCGAGCGCCTGACCGAGGTCGCGCTCGCGGCCCGGCTCGGCGTGAGCCGCACGCCCGTCCGCGAGGCGTTCGCCCAGCTCGAGCGCGAGGGCCTGGTCACCGTGGTCCCGCGCGTCGGCGTGTTCGTCCGCGAGGTCACCGCGCGCGACGTCGAGGAGACCTATACGGTGCGTACCGCGCTCGAGTCACTCGCGGTGGAGCTCGCGACCCAGCGCCGCACGCCGCTGGGCACCGCGCGGCTCGACGAGGTCCTCGCCGACATGGCCAAGGCCGTCGAGGCGTCCGACGAGGTCGAGTACACCGCCTCGCTCGATCGGTTCTACGCGGTCATCATGTCGCTCGCCGATAACCTCACGCTCCACGCCACGCATCACTCGCTGCTCGGGCCGGTCCGTCGACTGCGCCGGATCGCGATGAGCCAGCCGGGCCGGATGGAGGCGTCGTACAAGCAGTCGGTGCTGATCCGCAACGCGATCGCCGACGGCGATGTCCGCGGTCCGGACCTCATGCGCGACCAGCTCGCCCACGCCTGCCGCGCGGCGATGGACGCGCTGCGCGCCGGACGCTGATCGATCTTCGCCGGCCCGAGGGCGTCGCGGCCTCACGGGCCGCGCAACCTCACGGGCGTCGCGGCTTCGCCGAGTCGAATCCGTGCCGGGAGGCGCGATCTCGTCGTGCAGCCTGTTACCGTGCCGTCACAACTTCGCACGAGTAGCCCATGTCCCAGCTGTGTCGCCGACTCTTGATCCTCAGCGTCGCTGCCGCCTGCAGCCACAAACAACCGACGCCGCCCGAGCAGGCGACGCCACCACCAGCGCCGGCGGCCGGCGAGGCCAAGCCCGCGCCCGAACCGACCACGGCTTCCGCCGCCGATCCGTTCGCCGCGAGCGACGCGGCGGGCAAAGCGATCACCGCGGACTTCCTGCGCGACCAGATCACCAAGATCTCGTCGGACGAGCTCGAGGGTCGCGGGCCGACCACCAAGGGCGACGTCGCGGCGCGGGGCTATCTCGTCGAGCAGCTGAAGGGGCTCGGCTACGAGCCCGGCGTTGGCGATGCGTGGGAGCAACCGTTCGATCTGGTCGGCATGAAGGCGGCGATGCCGCCGAAATGGACGTTCTCGCGCGGCGGCAAGTCGATCGCGATGAGCTGGTGGGACCAGTACATCGCCGGCAGCGGCGTGCAGACGCCGGCGGGCGCGATCAAGAACGCCGAGGTCGTGTTCGTCGGCTACGGCATCCAGGCCAAGGAGTACGACTGGGACGACTTCAAGGGCAAGGACCTGAAGGGCAAGGTCCTGCTGATGCTGAACAACGATCCCGACTGGGATCCGGCGATCTTCGCGGGTACGACGCGGCTGTACTACGGCCGCTGGAGCTACAAGTACGAGAGCGCGGCGCGCCAGGGCGCGGCGGGCGCGATCATCATCCACACCACGCCGTCGGCCGGATATCCGTTCCAGGTCGTCCAGACGTCGTGGTCGGGGGAGCAGTACGAGCTGCCCACCACGGGCGAGCCCCGGATCCAGGTTCGCGGCTGGCTGACCGAGGACGCGGCGAGCCAGCTGGTCAAGCTGGCAGGCAAGGATCTACCGGCGCTGATCGAGTCCGCGCGGCACAAGGAGTTCACGCCGGTCCCGCTCGGGGTGACGACGTCGATGAGCTTCACCAACAAGATCACGCGCGGCAAGACCGCCAACGTGGCGGGGCTCTTGCGCGGCTCGGACCCGACGCTCGGCAAGGAGCTCGTCGTGTACTCGGCGCACCACGACCATCTCGGCATCGGCAAGCCCGACGCGGCCGGCGACAAGATCTACAATGGCGCGCTCGACAACGGCTCGGGCTGTGCGCAGGTCCTGGCGATCGCCAAGGCGTTCAAGGCGCTGCCGACCCCGCCGAAGCGCTCGGTGCTGATCCTGTTCGTGGCCGGCGAGGAGCAAGGCCTGCTCGGCTCGCTGTACTACGCGACTCACCCGACCGTGCCGATCGGTAAGGTCGCGGTCGATATCAACTATGACGGTGGCAACATCTGGGGCAAGGCGCGCGACGTCGCCTACATCGGCAAGGGCAAGACGACCCTCGATCCGCTGGTCGACCAGGTGGCGGCGCGCCAGGGCCGGAAGGTCAAGCCCGATGAATTCCCTGACCGCGGGCACTTCTATCGCTCGGATCAGTTCAGCTTCGCGCGGGTGGGCGTTCCGGGGCTGTACCTGAACGCAGGCACAGACTTCGTGGGGCGCCCCGCCAACTGGGGCCGCGAGCAGCACGAGGCCTACGAGGCGACGCACTATCACCAGCCGAGCGACCAGATCCAGCCCGACTGGAACTTCGACGGGATGATCGATGACGCGCAGCTCGGCTTCACGATCGGCGTCACGCTGGCGAACGCCGACCAGATGCCGGCCTGGGTGCCGGGCGACGAGTTCGAAGCGGCGCGCAAAGCATCGCAGCAGTGATGCGGAACCGCACGGTTGGGTGAGCGACCGTGCGCACGCGCTCGATCGTGCGCCAGGCGTGCGCCAGGCGTGCGCCAGGCGTGCGCCAGACCGCTTCTCCGACGACGACTCGCTGCGCCAGGGCGGCGTTGGCAACCAGGAAACCGCCAAGGCCAGAGCGCTGCATGCTATGAACGCACGAGCTCGGACGCTCGTGTTTTCAAGATGAAGCGCCTGTTGATCGTCGACGATAGCAAGCTGATGCGCGACATGGTCGCCGCGTGTCTGCGCCCGCTCGGGGCCGTGACGTTCGAGTTCGCTGGCACGGGGCTCGAGGCGATCGAGCGACTGGCGCTGGCGGGCTTCGACCTGGTGGTCCTCGATCTCAACATGCCGGACGTCGGCGGCATAGAAGTGGTCGAGTTCGTGCGATCGCAGGATCGCCTGCGCACCCTGCCGATCCTGATCGTGACGACCCGCGGCGACGACGAGAGCCGCGCGCGTGCGCTCGATGCCGGCGCATCGAGTTTCCTGGCCAAGCCGTTCGTGCCTGCGCAGATCTTGGAGGAGGTCCGCCGCCTTCTACCGAGCGCGCCGACGTGAGCGATCGCGTCGATCTGCGAGAGTTCATCGGCGGGTTCGTGGTCGAGGCCGCGGAGCTGGTCACCGCGGCGAACGCATCGCTGCTCGACATCGAGGCCGCCAACGCCAGCGGCACGTCGCGACCCAAGGCGGTGCGCGATCTGTTTCGCGCGCTGCATACGATCAAGGGGCTCGCCGGGATGGTGGGCGTCGAGCCGATCGTCGAGATCGCGCATGCGCTCGAGACCATGATCCGCGCCGCCGATCGCTCGGGCGGGCAGCTCGGCCGCGGCGCGGTCGAGGTGGCGCTGCAGGGCGTCCGGGCGATCGGCGACGGCGTGCGCGCGGTGTCCGAGGAGCGGACGCCGGCCGCGGCATCGCCCGGGCTGCTCGAGGCGATCGCGTCGGCCGACGCCACCGTCGCGGCGCCGATCGTGCCGCCGCCGATCGCCGCCGAGCTCGACGCGAAGCTGTCACCCAACGAGCGCCACCAGCTCTCGGTCGCGCTGCTCGGCGGAACGCCGGTCTGGACGCTGTCGTTCGTGCCGAGCGAGGCCAACACCGCGCGCGGCGTGACGATCGCCACGGTCCGGACCCAGCTCGCGACGCTCGGTGACATCGTCAAGGTCGTGCCGCGGACGGTGAAGGGGACCGCGGGGGCGCAGCTCGGCATCGCGTTCGACCTCCTGTTGATCAGCGGGGCACCGCGCGAGGCGCTCGCCGAGGTGATCTCGAGCTCGGTCGAGAGCGTCGTCGCGATTTCGCCGCTCGCGCCGCGCCCTGCACCGGATGAGGCCGCGCTGCCGGCGAGCGCTGCCGGCGACGATGATCGCGACGATGATCGCAACGCGACCGCGCCGATCGGCCGGGCCGTCGTTCGCGTCGAGCTCAGCCGGCTCGACGACCTGCAGGATCAGCTGTCGCTGCTGATCGTCTCGCGGTTCCGGCTCGAGCGCGAGATCGTCGCCCACGCCGAACGCGGCCACGACGTCCGCGCGCTGCGCCAGGTCGCCGACCTGCAGGGCCGCCAGCTCCGCGAGTTGCGGCGCGCGATCCTGCGAGCGCGGATGGTCCGGGTCGCCGAGGTGTTCGAGCCGCTGTCGCTGCTGGTCCGCAGCCTGGCGCGCGCGAGCGACAAGGCGGTGCGGCTCGAGGTCGACGTGCGCGACGCCGAGCTCGACAAGGCGGTCGCCGATCGGCTGCTGCCGGCCATGGTCCACCTGGTCCGTAACGCGGTCGATCACGCGATCGAGCCGGCGGCCGAGCGCGTCCTGGGCGGCAAGCCGGAGGCCGGGACGATCCGGGTGAGCTGTACCGAGGTCTCCGGCAACCAGCTCGAGCTGATGATCCGCGACGACGGCCGCGGCATCGATCGCGCGGCGATCGCGAGCCGGGCCAACCGGCCGATCGCGGATGACGTCGCGCTGCTCGACGTGCTGTGCAGCCCCGGGTTTTCGACCCGCGACGTCGCGACGCGAACCAGCGGGCGCGGCCTCGGTATGGACATCGTCCGGCGGATCGCGGTCGCCGATCTGGGCGGCGAGCTGCGGGTCGCCAGCGAGCGCGGTGTCGGCACCACGTTCACGCTGCGCGTCCCGCTGACGATCGCGATCGTCGAGGTGTTCTCGTTCGTGTGCGGGCGGCAGTCGTTCGTCGTGCCGGTCGCCTCGATCGAGGAGATCTTCGAGATCGGCGATGCCGGCGTGACGCCGCCGCACGCTCCGGGCGTGGCGAACGCGGCCGGCGCCGGCGGCGCGCGCGCGCGGGTCTCGCTGCTGGAGCGCCGCGGCCACGCGATCCCGGTGTTCTCGCTCGGCGCCGAGCTGGCGATCGATAGCGGCGCCGCCGCTCGCAAGGCCCTGGTGATCCGGCGCAACGGCGAGCTGGTCGCGTTCTCGGTCGATCGCATGCTCGGTCGCCAGGAGGTCGTGGTGCGAACGATCGAGGATCCGCTGGTCCAGGCTCCCGGGATCGCGGGTGCGACCGATCTGGGCGACGGGCGGCCGACGCTGGTACTCGACCTCGGCGAGCTGGGGCTCGCCGCGCGCGAGCGAGCAGGAGCTCAGTGATGGCGACGCTTCACGTCACGTTCCGGGTCGGCAACGCGAGCTACGCGGTGCCCGCGGCGCAGGTGCTTCACCTCGAGTCGTACGAGACCGCGACCCACGTGCCTGGCGCGCCGCCCTATGTCGCCGGGCTCGTGCAGGTCCGCGGCCGGCTGGTCCCGGTGGTCGATCTCCGCGTGCGGTTCGGGCTACCGGCGATCGAGGCATCGATCGACCGCCGCGTCGTCGTCGTCCAGATCGGCGGCCGGGTCGCGGGGCTGCTCGTCGACAGCGCCCGCGAGGTCCTCAAGATCGACGACGCCGCGTTCGAGAAGCCGCCGGAGATCATCGCGCAGCAAGCCTCCGGGTTCGTCAAGGCGGTCGCGACGATCGCCCAGCGGATGTACCTACTCGTCGACGTCCCGCGCATCATCGGGGAGGAGCTCAGTCATGGCTAACAACGGATCCAAGGCCGAACACGGCTCGCAGGACGTGCACGGCACGCACTTCGCCGACGACATCGTCCGGTCGCTGCGCCACACCGCGGGCCGCGTCGAGCAGATCGAGAGGTCCACGGCGCGGCTGGCCGATGCCGGCGCCCAGCAGGCGATCGCGACCGAGCAGGCGCGCGCCGCGATCGAGGGCATCGCGACCAACATCGACGAGACCGCCACGGCGAGCGAAGAGCTCGCGCGGTCGCAGGCGTCGGTAGCCGCCAACGCGCTGGATCTGTTGAAGACGATCGACGCGACGGCGAGCGGCCTGCAAGAGGTCGCCGCCTCGGTCGCGACCGTGCGCAAGGACAGCGACGCGCTGGCGCGCGGCAGCGAGAGCACCGCGACGATTCTCGAGCAGAACGCGCGCGCCCTGAAGTCGACCGCGGCGAACGCCACCGAGCTGACCGAGGCCAGCGAGCGCATGGCGGCCGCGGCCACCGAGATGGCCAAGAGCGTGGCCGATACCGCGTCGCGCGGCCAGGAGACCGCGGCGACGATCGAGGAGGTCGCGACCACGATCGAGCAGATGTCGGCCGGCTCGGCCCGGCTCGCGAGCGATTCGCGGCAGGTCGGCGACCGGGTGACCAGCGTCGCCGCCGGGTTCAAGGCGGTGGTCGGCGCGCTCGAGCAGGTGGCGTCCGATACCACGGAGACGGCGAGCTCGGTCGAGGAGACCTCGGCGACCGCCGAGGAGCTCGCGCGCTCGATCCGCGGCGTCGCCGAGCTCGCCAGCACGCTCGAGGACGCGTCCACCGCGTCGGCCACCAAGCTCGCCGAGGTCGCGGCGTCGGTCGAACAGGTCGCGGCGACCGCCGAGAAGACCGCGGTGGTGGTCGACGGCAACGCCGCGGCGATCGAGCAGATCGCGCGATCTGCCCAGGTCGTGACCCAGTCGGCGCAAGAGGTCAGCACGCTCGCGTCGTCGAGCGCGTCCGCGGCGGCCCAGCTCGACAACGTGACCCGCAAGATCGCCGGCGTGGTCGAGCAAGCGCGCGCGACCTCGAGCCGGGTCGCGACGTCGGCGCGCGCGAGCGGGGCCACGGTCGGCCGCACGATCGGCGGCCTGGTCAAGATCCGCCAGGTCATGGTCGAGGGCGCGGGCGTGATGAAGGACATGGGCAAGCGCGCCGAGGAGATCGGCGACATCGTCCAGACCATCAACCTGATCGCCGACCGCACCAACTTGCTGTCGCTCAACGCCAGCATCGAGGCCGCGCGCGCCGGCGAGCACGGCCGCGGCTTCGCGGTGATCGCCGAGGAGGTCCGCGCGCTCGCCGACCGCGCCGCCGCGGCGGCGACCGACGTCGCCAAGATCGTGCGCGGCCTGCAGACCGCCGCGCGCGAGGCCCAGGCGTCGAGCACCGAGGGCCTGCGGATGGCCGATGAGGGCGCCCAGCTCAGCGAGGAAGCGCGCGGCGAGCTGCAGATCATCCTCGAAGGCGTCGAGCTGATCGATGGCTCGATCAAGAACGTCAGCGCGTCGAGCGACGAGCAGGCCCGCGCGGTCCAGACCGTCGCGGCGACCACGACGCGGCTCGAGACGGAGAGCCGGGCGATCGCCCGGACCACCACCGAGCAGACCCAGTCGATCCAGAGCCTGGCACGTGCGGCCGGCGAGATGCGGACGATGGCCAAGCAGACCCGCGACGCGACCAGCGAGCAGGCGCGGACGCTGCGCGATCTGGTCAAGGGCAACACCCAGCTGACCGCGACCGCCGACAAGCTGACCCGGGCGACCGAGGAGCAGGCCACCGGCGCGACGCAGCTGGCGCGCGCCGCGACCCAGATGCGCTCGGCGACCCAGCGCACCGCCGGGTCGATGGTCGACCAGCTGCGCAACACCACCGGGATGGCCTCGGGCATCCAGGACATCGCCAGCGCGACCCAGCGGATGGTGACCGCGATCACCGAGCAGGCGCGCGGCGCCAGCGAGATCGCGCGCGCGATGGATGGTGCTCGCAAGCACGCGGTCCAGAACGCGCGGGCGATCACCGAGCAGGCACAGACCGCCAAGGAGCTCGACATCGGGATCCGCGACATCGCGCGGCTGTCCAAGGAGGTCACCGCGGCGACCTCCGAGCAGGCCCAGGGGCTCGTCGTGCTGGTCAAGGATGCCGACGAGGTTCGCCGGATCACCAAGCAGACCGCGCGCGCGGTCGGCGAGCAAGCCGACGCGCTCGACGCGCTCGCCGCCGGGACCCTGCGCCAGACCGCGTCGGTCAAGACGCTGTCGAGCGCGACGACCGAGCAGGTCGTGGCCACCGAGCAGGTCGGCCAGGCGATCCGCACGGTCCGCGGCAGCGTGCGCGAGATCTTCCAGGCGATCGGCGTGCAGAGCAAGGCGGCCACCGCGAGCGCTGGCGACCTGGCGATCGTCGCGCGTGAGATCGCGTCGCTGCGGGCCGCGAACGCCGAGCAGGCCGAGCTCGCCGCGGGGATGTCACGCGGCGCGGGGATCAACGGCGCGGGGGAACCGGTGGCGTGACCAGCCTGCCGGTATTCAGCCTCACGGCCCGAGAGCGCCGGCGGATCGAGCGGATCGATCGGCTGGTCGCGCTCGGGGCCGGCAGCGTCGGCGAGTTGCTCGGGGCGATCGCCGATCCGAGCTGGACGGTGCGGCGCGCCGCGGTGGCCGCGCTGGTCGCGCTCGGCGACGACGCGACCGGGGCGCTCATCGCGTGGCTGCGCGATGACCGCACGAGCGAGCACGCGATCGCCGCGGTCGTCGACGCGCTGTCCGGATCGATCGGCGCGGGGACGACCCGCGAGGTCATCGCGCTGCTCGCGCACCCGGTGCCGGCGGTGGCTGCCGACGCCGCGCAGATCCTGGGACGGCGGCGCGCGGTCGAGGCGGCGGCCGCGCTCGGGCCGTTGATCGACCACCCCGATGACAACGTCGCGGTGGCGGCGATCGAGGCGCTCGGCGCGATCGGCGGCAGCGCCTCGGTCGAGCCGCTGATCGCCGCGCTCGGTGGCACCAGCTTCTTCCAGACGTTCGCCGCGCTGCAGGTCTTGCCGCGGACCGGGGATCCGCGGGTGGTCGCGCCGCTGGCCGCGCTGCTCGGCGACCAGACCTACCGGCTCGAGGCGGCCCGCGCGCTCGGTCGCACCGGCTCCGCGCTCGCGATCGCACCGCTGGCGTCGCTGTTGCCGCCGCTCGGCGGCGAGGCGCTGGTCCGGCTGGTCGCGCTGGCGCTCGCAGATCTGGTGGCGCGCGCGGCGTGGACCGGTGGGGAGGAGCGCGTGACCGCCGAGCTGCGTCGGGTGATCGCGCCGTCGCTGGATCGCTTCATCGCCGCGCTGCGCGCCGCCGATCCCGCGGAGCGCGCGGCGATCGCGGCGCTGCTCGGCCGGATCGGCGATGCCACCGCGCTGCCCGCGCTCGCGCGCCTGCTCGATGACCCCGCGATGGTCGACACCGCCACCGAGGCGATCCAGCGGATCAGCCGCGCGCACGACGCCGCGATGGTCGAGGCGTTGCGCGCCACCGAGCCGGCGGCCCGGATCGCGGTGTTGCCGGCGGTGTCGCACCGCCGCGCGGCGTCCGGCGTCCGCCACCTGCTCGACGACGACGACCCCGAGGTCCGCGCCCGTGCCTGCGACGCCCTCGCGCGGATCGGCGATACCTCGGCGGTGCCGGCGCTGTTTGCGCGGCTCGGCGATCCGAGCCCGCGCGCGGCCCACGCGGCGGCGGCGGCGCTCCAGTCGCTCGGCACCAAGGACACCGCGGCGCTCGCGATCGCCGCGCTCGAGACCGGCGCGCCGGGCGTCCGGCGCCAGGCGCTGCGGATCCTTGCGTACCTCGGGCCCCACGGCGCGTACGACGCGGTGTACGCGGCGGTCGACGATCCGGATCACCGGATCGCCGAGCTCGCGGTCACCGCGCTCGGCTCGTTCGACGATCCACGGGTCGATCCGGCGCTGGCCCGGCTCGCGCGAAGCCCCGTCGAAGGGCTGCGCGCGGCGGCGATGCGTGCGACCTCCCAGCGGTCGAGCCCCGCGGCGCTCGAGCTGCTCGAACGCGGCCTCGCCGACGGCGCCGGCTGGGTTCGCTACTTCGCGTGCCAGGGCCTCGGCCGGATCGGCGATGTGCGGTCGGCGAGCCCGTTGATCGGGCGGCTGTCCGATGCCTCGCCCCACGTCCGGATCGCCGCGATCGAGGCGCTCGCGCACCTCGATACCCCGGCGGCCTGGCAAGCCCTGTGCTCGGTGGTGCGGTCGCCTGATCCGGATCAACAGCGCGCCGCGCTGGTCGGGATCGGCCTGCGCGCGATCGCCGAGGCGTTGCCATTTCTGCTCACCGCCGCTGGCTCGCCTGACGCCGCCACGCGGCTGATCGCGCTCAGCGGACTGGCGCGACGCTCCGAGCCCGACGCGCTGGCCGCGATCGGTCGCGCGGTGCTCGATGTCACCTCCTATGTTCACGAAGCCGCGCTTTCACTGCTCGGGGAGCGCACGGATCGCCCGGCCGCAGAGGTCCTTGTCACCACCGCGCTCGTGGCCGGGCCGGACCATCCGGTGCACCGCGCGCTGTCATCGCCGGGCAGCGCACGGGTCGCCGCGATCTGCGCGCGGGTCGCCGGCGCCGGCGCCGACGCCGACGAGCGCGACGTGGTCGTGCTGGTCGCGGCGCTGTCGCGGATGCGGGACGCGGCCGCCACCGCGGCGTTGTTCGACTGCCTGGAGCTCGGCAATCCGGTGGTCCGGCGATGCGCCGCGATGGCGCTGATCGCGATGGACGCCGCGGACGCGCGCCGCCGGGTGGCCGCGCTCGCGAGCGCTGACCCCGATCCCGATGTTCGTGCGGCGTGCGCCGCAGCGGTGGCTTGAGTGATGAGTGCGCTCGCATTGTCTCCCCAGCTGTTCTCGATCTTCGCCGGTCTGGTCGAGGAGGCGTGCGGCGTTCACTATGCGGCCCACGACCGCGAGCTGCTGGGCTCCAAGCTCGCCGCGTGCGCGTCGGACCGCGGCTACGACTCGCTGCTCGACTACTACTACCGGCTTCGCTATGACGATCCGGACCAGGTGGAGCTCACCCAGCTGATCGAGTTCCTGCTCGTTCACGAGACCTACTTCTTCCGCGAGCTCCGCCCCCTGCAACAGCTCGTCGATGGCCACCTCCACGAGGTGATCGGCGCGCGCGGCAAGGCGCGGGTGTGGTCGGCCGCGTGCTCGACGGGCGAGGAGCCGTTCACGATCGCGATGCTGCTCGATGCCAAGGGCGTGCTCGACCGGGTCGAGATCATCGGCACCGACATCAGCGCCCAGTCCATCGCGGCGGCCGCGTCGGGGCTGCACCGCAAGCGCGCGCTGCGCGACGACTATCCCGCCGAGCTCGGGGCTCGCTATCTCGAAGCCGGTCCGGGCGGTGTCGCTGTGGCGCCGCGGATCCGGGCCGCGGTCCGGTTTCACACGCTCAACTTGTTCGATGGCGATGCGATCGCTCGGCTCGGCAGGTTCGACGCCATCCTGTGCCGCAACGTGCTGATCTACTTTCGCGACGACCACGTCGTGCGCGTGCTCGATCGGCTCGCGGGCGCGCTGACCCCCGATGGGCTGCTCGCGGTCGGCGTGTCCGAGTCGCTGCTGCGGTTCGGCACCTCGCTGGCGTGCGAGGAGCACGGCAGCTCGTTCTTCTACCGGAGGGTGTCATGAGCGTGGCCCGGCCCCGCGTGCTGGTGGTCGATGATTCGGCGTTCGCACGCACGGTGCTGTCCCGCCTGCTGCGCGCGAGCAACAAGATCGACGTGGTCGCGACGGCGCGCGATGGCAACGACGCGCTCGAGCGCATCGCGGCGCTCGATCCCGACGTGGTCACGCTCGATCTCACGATGCCCGAGGTCGATGGGATCGCCGTGCTGCGCGCGCTCCAGGGCCGGTCGCGGCCCCGCGTGATCGTGGTGAGCATCTCGACGATCGACACCGAGATCGGCGCGGAGGCCCTGATGCTCGGCGCGGTCGACCTGGTCTCGAAGCCGACCGCGCTGGCCAACGATCGGCTGAACGAGATCGGGGACGAGCTGATCGCCAAGGTGATCGCCGCGGCGTCGGGGTATGCCATGCGGGTGTCCTCGCCGACCGCGCCGTCGCCGCCGATCGACCGCGTCGATCACGCCGCGGCGCTCGTCATGATCGGCACGTCGACCGGTGGCCCGCAGGCGCTGACCCGGCTCATGGCGGGGCTGCCCGCGCGGCTGTCCGCGCCGGTCGCGATCGTCCTGCACATCCCGGTCGGCTACACCGCGTCGCTGGCCCAACGGCTCGACAAGCTGTCGCCGCTCGAGGTGCTCGAAGCCAAGGATGGTCTCGAGCTCCGGCCGGGGCGGGCGGTGCTCGCGCGCGGCGGCATGCACCTCCGGGTCGAGCGCGTCGGAGCCCAGCTCATCGCCCGGCTCGCGGCGACGCCGCTCCGTCAGTTCACGCCGTCGGTCGACGAGCTGTTCACGACCGGCGCGGCGGCGGTCGGCAGCGGCGCCCTCGGGGTCGTCCTGACCGGCATGGGCGATGACGGGCTCGCGGGTGCGCGCATGATCGCCAAGGCCGGCGGGTCGCTCCTGACCGAAACCGCGGCGAGCTGCGTGGTCTATGGTATGCCTCGTTGCGTTCAAGAGGCCGGTCTCGGGGCAACCGAGGTCGCGCTCGACGCCATGGCGCAGGAGATCGCAAAGCGTGCCTGAGTCAACCGCCGCCGCGCTGCGGCCCCGCATCTGGATCGTCGACGACAGCCCCACCGAGGCGGCGATGACCGAGCGCTCGCTCGGCGCGACCTATGACTACGAGACATTCTACGACGGCTCGCTCGTCGTCGAGCGGCTCGCCGCGGGCGCCCGGCAACCCGACGTCCTGCTGCTCGACTGGGTGATGCCGGGCATGGCTGGACCCGAGGTCTGCAAGTTCCTGCGCTCGCATGCGAGCACCGAGGGCCTGCCGATCATCCTGGTCACCGCGTCGCGCGTCGAGACCGGCGACGTGGTCCAGGGCCTGGCGAGCGGCGCGAACGACTACGTGGCCCGGCCGTTCGCGCCCGAGGAGCTGCGCGCGCGGGTCGATGCGGTGATCCGCAGCAAGCAGCTGAACGACGCGTCCGCGCGCGAGCGCCAGCGGCTGAGCGCGATCAACCAGCTGAGCCACGCGCTGCTCGAGGCCGGCGCCAGCGTCGATGGGATCCTCGACAAGCTCGCGGTGGCGCTGACCGCGACGCTGTGCGACGGCTGCTCGATCCTGCTGCTCCCGGGCGGGTTTCCGCCGACGTCGATCTCGCGCCATCGCGGCGAGGTCGACGGCGAGCTGCTCGCGGCGATCGGCTCGGTCGCCGATCCCGGGGTCCACGCGTTCGAGGACGCCGGCCACGCGCGTCGCGCGCTTCCGCCGGCCTATCACCGGTACGTCGAGCGGTTCGGGCTGCGCGGGCTGGCGATCTTGCCGTTCCCGATCAGCGACCCCGTGCAGGGCGTGGTGACGATCACCCGCGACGCCGCGGGCGTACCGTTCGAGCGCGACGACGTCGCGACCCTGGAGACCTGCATCGAGTACGCCGCCCTGGCGGTCGAGACCGCGCTGCGGTTCGATGCCGAGCGCGCGGCGCGCGACCAGCTGCGCGCGGTGCTCGAGCACCTGCCGATCGGCATCGTCGCGACCGACGCGGCCGGCGGGGTCACGCTGGTCAACGCTGCCGCGGCCGAGCTGGTCCCAGGGATCGAGCGCGCCGCCAACCGGGCGGAGGCGTTTCCGCTCGCGACCTGGGAGTCGCACGACGGCACGCCGATCGCCGAGTCCGACTGGATCGTCGGCCACGCGCTCGGCGCCAACCAGCCGACGCGCGCCGAGTTGCTGCTGACCGTCCCGCGCGCGGCCCCGCGCGCCATCGTGATGTTCGGGGTGCCGCTGCGCGACGCCCGCGGCAGCGTGGTCGGCAGCGTCACCGCGATCGAGGACGTCTCGGCGGAGCGCGCGATCGCCGTCGAGCGCGAGCGGATCGCCGAGTTTCAGCACCAGATGCTCGGCATCGTCGGCCACGATCTGCGCAACCCGCTGGGCGCGATGGTCGCCGGGATCGCGCTGCTCGACGCCACGCTCGAGAACACGCCGGCCCTGCAGGTCGTGCGTCGGCTCGAGTCGAGCACGCGGCGGATGACCCGGATCGTCGAGCAGCTGCTCGACATGACCCGGGCGCGGCTCGGCAAGGGCATCCCCATGGAGCTGCGCGACACCGAGCTGCTGCCGATCGTCAAGGCCACGATCGACGAGCTCACGCTGGCGTTTCCCAAGACCCGGTTCGAGCTGGTCGAGGCGGTCGAGATCGAGGGCCGCTGGGATCCCGATCGGCTGTCGCAGGTGTTCTCGAACCTCATGGGCAACGCAGCTCAGTACGGCCCCAAGGAAGCGCCGGTCACGATCCGGGTGGCAAAGACCCCGACCGTCGCGTCCATCACGGTCACCAATGCGATTCGCGACAAGCCGATCGCTCCGGAGCTGCTCAGCGTGCTGTTCGATCCGTATCGCCGGGGCCGGGGCAGCGAGCGCAACCACACCGGGCTCGGCCTCGGGCTCTACATCGCGCACGAGATCGTGCAGTCTCACCACGGCCGGATCGAGGTCGAATCGACCGAGGCGGGCACGTCGTTTCACGTGCTGCTGCCGCTATCGTAGGGCCGGCGTCTAGGTGTAGCTCAGGTCGGCTCAGGCCAGCTCGACCGATGGCAGGTAGCGCGGCGCGCGGCGCAGCTTGGTCGCCTGTTCGTACGCGAACGCATAGCCGATCAGCGTGGGTTCGGAGAACGGCGCACCGAAGAACGACAGCCCGACCGGCAGCCCACGGTACTGGCCGCCCGGCACCGTGACGTGCGGATAGCCGGAGACGGCCGGCAACGTCGAGCAGCTCACGCCGCCGCCGGCGTCGCCGTTGACCGCGTCGATCAGCCACGCCGGCCCGTTGGTCGCGGCGACGAAGCCGTCGAGCCTGTGCTCGGCCATCACCTTGTCGAGCAGCTGGTCGCGGGTGATCTGGACACACTTCGCGCGCGCCGCCAGGTAGTCCTTGTCGGCGAGCCCGGTCTTGGCGCTGGCTTGCTCGAAGTACTCCTGTCCGAAGATCACCAGCTCGCGATCGGCGTGCTGCTTGTTGAACGCGATCGCCTCGGCGAGCGAGTGGACGTGCGCGTCGGCCTTGCGCGCGCCGAGGTACTTGTCCAGGTAGACCTTCAGCTCGGTCACCAGCACCTCGAGCTCGGCGGGCCCCAGCTCGGGTGGCGCGGCGAGCTCGGCTGGATCGACCAGTACGGCGCCGAGCGCGGTGAGCTTGGCGAGCGCGACCGTCATCAGGTCGTCGACGCCGCGGCTGGCACCGAAGAATCCCTTGCGAGGTACGCCGAGTCGCGCACCGGCCAGCGCCTTGGGGTTCAGGTACTTCGTGTAATCGATCGCCTTGGCGGGGCGCGCCTTGTGCGGTGCCGTGGTCGCCGGGTCCGCCGGATCGGGCCCGGCGATCGCGGTCAACAGCGCGGCCGCGTCGGCGACGGTCCGCGCCATCGGCCCCAGCGTGTCCTGGCTCGGCGACAGCGGGATCACGCCGGTCCGGCTGACCAGGCCCAGCGTCGGCTTGATGCCGACCAGGCCGTTGCAGCTCGACGGCGAGACGATCGAGCCATCGGTCTCGCTGCCGATCGCCGCGGCGCACAGGCTGGCCGCGGCCGCCACGCCGGAGCCGCTGCTCGAGCCCGACGGGGTGCGGTCGAGCGCGTACGGGTTCTTGCACTGGCCGCCGCGCCCGCTCCAGCCCGAGGACGACGCCATGCCTCGGAAGTTGGCCCACTCCGACAGGTTGGTCTTGCCCAGGATGATCGCACCAGCCGCGCGCAGCCGGGCGACGACGAAGGCGTCGGTCTCCGCGTGCGAGCCTTCGAGCGCCAGCGATCCGCACGTCGTCGTCATCTTGTCGCCGGTGTCGATGTTGTCTTTGACCAGGATCGGAATGCCGTGCAAGGGGCCGCGCAGCTTGCCCGCCGCGCGCTCGGCATCGAGCCCGGCCGCGATCGCGTCGGCCTCGGGATTGACCTCGAGGACCGCGCGCAGCATCGGGCCCTTCTGATCGAGCGCCGCGATCCGCTGGCGATACTTGTCGACCAGCGATGCGGCCGTGTCGGTGCCCGCCGCCATCCGCGCCTGGAGGTCGGCGATCGTCGCCTCGACCAGCTCGGCCGCCGGCGCGTCGTGCCCGGCCCCCATCGTTGCCCGGGGTGACCCCGGCGGCTGCGGCGAGCTCGGCCTCCGCTCGTCATGCGTCGCGCACGCCGACAGCGCGGCGCCGACCACGAGGGTTGCGCCGCCCCGGAACAGCCCGCGGCGATCGATGCCGGATCCGCTCGCGCTGTCATGGTCGTCGTCGGTCATGCGCGGATGATGGAGTTCGGCGGCGCCGCCGGTCAACCGACGGCGAGATTGAATAGATGCAGTACCATTGCACTCCCGGGCACCTCCCGGGGCACCTCCCGGCCACCTCCCGGGCACTCCCGAGCACGGGAATCCCCCCTTCCGGCTCGACACTCGGTGATCCACGGACATCCGAGCGCTGACCGCACAGATGGGGTCAATAAAACGGGAGGTTGGGCCGAGTACTACTCAACAAGATGTCTGGCCCCTCCCGCGAACCCGAAGTTGCCCCGTCTCTTGTTCCCCCGGTGCTCCGCCCCCGCCTCGCGCTCGGCGCCCCCGCACTCGCGGTCGGCGTGATCGCGGCGACGGTGCTCGGATTCGTGTGGGGTGGGATCCAGGGCTATTACGTCCTGACCGACGCCTGGATCGCGCCGCTCCACCTGGCGCCGGACAGCGACGTGGTCGCCCAGCTGCGGCGCAAGCACGAGCGGCAGCTCGCCGAGCTCGCGCGGCTCGACGCCGAGGTGTCGCAGATCGACCGAGAGATCGCGGCGCTCGACGTCATGGTCGCCCAGCTCACCGCGCTCGAGCGGACGATCGCCGCGGGCGGCGCGCTGCCGTGGCCGAGCGGCCGCGAAGTGGAAGCGCTGCACGCGGGGATCGCACGCGCCACCGGGTCGGCGTTCGGCGCGCTGCAGAACATCGCCACCGGAGACGACGCCTCCGATCGGCTGGCGCTCGAGCTCGAGCTCGAGCGCCTCCGGCTCGCGTCCCGCGGCAACCGCGCGCTGCGCACGGTCGCGATCGCGAACACCGTGGCCCAGCGCGCCGTGCTCGCCGAGCTCGAGTCGCAGCCGACCTTCCGCGCGCTCAAGACGGCGACCCAGATCGCGTTCGTACCTTATGACGAGCTCGCCAACGTGCGCGCCGGTGCGCATGTCGTTGCCTGTACGTGGCACGTGTTCGGCTGCCGTGAGGTCGGGCGCGTCACCGAGATCCTCGCCGGTGAGGTCGTGACGCAGGACCCGTCTGGCGACCTCGCACGCGGCCAGTACGTCGTGCTGGTGCTCGACGACAAGGATGCGTTTCACGAGCGCGTGCTGCGCGTCCGCTCGTGACCTGAGACGGTTCGATCGGCGTGTCGACGCCGGTGGGGTTCCCAGCGGCCGCAGCGGCTTCGCGCGCGGTTGCTTGGTCGTGCGCCCGAACGTATGCGGTCGGGCCCGGCGAGCGAGTGCGGCCCAAGCCGGGGCCATCGAGCAGCGTGTCGATCGAGGCTGTGACGATCAGAGCGTCGACGTCGGCGCGATGCTGGTGTTTACCGCTGCCGCTGCCTTGGCCGCGGCTTCGCGCGCTGCCTTGGCCGCGCCGAACGTGGTGCACGTTTCATTGCGGATGATCCACCGCGCGTCGTTGAGGCAGAGATCGAGGTTGAAGGCGTCGCATTCCACGTTATCCTCGTCGAACAGCTTCGCGTCGTAGGTCTCGCAGCTGACCCCGAGCGTGATCGTCTCGTCCGGCAGGAGATCGCGGCCGCCGAGCAGGTTCGAGCCGAAAGCGCCGCCCGAGAGCGCGAGGCGGAGGTCGACGATCGCGAAGTCGGAGCGGTTCTCGACGGTCAGCGTGGCATCTGGATCGCTAGTGCAGCCCGTGGCGATCGCCGCCGTGCCGAGGACTGCGCACACCGAGGCAATGAGTCGTAGGTTATTCATGCCAACTCCTTGAGCAATGGTCGTGCCCGTCGGCGCACGCTGCGAATACGAGTTATTGCGAGAGCTTGAGAAACTTGCGGTGTGAACGGCGGGGCACTGTGCCACAGCATCCGAGACACACCAGCGCGTCGCCGCACTGCGCGTCTCGGGTTGCCTCGCGAAGCGCATTCGCTGCACGGGATCGCGCAGCGTCGATCACACCGCGGGATCACACCGCGGGGCGATCACACCGCGGGATCGTCGGGGTCCTCGGTGTCGTTGGTCGTGAGGAACGCGGCCGAGCACTCCTCGGACATGTCGATCACGCCGCGATCGAGCAGCGAGCTCCGGGCCGCATCGGCGAGCCCGAACCAGAAGCTCGCGTTGAGCACATACCAGAAACCGTCGAACGCGGTGGTGTCCGCCGACGGCTCGCGCTGCGCGATCTGCTGCGCGAACGCCGCGAGCTGATTGGTCGTCGCGGTGTTGTGATCGCGGGTCCCGGCGAACCCGAACACGCCGATCGCCGTGCCGTCGGGGCTGGTCAGGATCGGCAGGCACAGGATCCACTCGTAGTCGCGCGTGCCGCGGATCGTCGGTACCCGGATCACATCGAACTCGCCGGCGATCGAGCGGTGCCACGCCGCGGGGCGGGCGAACCGGAACGCGTGACCGGCGATGCCGCGGCCGGCGTCGAACTCGGTCGCCCAGGCGTCGGGCGGGAAGAACCCGAAGCACGGCCGCAGCAGCCCTTCCGCCGCGCTCCACAAGTTGCCGACCGCGACGGCGTGCTCGCCGAACGACTCGACGTCGGCGTTGAGATCCAGCGAGCTCTTGAGTGATGCATCGAGGTAGGTCGACAGCGTGCTGCGCAAGCCATCGCCGAGCGTCCGCGTGCTGCGGCACAGCTGGACCAGCTTGGAGGTGGCGACCGCGAACCGCAGCGGCAGCCGATCGCCGGGGTTGGCGAGCGGGAAGGTCAGGCCGTAGCGCGCGCTCGCCATCGGCGACGGCCACGACACCGAGCAGCGCCGCGTGTTGACCAGCAGCTTGACCGCGCGCGACTCCTCGCTGCCCAGCCGCTCCCACGGCTGCGGCCCCGCGTTGACCCGGCGTTCGACGATCGGGGTGATCGCCGGGACCCCGCCGGCCGCCCCGCCGGTGCCAAAGTAATCACCGCTGGGCGCGTCGAGCACGAACTCGAGCGTCAGCCGATCGTAGTCGAACTGGACCTGGTGCGACCACACCTCCGATCCGTCGAGCAGGTGCGGGTGATCCGCGCGCTTGCCGAGCAGCTGCGGCTCCGCGCGGGTCAACGCGAACGCGTTGGCGACGCGATAGCCCCAGGTCAGCCGGCGGTAGTGCTTGGCGGTCCACGCGTCGGACCGGAACTCGATGTGGTTGCCGACCTGGCGCACCACCACCGGGAGCCGCTGGCCGTCGACCATCGCGGTCGGCGCCGGCGCCGTACACAGCGACGCGTGCATCCGCGCCAGCACGATCGGCTCGCTCAGGTCGAGATCGTCGATCTCGATATCGATCTTGGCGACCCCGTTCTCCGGATCGAGATTGACGCGCCGGGTGACGTGGGTCGCCCACGACCGCAGCGGCTTGGAGATATCGACCGGCTGCTCGACGTCGAGGTCGAAGTACATGAACCGCCGGCGATCCTCGCGCGCGTTGTAGACCCCGAGGCCCTCGCTCTCGTAGACGTCGACGCGCAGGCGGTTGCGGTGGAGGTCGACGATCGAGAACTGGTTGGCGACCGCGTCGGGGCGATCCTCGGCCGCGGCGCCGAGCGTCCCGGTCGACACCAGCGCGAAGTCGTCGGTGATGAACCGGTGGAGCTGCGCGTGCGACTTGTGGACGTGGCCGTGAAACCCGACCTTGATCCCGGAGCTGACCACCGCGGTCAGGTTCTCGAAGGTCAGGCGATCGGGCCGGCTGCGATGGCTCTCGAGCCCGTGGTGCCACACGCCGATCCGCAGGAAGCTGCGGCTGTGGTCGAGCCGATCGATGTGGTCGCGCGCCTCGGTGATCGCGTCCTCGTGGATCTGCGCACCGTGCCAGTAGCGATCGTTGCGGTAGCAGCTGTTGAACCCGAGCAGCGCGACGTGGAGCTCGGGGAACACGTGGGCTTGCCAGTCGCCGGAGCCGGTGCCCCGCGGGTCGACGAGCGCGAACGGCCGATGCGGTGAGATCAGCTGGCCGTTGTAGTAGTCGGTGAGAAACGCCTGCACCGCGGCGAACCGCTCGTGATAGCTGGCGGCGCGGATCTCGAACGCGCTGGTGTGGCCGAAGTCACCGGTCTTGAGCCGATAGGGCTGGGTTTCGGGCCGCCACCGGCCGTCGGCGAACCACTGCTGCGCGATCCCGGCCTTGGCGTTGGCCAGCGCGAGCGTGTCGAACACGTCGGCCGTCCAGTCGACGTCGTGGTTGCCCGGGACAATGACGACCCGCGTCTTGACCGCGTTGCGATCGCCCACCACGAGCGGCTCGATCTCCGCCTCGAGAAACCGCTTCAGCTTGGCATATTCAGTCGCTGCTGCGCGTTGTGTCAGGTCCCCCGAGATCACCACGAAGTCGAAGCGCTGACCGGCAACGGCGGGACGTGCGCGACCCCACAGCTGATTCAACTCCCTGCCGTCGTGCGTGACGTGCAGGTCGGAAAGATGAAGAATTTTCACGCCGACGGTTAATCGACGTCGTCAGAGGACGTCGAGCGCTGCTGCTCCAGAGCCTTCACCGTGGCGATGACCTCTTGCAGCTTACGTACGCCACTTTGATCAACGCGGAGGCGATGCTGGTACAACGCCACGGAGTCCTGGGGCTTCTTCGTCACGCTCACAAAGTAAGCTTGCGCCCACCGATGAGCGGGGGCAAGAGGTCAAGGGCGCGTCCGATCAAAAAACTACCGAAGCGACAGGTTTTCTCTGACCTGCTCACGTCTGCGGCCAGCGGGCGGGATGCGAGCGGATCGCAACCGCTGGCCCGACAGCGAACGCGCGTCACTGGGCGCTTGTGACGCACGTCGTCTAGACCGGCCCCTGCGCGCGATTCTCCGACGAGACGACGAAGCCCATGTCGCGACGCGACACGCTGGACGCGGAGCATCCGAAGACCCACGAGATCTCCCATCACTTGATGCCGATCGGGATCCGGCGGCGGCCGATCCATTCGCCGAGCGAGCTGTGCGAAACGCCGAGCAGCACGGCGGCCCGCGCCACATTGCCCGCTTCGCGCAGCGCGACCAGCCGCAGCGTGCCCTTCTCGATCTCGGCCAGCGTCGCCGCCGAGTGGGTGCGGACCCAGTCGCGATCGATCTGGCTGAAGCTCGTCGACAGCCGCAGCGTCGCCGCGGCGTCGCTCGCGTACTCCTCGATGATCCGATCGATCTCGCCGGTCCGGGTCGACAGCGGAGGGATCTCGATCGGCGCCGAGACCAGCTCCTTGCGATCCGACGGCCGCTGGCCGCACGCGATCAGCTGGACCCGCGTGCCGGGATCGCGGAGCGCGATGGTCAGCTCGGCGAAGTCGCGCGGCAGTCGCTTCGACCACACGCACATCGAGCCGCCGGCCGCGGCCTGGAACGCGGCCATCCCGGTCGTGTAGTTGATCGCGCTGGTCTCGCCGGGCTCGGCGAGCTCGCTCGCGCGGCGCCGCGGGTCGCACTGCACGAACGGCCGATCGTCGCCCAGCGAGTAGCGGTGCAGGCCGCGCGCGATCGGCGCGAGATCGCTATCGCCGCACAGCGCCAGCGCCGCGCGCCGCGTCGCCGCGAGCCGGACCGAGCGCAGCCCGAGATCGACGGCCTCGCTGCGCTCGGTGGTCCACCCCAGCACGCGCGCCAGGTAGCTGCGGAGCGCGATCAGCCGGGGGCTCTCCGCGATCAGCGTGACGCCGCCCAGCCCGAGCTCGGACCCGGGCTCGAGCAGGACCTTGGGCCGGCGCACGCCATCGAGCCGCATCCCGTTCTTGCTGTCGAGGTCGCGGGCGACCCATCGGTTGGCGAGGGTGCCGTCGCGCGCGACCCGGGCGTGCTGGCGCGACAGGCATCCCGACGGATCGGTCAGCTGCAGTGTGCATGCCTCCGACGAGCCGATCGTCGTCTCAGCCATCGGCCCGGCCGGCAGCGGGTAGCTGCGATCGGTGCCCCACTCGCGTAACCGGACCACGTCGTCGTCGATCATCCACGCGTCCAACCCCAGGTCCGTCTTCGTCGCGACAGTCATCGAGCTCCGGCGGCGAGCGTACCAAACCGGCGGCGGGCCATCGCTGGTTTCGGGGGGCGCATCGCGAGCGTCGCCCCGAGGCTCCCGGACGATGCTACAATCGCCAGCGTTGTGGAGGGCGTCACGCGTGATTGCCAGTGTTGCGCGCGACGCGACACGGAGGACGAGCGTCGGTAGTCAGCTGCGCGATGTGGTCTGGGCCGAGCCGCCAGGTGCGGCCAGGCGGCCGGGCGAACTGGCGGCGAGCTCCGGCGCGATCTCCAGGTCCTGGGGTAGGTAGATTTCGGTCGAGGACAGCTCGACGTCCTGGGGGCCGAGCGGCAGCCGGAGCTCGAAGGTGGTGCCCTTGCCGAGGCCGGGGCTCGACGCGCAGATCGTGCCGTCATGGAGCTCGACCAGGCGCTTGACGAGCGTGAGGCCCAGGTTGACCGCATCGCTGGACGGCGCGCCGTCATCGGCGAAGATCTCGAAGATCCGGGGCAGCTGCGCAGGGGCGATGCCGCGGCCGGTGTCGGAGATCCGCAGGACGACATCGCGGGCGGTCACGCTCGAGGTGACGATGATCTGGCCGCCGGCGTCGGTCGACCGCGCCGCGCGGTCGATCAGGCCCGTGATGGCCTGGCGCAGGCGCGCCCGATCTCCCATGATCAGCGGGGTCACGGCGGGGTCGGCGTCGAGCCGAACGGTCAGCCTGCGACCGTCGATGAGCGGCTTGCACTCGTCGATCGCTTCGGCGGCGACGTCGGCGACGTCGACGGTCTCGGTGTGGATCTCGAGCTGGCCATTGCCGACCTGCGCGACGTCGATGAGCACCTTGACCAGGCGCGTGACGTGGACGAGCCGGTGCTCGACCACCGAGTGGATGCGTTCGCCGGCCGCGGCGCCGAGGGTGCCGAGGGCGTTGAGATGCTCGCGGAGCAGGTCGAACGCCATCTGCAGGGTCTGCAGCGGATTGAGCAGCTCGTTGCCGATGATCCCGGCGAGCGCGTGGTGGCGGCGGGTGCCGTCGGCGAGTTGCTGGAGCTTGCTGTCGAGCAGCTCGGATTCGAACCGGCTGCGCTGCTCGTGGAGCTCGTGCTCGTGCAGCCGCGCTTGGGATGCGCGCAGCTCGTCGGCCTGGCGGCGCAGCGCGCGGGTGCGCTCCTGGAGGGTCAGGAATACGCGTGCCTTGGCGCGCAGCACCTCGGCACGCACCGGCTTGACCACGAAGTCGAAGCCACCGACCTCGTAGGCCTCGTCGATTTCCTTGTCGTGCCACGACATGCCGGTGACGAACAAGATCGGGGTGCCCCGGCTGCGCTCGCGGGCGCGGATCATCCGCGCGGTCTCGATGCCCGAGATGCCCGGCATCGCGACATCGAGCAGGATCAGCGCGAAGTCCTGTTCGAGGAGCTTGGTGAGCGCTTCGACACCCGAGCTCACGCACACCACGCGACGACCGAGTGGCTCCAGCGCGGCCTCGGCCGCCACCAGGTTGGCGTGGCTGTCGTCGACTACGAGAATGTCGTCGCCAATGCCGATGTCGAGGATGTCGTCGGCGCCCGCCGCGTCCTCGAGTAGCGCGGGCCGGGGCAGGGTGGCCGGACCGCGCATGTACGCGAGCTCATTCACGAGATAGGTGCGAGGTAGGAGGCCGACCAACGGAGCGCTTCGAGCAACATGAATCTCCTGCACGCAAAGCGCGTGCTCGAGGCATCGTCGCCGCGGCGCTGAAGAGGTATCAAAAAAAGCCGCTTGCGGCATTGTTCGATACTCGGAAGTCGCGAGTCTTCGAGTGACGATTCCGTACAGGTTGTCGGCGGTTACGGCGACAGACAGATCGAAAGACCACGTCGGGGCTTCGACTGTGGCGTACGAGCGCGTCGTGACTCCACGCATCGGCGGGTTCTCCACACCGGCGCGGCGCTCGACGCGCACGGCGTGACTCGGGTCATGGGGGCAAACGTGCGGGAATCACTGCAGCGATCCAGCGCGTGTGCTACGAGCGGAGTCGATGACGCGAACGCTGTTGCTGGTCCGCCACGGGGAGACCGCGTGGAACCGTGAGGGCCGGTTTCAGGGTCACACCGACATCCCGCTGAGCGACGTGGGCCGCGGCCAGGCTCGTGCGCTGCGGGCGCGCCTCGAGGCCGGCCCTCACGCGCACCTGTTCGACGGCGCGCAGACCGCCGTGGTGACGTCGGACCTGCGCCGCGCGCAGGAGACGGCCGAGATCGTGTTCGGCGGTGGCGGGCGCACGCTGCACGTGCGCGCCGAGCTGCGCGAGTTCTGTTATGGCGTGTTCGAGGGATTCACCAGGCCCGAGATCGACGAGCGATTTCCCGGTGCGATGGCGGCGTGGCTGTACGGCGATCGGGCGGCCGCGGTGCAAGGCGGCGAGAGCCGGGCGGCGGTCCATGCACGCGCGCATGGCGTGGTGAACGCGTTTCTTACGGAGATGCCGCATCGCTACGTCGTCGTGGTGGGCCACGGCGGTGTGATGCGCCAGCTGCTGTCGTCGTGCTTCGCCGACCGCGGCGAGCCGCGGAACCTGAGCTTCGCGAACACGGCGATGCATGTCATCGAGGCCGGCTCGTCGCCGTGGTCGTACGGCGGCCAGATCTGACGACGCAGCCGGCCCGCAGCGCGGGCGGTGCGGATCGCCGCGCATGATGACGAGTGCCGATCTCGAGTGCCGATCTCGAGTGCGGTTTGAGAGGTGCTGTTTGTGTTGCTGAAGGTGGTCAATTGTGGGATGTGGAGAGGGCGGGAGCGAATGGCCCGCAGAGCATGCAAAAGGGGTCTGACATGACGGAGCGGCAGATCACGTTCATCGACGTAGACGAGAACCCACTGGTCGTATGGCTGAAGCAAGATCGCGTGCAGCTGTTCGTGGTCGATAGCGAACCGGAGCTCGAGTCCACCGAGCTTCGCGCCTTTGCGACCGCGCTGTTCGCCGCGTACGTCGGAGGGCCGCTGGCCCAGCGGCTCGAGGCCGCCCGCGCGAAGATCGACGATGTCCGCGAAACGCTGGCGACCACCGGCGGTGCGCGCGAGCTGGTCGCCGCGCTCGACGGCTCGCTGCGGGTGATCGCCGACGCTCGCGATGCGATCACGGCCGCATCGCTCGCGGTCGCGCCGAGCGCGGGGAGGGCGAGACCGCCCGAGCCCACGCCGCTGGTTTCGGGGGCGGCCTCGCGGCGCCGGAAGTCGACGCGCGGTCAGCGCGCCGGTGAGGGCCCGCTGCTCGGCTGGGGCTGGGTCCGCGACGATTCCGCCGCGTCGTGAGCCGCGGCTACAACATAGTCACGTGGGTTGGCCGCCGAGCTCGATCTCGACGTGATGATCCTGGCGATCGTCGCGCAGCGGGATCCGGCGGTTCTCCTGGTCGGCGCCGTCGCAGGTCACGCGACTGACGGTGCCGCCGAGGTTGGTGACGTGGATGTGATAGACGGTCTCGCGATGGCGGTAGTGGACCGCCATCTCCGGCCAGCTCGCCGGGATGCGCGGCTCGATCCGCAGCTGATCTACCTCGAGGTGGATGCCGAGCAGCGACTCGGTGACCAGCTGGTACATCCAGCTCGCCGAGCCCGTGTACCAGGTCCAGCCGCCGCGGCCGGCGTGCTGCGGGTTGGTGTAGACATCGGCGGCGACGACGTAGGGCTCGACCTTGTAGGTCGCGATCGCCGCCGCCGTGTTGCCGTGGTGCAGCGGGTTGATGAGGCCGAACAGCTCCCAGGCGCGCGCGGTGTCGCCGGCCGCGGCGAACGCCATCGCCGCCCAGACCGCGGCGTGGGTGTACTGCCCGCCGTTCTCGCGGACGCCGGGGACGTAGCCCTTGATGTAGCCGGGCTTCATCGCCGAGCTATCGAATGGCGGATCGAACAGCTGGATGACGGCGAGGTCGCGGCGGACCAGCCGCCGGTCGACCGCGGCGAGCGCGAGCTTGGCGCGATCCGGATCGCCGGCGTGCGACAGCACCGCCCAGCTCTGCGGTAGCGAGTCGATCTGGCACTCGGGGCTGGTCGACGAGCCGAGCGGCTCGCCGTCGTCGAAGTACGCGCGGCGATACCAGCCGCCGTCCCAGGCGTGGTCCTCGATGTGGCCGCGCAGGCGCGCCGCTTCGGCCGTGCACGTGTCGGCGAACGCGGCATCGCCGCGGCGCCGGGCGAGCCCCGAGAACTGCATCAGCACGTCGTACAGGAAGAACCCGAGCCACACGCTCTCGCCCTTGCCGAGCTCGCCGACCAGGTTCATGCCGTCGTTCCAGTCGCCGCTGCCCATCAGCGGCAGGCCGTGCACGCCGAACGAAAGGCCGTGCTTGATCGCGCGCACGCAGTGGTCGTAGAGCGTGGCCGATTCGTCGGACCGCGCCGGCAGATCGTAGTAGCTGTCCTCGTCGGCCTTGACCGGACGGCCCTCGAGGAACCGGATGGGTTCATCGAGCACGCCGGTGTCGCCGAGCGCGTCGACGTAGCGGCACGCCGCGTACGGCAGCCACAGGTAGTCGTCGGAGATGTGGGTCCGCACGCCGCGGCCGAGGGGGGGATGCCACCAGTGCTGGACGTCGCCCTGCGGGAACTGGCGGCTGGCAGCACGCAGCAGCTGGTCGCGCAGCACGGCGGGCTCGGTGTGGACCAGCGCCAGCGAGTCCTGCAGCTGATCGCGGAACCCGAACGCGCCGCCGGATTGATAGAACCCGCTGCGCGCCCACAGCCGGGACGCCAGGACCTGGTAGAGCAGCCAGCCGTTGGCGAGGAAGTTCACCGAGGGGTCGGGCGTCTGGACGTTGACCGCGCCGAGCGTCCGGTTCCAGTACGCCCACACGCCCTCGAGCGCGGTCCGCGCCGGCCCGGTGCCGCGGAACCGGGTCACCAGGTGGCGCGCGTCGGCGAGATCGCGGCCGGACCCGAACGTGAACGCGATCTCGCGCTCCTGGCCGTCGGCGAGGTCGACCATCACGCGCATCGCGAAGCATGGATCGAGGCCGGCGCCGACCCGCCCCGACAGCCGCGTCCGGGTCATACACGCGGGCCGCGCCATGCTGCCGTTGCGGCCGAGCACCTCGAGCCGATCGCCGGTGATCGTGCGCTGGTCCTCGCTGCAATCGAGGAACGCGACGCGCGCGGCGAACTCGCTGTTGTACGCGTTGCGCGCGAACATCGCGCCGGTCTTGGTGTCGAGCTCGGTGACGATGTGGGGGAGGTTACTGGCGCGCGCCGAGCCGAGCACGAGCTCGAACAGCCCCGTGATCGAGAGCCGGCGCGGCTTGCCGGAGCGGTTCCTGAGCGTGAGCACCAGGAACTTGATCGGCGCGTCGGTCGCGACGTAGGTGTGCAGCTCGCTGGCGATGCCGGCCTCGATGACCTCGAACACGCTGTAGCCGAAGCCGTGGCGGCTGGTGTAGCGCCCGGTTGCGGTGATCGGCAGCGGCGTCGGCGACCACACCTCGCCGGACTCCTCGTTGCGCAGGTACAGCGCCTCACCGCTCGGATCGCTGACCGCGTCGTTGTGCCACGGCGTGAGCCGGTAGCCGTGCGCGTTCTCGCACCAGGTGTAGGCGCTGCCGCTCTCGCTCACGACCGTGCCGAACCACGGGTTCGCGATCACGTTGACCCACGGCGCCGGCGTGCGGTGCTCGCGGGTGGTCGCGATGACGTACTCGCGGCCATCGGGGGTGAACCCACCGAGGCCGTTGAAGTCGACGAGGTCGGGGCGGCCCGGGGGCACGCCACCCGCGGCCAGGCTCGCGGCGGTCGCGGACGCGGCGGCGGCGAGCGCGGCGGCGAGCGCCTCGGCGACGTCGTGCGGCGCGGTCCGCAGCTGCACGTTGGTCGCCGGCAGCTCGCCGCGCGGCTTGCGGTCGAGCTGCTCGGCGAACGTGCCGGCGGTGTCGCTGACGATCACCCGCGCGACGGTCTGCATCAACACCTTGTCGTCGTCGGCGATCTGCTCGCTGCGCCGCACGAACGTACCGCCGGGCTTGTCGAGCAGGCTGTCGCCGACCGCCGCGACGACCGACATGATCTCGTCGTGCAGGACCTGGCGGTAGCCCGACGGGTCCTCGTTCCAGATCACCAGATCGGAGCTGAGGCCCTTGAGCCGCCAGTAGGCGTGCGCCTTGACCACCTGGCGCACGAGCTCGATGTGCGCGACGTCGGCGATCCGCACCAGCACGATCGGTAGATCGCCGGAGATGCCGTACGCCCACAGCCCCGATTGGCCGCTGCGGTTGCGGGCGATCAGGCTGCTCGGCGCGCGTAGCGTCGGGTTGACGTACAGCACGTTGCTCGCGAGCCGTTCGTAGAGCTGGGTCTCCGCGCGGCTCGCGTCGAGCCGGCGCTGCGCGACCTGGCTGTGGGTCCACGACAGCTCGAACACCCGATCGGCGGCGTGGCGATCGCGGTACTTCTCGATCAGGCCGAGCGCCGCGTCGCGGGTCTCGGTGATCCCGGTGACCACGTGGATCCGCGCGGTCTCGTCGGGCTGGAGCACGACGCGGTTGCGGATCGCGACGATCGGATCGAGCACCGCCCCGGCGGTGTCGGTGAGCGCCGCGCGGTGCATCGCGATCGGATCGATCACCGAGCGGCCGCGCCCGATGAACGCCGCGCGCGATGTCTCGTAGGACGTCGCGCCATCGGGGGTGCCATGCACCGCGGTCAGGTGCAGCATCCACGGCGGCGACTCGGTGCCCGAGCGCGGCCGCCGGGTGCACACGATCGCTTGCTGGGCGCGGACGATCTCGGTCTGCACGAACAGGTTCGAGAACGCCGGGTGCGCCGCGTCGGCGGCGGCCTGGGTGATCACGACCTCGGCGTAGCTGGTCAGCTCGATCGTGCGCGCCGTGCGGCCGCGGTTGGTGAGGCTGATCCGGCGCAGCTCGATGTCGTCCTCGGGCGAGATGCTGATCTCGACGTGGGTATCGATGTCGTGATCGACGCGCCGGATCTCGGCGCGGCCCTGCGAGAAGATCGCCTCGTAGCTGGTGCCGCGCGACAGCGTCGGGTGGTGCGCGATCGACCAGCACGGGCTGGCCGGCGCGCCCGGCGTGACGTCGCGGAGATAGCCGAACGTGCCCCAGCAATCGCGCGTCGGATCTTCGTGCCAGCGGGTCACTGCCAGATCGCGCCACCGGCTGTAGCCGCCGCCGGCGTTGGTGATCGCCACGTGGTAGCGGCCGTTCGACAGGAAGTGGGCCTCGGGCGACGGGGTGTTCGGCGTGGTGAACACGCGCAGGTCGTGCTCGCTGTCGTTGGTGGTCGCCGCGGCCGGCGACACCTCGGCGGGATGCGGGAAGATCGCGTGGGCGCGCGGCACGCGCTCCTGCAGCAGCAGCTCGGTCGCGCGAAAGCTCGGCGCGGCGGCGAACCGGCGCTGCATCGGGCGGCCGAGCAGCGTGTAGCCGATCGACAACAGGGTCATGCCCTGGTGGTGCGCCATGTACGACCGCACCACGGCGTGGTCCTTGGCGGCCGGCAGGCGCTCGGCGGTGTAGTCGGCGGCCTCGTAGAACCCATACGGGCCGAGCAGATCGAGGCGCGCCATCCGGCGCAGGTTCGCGCACGACGCATCGGGATCGACCATGAGCCCGAGCGCGCACGCGTAGGGCGCGACGACGAGATCGTCGGCGAGGCCGCGCTTGAACCCGAGCCCGGGCACCCCGAACGCGCGGTACTGGTAGTTGAGCTGGGCGTCGGTCTTGTTGTAGCCCGACTCCGAGACGCCCCACGGCACGCCGCGCTCTCGGCCGTAGGCGATCTGGCGCTCGACGACCGCGCGGTAGGTCTCGTCGAGCAGCGTGCCGTCGTAGGTCGGCATCACGAGCAGCGGCATCAGGTACTCGAACATCGAGCCGCTCCACGACAGCAGCGCGGGCCGGCCGTGCGATGTGGTGAGCTGGCGGCCGAAGCTGAACCAGTGCTCCTGTGGCAGCTTGCCCTGAGCGATCGCGATGAAGCTCGCGAGCCGCGCCTCCGAGGCGAGCAGATCGTAGGAGCTCGGGTCGAGCCGGTGCTCGACCACGTTGTAGCCGATCGCGAGCAGGTGGCGGTCGCGGTCGTAGAGGAACTCGTAGTCGATGTCGGCCAGCTCGCGGCAGCGCAGCGCCAGCGCGGCGATCTCGCCCAGCCGCTCGACGGCGCGCTCGGCGGCCAGCGCCACGGCGGCGCGCACGGCCGGGTCACCGGCGTCACCGATCGTCAGATCGAGCCGCGCGGTCTCGGCGAGGGTCAGCGGCCCGTCGAGCATCGCGCGGATCGCCGGGTCGGTCACGGCCGGCAGCTCGACCCAGGGCGCGACCAGGACCAGCTCGCCGAGCAGCTGGGCGGCGTGCGCCTCGAAGGCGCGGGCCCACCACAGCGCCTCGGCGTGATCGGGGGAGCTGGTCGGAGCCGGGCTGCGTACCGCGGTCGCGCTGGTCGCGCCGCGCGCCTCGATCACGCGCGTGAGCTCGGGCGCCTTGGCGAGCGCGCGCCGGAGCTGCGCGTGGGTCTCCGCGGTCGTGTGCGCGCCCCGGGCGAGCTCGTCGCGCAGGTGCACCAGCTCGCGCGTCACCTCGGGCCACGGCGCCGCCAGCTCGGCGATGATGTCGAGCGCGTCGCCGAGCCCGGCGAGCCAGGTGACCTGTGGCCGCACCGCGGCGCCGGCGAGCTCGTCGAGCCCACCTGCGAGCGTCAGCAGGTGCCCGGCGAGGTTGCCGCTGTCGACGGTCGAGACGTACATCGGGCGCAGCGGCTCGAGCGTGGTCGTGTCGTACCAGTTGTAGAAGTGGCCGCGGTAGCGCTGCATCCGATCGAGCGTGGCGAACGTCTGCGTGGTGCGCGCGATCAGCTCGCCGGCCGGCAGGTAGCCGAAGTCGTACGCCGCGAGGTTGGCGAGCAGCGACAGCCCGATGTTGGTCGGCGAGGTCCGGTGTGCGGCGCCGCGCGGCGGATCGTCCTGGACGTTGTCGGGCGGCAGGAAGTTGTCACCCGGCGTGACGTAGCTATCGAAGAACCGCCAGGTCCGCCGCGCGATTGTCCGCAGGAACGTGCGCTCCGCGGCGGCGAGCTTGGGGCCCTTGGGCACGATCGGCTCGCTCGACCACCACGACCACACCGGCGAGACCGCCCACAGCGCCAGGACCGGCGCGGCGGCGACCAGCTCGGCGCGCTCGAGCACCACGGCCGCGGCCGCCGCGAGCGCGGGCCCGATCCACATCGATCCGAGCGAGCGGAGCAGGCCGACCCGCGTCGTGCGCTGGGCGTCGCTCGCGGTCCGCCACTCGAGCAGCTTGCGCCGCGTGATGACCACGCGGAGCATCGCCCGCCCCACCGCGTCGATGGATCGCAGCGCGTCGTACGGCAGGCACGCGAGCAAGAACGCGTCGCGCGCGAGCTGCTGGCCGAAGTTGCCGACCACGTCGCGGACGTGATCGCCGCGCGGCTGATCCGCGGGGGCACGGCTCAGCGCGCCGAGCGCCCCGACGATGCCGGGCAGCGTGGCGATCGCGAGCACCGCGAGCGAGGCGAACCACGCGGCGCCGCCGAGCCAGCCGATCGCGAGCAGCGCCACGAGCGCGATCGGCGTGACGCTGCGGCGCAGGTTGTCGAGCACCTTCCACTGCGACAGCCCCGACAGCGGATTGGCGATTCGCGCCTCACGACCCGGGACCCACGGCAGGAGCCACGCCATGATCTGCCAGTCGCCGCGGATCCAGCGATGCCGGCGGGCGACCTCGGCGGCGTGACTCGACGGGTAGTCCTCGAACAGCATGACGTCGCTGACCAGCCCCGAGCGCGCGTAGGCACCCTCGAGCAGATCGTGGCTCAGCACGCGGTTATCGGGCAACCGGCCGCCGACCGCCTGCTGCACGGCATCGACATCGTAGATGCCCTTGCCGATGAACGAGCCCTCGTCGAACACGTCCTGATAGACGTCGGACACCGCGCGTGTGTACGGATCGATGCCGGGCTGGCCGCCGAACAGCCGCGCGAACCGCGACTGCGCGATGCTCGCCATCGTCACGCCGATCCGCGGCTGCAGGATGCCGTAGCCCTCGGTGATCCGGCCGCGCGCCGCGTCGAACTGCGGGCGATTGAGCGGGTGCGCCAGCGTGCCCGCGAGCAAGCGCGCCGAGTCGCGCGGCAGCCCGGTATCGGCGTCGAGCGCGATCACGTACTTGACCCCGGCGAGCTGGGCGACCGGGCCGACGACGGTAGCGAACAGCCCGCGCTTGCCGCGCAGCGCCTCGTTGAGCTGCTCGAGCTTGCCGCGCTTGCGCTCCCAGCCCATCCAGATCTTGTCGCGCGCGTTCCACTGGCGGGCGCGATGGAACAGGAACACGCCGCCGTGCGGCTGGTACTTGGCGTCGAGCGCGGTGATCGCCGCGCTGGCGCGCTCGACCAGCGCCGCGTCGGCGTCGGTGGTCTCGGTCGGGGCGTCGCGGAAGTCGGTGATCAGCGCGAACCCGAGGTTGGGATCGCGGTTGGCGAGCAAGCGGACCTCGAGCGTGGCGACCAGATCGTCGATCTCGGCGGCGTCGGTCAGCATCGCCGGCACCGCCACGAGCGTGCGGTGCTCGGGGGGAATCCCGCGCGCGAAGTCGAGCCGCGGCAGGATCTTCGGCGTCACCGCGAGCGTCGCTGCCCAGTGGACCAGCGAGATCGCGAGCTCGCCGGCGCAGATCGCGACGAGCGCGCACCACGCGATGGTCGGCTCGAACGGCGCGATCTCGACGAGCATGGTCGCCATGATCAGCGTGAGCGTCAGGATCGCGCCGCCGTACGCGAGGTTGCGCAGCGCGGCCGTGGCGGCGCGCAGGTGCTGGCGGATCGGTCGCCGCATGCCCACCACGCGCTCGAGCGCGCGGCGGCCCCGATCGATCAGGAAGTAGCCGACGTGCCCGGCGCGGCCGGTGCGCTCGCTCGCGAGCCGGATCGCCGCGCGCGCGACGTCGTCCTCCGAGACCACGCTGCGCCGGGCGATCGCCTCGACGACGTGGCGGTAGCGATCGCGGGTCGCGAAGTCCATCGTCGGATAGACCGGATCGCCGCGCAGCGTGCGCTCGACGATGCTCATCGCCTCGACGAAGTCGCGCCAATCGGTGGCGCCCAGGAACCGCAGGCTGCCGATGCTGTTGCCGATCGCGACCTGGTCGGCGGCCTGGCTCTGGGTCGCGACCTCGAACACGTGCTCGACGGTCTGGCCGGCCTCGGCGAGCCGCTGCTCGAGCCACGCCATCGGAAACGCCAGCGCGGAGCCCTGCGCCTGGATCCGGCTCGCCAGCTCGGCGGCGAACGCGTTGGTGAGCGGCGGGTTGGCCTCGACCAGCTCGGCGAGCACGAGCACCACGTGGGTCGGGTTGGTGGCGGACGCGGTCAGCAGCTTGCCGACCCACACCGCGGCGGCCTCGCGATCGCGGCGTCCTGCGGTGACCGCGGCGACCACGCGGCGCAGGTTCTCGATCAGCGCGAGCCGCAGCATGATCGGGATCGCCCACAGCTCGCCGAGCCGCAGCGGCTGGATCTCCTGGTACGACGCCACGAACGCGCGCAGCGCTTCGGAGTCGACGCGGCCATGCGAGTGCGAGATCAGCTCGAGCGCGATGTGATAGACCCGCGGCCGCCCGGGCACGACGGCGTTGGTGAGCCGCGGCAGCTCGCGGCTGAACGTGCGCGGCAGGTGGCGGCGCGCCGTGCGGATCTGCTCCTCGATCAGATGATAGTTGTCGATGAACCATTCCGCCGCGGGCGTGATCTGCCGGCCGCGCTGCACCGCATCGCTGACCAGGGCATACGCGTCGCGCAGCGCGACCTCGTTCTCGCCGAGCCGCGCGAGCAGTCCGTCGTTGTGACTGGGGCCCACCGCGAGCTCGTGCCAGCCGGCGATCGTGCGCGCGTGGCGCTCGAGCTGGCTGACGCTGAACAGCTCCGCGCGCATCGGCGACTCGGTGGGATCCGCGCCACCACCGCCGTCGATCGCGGCCCCCTTGAAGCTACGAGCAACGGATGGTTCTTGGGGTCTTTGCACAGGGTCTCGCGCATCGCGGACCGCCAGCGTCGACGGGTGAGCCGCTATACCACGTGTGCCATGTGTCGATGAGCCGGGACGCACGCTCGCTCGGACCGCTACGCCGGACCGCCCAGGGATCCGCGAACGGCATCGCAACGCGAGCCGTCCTCGTCGGTGAGCAGGTGCATAGCTGCAACCTCATGCAGTGGGCATGCCACAGCTGGCAGGCGTCGTGAGGTCGTTCCGACGAACGGGTCAGTGGTCGGCTCCGCCGAGTCGCGCCTGACTTAGTTTTCCGTCGGCGGGACCAGCGTGAGCGGCGGAAATGGCGGTGGCTCGGCCATCGGGATGCTGAAGTAGAACGTCGCGCCGTGGCCCAGCTTGCTGAACACCCAGAGCCGTCCCTGATGTGCCTCGACGAGGCCGCGCGCGATCGCGAGGCCGAGTCCGGTGCCCTTGTAACCGGCATCGGGGCTGCGCCAGTAGCGCTCGAACAGGCGCTTCTGATGCGTGACCGAGATCCCCGGGCCGGTGTCCGAGACCGAGAACACGACGTCGCGCGCTTCGCGCTTCACGCGCAGGTACACCGAGCCGCCCGCCGGCGTGCACTTGATGGCGTTGCCCAGCAGGTTCCCGAACACCTGCAGGATGCGGTCGCGATCGCACAGGATCGCGGGCATCCCGGTCCGGGTCGCCCCGAACAGCCGCACCCGCTGCTTGTTCGCGATCGGCTCGAAGCTCACGATCGCCTCGTTGAGGATGGCGTCGACCTCGCAGACCTTGGTCCGCATCGAGGGCCGGCCGGCCTCGATGCTCGCAAAGTCCAGGAGGTCGCCGAGCAGGCGATCCATCCGATCGGCCGCGAGCTGGATCTTCTCCGCGGCGAGCACGCGTGACCGCGGGTTGCCGGCCATCAGGTCCTCGTCGCTGAGCATCGAGGCGGCCATCACGATCGTCGACAGCGGCGACCGCAGATCGTGGGTCACGATCGCGAGGGTCTGCTCGCGGAGCGCGACGGCCTGGCGTGCGTGCTCGTAGAGCCGCGCGTGCTCGATCGCGAACGCGCTGCGGCGGCCGAGCTCCTCCGCGACCGCGGTGTCGCCGTCGCGCTGGAGGCGTTCGCCGGTCGTGCAGAACGTCAGCGTCCCGAGCCGGCGCGCGCCGAGCGCGAGCGGCACCGAGAGCGCGCCGCGAATTCCGAGCTGGCGCACGAACGCCAGGTCGGCCGCCGCGAACGCGTCGTCCGGGAGGGCGGGCATCCGCAGCGAGCGCCCGCTCGCCATCACCTGGGCCGCCAGCTTGGCGAACACCGGCGCGCGCGGCTCGGTGCCGAGCGAGCGGTCGACCTCGAGCTGGATGGCGAGATCGGTATGCGCCCAGGCGACATGCATCAGCTGATCGTCGCTCGCGACCACGTCGAGGAAGCACAGGTCGCCGAGCTGCGGGACGCCGAGGCGTGCCACGGCGTCCGCCGTGGCGGTCGATTCGAGCGTCGTGCTGAGCAGCTTGCCGGCGCCGAGCAGGAAGTGCTCGGCCTCCTGCGCGGCCTTGCGCTCGCTGACGTCGTCGAACGCGAGCACGGCGCCGGTCAGCTTGCCGTCGCGCTGGATCGGCGTGGCCGTGTAGCGGGCCGAGAACCGCTGGCCGTCGGGCCGGATGATGACGCCCGCATCGCTGCAGACCTGGGCGGTCCGGATCGCGACGGTCAGCGGTGACTCGCCGGCCACGCCTGGTTCGCCCTCGATCTGTAGCAGCTCCGCGGACCGCGTCCCGATCACGTGGCGGCCACGGCAGCCGAGCAGACCCGCGCCCGCGTCGTTGATGAACGTGATCCGATCGTCGAGGTCGATCGCGAGCGTGCCTTCGGCGAGCCCTGAGGCCATCGCGGTCGTGAACGCGAGCTGCTCGAGGACCTGGTCCTGCGCGGTCCGCGCGGCGGTGACGTCGAACGAGACGCCCTGGAGGTGCGGCGGCTCGCCACCGCCATCGACGAGGTGGATGCTGGTCCGCAGCCAGCGGATACTGCCATCGGCCGCGACGCAGCGATGCTCGCAGCGCTGGTGCTCGGGCTCCGCGATCGCGCGCTTGAAGGTGTGGTCGAGCGCAGCGCGATCCTCGGGATGGACGTGCGCGCTCCACCAGGCCGGCTCGTCGAGACATCGCCGCCGGCTGAATCCCAGCATCAGCTCGATCTGCGCGCTGACGTAGGACACCTGGCGGGTCTCGGCGTCGGCTTCCCACACGAACGCGTGGTCGAGGTGGTCGACCAGCGCCTCGTACTTGGCCTGCAGGCGCTGGGCTTCGCGGCGCCGCCGCACGTCGTTGGCCCAGGCGCGATTGCGGTCGAGCGCGATCGCGAGCTGATTGGCGATCGCGTTGACGAACGCCAGATCATGGCGATCCAGCCGCCGGGCGCCCTCGAGCTGGAGCGCGCCGAACACCACGCCGCGGCCGACCACCAGCGGGATCACGATGAACCGCCGGGCCTCGTCGGGCGAGCCTTCGCCGCACTCGGGATCCCGGTGCACCGTCGGCCCGAGGTCCCCGCGCAACGCCTCCTGGACCTCGAGCTCGCCGGCCGACGCCGCGCCGACCAGGTACGCGTACGCGTCGGTGGCGTGGGTCTTGGCGGCTTGCAGCCGGTGTGGGTCGCTGCCGCACGACGGCCAGACCATCATGTCGGTATGCCCGCCGACGACACTCTCGATCAGGATCGCGCTCTCGAGCGGCAGCTTGTCGGCGACCACCTTCAGCGCGGCATCGAGCGTGTGCTCGACGTCGAACGCGGCGAACAGCTTGCTGATCTCGTAGAGCTGCTCGAGCCGGCGATCGCCGCTCGTGTGGGCCGGCGCGACGATCACCGGATCGCCTCGACGGGGTCGACGCGTGCGCCCCCGCGGCCGATCGAGAAGTGGTGGGTCGCGCGATCGTGCTCGCTGCCGCGCGTCTTGACGACCGCCAGCATCGAGGCGAGCCGGCCGGCCGACTCGCGGTAGCGCAGCATCACGAGGTTGTCGGCGATCGGTGACAGGCTGCGCTCGGTGACCAGCTCGGTGGCGTACAGCGACGACGCCTCGAGCGTGAACCAGCTGGTCACGTCGAGCGCCTTGAACCGGACCGCCAGCTTGTAGAGCACGTGGCGCAGCTCGTCGAGCCCGAGCCGCTCGTTCATCATGTGGGTGATCGCATCGAGCACGACGCGGGTCGCCTTGCTGGCGGTCAGCTTATCGGCGAGCACGGTGAGGAACTCGCCGACCCGGATGTTCTCGCGCGACACGAACACCACCTCGATCAGCCCGCGCGCGATGGCGTCGGCCAGCGGCAGGCCGAGCGAGGTGGCGGACGCGATCAGCTGCTCGGGGCCCTCCTCGAGCGACACGTAGAGCCCCGACTCGCCGCGCTCGACGCCGGCGAGCAGGAACTGGATCGCCATCGTGGTCTTGCCGATCCCGGAGCTTCCCGAGACCAGCGTGATGCTGCGCGGCAGCAGCCCGCCGCCGAGCAGGGCGTCGAGCCCGGCGATGCCCGACGGCACCCGGCGGGCGACATCGAGCGGGCGGGGGGCCAGCGATCCCGGCGCATCGACGCCGTAGCGCGGAAAGATCTGCACGCCGCCGGGGCCGATCGCCATGTAATGCAGGCCCTTGAGGTGCGCGGAGTCGCGCAGCTTGTAGACCTCGATGTAGCGCTGGCGCTCGAGGCCCTCCTCGACCGAGCGCAGCAGGATCACGCCGTCGACCACGGTCTCCTCGACGCCGAACCGGCTGATCTGCGTCGCGCCGTACGGGATGTCGGTGGGGAACAGCCCGACCGCCGCGGCGCCCTGCACGATGCTGCACAGCTGGTAGATCTTCTCGCGACACAGCTGCGGATCGGTGATCTTGTGGAGGAACACCGAGACCGAATCGATCACGACGCGCTTGGCGCCGAGCGCCGCGATCCGGGCCTGCATCATCACCAGGTCGGCTTCGACCCGGATGTCGGGTTGCGGAATGAAGACGATCTGCAGCATGCCGCGCGCGAGCTGGCGATCGAGATCCCAGCCGAGCCCGTGGGCGGCGGCGCGCAACCGGTCCTCGGTCTCCTCGAACGAGAAGAAGATCCCGGGCTCGCCGGCCTCCGCGCCGCGATACAGGAACTCGAGCGACAGGACGGTCTTGCCGGTGCCCGCGACGCCGGACAGCAGCAGCGACGAGCCCCACGGGATCCCGGTGCCGATCAGATCATCGAGCTTCGAGATCCGCGTCAGGCAGCGGCCCGCGCGGGACAGCTCGGCCGGCGGTTCGCTCCGGATCCGCGGCTGGCGCGCGAAGAGATCGATCCCGTGCTCGGAGATCTCGAACGGATGCTCATCGCGGCTGTGGTTGGTGCCGCGCATCTTGACGACCTGCAGGAACCGCTGGTGCTCGCCGAACTCCTGGCGCTGCGACAGCACGCACAAGCCATCGACGATCGAGAACAGCGGGTTGGTCTGGTACTCGCTCGGCGCGAACTCGCCGATCAGGAACGTGGTGGCTTCCCACGCCATCAGCGTCACCGCGATGTCGTAGCAGGACGTCCGCAGCTCCTGCCGCGACTTCGCGAGATCGTCGAACACCTTGAAGCTGTCGATCACGATGATCGAGGGATTGACCCGCCGCAGGTGCTTGGCGATCAGCGCCGCCCCCTCGGCGATCCCGGTGTGCTTGCTGATCTCGCCGAGGTCGACGAACTCGACCGCGGCCTTGAGCTTGTCGGCGTCGTAGAACGAGAACTTCTGGAGGTTGCGCAGGATCTTGGCGGTCGGCTCGGACAGCGTGCCGAAGTACAGCACGCGATCGGTCGCGGTCGCGTTGTGGAAACACAGCTGCTGGACGAGGATCGTCTTGCCGGAGCCCGGCGCGCCGCTGACCGCGACCAGCGAGCTGCGCGGGATGCCGCCGTCGAACAGACCGTCGAGGTGGCGAACCCCGGTCGGAACGCGGATCTCGGACGTGATCATGGCTGCGCCTTCCCGGCGATGGTAGTGGGTAATGGGTGAAGCCCGGGGAGCGGCTCGGCATCGACGCTGCTTGCCGTGACCTCCAAGAGCGCGGCGTGGAGATCCGGGCTGAGGATCTCCGCCGTGAGCCTGCCGATCACGGTCAGCAGCTCGACAAATGCGAATCGCAGGCCCTCGATCAGCTCGGCCCGTGGGACGACGGTCAGGCGATCGCGCAGCCGCTGCTTCCAGTGCGCGTCGCCATTGGGCCGCGGGTTGATCGCCGCGAGGAACCCGTAGCGACGGGTCGCGGTGCTCAGCACGCGCTCGGCGATCGCGATCAGTGTCACCGAGCCGAGCGTGGTGACCGCGCGGCCCCACAGGATCTCGATGGCGGCGCGGAACAGATCGACGACCTCGGCGGGCTCGGCGCCGTCGATCACCTGCTGGAGCCAGGCGTCGACCGCGGCCGCGTGGCTCAGCTCATCTCGCGTGGGCGCCATCGGAACCTCGGTGTTCCGATGACCGTGCCGAGCTCGACTGCGGTCGAGCCAGGCCCCCGTGCGTGAAACGTTCCCCCATCAGGCTGTAGTCATGGGCTTGTTGGGCGAGTCTGTCAATCGGAGAACACCGGCCGCGGGCTCATCGAGAGGTCGACGACTCGGTTCCGGACCGCCCCGGTCACGTCGCGGTCACATCTTCTTCTTGTCGCCTGCGGTGATCTTGACGAGCGAGGATGGCTTGAGCCGCCGCTTGATCACGGTATTGACCTGCTCGACGGTGGCCGCGCTGACCGCCGCGTTCCGCTTGGCCCAGAACGCGGTCGTGCGATCGAGGTAGAGGCCGTCCTGCAGCATGCGGAGCACGTAGCCGTCATTCGACAGGTCGCGCTCGAAGGCCTGCAGAATGCCCTGCTTGGCGACGGCGAGCTCGTCGGCCGTGATGCCGGTGGCGACCAGCTGCGTGATCTCCTGGATCATCGCCGCCATGCCCTTCTTGGCATTCTCGGGGTTCATCGCACCCCCAGCGAGTAGCGAGCCCACGGCGTCGAGCGGGCCCAGCTCGATCTGCGAGAACGCGAAGTACGACAGCCCGTCCTTCTGGCGGAGCCGGGTCAACAGGCGCGACACGAAGCCGCCGCCGCCGAGCGTGTAATCGGCGATGTCGATCGCGGGTGCGTCGGCGTCGTCATCCTTCATGTCGAGGGCGTGGACCGCGACGATCATCGCGTTGGCCTTGTCGGGGAAGTCGAGCACCTGCTCGGCGGCGGTGGTCGCGGTGTAGCGATGCTCGATGCGCTGCCACGGACGCGGCGACTTCCAGCGGCCCCACGTGGTCTCGATCCATGGCTTGATCGCCGCGGTATCGACGTCGCCGACCAGCGTCATCGTCGCGTTGCTGGCGCCGAGCATCGCGGCAAACTTCTTGATCTCGGGGAGCCTCAGCGCCTTGAGCCCCGCGATCGTCTCGTCGGTCGTCGGCGTGTACCACGGGTGGCCGACCGGATACGGCGCCAGCGCGCGCTCGGCGGCGACCAGCGCCTGGGTCTGCGGATCCGACTTCTGATCCTCGAGCGTGGTGAGGGATTCCTTGACCACGAGGTCGAGCTGGTCCTGCGGCAGTGTGGCCTGGCGGAGCACCTCGTCGACCAGCGCGAGCGTCGCGCCGAGGTTGTCGCGCGTGGTCTGGACGGTGATGTCGAGCAGGCCCGGCACCGAGCTCCAGAGGACCTGGGCCTCGAGCGCGTCCCACCGGTCCTTGAGCTGCTGGAACGTGTGCTGCTTGGTGCCGCGCGGCAGCAGCCGGGCGAGCGTGGCGATCGCGGCCCGGTTGGCCGCGCCAGTGAAGTCCGCCTCCGTGCCGAACCGCAGCGTGAGCCGCGCGCGCACGATGTGACCGCGGGTTTGCTTGCCGAGGATCGCGAGCTTCATCCCGGACGCCAGCTGGGTGCGCGCGGTGCGCTTCTCGATGTTGTCGAGCGTGGCGTCGAACTTCTCGCCTTCGGCCTCGGGGGGCTCACCCTTGTAGCCGGCGACCAGCTTGGCGACGTCGGGCGTCTCCTTGAGCGGCGCGCGCGCGGGCGCCTTGGTCGGCAGGAACAGGCCGAGCGTGCGGTTGGACGCCATGAGGTACGCCGCGGCGGCCCGCTGGACGTCGGCGATGGTCAGCTGCGCGACGCGGTCGCGGTGCAGGAACAGCAGGCGCCAGTCCCCCGCGGCGACGTACTCCGAGAGCGCGATGCCGAGCCGGGTCGAGTCCGAGAACAGCTGCTTGAACCGCCGCTTCGCCTTGACCTTGAATCGCGCGATCTCCTCGTCGGTGATCTTCGACTTCGCGAAGCCCTCGACGATCGCGATCATCCGGTCGCGCACGACGTCGATCGGTTTACCCGCCGGCACCGTGGCTTCGATCTCGAGCGCGCCTGGATCGTGGAGCGGCGACAGGCTCGAGCTGACCGAGCTGGCGAGCCCGGCCTTGACCAGACCGACGTAGAGCCGCCCGGACGGCTCGTCGGTCAGCATCTCGCCCGCCATCTCGGCGGCCGGAAAGTCCGCGTCCGGCGCCGCCGACACGTGGTACAAGAGGCCCACGACCTGGACGTCGCCGTTGCGGCGCAGCGTGACGACCCGCTCGCCGTCCTGCACCGGCTCGGTGGTGTAGGTCGGCTCGATCGGCGCCCCCGGGTTGGTGAGACCGCCGAACTGCGTCGTGATCAGCGCCAGCGTGGTGGTCGGATCGAGCTTGCCGGCGACCACCAGCACCGCGTTGTCCGGCCGGTAGTACTTCTTGTAGAACCGCTTGAGCGAGACCGCCGGGACCTTCTCGATGTCGGCGCGCGACCCGATCGTCGACTTGCCGTAGTTGTGCCAGAGGTACGCGGTCGACCACATGCGCTCGGACAGCACCTGATCGGGCTGGTTCTCGCCGATCTCGAACTCGTTGCGCACCACCGAGAACTCTTTATCGAGGTCGGCCTGCGCGATGTTCGCGTTGATCATGCGATCGGCCTCGATCTCGAGCGCCCAGGCGAGGTTATCGCCCTTGGCGGGCAACACCTCGTAGTAGTTCGTACGGTCGTACCAGGTCGAAGCGTTGTTCGCGGCGCCGCGCTTCTCCATCTCGTCCCAGATCTGCGGATGCTTGGGCGAGCCCTTGAACAGCATGTGCTCGAGCAGGTGCGCCATCCCGGTCTCGCCGTAGCCCTCCATGCGCGAGCCGACCAGGTAGGTCAGGTTCACGGTGAAGGTGTCTTTGGTCGCGTCGGGGAACAGCAGCACGCGCAATCCATTGCCGAGCACGTACTCGGTGATGCCCTCGACGCTGGTCAGCTGCCGAGCTGGCGCGGCTGGCAGTGGTCGGGGGGCCGGTGCGGGGGCCGGGGCTGCGCTGGCGCCGCCGCGCGATCCGAGGACCAAACCGACGACGAATGCGGCCGAAGCGAGAGCTTTCACCCACAGGTTATAACGCGGACCCGCGGTGCCGTCCGCGGCTCCGCATGGTGCTCACGATCGGCCGGCACACGGCCGATGCGCGACCAGACGCGGCCGATGCGCGACCGGCACGCGACAGCTGCGACCCGCCCGAGGCAGGGTGTCCCCTGGTGACGAGGCGTCGAACATGCCGTTGCGGAATTGTTCGACCTCCGAGGTCGGCATGAGCCGATGACCTACGCGTCAGCCTGCCGCGCCGCCAACGAGCCGCCCGATCGCCGCGGTGACCGCCATTGCGAGCGCACCTCCCAGGGTGACCCGCAGCGCCGCACGGAGCAGCGGCGCGCCGCCGAGATGACCGCCGAGCGCGCCGAGCACCGCAAGGCTCACCAGCGAGACGCCGGCGATCACCGGGATCCGGACGGCCGCCGGGGCCACGAGCAGCGCGCCGATCGGCACCGCGGCGAACACCGCAAAGCTCACGGCCGAGATCCAGGCCGCCTGCAGCGGACGCGCGAGCGCCGAGGGATCGATGCCGAGCTCGTCGCGCAGGTGAGCGCCGAGCCGATCGTGCGCGCTGAGCTGCGCCGCGACCTTGCCGGCGAGCTCGACGTCGAGACCTCGCTTGACGTAGATCGCCGTGAGCTCGGCGAGCTCGGCCTGGGGTTGCCCGGCGAGCTCTCGGGTCTCGCGCTCGACGTCCGCGTGTTCGGCGTCGCGCTGCGAGCTCACCGAGACGTACTCGCCTACGGCCATCGACATCGAGCCGGCGACCAGCGCCGCGACGCCCGCGACCAAGATCGTGCCCTGCGACGCGGAGGACGCCGAGATCCCGATCAGGAGACTCGACGTCGAGACGATCGCGTCGTCCGAGCCGAGCACGGCCGCCCGCAGCCATTGACCGCGGTCGCTGCGATGAACCTCTGGGTGTGGCGCCCGCGGCGCGGCCTTGCGATTCGTGGTTCGACGGCTGCTCATGGCTTGGTCTTCGTGGTGGGCTTCGTGGGTTTCGCGTGGTCTCGCTTGCGCACGCGGGCCTCGGGCGCCACGGCGAGCTTGTGCTCGTGGCGGTCGTCCGCCTCGTCGAGCGAGTGCGATGCGTGGACGTCGTCGTCAGTCTCGGCCAGCCTGGCGAGCTTGACATAGAACTTCTTCAGGACGGCGAGCTCCTCGGGGCTCAGGTCCTCGATGTCGACCAGGCGGTTGTTGGCAGCCGCGTCGCTCGCGATCAGCTCGTTCAGCTTGAGCTGGATCGCCAGCGTGTCCTTGTTCTGCGACTGCTGGATCACGAACACCATGAGGAACGTGATGATCGTGGTGCCGGTGTTGATCACCAGCTGCCACGAGTTGGAGAACGCGAAGATCGGGCCGGTCAGCGCCCACAGCACCACGATGCCGAGCGCGAGAATGAACGCGCGGGAGCTGCCCGTGGCGCGGGTCACGGCCGTCGAGAACCGATCGAACAGCCTCTTGCGGTGATCATGGTGGTCGGGGTGCGGCGCCGTGGGCTTGGTCATGACCAAGGTGGCATAGCGCACTTCTGCCGAGCCTCGTGGTTTCACACGGTTGTCGGGCTGGTCGCACGGGCTGCCAGGTCGCGCCACATACCTTCTCTCACTCGCAGCCAACGCAGGCCCGAATCCGGATCTGCGAGCTCGCGCCGCGCTGGTCCGCGGCGCTCGAACGAGTACACTCGTGCCGTCTCCGCGACTCGGGGCGATGGATTGGCGATGAACAGAAAGACCATGTTCGGAGACTTCCGTCGCGCCGCGAGTGCGGTCTATCGTGTGACCACCGAATCGAGCGTGTACATCCTCGGATTTCACGAGGAACGCCGCCGCAAATTCGTCGTGCTGCGCGGCCTGCCCGGCACCGATCGCGAGCACGTGGTGATCCGCGACAGCGATCCGCGGATCGGTGAGTCGTCGATGTTCGAGTTGTCGACCGATCGGTGGGTCGGCAAGTCCATGGAGGTCGCCACGATGACCTCGAGCCTGATCACCGCCGTGAGCTCCGAGACCGATCGCGCAGCGATCGCATCGGTCGGTGGAGACCTGCCATCGGCGCACTCGATGTGGATGACCACGTCGGCGCCGCGCGAACCCGTGGCGGCCTGGTCACCGACGCCGGCGCCCCCGGGCAAGCTAGAGCCTCCGGTCGCCGCGGCTGGCCTCGGTCGCGGCACGGTCCCCGGTGTCGCGGCTCCCGGGCCACGAAGCGTCGGCTACAACGTCGTCGTGGGGCAGCAGCCTCAGGCGACCAGCGCCGCGGCCGCCAGCGAGCCCGAGGTGCCGTATCCCCGGCGTCACGTGCTCTATGCCGAGCACGCGACTGCGTTTCTGCGCTCGATCGCGCGCCGCGATCGGTTGTTCGAGGACGTCGCCAACGATCGCGAGCTCAAGGCCAGGCTCTGCAAGTCACTCGCGGACTGCGCCGAGCTGCTCGAGCAGATCCGGCGCCGCAGCCGGTAACGACCGGATCTAGCGGCCGGCGACCGAGCCCTCGCGCGCGAAGAACGCGTGGAGCCGGGTGAGGTCATCGCGGACGCGCTGCTCACGCAGCGTGCGGAGCTTGCGATCGCTGACGAACAGCGACGCGACACCGTGTACGTCGGCGTAGAGCCGCGAGTGCAGCCGGGTGGTACCTGGGCGGTCGCCGGGGAGGAACACCAGCTCGGCCCACACCTCGGCGCGTCCGCCGGTATCCTCGAACCACACCATCCGTGCGGCCGGCTGATTGCGGAAGTGCAGGTTGTCGCGGTTGCCGTCGCGGTGAACCAGCGTGACGCGTGCGTCGCCGGCGGTGCGGCTGGTCACGATGACCTGGTGAATGTCGGGGAACATGGCCGACCACTGGGCGTAGTCGGCGACCGCCGCGTAGGCGACTTCGGGCTCCGCGGAGAGCGTGGTCTCGCCCTCGGTGATGGCGTCGTGCGTTGCGCTCGCGGACACCGAGATTTCGGGGGTTGCGTTTGCGGTGGCGGTGACAAGAAGAATCGCGAGCGCGATGACGTTGCGCATGAAGCTGTGCTCCGATGGTCTGCGGCCTAGGAGGTCGCCGAAGACCGCGAGAATGTTGACTGGTGCGATGCGCGCTTCATTGCCTGTCGCGCGCAGCCACCCTGGAGTCGTTCTGGGCGAGGGCTAGAGCAATCGTTACGCCAACCCCGCGCGGCGGCTGGAACGCCCCGGCGCGCGGCCCGAATGGCCCTCGAGCACGCCCCGAGCGCGTTCCGAGCGGCCCTGGACGCCTTCTGTGAACGCCCGGAGACGTCGTGTTTCGCCACCTGCCGGGGCGATATACAGCGCGATTCCGACAGGCTGCTCGGGCAGGGGCCAGGCGCCGGCTTGAGCCGGGCTACGCGATCAGCTTGTCGGACAGCGCGCGGAGCTGGGCACGGGCCCCGGCGTGAGCCGGGCTACGCGATCAGCTTGTTGGACAGCGCGCGGAGCTGGGCACGGGCCCCGGCGTGAGCCGGGCTACGCGATCAGCTTGTTGGACAGCGCGCGGAGCTGGGCACGGGCCCCGGCATCGTAGGCTTGCGCGTCGGCGCGGGCCTCGTGTACGCCGTTGAAGTACTTGCCGGTGACGCCGGCGAGCGACGGGTCGGCCATCAGGCGCATCGTGGCCTCGACGCCCTCGGCGATCGTGCTGATCGGCTGGGCGACGATCTTGGTCGGCATGAACGTCGCCGGGTGGATCGCGTTGACCGTCACGCGGGTCCCGTCGAGCTCGGGGGCCATGTCGAACGTCGACATGATCTGCGCGAGCTTGCTCTGGCAGTAGGCACGCGCGCCCGTGTAGTTACGCGTCAACATCGGATCCGCCATGTCGATCGCGGCCTGGCCCGCCGAGCTCACGTGGACGATCCGGGCCGGCGCGGAGCGCTTGAGCAGCGGCAGCAGCTCGCGGGTCAGCAGGTAATGTGACAGGTAGTTCACCGCGAACCGCAGCTCGATGCCATCGGGGCTCTCGGCGCGTTCTCGCGTCGGGACCGTGCTGCCGATGCCCGCGTTGTTGACGAGCACATCGAGGCCCGGCTCGCCGGCGAGCACGGCCTTGGCCAGCGCGCGGACCTCCGCGAGGGACGCCAGATCGGCGAGGTACACGCGCACCGCCGTGGCACCGGCGGCGCGCAGCTCGGTGGCGAGCGCCTCGGCGCGAACAGCGTTGCGGCCATGCACCAGGACGGTCGCGCGACGGGCGGCGAGCGCGAGCGCGAGGCCGCGGCCGAGCCCGTCGGTCGCGCCCGTGATGAGCACTCGTTTGGTGGGGAGGTCGGTCATGGATTCCTCGGTGTCGGCGCATTGTGTGACGAAACCTCACCGCCGTCGACTTCGGAGCTCCACGGCGATGACGAATCTTGGGCTGCGCCCGGTGACCTGAAGGTCACCTGGAAGGTGGCGACTTTCTTCCTCGAAGAATCCGCGGACCCGCGGGGGCTCGCTAGCCCTGAAGTATGCGTTCGCGGCAACGGATATTTCAGCGCTTGTGCGTCGCGAGCCGCGCCTGGCGCTGCTGGCCGCCACGTCGCGCCAGGACGACGACGAACACGAGGACCCCGAGCCCGGCCGGCACGAACGCTCCCACGAACAACAGGACGATCTGGGTCCCGACGCCGCGGCCGATCGCGATCACGAACGGGTCCGGCGCCGCGCAGACGAGGGTGTACGTGCCCGCCGCGGCGACGTGGAGATCGAACACGTTCTCACCGGTTTCGCCGTCACGTCCGTAGGTCACCGACGCGGTGGGGCGGCCGAGCACGACCGGCGCGCCCGCCGGATCGGTGACCTGGCAGCGAAACCCGAGCTTGTCCGCGGTGCTGAGCGATTCCCCGGCGACGGCGGATCGATGCTCGACGTAGAGCGTGGTGGCACCCGCGGGCAGCTCGATCGTCGCCTGGCCGGGCATCGAGACCCGCGGCAGGCCATCGATCGCCACATCGAGCCGGCCGAACGCGGTCGTCGCGAGCACGACCCCGAGCACGACCAACGCGGCCGCCAAGACATACCACTTCCTCGACGTCATTCGCGCATGGTGTCACGATCTGGCGACCGCCCGCCCGAACCGCATGGCTCACAGCGGCTTTTCGTAGACCCGATAGCGCTGGTGGCCTGGCGGTTTGAAGTCGAAGTGAATGTCGCCGCGGTACTCGTAGCCGAGGCGATCGTAGAGCGCGATCGCCGCCGGGTTGCCCGGGAACGCGTCGAGCCGCACGGTCGCGAACCCGCGCGCGCGGCCGAACGCCTCGCAACAGGCCATCGCGGCGCGGCCAAGCCCCGCGCCCTGGCGACCCGGGTCGATCACGAGGGTATGGATCACCAGGACCGGTTCGGGGCAGCGCCAGGGGACCGCCGCGTACTCGGGGGCCTGGATCGCATTGAGGATCACGGACCCGATGGTCCCGCCATCGTCGACGAGCAGGAACAGATCGCCGCGCGTGGCGGCGGCCGCCGCGACCGCGCGATCCGGATAGACGTCGTCCCATTGCCGGATGCCGCGCGCGAGCAGCGCCGAGATACATGCGCGGTAGACCGCGAACGCCGCGTCGACGTCCTTGGGCGTCGCGGCAACCAGGCGTATCGAGCCGGACAGGTCATGACTCACGCCGCCACCCTAGCAGAGGCGACGGGATCGTCGGAGCCCGCTGCGCCGGGCGCGTGAACGCGTGCCGTCGGTTCCCGATCGCGGAAGCGTTTCGCCGGGCCGTCACGGCGTGGGCGACGGCGCGGATCCGGGGGCCGGTGGCGGATTCAGGGCCGGCGGCGGCATCGGGTTGGTCGACGGCATCGGGTTGGCCGGCGGCGGCTGGGTCGGAGCCGGCTGCGGCTGGGGCGGCTGGGTCGGATCGCCTTGGGGCGTCGCTTCCGTGCCGCTCGACGGTGGGGGCGTGGCGGTGGTGTCGTTCGATCCGCCACCCAGCTCACCGTTCGCGGGTGGGGGCGGCGTGGCAGGATCCGGTTGCGACTTGTGATGGCAGGCGGTCAGTGCCGCGGCCGTGGAGAGCGCGAGGAGCGAGCCTTTGATGATCGAGATTCCAGTCATGGCGCGATGCAGAGCAAGCCCCGTGCTAGGCCCGATCGTCAAGTGCCGCGACCTTCGTGCGATCGCTACGCGACGTGTGCGCGCGACGCGCTCGGGCGCACGGCGTGGTTCGCTGCGCTGTTGCGCAGTGCAGAGGTCTGACAACATGGTTGTGTCGCGCGCGACGGGCTCTGCGAGATCTCCGCGCTGATCTCGTGGGTGGTTCGCTGAGCGCGGCCGTATTTCAGGTAGTTCGGATGGACCGCGTGAGGCCGGGCTCGCGATGCGGCGCACCTCTACGACACCGGTGCATGGACCGATACATGAGATCAGTGATCGCGGATCGGGCGTGGTTCGGCGTGCGCGACGGCAGCGCCGTTCGTGATGGCTTCGAGCCCTGCCGGCTCTGGCCCGCGATGTCGGCGCTCGCGCTCGCCTGCCGGAGGTGGCCACTGGCGGCACCATTTCCGTGCCTGCACGCGGTCAAGGGGTGCGATGGTACGGCATCGGACTTGCCGCGGTACCTCGCATCGCACGCGGCATGGTGGGATCTGGGTCGAGGCAAAGACCAACAAGGGAGCGCCGTTCTTTCACGCGGGGAGACAGTCATGGAACCACAGAGCATCCTCCTGGTCGAAGACAACGACGACGACGCCGAGCTGACCGTGCGCGCGTTCACCCAGGCGAACATCGCGAACTCGCTCGTCCGCGTCAGTGACGGCGTGGAGGCGCTGGACTATCTGTTCGCGCGCGGCACCTACGGCCATCGTGACCCGCGAAGCCTGCCGGTCCTGGTGCTGCTGGATCTCAAGCTGCCGCGGCTCGACGGGATCGATGTCCTGAAGGCGATCCGAGCCCACGACTCGACTCGCTATCTACCGGTCGTGATGCTGACGTCGTCCGACCACGATCGCGATCGGCTCGCGGCCTATCGCAATCAGGTCAATAGCTACGTCAAGAAGCCGGTGGACTACGATCAGTTCGTCGAGGCAGCTCGCCATCTCGGCCTGTACTGGGTCGTGCTGAATCTGCCGGTCCCCGTGACCAAGTAGCGCGGCCGGGGCCGCCGCGGCGGTCATACCCGCATCGGGCCGGCGCGAGGTCTGCTACAGCTCCGAGAAGTCGAGCGTTGCTTGCCAGATGTCGGTCGCTCCGAACGCGGCCACGATCCACGGCTTGTCGGAGGCGACCACGCTGGAGTACCAGGTCACCAGGAAGCGGTCGCGGTCGATCGGCGCGACGCCGGCGTACGCCGTGTCGCCGGCCGACGGAAGCTCGCCGCGCTCGACGATCGCGAGATCACCGCCGTTGAAGTCGCCGGTCAGCTCGTAGAGCGCGGTGCGCTTGCGATTGGCTGGCTCGATGAAATGCTTGCGCGCCACGACGAACAGGCGCGTACCGTGAAACCACGCGACCGGACCGTCGAGCCGGACCCCGCGCAGCTCGCGCGAGCAATCCCAGCTCTCGAACGGCGGCGCCGACCAGCACACCTTGGTGCGTAGCCGGCCGACGTTGCCGAACAGCTCCTCGGTCGCGCCGTCCATCCGGACCAGCGCCAGCAGCTTGCCCGACGGCATGAACACCAGCTCGGTCTCGAGCGGCGTGTCGTCGGCGTTGCCGTAGATCTGCGCGCCCGCCGTCCACTGCGTGCCGTCGACCGACGAGAACAGCTTGACGCTCTTGTCGCCGTCCTCGTACGCGGCGGTGTAGTGCACGCCGCGCGCGTCGTCGCGGATGCGCCAGAAGCTCCAGGTCGGCGGGCCGATCGGCGCCAGCGGGCTCCAGGTCTTGCCGCCGTCGGAGGACACCGCGCCAACGGCGATCGTGTCGACGTCGGCGTCGCGCAGCGAGTTGACCGGCAGGCGGGTCAGCGCCTTGAGCGCGAGCTTGCCGTCGATCTGGTAGAAGCTCGGGTCGCGCAGATCGCGGCCCTCGACGGCGGGGATCACGGAGAGCAGGGTCCAGGTCTTGCCGTGATCCTCCGACCGCGACACCCGCAGCGAGCTGTTGGGGCCCAGGATCTGGCTCGTGGCGGTGCGATGCACGAGGTAGGTCGCGCCTCCGAACACCGCGAGATCGGTGTTCTCGTTGTGCACGCAGATCTGGCTGCGGCAGTCGTCCGCCGGTGCGCCGTCACCATCGACAATGACGCGGGGATCGGCGAGCCAGTCGCCGCCGCACCCGATCGTGAACGCCAGCAACACGCAGATTCTGAGCACAGTCCGTTATGACATTGTCACCGTCGCGACGAACTTCGAATCGCGATTGAGTCGAAATTGTCACCTGACGAGGGGCCGTCGTTGCGTGAATCACGGATCGCGCTGACCTTGGCTACGCGGAGCCTGGTGCCCATCACCAAGCTCGAGGTCGACGCGATCGTCAACGCCGCGAACTCGAGCTTGCTCGGCGGTGGCGGCGTCGATGGTGCGATCCACCGCGCGGCGGGTCGCGAGCTGCTCGCCGAGTGCAGGATGCTCGGCGGGTGCGACGTCGGCGAGGCGAAGCTCACCCAGGGCTACCGGCTGCCCGCCAAGTACGTGATCCACACCGTGGGACCCAAGTGGAACGGCGGCACACTCGGCGAGCGCGCCAAGCTCGCCTCGTGTTATCGGAGCAGCCTGGCGCTGGCGCGCGGCCACGCGATCAGCAGGATTGCCTTCCCGGCGATCTCGACCGGCATCTTCGGCTATCCGCTGCGAGCCGCGGCGGACACGGCGATCGCCACGGTGCTCGCCGAGCTCGAGCCGCATGCGCTACCCCTGCGAGTGATCCTGTGCACGTATGACGCGCTCGCGACGAAGATCATGACCGAGGCGTTCGAGACGCTCACGCGGTCGCCGATCGTGCCCTGAGCGGTGATCGGCTGTGATCGGCTGCGATCCCGGATCGCGTCGATCCGGAGCGCTGGTTTGGCGGCGATCGCGACACGGCTGTCACGGTCAGCCCGTGTCGCGATCGATCGCGAGTCGGCGCGGCCCTCTCCCAGCGACGAGCGGAGTCTTCGAGAATCGCTGGTGAACCAGGCAGATGTGAGCGGATTTCGTTCGCGGAACGTGGGTTGCACGAGGCGTCTTCCATGCAGCTCCGTCAATTGCGTCGGATCCTTCAGGAGGTGGTACTCGCGGGGCTTCCGGTCAGCATGGCCGGATGTGTGGAGGGCGGCTCCTCCGACGAGTGCGTGGAGATCGCACGTCACACGTTCGAGCTCGAGACACCCGCCGCTGATCCACCGCTCCAGTTCCAGATCGACCGGTGTCGCGTCGACGTGGATGCATGCAACGCGTTGTGCGCGATGGCGCTGTCCCGCTCCGACCTGAACGGTTCGTTGACCGAGTGCGAGGTGGAGTTCCGCCCCGGCGTGGTGTCGGCGAAGGTGACGTATGAGATCTTACACAACTATGCCGGCTGCCCCGTCGAGGGCCGGCGCCCCCATGGCCTGACGCGCTTGCCTCCCCGCCATGCGACGACCGCCGCAGGCGCGTGGCTCGCCGAGGCCGCCTGGCTCGAGGCCGCCTCGGTGCACGCGTTCGTCCGGCTCGCGCACGAGCTCGCCCAGCATGGCGCGCCGCGCGCGCTGAGCCGCGGCGCGCTGGCGGCCGTGCGCGACGAGATCCGCCACACCGCGATCATGACGCGGCTCGCGGCGCGCCACGGCGCAACGCCCTCGGCGCCTGAGGTGGCGGCGCCGGTGGTCCGGTCACTCGAGGCGCTCGTCATCGAGAACGCCGTCGAAGGCTGCGTGCGCGAGACCTGGGGGGCGGCGCTCGCGCTGTGGCAATCGCACACCGCGCGCGATGCCGAGGTTCGCGCCGCGTTTCGCACGATCGCCCAGGACGAGCTCCGCCACGCCGCGCTCGCGTGGGCGATCGATCGCTGGGCCACGCCGCGGCTCGACCGCGCGGCGCTCGCGCGAGTCGCCACGGCCCGCGATGTCGCGGCCGCCGCGCTGTTCGACGCCGGCGACGCCCCGGCGCTGCCCGTGCTGGGCATCCCGGACGCCTCCGATCTGCGCGGCCTCGTGGCGCGCGCTCACGCTTCACTCTGGCAAGGAGGTCGCTCGTGTCACGCATGATCTTGTTGGCGCTGGTCGTCGTCGGTTGTGGCAACTCCGAGCCGGTGGAGCCGGAGCATCCGTCTGCGGATCCGCCGCCGTCGTGGGGCGTGCCGCTCACGGGCGGCACGATGCTGGTCACGCGCGACGGCCGCCGCGCGGTGATCTCCGATCCGGACCGCGATCGGATCGCGACCGTGGACCTCGCGAGCGGCCAGGTCGTCGCCGACATCGCGCTGACCGCCGGCGACGAGCCGGGCCGCCTGGTCGAGGACGGCGCCGGGCGGATCCACGTCGCGCTCCGGCGGGGCGGCGCGCTCGTCACGGTTCCCGATCCGGCCTCCGGGCAGGGCCTCGTGCGCCGGCCGGTCTGCAGCGAGCCTCGCGGCGTCGCGTACGATCCTGTCACGGACCAGCTCCACGTCGCGTGCACGGGCGGCGAGCTCGTCAGCTTCGCGGCGAGCGGTGGCGACGCGACCCGCCGGCTCCAGCTCGATCGCGATCTGCGCGACGTCGTGGTGTCCGGGACCGACCTGATCGTGACGCGATTTCGCACCGCCGAGGTCCTGACCATCGACGCGCACGGCGCCGTCGTCGATCGCGCGGCCCCGCCGATCGTGAAGCGCCCGGGTACCTCGGTCGGCTTCGATGGCCCGTCGCCACCGCTACCTCAGCCCCCGCTGGTCGACGCGGTGCCGGCGGTGGCGTGGCGCACCATCGCGCTCCCCGACGGGCGGATGCTCATGACGCACCAGCGCCAGATCAAGTCACCACTCGGCATGATGCAAGGCGGCTACGGCGGTGGCTGCGGGACCGGTCTGGTCGAGTCGGCGATCACCGTGGTGCAACCGGGGAGCGCGCCGGTCGCGGTCGCGCCGTTCGTGAATGGCGCACTGCCCATCGACATCGCGGTTACGCGGTCGATGGACGCGATCGCCGCGATCTCTGCCGGCAGCAAGCTGGTGACCATCGCGTACCCGACCGCGCTGTCGGCGCTGGATACGGACGGCTGCTCTCGCGGTGACAGCCCGATCGCGTTCAGCGACGAGCTCGGCACACCCTCGTCGGTCGCCTTCGCGAGCTCCGGGGCGCTGCTCGTCTACTACCCCGAGGTACCCGCCCTGGTCGTGCGCTCGTCCGTGGCTCCCGGCGCGACCGCGACGACGATCATGCTGCCCGGCGAGCTCGGCTACGACTCCGGCCGCGCCCTGTTCCACACCCAGACCAACCTCGGCATCGCGTGCGCGTCGTGCCATCCCGAAGGCCGCGACGACGGCCTGGTCTGGGACTTCGCCGAGATCGGGCTGCGGCGTACGCAGAGCCTCGCCGGTCACATCCTGCGCCGCGCGCCGTATCACTGGGGGGCCGACATGGCCGATCTCGATCAGCTGATGGACGACGTGTTCTCGAATCGGATGGCCGGCGGCCTCATCTCGCGCAGCGCGCGGCGCTCGCTCGGGCCGTGGCTCGATCGGATCCCGGCGCCGGTCGCGACGCCGATCGATCCCGCGGCCTCGGCACGCGGCAAGCAGCTGTTCGAGTCGGCCGAGCTGGCGTGCACGACGTGCCACGCGGGCGAGCTACTGACCAACAACCAGCGGTTTGACGTCAGCACCGGCGGCACGTTCAAGGTGCCGAGCCTGCTCGGGGTCGGCGCCCGGGCACCGTACCTGCACGACGGATGTGCCGCCACGCTCGCTGATCGGTTCGGACCGTGCGGCGGTGGCGACCTCCACGGCCACACCTCGGCGCTCACCGCGCCGCAGCTCGCCGACCTGATCGCGTACCTTGAAGCGATCTGAGCGCCGGCCGTAGCGGTCGAGGACCTCGCGGACGCGTGCGACGTCTGTCGCGAACAGCTCGTCGCCGAGTTTGAACGTGATGCAGGAGGTGATCGAGGCGGTGGTCATCGCGGATCCTAGTGGCGCTGGAACAGGTCATCCGGGGCGGCAGATCCTCCGCCCAGATCGAGCTCGACTCCGTGCGGCGGTGCGGCGAGCCGGCCGTTGGTGGCATGGCCGCTCGCGAGCCTGGCGTTCGCGTTCCTGCTGTGAGCCCTGGGGTTCGCGGGCCTGGTCTCGAGCCGTGGAATTCTGACCGAGGTCTCTCTCGCGACGCCGATGGAGCCCGCGCCGCGGTGGTCACTCTCGATCTTGAAGAACGCCACGGCCGTCTGGAGCTGCTGAGCCTGGCTGGACAGCTCGGTGGCGGTCGCGGCCATCTGCTGGGCCGCCGCGGCATTCTGCTGGGTCACGCGGTCGAGATCCTGCAGTGCCTTGTTGGTCTGCTCGATGCCGGTGGTCTGCTCGCGGCTCGCGGCGGAGACCTCCTGGATCAGGTCGGCGGTCTTGCGGATGTCGGGCACCAGGCGGGTCAGCATGGTGCCGGCGCCCTCGGCGAGCGTGACCCCGCCGCGCGACAGCTGGCTGATCTCGGCTGCGGCGACCGAGCTGCGCTCGGCGAGCTTGCGGACCTCGCTGGCGACCACGGCGAACCCCCTGCCGTGCTCGCCGGCGCGCGCGGCTTCGACCGCGGCGTTGAGCGCGAGCAGATCGGTCTTGCGAGCGATCTCCTCGATGATGCCGATCTTCTCGGCGATGTTCTTCATCGCGGACAGGGTCTCGACGACCGCCTGGCCGCTGGTCTGGGCGTCGGTCGACGCCTTCGAGGCCAGCCGGTCGGTTTGCTGCGCGTTGTCGGCGTTCTGCTGGACGCTCGCCGCCATTTCCTCCATCGCGGCGGTGGTCTGCTCGGTGGCGGCGCCTTGTTCGCTCGCGCCCTGGGCGACCTGGCCGGCGGTAGAGCTCATCTGCTCCGAGCCGGTGGCGACGTTGGTGGCGGCGCTCGTCACGTCGCGCGCCACGCGGCGCAGGTTCTCGACCATGTCGTTGAGCGCCGTCACCATGGTACCGATCTCGTCGTGGTTGGTGACCTCGACCGTGTGGGTCAGGTCGCCGCTCGCGACCGTGTGCGCGAGCTCGGTTGCCGCTCGCAGCGTGGCGCTCAGATAGCGTACGACGAGCAGCGTGAGCACGACGCCGAGCACGACGGCCAGCACCAGCCCGCCGATCATCAGTGTCCGCGAGCTTGCATAGGCACTCTGCGAGGTCGTGCGGCTGGCGTCGAGCGAGGCGACCTCGGCGGCGATGATCGCATCAGATGTCTTGCCGCCCTTGACCACGGTGGGCATGTACTTCGCGGTGCTCAGCTGCTCGGCGACCGCGTCGGCGTTCTCGCGCCCGAGCGCGCGCACGTTGCGATGGACGTCGAGCCAGGACGTCGACGCGGCAAGCAGCTGGTCCATGGCGCGGTGCTCCTCGGGGGTCGCGACCACGCGCGCGATCTCGTCGAGGTCGCGGCGCAGCGCTGCGTCGAGTGCCGCGCTCGCCTGCAGCTCGCTGTCCATCGTCGCGTCATCGGTCACCAGGATCACCATCGTCTCGTGGGTCTCGGTCATGTGGACGTCGCGCGACACCCCGGCCAGCGCCCGCACGACCGACGCCGGAATCGCCCGCTTGCCGAGCTCGGTATCGACGGCGTGCAGCGCAGCCTCGACCGCGGCGGTCTGCGCCCGGCCGTCGCCGAGCGCCAGCGCCGTGGCGCGTTCGGTGGTCGCCTTCATCTTGAGCGCGCGGATCTCCTTCTCGATCTCGAGCGTGTCGCGCCAGATCGCGTCGAGCTCGTCGAGCTGACCGGACACGCTCGGGTTGGCGGTCTCACCGAGCTGGCGGCGGAGCTCGGTGCGCTCCTGGGCGAAGCCATCGAACTCGGCCGCGGCCGCCTTGCGCTCGTCGGCGTTGCTCGCCAGCATCAGGTCGCGCTGGGCGCGCGACGCCTTTGCCATCGCACCCCGGATCGTCGCGGCGATCCGGGCGGCGGTCGCCGGGCCGCGGACGATCCTGTCGAGCCGGTCGTTGCTGTTCGCCAGCTCGTAGACGCCGAGCCCGGCGGTGGCGGCGAGCAGCACGAGCAGGGTGCCGCAGGTGAAGATGAGCTTGGCGCGAATCGTCAGGTTCATGGGGTGCCTTCGGGTCGGTGGCAGACACGGCTTCGCGCGCGCGAAACACGGTTTCGATCAACCGGAGGCGAGCTCCGACATCGTCGGTCGTGGTTTGTCGCCTCGTGGCGGAGGGCCGAGACTGATTCGGCCGCCTCCGCGCGTTGTTGAGTAGCGACCCGGCTGGTCGCGTCGGTGACAGAGCGCTCCGACCCGATTGTGCGCTGCGCAATATCGAATGCTGTCGGCAGGTGGCGCGGACTTGTCGGCGGCTACCGCTCGCGGCGGTCCCGGCGTCGCGTTGCGTGAGCCTGCTCGATCGACTTTGGTGATTCCGGGCAGACGTCCGGAAAATACCGGAGCTCATGCGTCGGCGAATCGGTTTGCGACCATCACGCAGACGTCTCGCGCTCGAACTCTGCGATGGTCGCAACGAAGTCGGTGGCGTCGCGCAGGTTGGCGCCGACCAGGTGGCGTGCGAGCCAGCGCGCGCGGGGCGCGTGATCGAGCCCGCCGAGGAAGCGGTGCGACAGCCAGATCGAGAGCGGGATGACGGCGATGCCGAAGGCGAGGTTGGCAAGTAGATAGCCGGCGTCGAGCACGCGGTAGGCGTCGACGCCGAGCGCGGCGAGCCCGACCACGAGCAGCGGCGTCCACGCGAGCGGCGCGAGCAGGAAGGTCCAGCGGATCACGCGCAGCCGCAGCCGCCCGAGCTCGGTGAGCTGCTGCTGGATGACCGCGACCGGCTGGCCGTGGTCGATCCGCGCGATCGCGGCCAGCTGGCGGACGCCGGCGCTGACCAGCGCGATCGCGCCGGCGTCCAGCGCGACGGCCGGCACCACGAACCGCAGGTCGCGTAGGTGCACCGCGAGGAAGCTGCCCAGCGCGACGACGGCGACGAGGTTGACCAGCGTTTCTACGGCAACGGCGGCGCCGAGGCGCCGCAAGGCGGATCGCGCGCGGTCGAGCTGACCGGTGGCGAACACGCGTCGGTTGATCTGGATCAGCGCGTCGAGCTTGCGATCGTGCGCGGCCCACTGTTGCTTCAGGTCATCGAGATCCATCGTTCGCTCCAGGGTCGGGGGTGGTTGGCGCGAATCCACGCGCCAGGGTCTGCTTGAGGCGGCCGAGCTTGGTCGCCACGTTGGTGACGGTGATGCCGAGCACGTCGGCGATGTCCTGCGCGGAGTTGCCATCGAGGTACAGCAGCACCAGCGCCTTGTTCAGCGGTGCGAGCTCGTCGATCAGCGCGTGCAGGCGCTGCAGATCGGCGGACGGGGCTTCGCGTTCGTCGATCGCTTCGAGCACGCGCTCGTCGTCGGACAACACGTGGCGCGTGCGGGTCTGCTCGCGGCGGACGAACGAGATCGCGACGTTGAGCGCGACCCGGTACATCCAGGTCGAGAACCGGGCGCGTTGATCGAAGCTCGGAAATGACCGCCACAGCTGGACGATGATCTCCTGGGCGAGATCCTCGCGTTCGTCGGCGCTCCGGCAGTACGAGCGGCAGATCTTGAACAGGATCTTCTTGTGCTCGTCGACAAGCGTCTGGAACCGCGCTTTGAGCTCGGGGGTGCGCATCGCGTCGTTCGATCCTGTTAGTCGCGCGGGCCGGCGAGAAATCACAGCCGGTACGAAACGTCTCGCGAAGCCAACGATCCCGTGGCTCTGCGGCGCCGTCTCGATGGTCGCGCTTCGGCCCGGGGCGATGCTATAATTCTCCCTGTCCAGGGAGGTATTATGATGGAGCTCACCCCGTCCGAAGTCGTTGCGCTGTTTGGCCTCGATGAACGCCGCGTTCGCAAGGACGTGGAGTACGGCGTGTTCAATCGCGGCAAGGGTCCGCCCCGATTCGCGCTCGCCGAGGTCGTGTACCTGTTCGCTGTGGCTGCCTTGGGCGTCGAACTAGGCGTCGACGACCGCAAGCGCCTGTATCGACTCATCGCTGCTGCGCTGGCGGAGCGGACGCCGCCAGAGAGCATCGAGCTCGGTGCGTATCTGGAGGTGCGGCTCGCATTGGCGGTGCATGACGTCGAAGAGCGCCTCGAACGTTTCGCGAAGTGGAAGAAGAAGCTGGTCATCCGAGAGGATGTGCTTGGCGGCGAGCCGGTGTTCCCGAACAGTCGCCTGTCCGTCCGTCACATCGGCGAGATGGCGCGCCACGACGGTTCTGTGAACGAGATCCTCGAGGACTACCCGTACCTCGATGAACAGGACATAGAATTCGCGAAGCAGTTCGTGGCCGCATATCCTCGGGTCGGGCGTCCACGTGTTCGTGAAGCTTCTCCTGGATGAGAACCTGTCTCCGGCAGCAGCGCTCGCGCTGGCGGTCGCCTGAATCCATGCGTGCCATACATAACTCGGCTCATCCGCGCCGAGCGAGCGGGCCCGCGGCGCGGACCAGCCGGCACAGAGGGGGGGGCTTATGGCGTTCCGGTCGCTGCGCTCAGAGCGTGGGCACGGTTCGGCGCGCTGGACGGGACCGCAAGCCGGCGGTGACTGCGACGTGGACGAGGGCGGCGACCGCGGTCGCTGCGAGAGCGCCGCGCAGAGCTCCGTCGCTGGCGACCCCCGGGATGAAGTGGTTCCGGCCGGCGCGGGTCGGCAGCGAGCGCACCCGCCGGATGACGATCTCTCGACGGTGAGCGTGAGGGTCGCTACGCGCTCACGGTGATGAAGCGCAGGATATTGTACGTGAGGGCGAAGAGACAGGCGTTGCCGGTTACCTTGGCGAGGCCGCCAACGCGGTGGCGGCCATGCCGCGATGGGCCTTGGCGTCGGCGTTCACCGTCTCGGCGGTCGCGGCGCGCTCCTTGTAGATCTGCTTGGCGTCGTCGGTGCCCATGCGGACGCGCCAGGCGGCGACGGCGTCGCTGTCAGAAGGCTTGGGCAGATGAGGGTCGATCGGTGAGTCGGGTGGCTCGGACGCCTTGCTGCGCGGCTTGGGCACCGGGGCGTAGAGGGTCACGCCGGCGGCGGTGGCCTGATCGATGGCGTCGTGACTGGGGTAGCCACCGTCGACGAGCAGCTCGGTGGGGCGGACGCCGGTGCGGGCCTCGATCTGTTCGAGCATGGGGGTGGCTTGGCCCTGGTCGGATCCGCGGTTGGTGACGCGGACGCCGACGATGGCGCGGGCGGTGTCCGTGGTGGTGGCGAGCTGGACGTTTCCGGCCGGGCGGAAGCCGCCGTCGGGCATCTTCATGACGCGGGCGTCGGGATCGGTCGTGGACACGCGCGGGGTCGCGTCCTTGGCGCCGCTCTTCTTCTTGATCGCGGCGACGTCGGGGAGCTCGGCGAGCGCGTGCTTGAGCCGCGCAAGCCGATCCTGTGCGACCCGCGCCATCGTCGCGGCGTGGCGCGCCGTGAGCGCGGGGTCGGTCGCCGCGCGGGTGACCTCGACGAGGTGGGCGCGAGCGGAGAGCATGAGCCGCTCGAGAGTCTCACCACTGCGAAACGACGCAGCGCCAGCGGAGGCGCGGATGCGGGTGCCGTCCTGGGCGACGCGATGCAGATCGATCAGGTCGTGTTTCATGAGCCGCGCCAGGAGCTGGGTCACGACCTCGCGGAACACGGCGCCGTGATCGCTGCGGACGTCGTTGAGGCGGTGATAGGCGACCGCGCCGCCGCCGCACAGCTAGCGGTAGCGGCGTGGCGCTCGACGAGCCGCGCCGCCTCGCGCCCCGAGCCGACGCCGTCACTGGTGGCATAGGAGCCCCAGGAGGATCTTGGGGTCGGTGGCGGGTGCGCCGGCGATCTCGCCGCGGGCGCGGACGTCGGCGTCGCGCCCGCGCAGATCGAGCTTTTGACGACGGTGGCGATCGCACGCACCGCGTGATCGGCGCGGCACCTCGGCGTCGAGGTCGACCCGTCCCCCGGTGATCTGGCCGCGCTGCGCGCGCTTGACCCTCACGTCGCGCTCCGGCTGCACCGGACACTTCGGCCTGGCCGACCGGGCGGGTTCGTCGGTGGCACCGGCCCATAACTCGGGCTGGATCGCTGACCCGTGCGGGGCGCCGGCCGCTTGCGGCTCACGGCCCCGCTCGCTTCCCCGTGCGTAGGAGCCAGGTCTGGGCCGGCGGCAACGCCACGTCGGCGCCCGCCGACGAGTACGGATCGACGTAGCCGGGCGGGTAGGTCTCGCCGCGCTCGGCGGCGTGCTTGCGCGCGTTGTCGAGGACGTAGCGGATCGCGTGACGGACCTCGGTCGGCGTACGCAGCACGCGCGCGTGATAGCGATCGTCGAACACGCGGCCTTTGCGCCCCATCATCCGGTTGAGCCCCTTGGCGACGCGGATCGAGAGGCCCTGGACCGCGCGGGCGAGCGAGCGCCGGTTTGGCGCCTCGACGACGAGATGGATGTGGTTGCCCTGGACCGAGAACTCGACGACGCGGACGTCGAACCGATCGCCCCCGAGCCGAAGCGCCGCCGCGATGACGCGGAACGAGCGCCGGCTGCGCAGGTTGTAGACGTGCGGCGCCATGCGCAAGGTGACGTGGAGCGGCATCGGGCGGGTCCACTCGTCGCGTGCGCGATGCACCACCCCGGCGCGCGCACCGCGGGGCTTGCGGCCGGCGCCTACGCGCTTACCACCCCAGGTCCGGAACTCGAGCGCGAGCTGACGGGGACGACGCCGGGGCGCGGGCTTGGGTGACGCCGACATCTTGATTGAGCATATATTATAATCAGCACCGGGAAACGCAAGCGCTCTCATCAATCAAGTTCTCTGCGCGGGCGGCGTCTCGACGATGGCCGTTGCCCGGGCCGGTGGAGCCGCCTGCCAGAAGGCGCCCGATCGCATCGACCTGGTGCGCGTGCTGCGCGCCGATCCCTCGGCCGCGGCGATGGTCTGGCTGCGCGGGTCCGCGGTCGCCGCATGGTTCGCCGCGCGCGTCGCCGCAGCAGATCACGCGCGGGCAGCTCTGCCAGCTGCTCGGTATCGACCAGCAACGCAACGCGCCGGCCGGGCCTCGGCCCCGAGCTGGCTATGGGGGGGGCCGCCGCCGGGTCCCGGCAGGTCCCCGGTCGCCATCCCGAGCCTTCCAGGACCATCGGCGGCTCCGTTTTCAGCCCACGATCCTGGCGCGCCGAATCGTGCCCAGGCTCGGAGCTCGACCTGATCGACCGCGCCGCGGATCGCGGCGGGCAGCTCCTTGAGGTCGATCCGCAATCGCTCCCAGGACTGGGTCGCGCACCAGACCGAGTGGGCCACGGACACCATGTTCACCTGCCCTCGCGCGCTCGCCGACATCTACCCGGCGCTCGTCCAGCACGCCATGAACCACTTCGCCAGCCCCGACGTCATGCGCTTCCTCGGCAAGAAGGCGCACGGCAACTTCACCGGCGAGCTGGTCACCTCCTTCAAGGATCGGCCCGAAGGCGTTCGGGTCAAGCACTGGGTCGCCGGCAACTCGATCAAGATGTACGACAAGGCCGGCACCATCCTCCGGGTGGAGACCACCCTCGCCGAGACGCAACCGTTCAAGGTCCTGCGCCCGCAAGATGACGAGAAGCCCGACGCCAAGCTCGCGTGGCTCCCTTTGCGCAAGGGCGTCGCCGACCTGCATCGCCGGACCCAGGTCTCCCAGCGCGCCAACGACAACTACCTCGCGGCCCTCGCCGCGGTCGACGACACCACTCCGCTCGCCGACGTCTTCGATCAGGTTGCTCGTCGCGTCACCTACGGCGGTCGCTCCGCACGCGCCATCAGAATCGGCGACCCCGCCGACCTGGCGATCCTCCAGGCGATCGCCCGCGGCGAGCTCGCCACCGCTGGCTTTCGCAATCGCGACCTCCAGCGGATCCTTCACCCCGTCCGTCGCGAGGCCACCCGAGCGGCCCAACGACGGCTCTCGGCCAAGATCGGCCGGCAGATCCGACTCTTGCGAGCTCACGGCCTCGTTCGCAAGGTCCAACGCTCGCATCGATACGTCCTCACCGCCAAGGGCCATCTCCTCTCCGCCGCCGTCTTCGCCATGCGTGCGGCCACCACGCAGCAGCTCCTACGTCAGGCCGCGTAGAATCGTCGCGCAGAGCGAAGGATCAGAAGAGTAGTAGCGCAGAGCGAAGGATCAGAAGAGTAGTAGCTCAGTCGTCGCCGACGCCGAGCAGGCCCATCAGCTCACCGACCGGGGCGGCGAGCTTGCGGATGCTGGACAGGTGGTGGAGCAGCAGCGCGCGGTTGTCGCCCACGGACAGGTTCTGCAGCTCGAGCGCGCCGATCCGATCCTCGGGCGTGAACGCCGGCTCCGCGACCCGCTCCATCGACAGCTTGTCGGGGCCGTAGCTCATGTACTCGGCGCGGGTAGCGACGATCGTGTAGTCGTCGCCGCGGCGCAGCTCGAGGGTGACCTCCCCGGTGACGCTGGGCGCGACCCAGCGGACCAGCGCGTCCTTGAGCATGCAGCACTCCGGGTCGTACCACTTGCCCTCGTAGAGCAGGCGGCCAAGCCGGCGGCCCAGGCTGGCGTACAGGTCGAGCGTGTTCTCGTTGTGGATCGCCGACAGCAGCCGCTCGTACACGATGTGGAGCAGCGCCATGCCGGGCGCCTCGTAGACGCCGCGGCTCTTGGCGTCGATCACGCGGTTCTCGATCTGATCGCTCATGCCCAGGCCGTGACGGCCGCCGATCCGGTTGCACTCGACGAACAGGTCGAACGGCGAGTCGAACCGCCGCCCGCCGATCGTGGTCGGCCGGCCTTGCTCGAAGCCGATGGTGACCTCCTCGGTGGCGATCGCGACGTCGGGCCGCCACGGCGCGACCCCCATGATCGGCTCGACGATGCGCATCCCGGTGTCGAGCCGCTCGAGGTCCTTGGCCTCGTGGGTGGCGCCGAGCAGGTTGGCATCGGTCGAGTACGCCTTCTCGACGCCGGTCTTGTACGGCTTGCCGATCCGCGCCAGGTACTCGGCCATCTCGGTGCGGCCACCGAACGCCTTGACGAACGCGGCGTCGAGCCACGGCTTGTAGATCCGCAGGGTGGGGTCGACCAGGATGCCGTAGCGGTAGAACCGCTGGATGTCGTTGCCCTTGTGGGTCGAGCCGTCGCCGAACACGTGGACGTCGTCGGCGACCATCGCGCGCACGATCGCGGTGGTGGTGACCGCGCGGCCCAGCGGGGTGGTGTTGAAGTACTTCTTGCCACCTGACGCCAGGTGGAACGCGCCGCACTGGATGGCGACCAGGCCCTCGCGCACCAGCGCCTCGCGGCAGTCGATCAACCGCGCCGCGGTCGCGCCGTGCTCGAGCGCCATCGGCGGGATGTCGGTGGTCGACGCCTCGTCGGGCTGGGCCAGATCGGCGGTGTAGGCGTAGACCTCCATGTGTTGCTCGGTCAGCCATGCCACCGCGCAGCGGGTGTCGAGCCCGCCGGAGAAGGCGATGGACAGGCGCGTCCCTTTCGGCGGAAGCGAGCGGAAGATGCGGCTCATGCCGCCTCGTACCACACGACGCGTGCGTCCGGCGCGCCTGACGCAAATTCCGCCCGGATCACGGAAGCGCGATCACGGCAACGCGAGCTGCGCGGTCAGCGGATCGAGGCCCGAGACCACCGCGGCGCCATGATGCGCGGCGCGCTCGGCGGCGGCCAACGGGGCGAGCCCGGCGGCGAGGTAGTATGTCAGCGCCCCGGCGAAGCTGTCGCCGGCGCCGTAGGCACCGCCGCTCGCCTCGACAGCCGGGGCGGTAAACCGCGTCACGCCCGCGGCGGTCTCGACCGTGCCGCCGCGCGCGCCCTCGGTCATGATCACGGCCTTGGGCGGCACGGCGTAGTCGGCGAGCGTGCTGCGCTCGCGAGGGTCGAGCATGCTGCCCAGCACGACGTCGAGCACGACGCCCGCGGCGGCGATGCACTCGCGGCGCCGCGCGGTCGCGACCACGACGCGGGCACCCCGGGCGCGCGCGAGCAGCACCGGATCCTGGGCCGTGAAGTACACGCCGTCGAGCTGGTCGAGCGTATCCCACGGCAGCGGGTCGTCGGCCCGCGGATGCAGCGGCTCGCCGATCACGATGATCGTGCGATCGCCGTCGGGACCGATCATCACGACGTCGCGGGTATGGGCCTGGGCGCGGCGGCCGGCGTGGATGCGCGCCGGCGTGGCGCCGATCGCCTGCTCGACGAACCGCGCGGCCTCATCGTCGCCCAGCGCGGTGAACAGGTGGACCTGCGCGGAGCTGCGGACCAGCTGGAAGAACGTGACCCCTCCGCCGCCGCCCGCGAACGTGCGCAGGTCGCGGAGGTGCGCGATGTCGCCGGGCCCGGGCAGTGCCGCGACCCTCCCGAGCGTGATGTGCTCGACGTGACCGATGACGCCGAGATGCAGGGCAGGCATGGACCCCGATATTGGGAGCCTGCGCCGTACCAGGTCAAGTCGACGCCACCGTACGGCCGGCTTCGCAGAGATCGTGGGGCGCGTCGCCTGGAGCCGCCGGTCGGCCGCGATTACTTGGCGCCGGTGCCGTACTTGGCCAGGTACGTCGCGACCCGTGCGCCGTAGATGTGGGCGACGTTCTGGGTCGCGATCTTCACCCGGACGTCCGCGGGGAGCTGATCGAGCAGCGCCACGGCCTCCTGCCAGCGCTGCAGCGGCTCCTCGGGCTCGGGGTAGTGCTGATCGCTGCCGATGATGAAGCGATCGGGGAACTCGGTGAACAGCGCGAGCCACGCCGGCGTGATCTTGCCGTCAGCGAGCGGGTAGTTCTTGCCGTGGGCGCGCGGATCGGTCTTGATCTCCATGTACAGGTTGGCGTGCGCGGCGAGCAGCTTGCGGCACAGCTCGGGCGTGCGGTAGCCGGTGCCGTCCGAGCCCGCGTGGGCCCAGATGATCCGGGCGCGCGGGTTGTGATCGAGCAGGCGCTCGAGCGCGGCGATGTTGGCGTGCAGCTGCGGCGCGTTTGGCGGCGACCGAAGCTCGCCGGGCAGCGCCATGTCCTCGGGCACCGCCTCGATGTGGAGATCGATCGGCACGTCGTGCTCGGCGGCGATGTCCGCGAGCAGCAGATACAGCGGATGATCGACCGGCGCGTACTGATACGGAGTGCCACCGCTGAAGTGCTCGGCGGTCATCTCGCCGAACCCGATCACGCCCTCTTGCAGCAGCTCCTCGGCGCGCGTCTTCAGCTGATCGCGGACTGCGGCGCCGTCACCACCGCCGGCGGCGGCCTGGATGATCATCGCATTCAACGTACCACCGCCGCCGAGCACGCCGATCTTGCCCGGATGCTGCTTCGCCTCGGCGAGCACGACCTCGGCATCGTAGTGCCCCGGATGATCGAAGGTGTCGGGCGGCATCTGGAACAGGATCATCGCCGCGTTCTGGCGATCGAGCGCGGCGAGCGCCGAGCGCACCGAGCCGGCAGCATCCTTGTTGTCAAAGTGGGTATGCGCCTCGACATACGGTGTCAATGCCGCTCCGCGGGCGGGCGGCGCCGGCTTCACGGCACCGGGCGGCGTGCCGCATGCCGACAACCCGCAGGGGACCAGCGCGGCCGCGATGCTGCTCAGCACGGCCACCATCGTTCGTGTACCTGGTGATCGCTTCATGCCTGCGTGTTCGCACGCGCGATTCGCCAGCGCAACACGGCCGGGTCAGCATCGTGCGCGGGTGTCTGGCTGTGCTGCTGGCAAAACGCGTCACGGCGCGATGCGCACGATCGACTTGCCGTGGGTCTTGCCGCTCGCGAGTCGCTGGACCGCGTCCTCCAGCGCGGCGAGCTCGTACTCGGCGCTGATCTCGATCACGAGCTCGGCGCGCGCCACGAGGTCCAGCGCCCGCTGCGCGCTGGCGGCGACGCGCTCCGGATGCGTCTTGCTGAGCAGGTGACTGTTGTACGTGAGCAGCGATGCTCCCGCACCGAGGAGGTCATTGACCGACACCCGCACGGGTTCGAACGTCGCGATGTTGCCGTAGACGATCTGCCGGCCGTGGGGCGCCAGCCGCGCGAGGCTCGCTTCGCGCGCGGCGCCGCCGATCGGATCGAGGATCACATCGAACCGCTCGTCGCCCAGCGCCGCCGGAAACTCGGCGCGCGTGATCACCGCCGTGTAGCCGAACAGGACGGCGTGGCTCGCCTGGGCGGCATCGCCGACGACGCCGACGATCCGCCGTGCCCCCGCGATCCGGGCGAGCTGCGCGGCGAGCGTGCCGACGCCACCGGCCGCCGCGTGGACCAGCACGGACTCGCCCGGCTGGACGCGCGCCACGGTGTGGATCAGATCGTAGGCGGTCGGCGCGATCCAGCCGAACCCGCCGGCCGTGCGCACCGGCAGCGTGCCGATCGCGAGCGCGAGGATGCTGGGCGCCACCACGACCTCGGCGAACGCGCCGCTCCCCGTCAATGCGACCACAGGCTCGCCGATGCGGGCGCGGTCGACCCCGTCGCCGACCGCGACGATGTGCCCGGCGGCCTCGAACCCCGGGATGAACGGCCGGGGCACCGGAAAGTGGCCCTGGCGCACGAGCACGTCGCCCCATTGCACGCCCGCGTACGCGACGCGGATCGCGACCTCGTGGGGCCCGGGCACGGGTTCGGGCACGTCGTCGAGGCGATAGTCGTTGCCAGGCGTCAACATCATGGCTCTCATTAATCAGTCTCCTTATAGGTATCAGCTACCTGTTACAGCTACCTTAGACAGATCTGCTAGGCTGTCAAGCGAGCCCCGACGTGAGCGAGAAGCCGCGAACCAGAGTCCCGGAAGGTGAGTACCTGTGCGCCCGGATCCGCCGCGCCGAGCAGGCGCTGATGGCGCACCACGAGGCCGCGCTCCGGCGCTACGGGCTCGCGATGACGCAGTACATGGTGCTACTCACGCTGTCGCGCCAGGACGGCATGTCAGGCGCGAAGCTCGCGAAGTCGTGCGGCGTTACGCAGCAGACCATGGGGAGCGTGCTCGCGACCCTGCAGACCAAAGGCCTGATCCATCGCGAGCCGTCGGCGGTCCACGCGAAGGTCCTGATCGTGGCGCTCACGAAGAAAGGGGCGGTGGTGCTGGAGCAGGCCTACGGCGAGGTGCTCGTGCTCGAGCAGGCGTTCGCGGACGTGTTCACGGTCAAGGAACACCGCGCGTTCGGCGAGCTCCTCGATCGCGCGACCGACGAGTTGATCCGTCAGACGCGCTAGCTGGCGCTCAGGGGTGAGATCTCAAGAGCGGTCACCGACGAGGAAGTCAGGCGACTGGACGGGGCGTCATCGGTGTCAGTGGGTGCCCGGTGCCACCGGTGCCAGGTGACGCCGGCGCCCCGTCGGGCGAGGTGTTGATCCTGAAACGAGCGGGCGCGAGCGGCGACGCTATCGATCGGGACGAGACCCTCGTCGCGATCGCAAGACAGGGCGACTCCGGAGTCGGATGATTGTCGGATCACCTAGGAGCGGGCGCGAGCGCTCACCGGCGTGCGCGTCCGGCCTACGTGCGGCGCGGTGTCTTGCGATTTGTGAAGCGCAGGTGTCGCGCGGCCCGGATCGAAAACTTGGCGTACTGTTGCGCCTCGCTATCCCGTCACCTCTTCGCGGAGTCGACATGATCAGCACCGGGAGACCGATCACGGTAGGGATGCTTGGGCCGAGCTTCGTCCTGCATGGCAGGGCAGGGGCACCGCTGTCCTCCTCGGAAGCGCGCGGCCGCCCGTGGGTGCTCGCGTTCGTGCGCCGGTGGACGCCCGTCGATGCCAGCGCGAGCGCGATCCGCGCGCAGCTGCGCGGCCTCGGCGCCATTCTTTTCATCGTCTCGGACGCCGGCGTGTGGTCGTTTCGCCCCGACGATGACATCGAGCTGTCCGCCGGTGCATCGCCGCGGCTTGGCGGCGAGATCGATGAGCTCGGCGCGCGCTGGGGCGTGCCCGCCGGAGACGATGGTGTGTTCGTGCTCGACGAAGAGGGCTGCGTCCGGTTCGCGCACGCGCCCAGCGTCGAGCTGACCGCGACGCTCGCCGACGCGCTGGCCGCCGCCGGGCGCCAGCGGCTGGGCCTGGCGCCGCGGCCGGGGATCACGCGCCGCGAGTGGTCGATCATGAGCTTGGTCGCAGGCTTCGGCGTGGTCCTGCTCGCCAATTGCCAGCCCCGGGGCGCCGAGCGACCGGTGCCGCCCTCGGTTCCGACCGCGGGTGGCACGGAGCTCGACGTCGTGCTGCGGATCAATCGCCAGGACCGCCGGCTCCGGATCGACGCGCGCGCCTCGCTGCTGGACGTGTTGCGCGAGCAGCTCGCGCTCACCGGCACGCGGAAGGGTTGCGATCACGGCCAGTGCGGCGCCTGCACGGTGCTGCGCGATGGCCGCGCCGTCAACGCGTGCCTGACGCTGGCGGCCACCGCCGAGGGCGCCGAGATCACGACGATCGAGGGCCTGGCCAGCGGCGACAAGCTCCACCCGCTGCAGGCCGCGTTCATCGCTCACGATGCGTTCCAGTGCGGCTACTGCACGTCGGGCCAGATCATGGCGGGCGTCGCGCTGCTCCGCGACGGGCGCGCCAAGACCGACGCCGAGGTCCGGCAACACATGAGCGGCAACATCTGCCGGTGCGGCGCGTATCCGAACATCATCGCGGCGATCCAGGCCGCCCGGAAGGAGGTCTAGCCATGAAGCCCGTCATGTTCGTCCGCCCGGCGGACACCAGGGCCGCGATCGCGGCGGCCGCGACCGCCGGGGCCAGCTTCCACGGCGGCGGCACCACGCTGGTCGATCTGATGCGGCTCGAGGTCATGACCCCGACCACGCTGGTGGATCTCGGCCGGCTGCCGCTCACCGCGATCGAGCGGCATGGCGACGGGATCCGGATCGGCGCGATGGCGCGCAACTCCGACGTCGCGACCCACGCGCTCGTCGTCCAGCACTACCCGCTGCTCGCCGAGGCGATCGCCGCGGGCGCGTCGCAGCAGATCCGCAACATGGCGACCGTGGGCGGCAACCTGCTGCAGCGGACGCGCTGCCCGTACTTCCGCGACCTCGGCGTGGCGTGCAACAAGCGCGTGCCCGGCGCCGGGTGCGCGGCGCAGGGCGGCTTCACGCGGTCGCACGCGATCCTCGGCACCAGCGCGTCATGCATCGCGACCCACCCATCGGACATGTGCGTCGCCCTCGTCGCGCTCGACGCGGTCGTCCACACCCGCAGCGGTGACCGCACGCGCAAGATCCCGATCGGCGAGCTGCATACGCTGCCCGGCGATCACCCCGAGATCGAGAACGTGCTCGAGCCCGGCGAGCTGATCACGCACGTCGATCTCCCGCCGTCGCCGTTCGCCGGCCACGCGTCCTACGTCAAGGTGCGCGATCGCGCGGCGTTTGCCTTCGCCCTGGCGTCGGCCGCGGTCGGGCTCGACGTCGCCGACGGACGGATCCGCGGTGCCCGGGTCGCGCTCGGCGGGGTTGCGACCAAGCCGTGGCGCTCCGTCGAGGCCGAGCAGGCCGTGGTCGGTCAGCCACCGGGCCGCCAGGCGTTCGAGCGCGCGGCCGCCGCCGCGCTCGTCGATCCGAAGCCGCGCCGCGACAACGCGTTCAAGGTCGGGCTGGCGCAGCGCACGATCGTGAGAGCGCTCGAGCTCGCGTGGGGGGTGTCATGAAGGGTGCCGGCAAGCCGCTGGTGGGCGCCGACGTCGACCGCGTCGACGGCTTCAAGAAGGTCACCGGGGGCGCCACCTATGCGGCCGAGGTTCAGGTCGCCAACGTGGCGCACGCCGTGATCGTCGGAAGCACGGTGGGCCGCGGCCGGATCCAGGCGATCGAGACCCGCGCCGCCGAGGCCGCGCCTGGCGTGGTCGCCGTCATCACCCACGTCAACGCGCCGCGGTTCCCCGGTGTGTCCGCGAAGCAGGACCCCAACGATCGGGTCGTCCAGGGACTGCAGGACGACGCCGTCCTCTACCACGATCAACCGATCGCCGTGGTGGTCGCCGACACCCTCGAGCACGCGCAGCACGCCGCCGCGCTGGTGACCGCGGAGTACGACGCGGTTGCGGCGGTCTCCGACATCGAGGCCGACCTCGACTCCGCGTTCATCCTGGACAACCCGCGGGCGCCGAACCAGATCACGCGCGGCGATGCGGCCGCCGGGCTCGCCGCTGCCAAGACGCGGATCGACGTCACCTACCGGACGCCGGTCGAGACCCACAATCCGATGGAGCCCCACGCCACGATCGCGGTGTGGCAGGGCGCCGAGCACCTGACGCTCTACGATTCCACCCAGGCGATCTTCAACGTCCGCCGCCGGCTCGCCGCGATGCTCGGCCTGACGCTCGAGAACGTGCGGGTGATCAATCATTTCGTGGGCGGTGGCTTCGGGTCCAAGGGCGCGCCGTGGTCGCACGTCCTGCTCGCGGCGATCGCCGCCAAGGCCACCGGCCGCGCGGTCAAGCTCGTGATGACGCGGCAGCATCTCCAGATTTTCGCCGGCCACCGCCCCAAGACCGTGCAGCAACTATCGATCGGCGTCGACGGCCATGGCGAGCTGACCGGGATGCGGCACGACGTCGTGTCCGAGACGTCGCGCTACGATGTGTTCATCGAGGCATGCACCGGCGTGACTCGCATGCTCTATGCGTGCCCGAATGTCGCGACCGTGCAGCGGCTCGTCCGCCTCGACATCGCCACACCGACCTACACGCGGGCGCCCGGCGAGTCGACCGGCACGTTCGCCCTCGAGTCAGCGCTCGACGAGCTGGCCTACGCGGCCGGGCTGAACCCGCTCGAGCTCCGCCGCAAGAACCACGCGCCCCACGATCCGGAAAGCGGCAAGCCGTGGTCGAGCAAGTCGCTGCTCGAGTGCTACCGGCGCGGCGCCGAGGCGATCGACTGGGCGCGCCGGCCGGAGAAGGTGCGCACGCTCCGCGACGGCCGGTGGCGCATCGGGTTCGGGGTCGCCACGACGACCCGCGGGTCGCGTCAGCAGCCCGCCTCGGCACGGGCCCGCATGCTGCCCACCGGCCGCGCGATCGTGCAGGCGGGAACCCAGGATATCGGCACGGGCACCTACACGATCATGACCCAGATCGCAGGCGACGCGCTCGGCTTGCCGCTCGGCGACGTCCGGTTCGAGCTCGGCGACACCGCGTTTCCCGAGGCGCCGCCGTCGGTCGGATCGTTCACCGCCGCGAGCACCGGCCCGGCGGTCCACAACGCCTGCGTCGCGCTGCGCCGCGACCTGATCGATCGGGCCGTGCGCGACGCCGCGTCGCCGCTCCACGGTCTCGACACCGACGCGATCGATGGTGATGGCGGCGTGCTGGTCGCGCGCACGGACCCCAAGCGTCGCGACAGCTACGGCGCGATCGTGACCCGCTCGGGGCAGGCCGAGATCAGCGTCGAGGTGCGCACCGAGGCCAACAAAGATCGCGGCAGCTACTCGGTGTACGGCTTCGGCGCCGTGTTCGCCCGGGTCAAGGTCGACGAGGATCTCGGCGAGGTGCGGGTCGATCGGCTGGTCGGCGCGTTTGCGGCCGGCAAGGTCCTCAACCCCAAGACCGCGCGCAGCCAGCTGATCGGCGGCATGGTATGGGGCATCGGGCAGGCGCTGCACGAGCACTCGGTGCGCGATCCCAGGACCGCTCGGATGGTCACTCGCGATCTCGCCGATTACCACGTACCGGTGCACGCCGACGTCCCTCACCTCGACGTGATCCTGGTCCCCGAGGAAGACCCCCACGTCAACGAGATCGGCGCCAAGGGTCTGGGCGAGCTGTCGACCCCCGGCGTGGCGGCGGCGATCGGCAACGCGGTCTATCATGCGACCGGCGTTCGGGTCCGCGATCTACCGATCACGCCCGACAAGCTGATCCAGTCATGATCGATCATCTCGATCACATCGTGATCACGACCGATCATGAGGCGGAGTGCATCCGGTTCTACTGCGACGTGCTCGGCATGACGCTGGAGACCTTCACGGCGGGCAACCCGCCGATCGACCGCAAGGCCTTCAAGTTTGGCCCCCACAAGATCAACCTGCACGTGAAGGGCCGCGAGTTCGTGCCCCGGGCGCACACCCCGGTGCCCGGCGCACTCGACTTCTGCTTGATCGCCAGCATCCCGCTCGACGACGTGATTGCGAAGCTCGCGGCTGCCAAGATCGCCATTCTCGAAGGTCCAGTATTTCGCACCGGCGCGACGTCGAAGCTGCGCTCGATCTACGTCCGCGATCCTGACCTCAACCTGGTGGAGATCGCCGAGCACGTCGCGCGCTGACCGCTTACACGAGCGACCATAGCCAGCTGATCAGGCCGACGACGACCGCGAGGATCACCAGATTCCGCGCGTGCGTCTTGGCGCGGGGCGAGCCGTACTCCGCAGCCTGCGAGACACGTAGGGTGGGAAGCTCGCTCGGCCCGGAACCAGGTGTCGGCTCGTCGAGCGCAGCGGCCCGCGGGGGGCCGTGAGCGCGGGGTCGGTCGCTGCGCGGGTGACCTCGACGAGGTGGGCGCGAGCGAAGAGTATGAGCCGCTCGAGGGTCTCACCGCTTCGAAACGACGCAGCGCCGGCGGAGCCGCGGACGCGGGTGCCGCCCTGGGATCGATGAGGTCATGTTTCATGGGCCGCGCCAGGAGCTGGGTCACGAGCTCGCGGAAGACGTCACCGTGGTCGCTGCGGAAGTCGTTGAGGCGGTGATAGGCGACCGCGCCGCCGCCGCACAGCCAGCGGTGGGCGGCGTGGAGCTCGACGAGCCGCGCCACCTCGCGACCCGAGCCAACGCCGTCACTGGTGGCATAGACCCGGAGCCCCAGGAGGATCTTGGGGGCGGTGGCGGGTGCACCGGCGCTCTCGCCGCGGGCGCGGACGTCGGCCGTAGAGCCCGCGCAGATCGAGCTTGTCGACGACGGCGGCGATCGCACGCATGATCGGCGGGCACCTCGGCGTCGAGGTCGACCCGTCCCCATGTGATCCGGCCGCGCTGTGCGCGCTTGACCCTCCCGTCGCGCTCCGGCTGCACCGGACAGACGTCGGCGTAGAGCCCGCGCAGATCGAGCTTGTCGACGACGGCGGCGATCGCACGCATGATCGGCGGGCACCTCGGCGTCGAGGTCGACCCGCCCCCAGGTGATCTGGCCGCGCTGCGCGCGCTTGACCCTCCCGTCGCGCTCCGGCTGCACCGGACAGATGTCGGCGTAGAGCCCGCGCAGATCGAGCTTGTCGACGACGGCGGCGATCGCACGCATGATCGGCGGGCACCTCGGCGTCGAGGTCGACCCGTCCCCATGTGATCCGGCCGCGCTGCGCGCGCTTGACCCTCCCGTCGCGCTCCGGCTGCACCGGCAACTCGGCCCGGCCGACCCGGCGGGCTCATCGGTGGCACCGGCCCACCACTCGGGTTGGGTCGCTGTCCCGTGCGGGGCGCTGGCCGCTTCCGGCTCACGGCCCCGCTCGCTTCCAGCCTGTGCGCAACAGCCAGGTCTGGGCCGTCGGCAGCGCCAGGTCGGTCTCGCCCGCGGACGAGTACGGATCGACGTAGCCGGGCGCGTAGGTCTCGCCGCGCTCGGCGGCATGCTTGCGCGCATTCTCGAGGACGTAGTGGATGGCGTGGCGGACCTCGGTAGGCGTGCGCAGCACGCGCGCGTGATAGCGATCGTCGAACACGCGGCCGGACCGCCCCATCATCCGATTGAGCCCCTTGGCGACGCGGATCGAGAAGCCCTGGAGCGCGCGGGCGAGCGCGCGGCGGTGGGGCGCCTCGACCAGCAGATGGATGTGGTTGCCTTGCACCGAGAACCGGATGACGCGGACGTTGAAGCGATCGCCGCCGATCCGGAGCGCCGCCGCGATGACGCGGAACGAGCGCCGGCTGCGCAGGTTGTAGACGTGCGGCGCCATGCGCAAGGTGACGTGGAGCGGCATCGGGCGGGGCCACTCGTCGCGTGAACGATGAGCCACGCCGGCGCGCGCCCCCCGGGGCTTGCGGCCCGCGCCGGCGCGCTTGCCACCCCAGGTCCGGAACTCGAGCGCGAGCTGACGGGGGCGACGCCGGGGCGCGGGCTTGGGTGACGCCGACATCTTGATTGAGCATATATTATGGTCACCGCCGGGAAACGCAAGACCGCTCATCAATCAAGGTCTTGCACGGGCCGCCCTCTACGCTGGCCACAGCGCGGACCGGCGGATGCGCCTGCCCCAGAAGGCGCCCGATCGCATCGACCTGGTGCGCGTGCTGCGCGCCGATCCCTCGGCCGCGGCGATGGATCCGCGACGCGGGGAAGCCCAGGGAGCCGACGACGTGCTCCGGATCTGCCTGCCCCCGGCCGCTTCCGTGAGGGGGCCCGGCAGAATCACGGCACGCCGACCCGCGGTTCAGAAGCGGGCGGTCATCGCGAGCCCGGATTGGTTGCTCGCGAGATAGGGGGTCACCGTCATGTCGTGCAGCAGCGGCCGGCGGGTCACGACAGGCAGGCCGAGCTCCCGGCGCAGCCGCTGGTTGTAGGCGTCGGCCATCGCCTTGGCGTCGTTCTCCTCGATCGGGTGCAGGTTGTTACTGTAGTGGATGCCGTAGAACGCTCCGCCGAATATCGCCAGGTTCGCGACCACCAAAGTGGCGATGCTGAAGCTCGTGTCCTTGTCGTGGCTGGTGATCAGCACCGAGAGTTCTGCCAACACGCCAACGCCAGACACGATGAATCCGCCGATCGCGTGGTGCCTGCGGCTGGTGTATTGCGCGGCGAGATCGGGACGGCCCATCGCCTGATAGAAGTCGACCGGCTTGAGCTCTTCGTCGAGATCGCCCTGGTGGATCGTCCAGGCGCGAGACACCGAGGTCGTGGTTCCGTTCGCACTGATCGCAAGGGCCTCGCCGAACCGGATCGCGCGGCGCCTGTACTTGAGCTCGGCCAGCTCGCGCTGCTCGGCCCGGTCGTCGCCGGCGCTCGGGCTGGGCGCCGGCGTGGCGGGAGGTGGCACGACCACCGGCGCCTCTCCGTGACCGACGATCTGCGCCGCCAGCTCGGCCGCGACGTGCGTCATGGCGGCCACCGCAGCCTCGCGATCACCGGGAAGCGCATCGACCCGGGTCGACGCGGCCACGCGTCCGGTTGTCAGATCGAGCAGCGAGACCAGCCACTTGTCTGCGACTTGCTCGACCTGGAGGCCGAGGTTGCGGCGCGACAGCACGACGCCTTCGGCCGCGAGCTCGTCGGGGACGCGGCGCTCGAGAAACGGCGCGTTGACCGGTTCGACTGGCGCGGGAGCCTGGGCCCGCGCGCCATGGGTCATCGCGATCACCGCCACAAAACACAGCATGGAACGCATCATGTGGCCCGTTGTGCCGCCAACCGGGTCCGGCTCGTCAAACAATTTTGTGCCGCCGCCGATCGAGGCAGTGATCCGCGTTGTCTCGTGCGCGACCCGATCATGTATATAGGGCCGTCATGACCGGAGCGGAGCTTGCGGGGCTGGCCCAGCGCGCGCAAGGCGGCGACGCGGCGGCGCGCCACGAGCTGCTCGTCGAGCTCTACGGCGCGGTCCGCAAGCATGTCTATCTGGTGATCGGCGCCGGCGAGATCGCCGAGGACGCGGTGCAAGAGACCATGGTCGCGCTGCACCGCGGCCTGGCGGCGTTTCGCGGCGACACCGCCAGCCCGCGGACCTGGGCGCTGGCGATCGCGACGCGGATCGCCTGCCGGCTGCGGCGCAAGGAGGCGCGCTACCAGCTGGTCGAGGACGGCATGGTGGAGGTCGGGGTGTTCGATGTCGCACCTATGGCCGCCGCCGAGCTCGCGGTGCTCCAGCGGGCGCTGGGCACGCTGAGCGCCAAGAAGCGCGATGCATTTGTATTGATGGCGATCTTCGAGCTGTCCGCGGAGGAAGCCGGGCGCGTGCTCGGCACGTTCGCCAACACCGCGGCGAGCCGGTTCCGCCACGCTCGCGCCGAGCTCGAGGCGCGGTTCACAAAGTTTGACGAGCTGGCGAGGTTCGGCGGCACAGAGCTGGTGAGACCATGACCGAGCTCGATGCACTGATCGAGCGCGCGCGTGGTGCGACCGTCGCCCGCGACGCCGCCGAGCGCTACGTCCGCGAGCTCGATCGCTGGGCGCGTCCGGCGGCGCCGGTGCGCGGCTGGGTTCCCTGGCTCGCGGCCGCGGTTGCGATCGGCATTGCGATCGCCGCGGTGGGGATCGGCCGATCGGGTCGCGTCCCAACGGAAGCCGCGGTGCAGATCGGCGACCGCGTGGCGATCGTGCCCGCGGCCGACACCGCGTATCGCGTCGTGCATGCGGATGCCGACGACACCACCATCGCCGTCGATCGCGGCACGGTCACGGCGCGGCTGTGGCCAGGTGCGTGGCCCCACCGGCTGGCGCTGGTCGGCGGGGGCGTTACTGCCACGGCCATCGGCACGGTCTACAGCCTCGCGGTGGGCCCCGACGGCCCCAGGGTCCACGTCGTCGAGGGCACGGTCGAGGTTCGCACGGTAGATGGCGTCCACCGCGTTGGCGACGGCACGAGCTGGCCCCCGGCCGCGGCCGTCGTGATTCCGCCGGCCGCGCGGATGCTCCTCGCGCTGCCAGCACCGGTGGCGTGGCCGCCGCTGGGCCCGGCCGCGATCGACGCCGGTGTCGAGCCCGCGGACGCGCCGCTGAACATCGATGGCTCGGGCCCCGCCTCCGATGCCGCGGCGACCGCGCACGCCGCGCCCGATGCCGCCCCGGCGATCAAAGACCGCTGGCGCTTCGCGCGGCTGCTGCGCGGCCGGGGCGAGTTCGCTGCCGCCGTCACCGAGTGCATCGCGATCGGCGATGCCCGCGATCCGACGTGGTCGCCGATCGCATTGATCGAGGCCGTGCGGATCGAGCTCGGACCCCTCGCAGAGCCCGAACGTGCGATCGCGCTCTCCGATCGCATGCTGCGCGACTGGCCGCGCGATCCGCTGGCCTCGGAGGCTCGCGAGCTGCGCTGCCGTGCCCTGCGCCAGCTCGGACGCGACCCCGTGTGTTCGCCGGCGCCCTAGCTTGCACTATGCAGCTCTAGCATGCCGTAGTTGCTCAGTTACTCATCTTGATGTCTACGACTCTCGGATACCAGCATTCATGCCTCGCAAGCTGCCAAGCGGCCTGTTGTCGAACCGCGGACCTCGTAGATCTCCCGAGGTCCCGTGCGATCGATAGTTCGCCGCGCTCGCCGACTCGCTCCGGATCAACACCTCGCCCCGACGGCGTCAGCCATGCGTATGGCGGGCGACCTGTACCCAGCTGTTGTCAGCTTCGATCGCGTCATCGGTCGCGTCACGGTCAGGTACCGCCCGCCATCGCGCACTGCCGAAGCGCCTCGCGGATCAGGTGCTCCAGCGTCGTCTCGATCCCCACGCGGGCGCGCGCCCGCTCCACAGCGGTGCGGGCCTCGTGCGCCCTGTACCCCGCGGTCGTCAACGCTTCACGGGCCTCGCGGTCGAGCGTCGTTGCGGCTTCCACGTGGGACCGCGCCCGCCCCACGGTGGTCCGGGATTCCTGCGCCTGGTCCCCTGCGGTCGTCAACGCTTCACGGGCCTCGCGGTCGAGCGTCGTCGCGGCTTCCACGTGGGGCCGCGCCCGCTCCACGGCGGTCCGCGCTTCCTGCGGCTGGCCCCCTGCGGTCGTCAAAACGTCATGCGCCTCACCGTCGACGCTCGTCGCCGCTTCCACGTGGGGCCGCGCCCGCTCCACGGCGGTCCGCGCTTCCTGCGCCTGGTCCTCTGCGGCCGTCGCGGCGTCATGCGCCTCGCGGTCGAGCGTCGTCGCGGCTTCCACGTGGGGCCGCGCCCGCTCCATCGCGGTCGGCGCTTCCTGCGCCTGGTCCCCTGCGGCCGTCGGGGCGTCGTGCGCCTCGCGGTCGACGGCAGCGGCGCTGCGCACGTCGATATGACTGGCCCGCGGCTCGCGCCACGAAAACTCGAGGGCGTCAGGTGCCTTGCCGCAGATGGTCAGCGCCCCCTCGTGGAGCTGCTGATGGTGGCCTGAGCACGTGGTAGTGATATTCCATATCTCATGACGCCCGCCATCGCGCTGATACTCTATATGAGGAAGATCAAGATTCCGTGCCGAGCGACAACTTGTTATGTGTCGCGCCACATAACAGGCTGTATGTGGCGGGCTTGGTTATGTGGCGGCGGCGCGGCATCATCGCGAAAACGCTGTGCTCTACGTGCAGGTGCGGCACATAACGCGTCAGTGTTCGAGGAGGGCGAGCAGGCCGCTCGAGGGCTTGAATCGAACCTGCGCCTCGGGGGTGACGCCTGCAGCTTCGAGCGCCTGGCGCTTCATTTCGACGTCGGCCTCGAGATACTGATGCGTGGTCTGGATGTCCGAATGACCAAGCCACGCACGGATGACCGCGAGGTCGACGCCTGCCTGAAGAAGCCGCATTGCGGTCGTGTGCCGGAACGTGTGCGGTGAGATCGATCGGCTCTGGAGGCTCGGAACGTGCCCCGACGCGAGGCTGACCGTGCGACGAACGATGTGCGTCAACCCGAAACGCGTCAGGCGTTTGCCCTTTGCGTCGACGAACACGGGTCCCTTGGCGTCCGGGGTATGTCCGCGCTCGTCGAGCAGATCACCCAGGATCGCGGCGAGGTCAGCCGCCAGCGGCACCACACGTTGCTTCGAACCCTTGCCATGAATGAGTACTTGGCGCGGCTTCTTGAGAGAAAGGTCCGCGGCACTTATGTCGAGGGCTTCGGAAGCGCGCGCACCAGTGCGCAGGAGAAACAGGAGCAACGCGTGATCGCGCCGACCTCGAACGGTCTGTCGGTCCGGAGCCGCAAGAACAGCGTCGACCTCCGATGGTTGGAGGAAACCGACGACATATTTGACGGTGCGCTTGGGGCCGATTCCGAGAATGCGTTGCGCGAGTGCCACCGCAGACCGCACTACCGGCTCGCACGCGACCACGCCCGAATACGTATCACTGCACGCCGAGCTCGACCGACGAGGTCACATGGCGACCCGCAGATCACTGCAGGCCGACCATGCCGACTCGATCACATCGTGATCGATCGCGGATACGTGGCGAGGTAGCGGAGGAGGTTCTGGGTGCCGCCGCGCGGGATGACGCGCCCCGACGACATCCGGATGGAACGAGCTCACCGCACGGCGGCTTGGCTGCCGCCAAGTCACGCTAGATCCGCTTCGTAGTCTCGTCTGCTGCTCCGGAATGTCGCGTCGCGACATGTGCGTAGTTTCTTGGCCCCCGCCAGGTCACGCCAGACCTGCTTCGTAGTCTCCGTCTGCTTCGCATCCGGAATGTCGCGTCGCGACATGTGCGTAGTTTCTTGGCCCCCGCCAGGTCACGCCAGACCTGCTTCGTAGTCTCCGTCTGCTTCGCATCCGGAATGTCGCGTCGCGACATGGGATTCATTGTAGGCCGCGGGTAATGCGAACTCCCGCCGTGGAATCTTGAACATAGGGTGTGTTCCGGATCGGCTGGCCCATAAGTGCGCCAGTGCCGTCACATGTTCGCCGCGCAGATCTGATACCAATCGGACTCCACTTTGAAACCTTGCTAGCACCACCGATGTGGAGCCACTCGGGAGTGAGCACACGACGCGTGGCGCGAGCATGGTCAATTAATGACAAGCCAACGAAAAGGAGATTGCGATGATTACGAGAGGATTCATTGTTGGAACAGCATTGTGTGTGGCTGTGCCCGCCACGATCTTTGTCGCCCACGCAGACACGGATGAGGCCCCGGGCCTGGTAAACGGCGTGGGGCGGACTCCGCCGATGGGCTGGGATAGCTGGAATCGTTTCCACTGCAATCCAGGGCCGACCGATACGCTCATCAGGCAGACCGCCGACGCGATGGTCAGCAGCGGAATGGCCGCCGCCGGGTATCAGTACGTCATCATCGATGATTGCTGGTCGCTGGTCGACCGCGATAGCGCCGGGAACCTCCAGGTCGACGCGACCCGGTTCCCGAACGGGATGCGCGCGGTCGGCGACTATGTCCACTCCAAGGGCCTCAAGTTTGGCATCTACGCCTCGATCGGCACCTCGACGTGCACCGGGCACACCGCGGGCAGCATGGATCACGAGGCGCAGGACGTTCGGTTGTTCGCCTCGTTCGGGGTCGACTACATCAAGGCCGATCGCTGTAACGTGCCGACGGCCGCGGTGTTGCATCAGCTGTTCGGTCGCTGGCCGGCGGCGGTGCAAGCCTCGGGGCGCGCGATGGTCTTGAGCGCCAGCGACAATGGCGGGCCCGACGAGCCGTGGGCGTGGGGGCCCACGGCAGCCCATCAATGGCGCACGACCGGCGACATCCAGGACAACTGGCCGCGCATGCTGACCACCCTGGACGGCAACTCGCGGTTTCCGGGCGCCACCGTGCCGGGCGCGTTCAACGACCCCGACATGCTCGAGGTAGGCAATGGCGGCATGACGGATACCGAGTACCGCGCCCACATGGGCATGTGGGCGCTGCAGTCGGCGCCGCTGCTGTCCGGCAACGACCTGCGAAGCATGACCACGGCGACCATCGCGATCCTGACGCACAACGAGGTCATCGACATCGATCAAGACCCGCTGAGCTATCAGGCGATCAAGGCCAGCGACAACGGCGCCGGGCTACAAGTCTGGTACAAGCCGGTACGCAACAGCGGCGTCCGAGCGGTGGGCCTGTTGAACCGCAGCGAGGCGGCCGCGAACATGACGGTGAGCTTCAGCCAGATCGGCCTCGCTTCGGGGAGCGCCACGGTGCGCGACGTGTGGGCGCGCGCCAACCGCGGCACGTTCAATAACAGCTACAGCGTCACCGTGCCGGCACATGGCATCGCACTTTTGCGCATCGCCGGGAAAGATCTACCCCTCGTGTCCGGATTTCTGAGCGATCAGCCCTGGGCCTATGTGACCAGTGGATTTGGTCCCCCGTCGCTGGACCGCAGCAACGGCGAGAGCGCCGCGAACGACGGCGCGACGCTGTCGCTCAATGGCACCACGTTCGCAAAGGGCTTGGGCGTGCACTCGCCATCATCGATCTCGTTCCGGCCGAACGGCGCGTGCTCGAGCTTCACGGCGAGCGTGGGGGTCGACGACGAAGTGGCGAACAACGGCAGCGTGATCTTCCAGGTCTGGGGCGACGGAACGCGGCTGTTCGATAGCGGCATCATGACCGGGGCCTCCGCGACGCGGAGCGTGAATGTGGATATCACCGGCCGGATCGATCTGCGGCTCACCGTGGCAGGTGGGATCGACACCACCAACAGCGATCATGCCGATTGGGCCAATGCCCGCGTCACCTGCGGCTCGACGGTCGCCAGCACGGTGGAAGGCGAGGCCACTGGCAATACGTTCAGCGGGTCCGCGGTCGCCGCCGCCTGCCCGGGCTGTTCGGGCGGCCAGAAGGTCCGTTTCATCGGGAACAACACAGGCAACTCCGTGACGGTCAACAACGTCAACGTCAGCGCGGACGGGAGCTATCAGCTGCAGGTCGACTACACGCTCGACGGCGCGCGGTCGTTCTTCGTGAGCGTCAATGGCGCGGCGGGGATCGAGGTCCCCGTGACCGGTACCAGCTGGGATGCACCGACCACCACCACCATCACGGTGGCGCTGGACGCTGGCAGTAACAGCCTCCGATTCTTCAATAATGGCGCCAATGCGCCTGATCTGGATCGCATCACCGTGATCGAGCCGTGACCGCTTTGGGGCGCGTCCCGGATGACCTCGCGTGGCGCGCCGGCCGCTGGCCATACGACAGCGACTGTGGTCCCGCGACGTCTTCCTGACTCGCGTTCCCTCGCCGGGTGCGGGCGGTGTACTCGAATCCTCATCACGGAGAAGCCGAAACCCGCCCGACGCGTCCGCCCGGCGACTGGCGGATTACGGGAGGTGTTCGCCGACGATCGCGAACGGAACAAGCGCCAAGTGCTCCGAGGCGAGCATGTCCGGGTCAAGATGCAGCTGTAGTTCGTGAGAGTCGCCGAGTTGTTCAGGCGAGACACCTGTGCAGACGGGGCGCAATCCAGGCGCGCTCGAGGCTGGGCCGACCCGATCAGAACACCGGACCGCAGGGGATGGTATCGCGCCGCAGCGCGTGCCCCGCCGTGTTGCCATCGTCGCTCCAGAAGAAGCTGCGCTGGCCACCGGCGCAGTCGGACAGCGGGGCGAACGCGATCCCCTCGTTATTGCCGTCGCCCAGCGTGCTGGGTCGCTCGACGAACCGTGCGACCTGAAACCGCCCGGCTGCGGGGGCGAGGATCGAGGATTTGTTGCCACAGGTGTTGTCGCAGTACGCCCACAAGTAGCCGAGCTCGCGGTCGAACGTCAGGTCCATGACAGCGGGCTGGCCACTGTTGATGCTGGCGATCCGATGGAAGGCGCCGCCGGTGTGGTCGAGTGCGTAGGCGTAGATCATCCCGGTCGCTTCGACCCCCACGAAGAACAGCCCGGTGCCGTGGTTGGGATAGCGCGCCGGGTCGTACTGCATCGCGGCGCTGTCGTCGACGAACCCGATGGCGACCAGGCTCGCGTCGGGGATCCAGGTGATGCCCTCGAGCCCGAGGTTCGCCCCCACCGGCGGAAGATCGGCGGTCAGGTTCCACTCGTGGGGCGCCACCAGCGTGGTCCCCGGCGCGGAGGTGTCGAACCGGAGCACGCTGAGCCGGCTGGTCGCATTGTTGTCGTTGTCGCGCTCGGTGGAGACGTAGATCGCCGCCGAGTCCAGCTCCGCGCGCGTCACGCCCTCGGAGTCGGGCGCGCCCGAGCCGCCGGGATAGGTCAGCGTCTTGCCGGCGGCCCCGCCGTCGCCGCTCGCCGGGACCCAGCTCGTCCCGTTGAACACGAGGCGGTAGAGCTGCGAGGGGCCGTTCTGGACCGCCCACAACACCGTCGCCGCGTTGCCGCTGGACGCCGCTTCATAGAACAGCCCGCTGAGGTTGCTGGGGAACTGGTCGAGCTCGTCCACGACCGTCACCGCGTTGGCCCCCGGCCACGGCAACGTGGCGCCGGTGCCCGCGTCGGGCACGCCGGCATCGGGCGGGTTGCCGCCGGGGCACGCGTTGGCCGCGCCCTTGGTGACGTTGACGGTCGTGACGAGCTCGCCGGTCCCGTTGGGGCAGCGACCGTAGGTGGTGGTGGCGTGGCTCGTCCACGAGAACGAATCGACGATCGTCGTGCCGCCGGGCGCGTAGAGCCGCGCGGAGTCGGCGCTGCCCAGTCCGAATCCGAACGCGCTCTCCTCGAGCAGGAAGCTGCCGCCGCTCGCGATCGTCGCGCCGGACGGAATCACGTAGCTGTGAGTGTCGTCGTTGTCACGGAACACCCAGCCGGATAGATCCACCGCGCCCGGGCCGGGATTGTAGAGCTCCACCCAGTCGCCGGGCACGCCTCCGCTCGACTCGATCTCGTTGATCGTGACCGCCCGAGCCGGCCCACTGGCCGGCGAGCAGACGACGGTCACGGTGGTCGTGTCGCTGCAATCGCCATCGCTCACCGTGAGCGTGATGGCGACGTCGCCCTCGACGGCGCAGGTGAACACCGGATCCGGTGCGTTTGATGGCGCGACGGTTCCCGACGCCGCAGACCACGTGTAGGCGACGGGCCCTGGCGCGCGGTCGAGATCGTGGGCCGCGGCGGCGAGCGCGATCGAGCTTGCGACCTGCGCCTCAGCGGGGCTGGCCGAGACCGCGTCGATCCGCGGGCACACGTTGATCGTCCCGTCGACGAGCACGCCGCCGGTGGCCGGCGGCTCGCGGCACAGCAGATGGATCGCGGCCCGCGTGGTCGTCCCGGCGATGATGTCGAAACCGGTGGTGCCGCTGCACGCGGCGGCACCGCCATTCAGGCTCGCGGTGATCGCGAGGGAGAAGCCCGTCCCTGCGGGCAGCTCGCCGATCAGCACCGAGATCCGCGTGGCGTCGCGGACGTCGATGTCACCCGAGCGAAGGAACGCCGCCGGACCGGTCACCACGTAGCTCGCCGCGTCGAGGGTCACGCCCGGGGCGACGACGAGCGACAGGTCGACGCTGCCGGTGGCCTCGCGGTCGCCGGCAGCGCACGCGGCGAGCGCGATCGCCGCGGCCAGGACGACGACACGGATATCATGGTGGAGGCTCATCACGGCAGAATGGCCGGCCCTGCTTGACGACCGTGTGACGAGCCCGCAAAGCTTGCGTGTCGTCGTCCTGACGTGGCGCCGGGAGCGCGACAGCCACGCTCGGCGCGTGCGCCGAAACGGCGCGGTCGCCGTCGCCGCGACGCGTGGGTAATCGAGCTGTTCTCGCGGACGAGGCTGTCTGCATCGCCGTGCCGCGATCTGGGGCGTTGATTCGTGGTTGTTCGGCCAGAAAGACACGCTCCGAGCCGTCAGGTTGCACAGTGGCCCTGAGCCGCGCACGGTGCAATCGGTTGTGTGCAGTCGGGGAGATCTCTGGGCCACAATTTGCCATCGGCGGATGAATCGTTGTGTTCGTCGATTCGTTAAAACGATCGTTCGCGCCTCGTGCGCCGGCATGGTTGCCGGAAGCGTTGCGCATCTTTTGGGGGTCATTCATGCGAGCTTGCACAGTCCTTTTCAGCGTCTGTCTTCTTGTCGTCGGCTGCGCGACATCGCCGTCGGAGCCGGTGTCGGCCCAGGCGCAGGGCATCACCGAGGTCCGGGTCACCGCTGCACAGGCCCTGGTGGGCGACATCACGCGCTTCACCGTCGAGGGTGGCGGGGTCACCCAGGATCTCATCTTGAATCCGACGACCGGCACGTTCGACGCTGCGCTGATCCTGCCCGTCGGGGCGCAGACCGTGATCGCACGTGCGTTTGCGGGCGATACGCTGGCGGGCGCGAGCAGCGCGTCCACGGTCGACGTGCAGCCGGGTGCCGTCACGCGGCTCACGCTCCGGATCATCGACCTGCGCGTCGACGAGCCGATCTACGGTCCGCTCCTGGATTCGATGTCATTTCCCACGACCGTCTCGGCCACCGTACCGGCGAGGTTCGCGATCTCGGTCGTCGCGCCGGCCGGCGATCCGGTGACGTACCAGTGGTCCTCGGACTGCACGGACGCGGTGTTCTCGTCGCCGAGCGCGGCGTCGACGGCCTGGATCAAGCCCACCGAAGGCTCGTGCCGGATCAGCGTGGTTGCTACCTCCAATGGCTTCACTCTGAGCCAGGGCTTTGTCATCGTGGTGTTCGCCTCGGGTGTGCAACACGGTGAGGTGGACGTGCAGGGCGAGTTCGTGGCAGCGCCGCAACTGACGTTCTCGCTCGACCAGCTGGGCTGCAGCGTCGTCTCCGGTGGCGATTCGTCGTGCCAGACCACCACCGCGTCGCCGGCGATCTCGGGCTGGACCGTGAACGTGTTCAGCTGGGGTGGGAGTACGGCTGGAACGGTCACGCTGTCTGATAACTGCGGCGGCAGTTCGAGCAACGGCTCGCTTGTTGGCGATGTCGCGAGCGGATCCTGGCTGCCGCCCGTGGCCGGCGGGCTCTGCATCGTCACCGCTCGTGCGGTCAACCACGACGGCGCGGTGTCCACGCTGTCGATGGCCGTGCTGACGCGTCCCGGATCTCCGGCGCCGGTGTGCGGCGACGGCGTCCGCGACGCCGGCGAACAGTGCGACGACGGCAACACCCTCAACCTGGATGGCTGCGATAGCGCGTGCCAGTTCGAGGAGGTCCAGCGGGTCATCTCGCTCCAGCAGCAGTTCGGAGCCGACGCGTTCTGCCCGGTCAACGTGCTCGGTGCGGCGATCACCCCGGAGGCACAGGCGACGTTCCAGGCAACATGGGACGCAACGGTTGCCGACGGGACGTCGTCGGTCGTGTTCAAGCTCCTGGGCCTGCAGGACCTCACCGGGCGCGATTCCCCGGTCACGCTCGGGTTCGTCAAGGCGCGCGCGAGCGGTCGTCCTCTTGTCGATGTGCCGACCTGCGGCAATGGCGTGTGCGAAGAGAGCCCAGGGCTCGGGCTCACCGAGTCCGTGCTCAGCTGTCCCGCGGATTGCACGTACGACGGCACCCATGATCTCGACTGGTGGTACCTGCGCGATCCAGCATCGGTCGACGCCACCGGGACCCCCAGGGAGCAGCTGAGCGGTCAGATCGCCGGCGGCCACCTCACGGCCGGGCCGGGCACCGTGACGATCAGCCTGCTGTTCGCGTTTCAGCCTACGGACGCGACGCTGTTCGACACCAGGATCGAGGCCGCGGTCGACGGCGCGGTCAACGCGCCCACGATGGCCACCACGGCGGGACCACCGGGGCACCTCGCGAGCGAGCACTTGCTGCCGGGGCTCACCAGCGTGTCCGGATCGAGCAATGGCTCGATGTGCTCCAAGGTGAGCGCCGCGTCGTTCTTCCGCACGCCGATCCCGGTGTTGCTGCAGGAGGTGTGCACGAACTCGGAAGGCAGTACCTTGGTGTTCACGTCGGCGAACACGCTGCTCGATGTGTTCGCCAGCGGCTGCGCCATCTTTGGGACCCCCGCGATCCGGCCGACCCAGCCCGACGGTTCGCTGGACGGCGCGACGTACGTGTTTGAGAGCAACAGCGCGCAAACTGTTACCAGCTGCACGCGGAACGGACAGCCGGCGGTGCTCGACGATTGCCTCGCCCAGGCCACCTACTCGAGCTACTTCAAGTTTGCCACCGACCGCGTGATCCTCAAGCGCGACTGAACCGATCGCGGGTGGCATGTTCATCGCCCCACAAGCCGGACTGGCACCGCAGCGATATCCGGAATGCCTTTGCCTGCGCTTGATCGTCCCAGGGTCAGCGCAGAATGCGTAGGGCCGCACAACGACGGACAGGGCACGAAGCGACCTGCCCGGATGCGGAGCAGTCAGAACCTGCGAAGCAGGCGAGGCGCGACTGGACGGCAGGCAAAGAACCGGCGATCGAAGCTCGCGAGCTTGTGCGATCGGCTCGCTTGTCCTGCTCGACCTTCAGTGAGCGGGTAGCGGCGAGAGCGGTGGGGTCTTCCCCGCAGGGACGCCTTCCTCGGCGGCGCTGAGCAGCATCGCGACGGTGACGTAGGTGCCGCTCAACACGACGAGATCGACGAGCTGCTGCTCGCCGAGCATGTCCTTGGCCTTCTTGAACGTAGCATCGCTGACGGCGTGGGTCGTCGACAGCTCCATGCACAGGTCGTAGACGACGGCCTCGTCGGGCTTCATCGTCGTCGGCCGCTTCCCCAGCTTCAGATCGGCCGCCACGGCCTCCGACAGCCCGGCCTTGATCGCCAGGGGATAGTGCGCATACCACTCGACCTGCGACGTCAGCAGGCGAGCCTGGATGAGGATCGCCAGCTCGTTCAAGCGCCGCGGGACGGACGTCTTGAAGCGGAGATAGTCGAGAAGCTGGAACAGCCGCTGAGCCATGACCGGACTGCGCAGCATCGGATTGTAGGGGCCCGCCAGGCCGACGCTGGAGATCTTCAGGATCTCCTCGCCGAGCGGGCGCTGCTGTTCGTTGAGTTGCTCCAGCGTGAGCTGGGGGAACCGCTTCGGCTTGGCGTCCGGCTCCGCGGACGCAGGCGCGGCCCAGGCCAACACCACCGGGATGATCATCGGGAGGAAACGCGAGGTCTTCATCGCCTGCTCCGATCGGGTGTGGTTGTGAGCGTCACTTCGATTCGACGTTCAGGAAGCCCTTGGCAATGTCGGGGATCTGGTCGATCTCGCCGAGCGACTGGAGCTGCTCGGCGAACGCCTTCCAGCGCTCGTCGCTCATGTAGCCCAGGTACTTCGTCTTGTCGTCGCCGACGACGTACGGCTTCTGCAGGTCGGCGGCCTGATTCATCGCCTCCACGGTCATCGTCGCCTGCTGGGTCTTGAGATACTCGTTGGTCGGCTTGGCGTCGTCGAGGTAGGCCTTCCAGCCGGCGCGCGTGGCGCGCACGAAGCCTTCGACCACCGCGGGATTCTCGGTCAGATACTTTCGGCTGGTGATCACCACGGCGAGGTACGGATTGAATCCTGCCTCGGCGGTGGAGAACACGCTCACCTCCACGGCTTTCTCCTTGGCGCTGAGTGGCTCGGCGAACGCGAAGCATTGCTGCGCCATGGTCGGGTCGGCGAGGAACAGGCCCAGGTTGCCGCCGTGCTGCACGACCTCGACCTTGGCGAAGCCGTACTTCTTCTCCAGGAACTTCACGTACGGCAGACCCGACTCCATCGCGACCTTCTTGATCTTGCCGGAGGTGAAGATCTCACCGAGCGAGGTCACGCCGCTCGCCTTGTGCACCATCAGCGCCTGCGGGCTGGTCTGATAGACAGCGTAGAGCGCGACCAGATCGGCGTCCTTGAGACGCGCGCGCAAGATCTCGCCCGCTTCGGCGATCGCGAATGGCACGGCTCCGGTCGCCACCATCTTCCAGGTCTGCACGCCGGCGCCCCCGGCCTTGATGGAGACGTCGAGTCCTTCGCGCTCGTAGAGCCGATCATGCGCGGCGGCGTAGAACCCACCAAATTCCGGCTCTGGCGTCCAGTTGAGCTGGAGCGTGACGGCGGTTGCCGGGTGCGCTCCGGCGGCGGGGCCGGTTGCCTGGGCGGCGGAGGTGGCGGAGCCGACCGCAGCGGAGCCTTCCGACTTCTTGTCGGAGCCCTTGCTGCAGGCGGTGAGGGCCGATGCCAGAGCAACAGGGAGACAGATGATCGCGTGCAGCGGGAGTCGATTTCTGGTCATGTGGAGCTCTCCGCACAGGGTCCTGCAGTCCGCTGGTCGCGCGCAAGACCTGGCGAACATACGTTCGACAGGGCTTGTCGATCCGCGTGCCGGCGCGGACCGCGGTTGCGCTTGCGGGTCACATCGCCGGCTCGGGAGTCGCCGACGCAAGACGGTCGAACCGCGCACCGGTCGACGTGGCTCATCACCGAAGCGATCGCAAACCCGACGCACCACGAGGTCGTGCCGGCTACATTCGACAGCGCTGCAGACGGTCGACCAGAATACGTTCGGTCGGAACCGGGAGATCGCGATTCGCCAGCTTGCGCGGTCGGCTCGCTTGTTCTGATCGACCCTCTCAGTCAGGCCGCTGTGAAACGTGCCACTTGTGCATCAGGAGATACGCCGCCGCGTTCACCCCGCCCACCATCGCGATCCCCAGCACGGAAGCAAGCGCGACCGCAGCGAACAGCATCGGAAGGTCTCCCTGCTTGGCCGCCACCACCACCACGATCCCGAGTCCGCGGTCCGCGCCCAGCTCACCGGCGACGAACTCGCCGACCACGGCGCCGATCACCGCCAGCCCGGCGGCGACGCGAAGCCCGGCCATGATGCTGGGCAGGGCGCCGGGGAGCTTGAGCTTGAACAGCAGCGCCCAGGGCCGCGCGCCGTACAGCCAGAACAGCTCGACTTGCGGTTTCGGGATCGAGCGGATGCCGGTCAGCGTGTTGGTGATCACCGGAAACAGGCTGACGATGAACGCGCAGACCGAGACCGCCTGCACGCCGGCATGGAGCCAGATCACCAGCATGGGGGCGATGGCGACCAGCGGCACGGTCTGGAGGATCACGGTGAACGGGTACAGCGCGCGCTCGATCAGGCGGTTCGAGGACAGGATCACCCCGGACGCCACGCCCACCACCACCGAGAGCGCGAACCCCCACGCCACCGCTACCGTGGTCTTCCACGTGGCCATGCCGAGCTCCCCGGCGCGAGCCGTGGCGTCGCGCCAGATCTCGCTCGGCGCACAGAACAGGAACCTGGGCGGATTGGCCCACCTGACCCCGAGCTCCCAGATCGCCAGCATCGCGAGCGCCGCGCACAGCGGGGGCGCAAGTCGGGCGGCGAAGTCGCGCAGGCGCCGTGCGGTCACGCGCCGCCCTCCGCGGTGAGGAGATCCTGATAGAGCCGCTCGACCAGCTCGTTGTAGGCCGGCAACCCGCGCAGCTCTGCGGTGCGCCCCCCCGGGAACTCGATCGGCCGGTCAGCCACCACGTGAGCCGGGCGCCGCGAGAACATGATGGCGCGCTCGGCGAGGAACACCGCCTCCCGCAGCGAGTGGGTGACGAACAGGGCGGTGAACCGCCGCTCGTGCCACAGCTCCTGGATGAGCCCGTCGAGCCGCTGGCGCGTGATCTCGTCGAGCGCGGCGAACGGCTCGTCGAGCAGCAGCAGCCTGGGCTCGGTGACCAGGGCGCGTGCCAGCGAACCCCGCAGCTGCATCCCGCCGGACAGCTGGGCCGGATAGCGCTCTCGCGCGTCACCGAGCCCGACCTTGTCGAGCATGTGGAGCGCGCGGTCCCGGCGCTCGCCGAGGGCCATCCCGCGCAGCTCGAGCGGCAACAGCACGTTCTTGATCAGCGTGCGCCACGGCAGCAGCTGCGCCTCCTGAAACACGAAGGCGATCGACTCCAGCGGCTCGCGCCGCCGAACCGGCCGCCCACCGACCAGCACCGAGCCGCCATCGGGCGTATCCAGCCCCGCGACCAGCCGAAGCAGCGTGCTCTTGCCACAGCCAGAGGGGCCGAGCAGCGCGACGAACTGGCTCGCCGGGATCTCCAGATCGATCCCGGCAAGCACCTCGACCGGATCCGACGCCTGGGCGGTGAACCGCCGCACCAGGCCGGCGACACGGACCGGCATGCCCGGCGCGCTCGATGTCGGCGAGGCGATCGGCGTCTCCGATGGCGAGGCGTTCACGGACCGACACTAGCAGGATTCCCGGGCGGATCCGGTCGCCGCGGTCCCGCGCGTCCGCCACGTCGCGAGCCCCAATCCCCCGGGACGCTGGATCTCGACGGTGTGATCTTGATCCCGCTACGCCGGCACCTGGTCTAGGAAGCTGGTATCCAACGGCACTCGGCGAGAAATCGTCCTCGCAAGTGATCGATTCGGATCGAGTTTTTTCTGGCGCGGTTGTTGCCGGAATCGATTAACACCGGCCTTCTAGCAACGAGGTCTCGCCGGCCTTGATGATCAGCGCGAGCCGCCGTCGCATCGCCGGCGCCCTCGCCGTGCGAGTCCATGACCGGGCTGGCGCAGCCGAAACTCATCCGTATGTGTCCCGCGCCGGCCGCCTGTGCGCGCACGCGATCCGCGGCAGTGCGACGGTGCTTTGCGTGAACCGCAGCGACCACGGTCGCAGGGAGCCCCTGTATGAGACGTAGACAGTTCATGGAGATCACCGCCGCGACGCTCGCCGCCGGCGTGGTCGGTGCGTGCGCGTCAGGTGCGGCGCGGCGGCGCAGCGCCGCCGGCGCAACCGGGTCAACCCCGGCAACCCCGCTGGACGCCGCAGCGTTTCGCGCGACCCGTCAGTTTGCCGAGCTCGCGTTTGGCAAGATCGCGTATCTCGAGCGCGGCGCGGGCGATGCGGCGGTGTTCCTGCATGGCTCGCCGCTCAACAGCTTTCAGTGGCGCGGTGCCATCGAGCGATTGTCTGCACACCGGCGCTGCGTCGCGCCCGACTTCATGGGCCTGGGATACTCGGAGATCCCCGAGCATCAGTCGGTCGCGGCCGACGCCCAGGTCGCCATGGTCGCGGCGCTGCTCGACAAGCTCGGGATCGGCAAGATCGATCTCGTCGCCAGCGATAGCGGAGGCGCGGTCGCCCAGCTGTTCATGGTGCGGTATCCAGCGCGCGTCCGGACCGTGGTGCTGACCAACTGCGACACCGAGCCCGACAGCCCACCCGCGGGCGTCATGCCGGTCATCGAGATGGCGCGCGCCGGGACGCTCGCCGGCGGCCTCGTCACGTGGCTCGCCGACAAGGCCCTGGCCCGCGCGCAGTTCGGCACGGCCGTCTATGGCGATCCGAGCCATCTCACCGACGAGATGATCGAGTATTACTGGAGCCCGATCGTGAGCTCGCCCGTGCGCCGGGCGCAGTATCACGCCTACCACGTCGCGTTCGTACCCAACCCGCTGGCCGGGATCGAGGCCGCGCTCAAGCGCAGCACGGTACCGACCCGGATCGTGTGGGGCAGCCGCGACACCATCTTCTCAGCGGCGAGCCCCGCGTATCTCGATCGCACGCTCGGTCGGTCGCAGGGAATTCGCCGCGTACCCGAGGGCAACCTGTTCTTTCAGGAGGAGTATCCGGACGTCATCGCCGAGGAAGCCCGGCGGCTGTGGGGCGTGACGGCGTGACGCCGGGGCGGCGTGGCTGATCATCGTCGATTGGCTCGCCGGTGCGGACGTCGTCCGGATGGATCGCCAGCTCGCGGACGCGCTGCTCAGCGCGACGACGCGACCTCCGGCTGACCGTTTGCGCGCGCGCAACCGATCAGCCCTTCACGCACACCACCTGCTTCAGCGTGTACACGATCTCGACCAGATCCGCCTGGGCGGCCATCACGTCGTCGATCGCCTTGTACGCACCCGGTGTCTCGTCGAGCACGTCGACGTCCTTGCGGCATTCCACGCCGGCGGTCGCCTCCGCGTGGTCGACGACGCTGAACAGCTTCTTCGCCTTCGTGCGGCTCATCGCGCGGCCCGCGCCGTGGCTGCAGCTATCGAAGCTTTCGGGATTTCCCTTGCCGCGCACGATGAACGACTTTGCGCCCATGCTACCCGGAATGATGCCGAGCTCCCCGCGTCGCGCTCGCACCGCACCCTTGCGGGTCACGATACAGCTCTCGCCGTAGTGCTTCTCGCGCGAGATGTAGTTGTGGTGGCAGTTGACCGCCTCGAGGTGCGCGTCGAACCCCGGCAACGTACCGAGCGCCCGCAGCGCGTTGATCGTGTTCTGCATCATCAGCTCTCGGTTCGTCCGGGCGTAATCCTGCGCCCACTCGACGGCCATCACGTAGTCCTTGAACAGCTCGCTACCCTCGGGTAGATACGCCAGATCCTCATCGGGAAGGTTGATGAACCAGCGGCGCATCTCCGCCTTGGCGCGCTCGATGAAATACGTGCCGATCCGGTTGCCGATGCCGCGGGACCCGGAGTGCAGCATCACCCACACGGCGCCCGCCTCGTCGAGGCACACCTCGATGAAGTGGTTGCCGGTACCCAGTGTACCGAGCTGATTGACGCGCATCGCGTGGCCCGCACTCTGGTGCCGCTCGGTGAACAACTTGTAGCGCGCATCGAGCCCACTCCACGCGGCGGCGTGCGTGTCGGGGACGTCGTGCCACGCACCGCGATCGCTCGTACCGCCATGATCGGTGCGCCCATGCGGCACCGCGGCCTCGATCGCGAGCCGCAGTGGCTTGAGATCATCCGGTAGCTGGTCGGCGCGCAGCGACGTCTTGACCGCCATCATGCCGCAGCCGATATCGACCCCGACGGCGGCTGGGATCACCGCCTTCTTGCAGGCGATCACGCTGCCGATCGTCGCGCCCATGCCGGCATGGACGTCGGGCATGACGGCGACCCACTTGTGGACAAACGGCAGCGCAGCGACGCGACGAAGCTGATCCTGGGCCTCGGCCTCGAACGGCACGCCGTGCGTCCACGCCTTGATCGGCACGTGAGCGGTGGACAGAACCTGGTACGGAAGCTGGTCGTTGGTGGTCATGTCGGTCGTCCTGTGCAGCAACCTCGCCGGTCGTAGAATTGCGGAATTATCGATAGTTAGCAAACATTGTGCTATCCCATCAGCTAGCAGATTATCCGCTGATCTAATGCGAAAGAAGACCGTCGTCCTCGGCATGCTCGGCACCACCCTCGATCAGGGCGGGCACAAGCAGGACCGCTGGCAGCGCTGGCGACCCACCGTGTCGGTCTGTCAGCACGCGGACTTCGCAGTCGATCGCTTCGAGCTGCTCGTGCCTCCCTCCGCCGGCAAGCTCGCGGCCCAGGTCGCCGCCGACATCGCCTCCATCTCGCCCGCCACGGAGGTCAAGCTCCACACGCTCGAGCTCGCGGACCCGTGGGACTTCAGCGAGGTCTACGGCAAGCTCGGAGACTTCGCCGACGCCTATCGCTGGAGCACCGAGCGCGAGGACTACTACCTGCACATCACCACGGGCACCCACGTGGCCCAGATCTGCCTGTTCCTGATGTGCGAGACGCGAGCGATGCCCGGCCGGCTGCTCCAGTCATCGCCGGTGCGCAAGACCGGCCGAGACGCGGTCCATCGCGCCACCAGGCTCGATGTCATCGATCTCGATCTCGCGAAGTACGACCGCCTCGCGGCGCGGTTTCGCGCGCGGCAACACATGGGCGCGTCGCTGCTCAAGGCGGGGATCGAGACCCGCAATCCCGCGTTCAACCGGCTCATCGAGGAGCTCGAGCACGTCGCAACGCGGTCGCGCGATCCGATCCTGCTGGCCGGCGAGACCGGGACCGGCAAGTCCGCGCTGTGCCGTCGCATCTACGAGCTCAAGCGCGCCCGACAGCACCTCACCGGCGAGCTCGTCGAGGTCAATTGCGCCACGCTGCGCGGCGACATCGCGATGAGCGCGCTGTTCGGGCACACGCGCGGCGCGTACACCGGTGCAGCCGAGCCGCGCGGCGGCTTCCTGCGCAAGGCGGATCGTGGCCTGTTGTTCCTCGATGAGGTCGGCGAGCTCGGCCCCGACGAACAGGCCATGCTGCTCACGGCGATCGAGGACAAGCGGTTCTTCCCGGTCGGCAGTGACAAGCAAGCAGCCAGCGACTTCCAGCTGATCGCGGGCACCAATCGCGATCTCGCCGCCCTCGTCCGCACCGGGCAATTCCGCGACGACCTGCTCGCGCGCCTGTCGCTGTGGACGTTCACGTTGCCCGCGCTTCGCGATCGCCGCGAGGATCTCCCGCCAAACCTCGACTATGAGCTCGAACGCGTCAGCGCACAGCTCGGTCACCGCGCATCGATGAGCAAGCCGGCGCGCGACGAGTTCCTGCGCTTCGCCCTGGGTGAGGCGACCTGGAACGCCAACTTCCGGGACTTCGGCGCCGCGATCCGCCGCATGGCGACCCTCGGCGAGGGCGGTCGCATCGACGAGCCCGCGGTCCACGGCGAGCTCGCCCGCCTGCGAGCCAGCTGGCGACCGGCCGGCGGCGATGCGCTCGCGTCGGTGCTCGGCGTCGAGCGGGCCGCCGGGCTCGATCGCTTCGATCGCGTCCAGCTCGCGGACGTCGTCACGGTGTGCAGTACCGCCACGAGCCTCTCGGCGGCCGGACGCACGCTGTTCGCAGCCTCGCGGCAAGGCAAGCGCAGCCACAACGACGCCGATCGCCTGCGCAAGTACCTCGCTCGGTTCGACCTCACGTTCGACGACCTCCGCGCCGGTTGACAGGGAGGGCGCCGCGCGAGGCAGCGCTTCATCGAGCGGCGGTCGATCGAACCTCCGACGCCGATATCGCGACCTGATACGCGGGCTTCGCCGTAACTAGCGAGATTCCGCCAGGATCGATCGACGTTGACCGCAAGCGATGGGCCTCGCCGGGCGCGGTTGACCGGCACGTCCACCGCGGCGATCCTCTCGCCGTGCTGGATCGCTGTACCTTGTTCGTGTTTGCGGCCATGTCCGTGGCCGGTGCGTGTGGTGGTGGTGACGGTGGCTCCGCGGTCGACGCTGCTGCGGGCGCGTCCGGCGAACCGGCCAGCCTCGCCGGTATCACCGGGGCGCACAATCAGGTCCGCGCGATGGTGCAGACGTCGCCGGCGCTGGAGCCGCTGGCGTGGGACGACGACCTGGCGGCGACCGCCGCGGCGTGGGTGGCGCGCTGCCAGGACCAGGATGCGCCCTCCGGCCTGATCGACCACAACCCGGGCCGCTCGGACGGTCATCCCTACTACGTGGGGGAGAACGTGTTTGCGTCGACCGGCAAGGCGACCGCCGAGGCGGCGGTGGGCTCCTGGGCCGACGAAGCCAGCGACTACGACCTGGGCGCCAACACGTGCGCCAGCAACGCGGTATGTGGGCACTACACGCAGCTGGTGTGGCGCACGACGCTCAAGGTCGGCTGCGCGATCGGCGCCTGCCCGGGGCTCGCGTTCCCGAACACGATCGTCTGCGACTACGGACCAGGCGGCAACGTCAACGGTCAACGGCCCTACTGAGCAGCGTCGGCAGCGAGTCGATCGAGGCTTAGAGCGAAACCTCGGTGGCGGTCACGTTTAGCGTCGGGTTGCTCGTGTCAGTGATATTATACGTCGCGGCGAATGTCGCCGTGGTCGCGCTCGGACAGGCGAAGCCGCTGTGCGAGATCGGCAGCGTGGCACTGATCGTGAGTGTGCCGGGCGCCCCATTGGTCCAGGTCGCTGGAATGTCGACGGCCGCTGTCGGTGCGACCGTGATTGTGCAGGTAGCAATCCGGGTCACCGCCCCCGCCATCGGGACGTGAAGCGTTGCGTTGCCGCCGCACGAGATCGCGAGCGACCAGTCGCCGTTGGTGTTGTTCGTGGTCGTCGTCGCGCCGAGCCCGATGCTGCTGGTGCAGCTGGTGAACGAAGGCGGCGTCAGCACGCCGATCACCGGATCGCCCGGGTTGTCGGCGGTCGGGATCACCCCGGTGGTATGCGACGCGCTGCAGCTGACGCTCACGAGCCCCGCCGTGAACACCGCGGCCCCGCCTGATACCAGATCTCCGGCGATGCTGTCACCGGCGGGCTCGACGTCGACGCCAGTGCCCGCGGGGCACGACTGCGCAAATGCCGGACTGGCACCGAGCCCGATCGTCGCGGCGACCGCCACGCCGACCAGGTGCACCAGATACCTGCGAAACCTACCCGCGTTGCGCAGCACTTCAGGGCTGACACTCATCTGCATCGCTTCCATCGCGCTACTCCTGTAAGGGTTGCCCGTAGGCGATCCCGCAATCGGGAAAAGCCGCCTATTCTGGGTCATTGATACCTAGTTGTTGCCAGTGACGCTGTCAATGGGGTTTGGTCCGATTGCGAATTTGTTACGACGGGCGGTGGAAACAAATGAAATCCAATGACGGGCTGCGCAACGCACAGCCCATGAATGCGCACACGCCGAGGGTGTGCGTTGGAGACCGAGGCGCGGCCACTTGATGTCAATCCTGTACTCCGACACACGTAATCTCGCCGAGGGCAGTGCGCTCGTGTCACATTGTAATACGCGGCAAGGAGATGTCCGGCTACATCGAGGACGATGCTCGCCCAGGTCAGCCGTCGCTCGCATCCGATCCAGCGACGGTAGACGCGGTCATCAAGCAGCGGCCGGCGCGGATGGCGCGGATGGCGCTGATGATGTCGGTTGCGACCGTATACCGTGTCATTGCCGACCGGACCACGAGCGACGGCTGGCGCGGATTGAGTTCTAACGCCCGGCTGTCGGCAATGGTTCGCTCACTCGATGTCAATCCTGTGGTCCAACGCACGCAATCTCGCCGAGGCTAGTGCGCTCCTGTCACACGCAATGTGCCGCAAGGAGATGTCCGGTTACATCTGGATCAGCGGAGCGCCATGCTCGCCGGTCGGAATGGACGCGGCCCGAAGACGCGAGCGTAGCCGCGGCGCTTCAGAACACGCAGCGTAGCCGCGGCGCTCAGAACCGCCCGAAGGTGCAGCGTAGCCGCGGCGCTCAGAACCGCCCGAAGACGCGAGCGTAGCCGCGGCGCTCAGAACCCAAAGGCGCGAACGTAGCTCCGGCAGTCAGAATCGCCCGAAAGGCGCGAATGTAGCTCCGCGTTCAGCTCCTCCGAAGGCACGAGCGTAGCCGCGGCGCTCAGAGCCGCTCGAAAGGCGCGAGCATCGCCGCAGGGCTCAGCTCCGCTCTGAAGGGGCGAGTGTCGCCGCGGAGCTCAGCTCCGCCCGAAGTCGCGAGCGTAGCCGCGGGGCTCAGCTCCGCCCCGAAGCGGCGAGTGTCGCCGCGGAGCTCAGCTCCGCCCGAAGTCGCGGGTGTCGCCGCGGGGCTCAGCTCCGCCTCGAAGGCGCGGTGTCGCCGCGGGGCTCAGCTCCGCCCGAAGGCGCAGCGTAGCCGCGACACTCAGGAGCGCCCGAAGGAGGCAGCGTAGCAGCGGCGCTCAGAAGCGCCCGAAGGAGGCAGCGTAGCAGCGGCGCTCAGATCAGTGCCTCATCGGGGTTCCGACCCGCGTGGGGATGAAACTTTTCGCAGGATTGGACGTCAGTTTCGTCCTAGAAGCGCTCGAAGGCCCGAGCGTAGTCGCGAGGCTCAGAAGCGCCCAGCGACGCCGGCGCTGATGATGTCGGTTGCGACCGTATACTTGCCATTGCCGACCGGCACCGCGAGCGACGGCTGGAGCGGATTGAGCTGCAACGCCTGGCTGTTGGTGACGGTGCGATCACTCGTGAACAGGTGCCCGTAAGCGATGTCGAGGCGCATGGTGCCCAGGGGCACGCCGACCCCGGCGGTGACGAGATTGTGAAAGCCGTCGGGAGTCAGCACACTGGCCGTGCTATCGGGAGTCGCGCTGGTTTCGAGCAGATACCCCGCGCGCGCGATCAACTTGTGGGGGATCGCGGTCCACTCGGCGCCCGCGTGGACGGCGAACGTATCTCGCAGATCGCGCACGATCGATACCGGATTGAGTTGATAGCTCCCGATCCCGGGGACGCCGGTCACCTGGATCCCGTGCGGCTCGATCGAGATCTTGTCTTGCATCGACCATGCCTCGTAGTCGACGCCAAGCTCCACGGACAGATCGGGTCGCGGCTGCATCGCTGCGCCCAGACGCACGGTCAGCGGAAGATCGAAGTTGAGCGACACGCCATCTCCGACCTGCGCCGCGTTGGCGTACTGCGGGTCGGTGGGCAGCCGCGAGCGCGCTGTGCCCTCTGTCCGCACGAAGAACGGGAGCTGCACGGCCAGGCCCACGCGGACGTTCGAGAGCGACAGTGTTGCCCCGGCGACCGCAGACGGCGTGAATGCGGAGTTGCTGCGGACTTCGGTTAGCGCGTCGAACCCCATGTCCTCGGGCGCGCAGTTGAGCTCGGAGCACGCCGACAGCGCGATCCGGCTGTTGAACCGCACGATCATGTTCTGGACGCCGAGGCCGAGCGACAGCCGATCGTTGACGCGGTACGCCGCCGCGAGCTCCATGACCGCAAGCAGCGAGCCATCGAGGGTGACGCTGCTGTAGCGCTGCGGCCCGTCTTCCGGCCACGAGTCGAGCCCGAGGTACGGGGTCCACACGCCACCCGCAAGGGTCCAGCGTGGCGCCTGCGACGGCTTCCAGGTGATCGCGAGCGTCGGGATCGGCAGCACGTCCATGCTGCCGTTGACGTGTGGCTGAGGGTTGCCGCCCGCGTCGACGCGATCGTAGCCGACCCGTTGCAGGACTACGCCGAAGTCGACCAGCGCGGTAATGCCTGAGATGTCGGCGAGACCGGCGGGGTTGTAGTACAGCGCGCTGCCGTCGTCGACGCTGGCGACGTACGAGCCAGCAAGGCCGAGCGCTCGGGCACCGCGCGCAGGCAGGAACATGCCCCCCGCCCACGCAGGAGACGAGAGGAGTGCGAGCGCGAGTCCCGCCGCGGAAACACATCGGATCATGGGCATGCTCACTGTCCGTTGCGGTGCTGAACGATTCCAAGGAACCGCACGAACCCACGCTGATTGTCGCTCACGAACCCGTGGAGCTGGTCGAGCAGGGTGTGCTCGTCACCGGCGTCGAAGTCGCCGCCGTGACCTGGCTCGGTCCGGTTGACCTCCGACACGATGTCGGCGAGGTCCGACGCCGGAACGACGCCGTTGGGCCCCGGCTGGTAGAGGTTCCGCAGGATCGTGAGCAGTGCCTTGTCGGTGTCGAGATCATGCGATCGCTTCACCAGCGCGACGCTCGCCCCGACCGCTCCTTTCGTCGGTTCCATCGCGGCGCCGAACACGTGCTCGATCGGCACCAGATCGCGGTCGTCGAGCAGCATTTGGGCCTGGTCCGCCAGCGTCGTCAGCACGGTGCGGAAGACCTGGTCATGGCCGGGTTCGTCGATCAGGTAGGCCAGCAGCCCGTAGAGCTGATCGTGCGCCGCGCTGTCGTGCTCCACACGGGTCACCAGATCGCCGAGCGCTGCGAACACCGGCCCACCGAGCCGGTCCGTGAGGTCGGCGGTCAGCTCGTTCTGCACCCAGGGGGCCAGATCGCCGGCCGTGGTGTGTGCCTGGATCCTGTCGCGCAGGAACCGGATGGCGAGCTGCGTGATCGCGTGAAACCGCCGGTTGCGGAACCGCCAGGTATCGCCGGTGTGGTCGACTGTGAGCACCTGATCGACGAGCGTCGAGGTCGCGGCCTTCCACCGCGACGCCTGAACCGCGCCGTCGTCGGTGGTCGCCAGTTGCGCGAGCACGGCGCGCTTGCTCGCGAACCCGTCGGCGAGCAGGTAGAACGGCGTCGCGCGCGCCACCGGCGTGTGGCCGTCCGCCTCGAGCGTGGAAGTGGCGCCGCTGCGGTACGCCAGCCCCGCGGGCGCGACCTCGGGATCGAACACGTACCGCATCGCCGCGACCAGGATCGGGAGCGCCGGCCGCGCCGCCAGTGTGCCGTCGTCGATGGTGAGCGCCTCGAGCACCGGGGCGAGATCGAGGATCGCGGGCGCCAGATCTCCATCGAGGATCTCGGCGATCAGTGGCTCGAAGCTGACCACATTGTCGGGGAACGCGAACCGCGGCTGCGCAGGATCGCTGGCCTGGAACCCATGACCGCCGTAGCTCGACTGCGGGGAGCTCCAGTGCGTGTGCAGCGCCGACAGCAGGTCGACGAAGATCTTGACGGCGTTCTGCGACGTGGTGCACACGCCGTTGGCGTTGGCCGCGAGGCACTCGTCGTGCTTGGCGAACGCGTCGACCAGCGGTCGCACCGCATCGAAGAACGTATCGTCGGGAAAATTCGACGGATTGTTCGGCAGGGTCAGCTCCCACGCCACCATCGAGCGGTCGTGCACATCGATGAACCGATCGCCATCGCGGCACGTGATCGGCGCGGTGGTATCAGTGAGAAAGGACGGAATTCCCGAGTCCTCGGGGCGCAAGAACAGCGCACGCGTCAACGCCTTGGGCGTAGGGAACCGGGTGAAGCCGGTGATCCCGATCAGGTGCTCCAGGATGTCGTCGCCGAACGCGTTGTCGCCGGTGGACGCTTTCATCGCGAGGTCGGTGATCTGCTCTCGAAACGAGGCCTTGTTGTAGGTCGTCGCGCGCCGGGTGGCGTCCATTCGCACTCCGTCGGAAGCGAGGTTGAGCGCGAAGAACAGCGAGAGGTCGTCGATCTGGAACAGCTTGCACTTCGCGAACGTCCGGCCCAGCGCGACAGCGCCGTCCTTGTTGCAGAACTGCACATGGTTCGAGTCGTGCACCAGGTGCGAGATCCGCTGCATCAGGGAGCGGTTGTAGTCCGCGTCCGGTTGCGTGCGATCCACAGGCACGGCCGGATTGAGGGCGGGCAGAACGTCGAAGTCCGGCGCACCGCGTGCGCCGTCGATCGCCGCGTTGGTATGGTTGAAATCGACCTGGTCGGCCGCGGTCATCATCCGCGCGATCATCGGCGCGAGGCCGCGGACGTGCGGATCCTTGAGCGCTGCCACCAGATCCTGGGCGAGGCCCGGGACGCGCAACGTGCGCGCCACCACCGGCACCAGGTCGTCGAACACGGTGCTGGTCGGGGGCACCTGGGCCTCGGCGTGCAGCTTGCCGCGATCGGAGGCATCGAGCATCGCGCCGACCGCCCGCGAGGTCTGCGACTCGAACTGATTGAGCAGCGTCGCCGCGGCCGCGAGGGTGGCGTCCGGCTCGGGGCCACCGACGAGCTGGACAAACGAGTGCAGCAGGTCGAGCGCTGCCGAATGCGCGGTATCGAACCCGTTGTACGTCATCATGCCGATGACCGCGCCGGAGGCATCGGTGAAGCTCCGGGTCTGCATCGCGCGCGGCCCCATCAGCGCCGTGGCGCCCCACGCCAATCCGAGCGCGGTGTCCTTGGCCGGATCGAGCCACGCGGCCGCCTCACGGGTCGCGCCTGCGAGCACGGTGCCGTCGAGATCCATGTACTGGTACAACGTGGTCGCTGCACCAGGCGCGGTCAGCGCACGGCCGAGCGCGTCACGCGGCGCGGTGTCAGGGACACCCGCCTCGGGGAACGGCGTCGCCACCGTGAGCGCCTGCCCATCGGCCCCGACGAACCGACCGCCGGCATCGATGTCCGCCAAACCATCGCGATCGAGATCAACGAACGGCGCGACCAGGGCGCCTCCGTCGACGGTCACCTGCGCCGCGCCGCGCGCGTCGCGCACGACCGCGGGGCGGGGCGTCCCGCTGGCGAGGTCCGGGTCGGTCGAGAGCAACAGATTGAGCGCGAGCCGCAAGGTGCGATCCGGTGCCGCCGGATCAGCCTCCGGCCGGGTGGTGGTGAGCGACATCGCACCGGCCGCCAGTAGCTGGTGCCACTCCCCCTCGGCGGCGCCGCCGGGGCCGATGAGCCCGAGTACGCCGCCGACGAAGTTGTCGAGCTCGGGGTAGTAGACCAGCTCGTGGACCAGCCCGGGGCCGAGGCTGGCCGGACGATAGCCATGCCGCGACCCGATCCGCGCGAGCGCCGGCGAGACGTCCGGGTCCGCCGCCATCGTGCCCAGCAGATCGCCGATCCCCGCGATCGCGCGATCCATCGTGCCGTCGTCGTACAGCGGCAAGATCCGCTCGAGGAACGTTTCGAGGGTGGCGAGGAACGGTGCCGGCAAGATCGTGTCGACGTTGGCCACGACCGCCGGATGTTGACCGACGATCCCGAGCAGCTTGGGCGGGGCGCCCGACGGTGGCGATTCGCCAGCCACACACACACTGCGGCCGAGGCCGCCGGACACGTCGACGCGGTCGATCTCTCCGGCCGCCTGCTGCGCGAGCTGACCGGTGTACGCCACCCGCTGGCATGCCTCGCGGTAGATCACCGCGCCGAAGCTCGTGTAGGAGTCCGCGGTGCGGGTCGTGTCGAGTGGGCTCTGACACGCGCTCACCGCGATCGCGAGCGCAGGGACGATGATCTTCACAGGCACTGGTTCATTCCCGCTTGAGGATCACGCGGTCGGCCGCGAACTTGAAGTAGCTCGAGTAGGTGGCCTGGGCGAGGCAATCCTCGAGCACCGCCGGCTGTCCGTTCCGCGTGCAGCTGGTAACCGTGAGCGCGCTGTCGCTCGCGAACACGTAGGTCGCGCCGTCCAGCGAGCCGTCGGGCTGGGTCGGATGGATCGCGGAGTTCCCAAAGATGGCGCAGCCGCTGACGAACACATCGAGCAGCGTATTGTCCGCTGTGAACACCACCGTGTCGCCTTTAGCATTCGTGCACGTCGCGGCCAGCAGCGCGGGGATTGGCGTGCGGAAGAACGATCCGGAGCTCACTTTGGAGCACATCGAACCGGTACTGGAGCCGGACACGCTGGTGAGACTCGGTAGCAGGTGCTCGCTCGCGAGGTGGCCCGGTGGCCCTGCCGTGGTCGCCGTCGTGGGCGCGTTGACTGGGCCATCGACCGCGGCTTCGACCCGGGTGTCGAACAGCGTCACGTCGGTAGGCTGGAAGGCGAACAGCAGGCTGATCGTCACGGTACCCGGCCCCGCCGTGAGATGGCCGGAGGTGATCTGACCGCTCAGCTGCTCTTTGGGCGTCTCGGTGGCGTCGACCGAGGCCGGATCGCGCAGGTACCACCAGTCGAGATCATTGGTGCCATCGTAGGTGCAATCCGCGGGACAGCTGAACACCGACTCGGTGAGCCCGAGCCCGGGGCTCTCTTCACACACGTGGTTGCCGCAGGCTGGCACATCTACGAGGGGGCGGCCGCCGGCGCGTGCCTTGACGAACCCGAGCGTGAACGGGGTATCACCCCCGGTGAGGTCCTGTAGACCGAGGAACTTGAACACGACCGACGACGTGCCGTCGGCGACCGTGGCGTCCCACGTCGCCTGGATCGTCGACTGGGCGTCCGGGAAGATCGCCGAGCCAAGCACGTTGACCGAGCAGAACGCGTCGGTCTCGAACTGCTGTTGAAGCGAGATGACCCGCTGGACCTCCTCGAACTTGCACGCGCTGTCGCAGCCATCGAGGTTGAGGGTGTTGCCATCGTCGCACTGCTCGCCGGCTTCGCGCACGCCGTCGCCACACGCAGGCGCCTGACATGTGCCGTTGACGCACACGTTCGTCGGGTGCGCTGTATCACAGGAGCTGCCATCAGCGGCAACGTCCGGGACGGCCACGCACGTGCTGTCGGACGCACAGGCGAAGGTCTGGCACGAGGGTGCCGTGCCGGTGCACTGCGTCGCGGGGTCGTCGGTGCACAGGAACTTGCAGTGGTTGCAGGTGTCACCGCTTTCGCAGTCCTCGCCGGGCTCGACCTTGCCATTGCCGCACACGGCGGCTGTGCAGACGCCGGACAGGCAATAACTGGCACCGCCGTCGCAGAGCTGATCGTCGGGCACTGCAGTGCCCGTGCTACAGGTATGCGTTGCGTCATTACAGGTGCTCGCGGTGAGGCACTCGTTGTCGCTCGCGCAGTCGCGCGTCGAGTCCGTCGACATGCAGCTGAACTTGCAGGTGGAGTCGCAGCCGTCACCATTGATGGTGTTGCCGTCATCGCACTCCTCGCTGCCGCTGAGCTTGCCGTCCCCGCACACCGCGCTCGGGTTGTTCGGCGAGCTGTCGCCGCAACCCGTCACGGCGAGCATCGCCGCGAGCAAAACCGTAAATGTACAGACACGCATTACAGTACTCCTTGTCAGTTGATTCTCTACGCTTGTTCCATTTCCGCTGTCCAGAACAAACGGCTTTTCTAGATCGCCGCTGTGGATCTCGGACCGAGTCGCGTAGCGTGGGCGCTCACGATGCGCCCACGATGGGTTGCATGTCGCCGCGCGTCATCATTTTTTGACGGCAAAACTGGATGCTCCCGCTGCTCGCGACGTTATAGAAACGATCGGTTTTCTGGATGCGCCGTAATACTTCGAAACACACAGCGCGCGACCGCGCGCCTGCGTGCTCCGTCGTGGCGCACCGCGCTAAACCGATCCTCGCCACCGCTCAGCCGCGCGGTCCGTTGAACGACCGCGCTGCCTGGTACTGGACAGCCACGGTAGCCACGGCGGCCACGGCGACGACGCTGGGCAACGGCGCAAAACTCGCGAACTTTGTGGGATGTTGTGAGACTTATAAGGGATGATCAGCAAATCGGCTCACCGACGGCGACCTGCGGGCAACGTGCCCGGATCGCGATCGGCGAAGGCCCCCGAGCGGCGCTTACCTCGAGGCCGCCACGATTTGACGCGCGAGTTCGTGGCGCGCACCCAGCGTGACCGGCTCATCGATGCCATGGCACGGACCGTCGCGGCCAAGGGCTTCGGCGCGCCGCTGACCGAGGTTTGCGCTGCCGCGGGCGTGTCCACCCGGGCGTTCTACGAGCACTTCACCGACAAGGAGGCGTGCTTCATGGCCACGTTCGAGCGCGGCGCGCACCTCCTCATGCGCTGCGTCACCACGGCCTACGCCCAACCGGACCGCTGGCCGATCCGGATTCGGCGTGGCCTCGGCGTCATGCTGCACCTGCTCGCCGCCGAGCCTGCGTTCGCGCGGCTCGCGATGGTCGAGTCACTCGGGGCTGGGCCGCGCGCGCGCGAGCGCATGCAGCGGATCCTCGACGAGTTCCGCGTGTTCCTCGATGGCGCGCCGAGGCGCCCGGACCACACGCCGGTGTCCGCCGTCGTCGGTGATGCGATCGTCGCCGGCGTGTTCGGTCTGCTGTTCAACTACGTCGCGGCCCGGCGCACGAGCGAGCTGCCTGGTCTATTGCCCGACATCACCTACTTCGTGCTCGTGCCGTTCATCGGTACGCGCGCCGCGCTCGCCGCGGCCGCCGCCTCTTCATGAGGCGGGGGAAGCTCTTCGCGAGGCTCGTTCTTCGTGGCGGCGGATGGCCCTGCGGATCGCCGCCTCGGCGCGGTCGCTCGCCGGCTGCATCGGGCCTGCCGGCTGTCGCCTCCGGCCGTGTGTACAGCGGCTCGTCGTCGCCGAGCCGCAGCCCGGGAATGAGCGCGTCGAGCTCTCCGATCTCGTACCGGTGCAGGCCGATGACGTGCCAGCAGGCGTCCGAGACGTTCCCTCGCACGCGATAACGTCCATCCTGGCGGATCGCGATCGCGCCGCCAGCGCTCGAGCACAAGATCGCAAGGCACTGCCGGCTCGCGATATCCCACAGCCGCAGCGTGCCGTCCTCTCCGCCGGTCGCGAGCGTTGCCCTGTCTGGTGAAAACGCGACGCTCGATACATTGCCGCGATGGCCGACGAGCCGCGCGATCTCCCGCCTGGATTCGATATCCCAGAGTTGCACGATCTCGTTTTGACCGCTGGTGGCCAGCATGCGGCCGTCCGGGGAGAACGCCATGTAGCACACGCTCCATGCAGCAAGATCAAAGCGGTGACATCCCCGATCGCCGAGTGTGCCGCACAACGAAACCAGGCCACGACGATCGACAAAAGCCGACAGCCGACCGTCGGGTGACAGCGTTGCGCACGTGATCCCAGCCTCGGCCATCTCGCGCACCCGCTCGGCCCGTCCGTCGAAGTGGTGCCATCGCGCCCGGCCCTCTTCGCCGACGCTCACCAGCGCGTTGCGATTCGCCGGAAACACCACGCTTGTCACTCGGCCGTGATGGCCAGTCAGCCGCTGCCATTTCATGGTGCCCGGATCGACCTGTTGACCCTCGCTGGCACACCACAGCCACACAGCGCCGTCGTTGGCGCCGACCGCCAGGTACCGCTCGTCGGCACTAAACGCGATGCTGCATCCTCCTTTGGGCCAATGCACCCGGGGCAGCTCTCGATGATCGGTGGCGCTCCACAGCCTCACCGCATCTGATCTGGTGACGGAGGTGATCAGCCTGCCCCTGGGGGAGAACGCGATCCTCGAGGCCGGGGAGCGGTGGCCCTCGAGCGCGGCGATCTCGACACCGCGTTGGAGGTTCCATATCCGGGTGAGCCCTCGGGCGCTGATCCCCGCGAGTGTGGCTCCGTCCGGAGAAAATGCCACGCTGAAGCAAGGCGACCCGGAGCTGAAGGGGAGGGACTTCTCGGTGGCGGTGTCGAGCTCCCAGTAGTGGACGCCGTTGTCGGCGCAGCCGCAGATCAGCGTCTTGCCATCGCCTGCGAATCCGAGCGTCCACACCTCACCCTGTGGTGCGAACCGCTGCCGTTCGTGGCCATCCATATCCCACATGCGTATGGCGTGATCCGTACCGCCGGTGGCGAACGTTTTGCCATCACGGGAGAATGCGACGCTGAGCACGTGCCCGACGTGGCCCTGCATCTGCAGCTGTGTGTTGCCACGCACGATATCGCGGACATGGATGTTGCCGTCGTAGGCTCCGCCGACGATGCGCTGCCCATCGGGAGAAATGGCGAGGCTCAACAGGGGCACGTATGCTACCGGCAGCGACGCTCGGATCGTGCCATCGTTGGCGTTTCGCAAGCAGATCGCACCGCTCTTGTGACAAGCAGCCACGATCGTGCCATCCAGGGTGAACGCGACTGCGCGGGCATATCCGTCCGGGCTGGCGGCTCGCCATCGCTTGCTGCCATCCCGCGTGCTCCACATCTGCACCGTGCCGTTCTCGGTGCTGCTCGCCAGCGTGAGACTGTCCGGTGAAAACGCGACGCTGAGGACGCGGCCGTCGGTCCCGGTGAGCTGTGCATGCTCACTGCCGCTCTCGGTATTCCATATGCGGGCATGGCCATCGATGTCGCCCGCGGCGATGAATCGGCCGTCGGGAGAGATTGCGATCGCGCACAGGACCGCACCATGGTGTGACAGGACGCGAATGAGCCGTCGCCGGTCGGTCTCCCAGACACAAACGGTCCCATCGGTGTGGCCCGTGACAAGATAGCTGCCGTCGTGACTCACTGCCATCTTGCTGCTGATCGTGGTCGTGCCGCCGTGCACCGTTTCGATCGACGGTGGGGCGGAACGGGCGATGCCGACGCCGTGGCCGCTGGCGATGACGGACAGGGCGGTGGCTCCGAGAAAGCTGGCCCCCGTTAGCCGAGCACCGGTCAGCCGGGCATCGGCAAGATCCGCACGATGGAATCGTGCAAACGATAGATTGGCGTCGCTCAGATCAGCGCCACGCAGGCACGCCTCGGTGAAATCGGCATACGCAAGTTGCGCCCCCACCAGAGAAGCGCCCGTCAGGTCCCGCTGGATCAAGCGAGCACCGGTGAGCTCGGCGCGATCGAGGATCGCACCGCGAAGGCTTTGGCCTCCGAGGTCCTGGCCGCGCAGGTCTTTGTCGCGGTGATCGGCGCGCACGCGACCCTCTCGGTCCAGGCGCTGCAACACGGCGCGGGCGTTCTCCGCAGCGCTGCCTTGGGCGCCGGCCAGCTTCGCCTCGGCCCAATGCACGAGCGCCTCGTCGTCGAGCCGCTGGCGCAGGAGATCGATCATGAAGGTGTTGAGCCTGCCGACCTCCAGGTGGCTCGTGTTGCCGCGGCCGAGCATCTCGTCTGCAAGTCGATCGACGACGAGCCACTCGAGCACGGTCTGATGCACGAACCGGAGTCGGCCGCGATCGTCGCGGGTCAACAGCGTGCGTGCCCGCGCCGTCTGCGCCGCCCAGTCGGTGTCATCGTCGCACATGCGCGCGAGCAGACTGCCGGTGTGGGCGCCGATCTGCTCGGTCCGGAGGCCGCCGATCGGATCTCTCCACAGCTGCAACGCCAGGTTCGTGGCCGCGTCGCGCAACGCCGGCGCATCCGGGCCTGGAGCGGCGCCTGGTGGGCTCAGGCGCTCGGCCTCGCGCGCGAGCCACGCATCATCGATGACGAATCGATAGAGCGCATCGGAGGTGATCGATCCGGACAGGTCGGCCGCCTGCGCGAGCTTGTCGTCGGGAATGTCGACGAGGAAGCCGAGCATCCGCGGGTTGCAGGCGAGGCCGACGAGATCATGGACGTTGTTCAGTCGCGCGTGCCGCGCATCGCCGTCGTGATCGCCGAGCCGTTGCCGGAGGTACGTCGCGACGTCGTCGCGCTCGAATGGCTGGAGCTCGACCACCTGGCGGCGCGGGACGAGCTCCAGCATGCCGCCGAGTGGAGTCGTCGCGGCCGACGACGGTTTCATGAGGTCGGCGACCTGGCCGCTCGACAGGAAGTGCTCGGTGCGGCTACTCACCACGATACGAGCGTGGCCGACGGCCGCCGCAGAGATGCGCTCGAAGTGGACGGGGATTGCCGCCGAGCGGACGCGCAGCGCGAGCTCGTCGAAGCCATCGAACAACAGCGCGATTCGCCCGTCCTCGAGGTCTCGGCGGAATGCCCTGGGTTGCCACGGGATGCCGAATCGCGTGAATTGTGTCGCGGCGAGCTCCTCGATCGAACGGGCGCGTTCGAGATCTCGCATCTCGATGAGCAGCGGAGTGATCGCTTGTTGGGTGTGGAGTCGGCGGACGACCTCCCGCAACAGGAACGTCTTGCCGACGCCAGCTGCTCCGAGGATCAGCACGAACGCCCCCTCGCGTTCGCGAAGCCGCGCTGTCAACCAGTCGGCCGCATGGTCGGAGCGCTCGGTGGCCGAGTGCGGTGTGCTCCAGGCGGAGATCCGCTGCTTCAGGTAGTACTCCGAGCGATAGAGTCGGTCGTTCACGAGCTGGTCTCGTAGCTTCCCCGTATACCCTCTGATGTCGAGTACTCGCTGGTAGTCGATCATTCGATCGACCTCGACACCGAGGCGTTGAGCGGTCGCGCGTAGCTCGGGATCCAGTGAACGCTCGGTTGCTACCACCAGCGTCGAGATCGCCTGGCCGCGGCCGCGAAACGGATCGTGGACGTCCGAGACCCAACGCTCGAGCACATCGAGCGTGAGCTCGCCAGCGTAGGCTCCCAGCAAGCTGATGCCGCGGTCGCGATCATGGAGCTTCGCATAGTCTCCCCATGGGCCGCGATGTGGCACCCGCGTCACGCTTGCGAGCCGACCTTCGTCGCGGATCTGGCTCCATGCGATCGCGTCATCGAGCAGGTCGTTCGCGAGCCGGTGTCGCGCCGACGGACGATCCTCGGGGATGCCGTCCAGTCCGCCGATTCGCGTCGATGCGTCGAGTCTCGCGTGAAACGTGGTGTCCGCGTCGAGCCACTCACGCTCGAGCTCGTACCACCAGCGGTCGCCTCGACTCGAGACCCGGGTGTCGCCGATCCAGCGCTTGCGTTGATAGTCGTAGGCACGCGCGGCGCACTGCAACCCGCGGGGCGTGAGGCGGACGAGCTGGTACTGGTTGGGTGTCTCGCCCGGTTGCTCGGGGGGCCCGGGGCGCTGATCGCGCTTGACCGCGGCGCTGCCGGTCGAGACCACCGGCAGCGTGGGGCCGAGCATGTCGACCTGGCCCTGGTGGGTATGGCCGTGCAGCAGCAGGTGCAGGCGCTCGCCGAGCACGTTGCGCAGGTCGTCGGCATCGCGCAGGTTCTCGTCGTCGTCGGCCGCGCGTCGCAGGGCGTTGTGGTGGACCAGGCCCAGTCGCAGCCAGCCTTGGCGCTCGTACGGCGCCAGCTTGTCTTCGAACCACCGCAGCTGCGCCTCGCCGACGAAGCCATGGTGGTCTCGGTGGCTCTCGTGAAGCGTCGAGTTGAGGCCGGCCACGACCACCTTGAGTGCCGGAATCTCGAACAGCGTCCACGGCTCGAGCTGGGTGAACCGGTAGCGATCGACCTCGCGATACAGCCGGCCGAACAGGTCGCGGTAGGGCTCCCACTTGGGCCAGTAGGGCGGCACCGGCGGCGTTTCGTCGCCATCGCAGCGCGCGAAATAGGCCTCGCAGAGCTTGCGATTGATGTCGTGGTTGCCGGGGACGACGAGCAGGCGGTCGGCGTCGAGCGCGAGGTGGGCACGCAAGCCTTCGGCGAACGTCGCGACCTGATCGAGCTCGCGCTTCATCCCCCACTCGGCGAGGTCGCCGGTCAGCGCGATCAGGTCGGGCGCGAGGCCGTGGTCGTGCGCAAGGCCATCGAGATCGTCGCACAGTCGTCGCAGCAACGTATCGAAGCCACCATCGGGATCGGTGAACCGGTGGTGCTTGCCGAACTGCGGATCGGAGACGTGCAGGATCGTCACGGACGGCTCGCCGGGGTCGAGCGGTGGCGGCCCGGATGCGTCGTCGCGCTCAGCCACGCGCACCTGGGCGCGCGCAGCCCGCCTGTCGATGTCGCTCGCACCCAACCACAGGCTAGGCATATCATGATGGCAATCGACGAGGCAGCGCCGTCGCAGCATGCGCATGCCGCCGTTCGCGGCGCCGCACCAGGCGGCAACGGTTGTGGGCAGTCGATGGCCACCGCCATCACGTGGCCCCCGCCAATCGCGCTCCGATCGTGGGCTGTGAGATCTGCGACGCGACCGCCTCGAACGACACGCGACCGCCAACAGGCAACCTGTGACCAGGGAAGTGTGACCCGCGGCACCATAGTCGATGGGCGCTGTCAACTGGCAACGTGTACGACGACGTCACCGGGGCGCCGCTTTGGGCGGGTGCCGGCAATAGGCGCTGCGCGAATGTGACCGGCGCGTGGCGCGGGTGCGGAATCGAGGACGTTCGCGGGTCGTACTACCCCCAAAACCGCGCATGGCTGATATTCTCCGCCAGTGCGCGAGGGCTCTTCCATCGGCGCTTATCGCGTGCGCCGCAAGATCGGCGAAGGCGGGATGGGGAGTGTATTCCTCGCGGAGCACTCGCTGCTTGGCCGGCGCGCGGCGATCAAGATTCTGTTGCCGGAGCTGTCGTCGAAGCGCGCCAGCGTCGATCGGTTCTTCAACGAGGCCCGGGCGACTACCGCGATCTCGGATCCCGGGATCGTCCAGGTGTTCGACTTCGGGTTCACCGCCGATAACATCGCGTACATCGTGATGGAGTTGCTCGAGGGAGAGCAGCTCCATGTACGGCTCCAGCGGCTGGGTTCATTGCCGCCCACCGAAGCGCTCCGGATCACACGCCAGGTGGCCGGTTCGCTCGGCGCGGCGCATGCAGCGGGTATCATCCATCGCGACCTCAAGCCCGAGAACCTCTACATGATCCGGGATCCCGACTCGCCGGGCGGCGAGCGGCCCAAGATCCTGGACTTTGGCATCGCCAAGCTTGGCGACGATGTAGCCGATCGGATCCGCACACGAACGGGTGCAGTTCTGGGGACTCCTCTCTACATGTCACCGGAGCAGTGTAACGGGGCTGGCCAGATCGACTGTCGCGCCGATATCTACTCGCTGGGCTGCGTGCTGTTCCACCTGCTGACCGGGCAGCCGCCATTCGACCTGCCGGGCGTGGGCGCGATCATCTCCGCACACCTGCGCGAGCCGGCGCCGGCGCCGAGCTCCATCGCGCATGCGCTCCCGCCGGGGCTCGACGAGCTCGTGCTGCGCTGCCTGGCGAAGTCGCCCGCCGATCGGTTCGCCACGACGCTCGAGCTGCAGCACGCGTGCGATGCCATCCTCGCGCAGCTCGCCGTGACCGGGGTGGCGATTTCGGGGGCGATGTCGGCGGCCTCGGGAGCGATGTGGGCCCAGCCGCCGCGCCCGTCGCTGCCGGCGTACGAAACGGCGCACCCGCGGGCGTCGTACGATCCACCGCGCACGACCCTGGGGATCTCGGCCGGACAGCCGTCGGTGACCGTCACGCGCCGCCGGCTCGGGCTATGGATCACCCTCGCGGCGCTCGCCGGCGGAACGGGGGCGGCGATCGCCGTGTTGAGCGCGCGCAGCGCGCACCGGACCTCCGCGGCGATCCCGGCGCCGACCGAGGTCGTGGTTCCCGATGCGCCGCAGGCCGCCGACCGTCCCGATGCCGCGGTGGCGCCCGTGGTGGTGGAGCCCGCGATCCCGAGCGATGCCGGCGTCGATGCCGCCGTCGTGCCCGATCGCGCGCCGGCCGAGCCGCCGGGCCGACTACGCCCGAGCGTGATCCTCCGCAAGCCCGTCAAGCCGACCGCAAAGGTCCCGCCGATCAAATCCAAAGCCGAAGATCTTTATGATGATCGCAACTAGACCAAGCCTTATCGCCGCTGCCATGGCGATCGCGATGGCGTTCACGGCGCCCGCGCACGCGCAGACCGCCGAGGCCGAGACGCTGTTTCGCGAGGCCAAGCGGCTCATGAAGACCGGCAAGATCGCCGACGCGTGCGACAAGTTCGACGCCAGCGACAGGCTCGAGCCAACCGCCGGCACCGAGCTCAACCTCGCTGACTGCCGCGAGAAGAACGGGCAGCTGGCCACGGCGTGGGCGATGTTCCTCAAGGCCGCCGCTGCTGCGAAGCGCGCCGACAATGACGGCAAGCGCGAAGCCGAAGCGCGCCGCCGCGCGGCGGCGCTCGAGCCGAAGCTGAGCTATCTGACGATCTCGGTGCCAGAAGCCAGCCGGGTGGAAGGGCTGGTCATCAAGCGCAACGGTACCGCGATCGATCGCGCGCTGTGGGATCAGCGGGTGCCGGTCGATCCCGACGAGTACACGATCGAGGGCGACGCGCCCGGCTTCGAGCCGTGGAGCACGAGTGTCGTGGTCAAGACCAAGCCCAGGACGATCGAGGTGCCGGTGCTCGTCAGCCGCCCCGCGGCCAAGCGAGGCGCGGTACCCGGCCGGTCCGCGACGGAACCAACCGTGGGCGAGGCCGCCGACGCTCGGGCCGCCAGCGATGGCGCTGGCGCGCGCGAGCTGTCGCCTGCCGCGCCGCCGAGTCGGTTCACGGGCCGCCGCAAGCTGGCGCTCGTGATCGCGGCGGTCGGGGTCGGAGCGGCGGGCACAAGCCTCGGGTTCGGCCTCCAGGCCCGCCACGTCGAGGATCAAGCCAACGCGATCTGTCCGGACGCGGCGTGCAGCGACGCGCATGCCGTGGACCTCAATCGCACGGCGCGGCGCAACGCGCTGATCGCGAACGTCGGACTGGCCACGGCGGGGGCGGCGGTCATCGGAGCCGTGGTGTTGTGGTTCACCGGCTCGCCACGATCGGAGGGCGGCGTGTCGATCGCGCCGGTCCTCGGTAGCCGGAGCGCAGGAATCAGCTTGGGGAGGTTATTTTGATGCACAGCGTGCCAGTCACGACCCTTGTTACCGCAGCGGTGCTCGCGAGCCTGACCGCGTGCTCGATCCCGGAGAAGCACATCACCGACGCGACCGAACGACCGGTCGGAGAGCCGTTCGGATGCCTGGGCGATCCGCCAGCGAGCACGGCCAAGGATCCGCTCACGATCGCAGGGACGCTGATCGACTCGTTCCACACCCAGCCGCTCGCCGGCGCCGCGGTCGAGGGGTTCGTCGCCGTGTCGACGACCCCGTTCTTCACGACGACGAGCGACAGCACCGGCAGGTTTTCGCACAGCCAAGGGGTCGGCGGTGTGCCGCTCGCCGCGTACGTCCGCGCGTCGTCCAACGGCTATCTCCAGAGCTACTTCTACCCCGCGACGGCGATCGCGGACGACGTGGACCTGACGATCCAGATGCTGAGCGCCATGGACCTCGCGACGATTGTGAGGATTGCCGGCATCGAGTCGCTCGAGCCCGGGAAGGTGAATATGATCGTCTCGGTGGTCGATTGCAATGGCAACCCGGTGGCCGGTGCGACGGTGACGACCACCCCGGCCGGTACCGTGCGCTACTTCGCCAACACCGCCCCCAGCCCGACCTCGATCGCGACCGACGCGAAGACCGGTGCTGCGCTGGTCGCGAACATCCCGGCCAGCAACACCACGATCAGCGCCACCGTGAGCGGCATGACGTTGCGCAACCAAGTACTCGACGGTGTGGCCGGCGTCCTGATGCAGACCGAGATCCGGCCGTAGCGGACAACCATCGCCGCGAGATCGCGGCCCTGTTCTGGGTGTCCTGCAGATCGGCCTGACACAGCAAGATATTCGCGTGACCGCGGACACGTGACGCAGGTCCGGCGTCGCTGCGACGGTCGTCGCCTGGTTGATCTCCTCGCCCGGACATCGCATCCTGGCCTCCGGATCCGATGTCCGCCGATGTCGAGCCTCCGTCGCGTGACCACCTGCGAGTCTCCGCGCAGCCGCGCTTCCTGTTGCACAGCGACGCGGTTGGCTGGAGCGACGCGTTCTTCGCCGACGTGCTCCCTGCGCTGGCTGGATCCGTCGAGCACGAGCACGACCGAATCTGTATGTGCCACAGCGCGGCGCCGATTCGCGTGCGACCGAACGGTCGAGGCCCCTGGCGAGTGATTCCATCGGGGGTGCGGGTCTGGGCGCCAGGAGACAAGCTGTCGGGGACGTGGCAACTCGGTCGCAGTGAGCGGTCGCAGTTCTTGTTCGTGACCCCGGGACGCGTCGAGGCCATTCTCGAGCGCCCGTTCTCCGTGAGCACGATGGCCGACTGGTATGATCAGCCTCGGGCTGCGCCGCACATCACACCCGTGGTGTCTGCGCTGTGCGCCGACCTGGCCGCGGGCAGCCCGTGCGGCCCACTCGCGGGCGACAGCCTGATCGTCGCACTGGTCGGCTATCTGGCGGCGGCCGACGGGGCCAACGGCGCCACGCGCGCGGGTGGTCTGTCGCCGGCGATCCGCCGCCGGGTGGTCGAGTACATCGATGCTTACCTGGCCAAGCCGCTGTCGCTCTCCGAGCTGGCAGCGGAAGCGCGCTTGAGCCTGCGGCACCTGGGGCGCGCGTTCCGCGTCACGATGGGACAATCACCCCATCAGTACGTATTGCGGCAGCGCATCGAGCGTGCGCGGGGTCTGATCGAGGCTGGTGACTTCAGCCTGGCGGAGATCGCCGGGCAGGTTGGGTTCGCTGACCAGAGCCAGTTGACGCACACGTTCCGGCGCGTGATCGGCACCACGCCGGGTCAGTACCGTGCCCTGTTGCGGCGCTGACGTCGCGTCCGGTTTTCACAACGGACGTCCTGAACCGCCAAGATCCCGAGGTGGCGCGCGGCTACGCTGCCAATCATCGTAGCAGACCGACGGAATCTCCGCCGGTGCCGCAGTCATTTCCGAACGGAGGTCCAGGATGTCTGATCTCGATCGCCCTGTCTCGAACTGCTGGTGCGCGCGCGGCGGGCTTGTCGGCCTGATACTCGCGGCGCGGCTGGTGGCCGGCTGCGCCCAGCCGGGCGGCTCCGATCCTGTCGAGGAATCGCTATCTGGGAAGGTTCCTGGCGAGGCTGCTCGGCTCGATTGCGCCGCGATCACCACCGCGAACCTCCAGCTCCGCAACGCCGAGATCACGCTGTCGCAGTCGGTGCCAGCCAAGACCGACGGGGCCACAAGCGAGAATTACCCCGAGCACTGCCAGGTGCAAGGCCGGATCGACCCACGGACCGGCGCCGACGGGAAGCCCTACGCAATTGGCTTCGAAATGCGCTTGCCGGTGAGCTGGAATGGCAAGCTGCTGTTTCAGGGCGGTGGCGGCACCGACGGGGCGATCATTCCGGCGCTCGGGCTGATCCTCGGCACCAGCGCGGCCACGAGCAACGGGTTGAGCCTCGGGTACGCGGTGGTCAGCACCGACGGGGGACACACGTCCGAGTCGGCGCCGTTCATCGGTGGTGTGCTGTTCGGGCTCGACCCGCAGGCGCGGATCGACTACGGCTATCGCGCGCTCGAGTTGAGCCTGGTCATGGCCAAGTACATCGTCACTCGGCGCTACGGGGCGTTCCCGGCACGGTCCTATTTCGAGGGCTGCTCCAATGGTGGCCGGCAGGGCCTGGTGGCGGCCGCCCGCCTGGGCGATCAGTTCGACGGCATCCTCGTAGGTGATCCGGGGTTCAATCTCCCCAAGGCGGCGTTGCAGGCCGCATGGGACACGCAACAGCTACTACCGCTCAGCCCGGCGTCGCTGGCGGCGGCATTCTCGGTCGCCGATATGTCGCTGGTCGGCCGGCGGATCGCCGACCAGTGCGACGCGCTCGACGGCGCCGTCGACGGAATCGTCAGCGCTGTGGCGGCGTGCCAGGCGGTGTTCCGGCTCGCCAGCGATGTGCCGACCTGCGCCACCGCGCCCGACGGAATGTGTTTGACGCTTGCCCAGAAGGCGGCGCTGCAAGCCATGATGGACGGTCCGTCGAACACCGCCGGCCAACCCCTCTATGCGCGCTGGCTCTGGGATCCCGGCATCGCGGCTTCGGCGGTCGGGTTCTCGTCCTGGCGCATGTGGAAGCTCGAGAACCCGATCCTGGGCGGCCTGTCCATGAACGTGGCGCTCAGCGGCGGCTCGCTATCCCACATCTTTACCACTCCACCAACGGCGCTGGGCGCCGGCGGCCCAGAGGTCATCATTCCACGGCTGATCGGCTATCTGGCGTCGTTCAATTTCGACACCGACGCGCCCAAGATCTTCACCACCACGCGCGAGTTTTCCGAGTCGGCGATGAGCTTCATGACGCCACCGCACCCGACCTCGCTCGCCGCCTTCAAGGCCCGAGGCAAGCTGATCGTGTTTCACGGCACCGCGGATCCCGTGTTTTCGGCGGCCGATACGGTCGACTGGTTCACCGCGCTGACGCGCGCCGGCAACCCGGACTTCGCGCGGCTCTATCTGGTCCCCGGCATGGGCCACTGCAGCGGCGGGATGGCCACCGATCGGTTTGATCTGCTCACGCCGCTGGCCGACTGGGTCGAGCGCGGCATCGCGCCGGCCGCGGTGAACGCGTCGCTGACCCCGGGCAACACGGACGTTCCGGCGAACTGGTCGCCGGAGCGGACACGGCCGCTGTGTGCCTATCCGAAGCACGCCGTCGCCTTGCCGGGCGCGTCGGATCTGGAGAGCGCCGCCAGCTTTGTGTGCCGCGACTGAAGCGGTCGATCAGACGCGAGCCGACCGCGCGAGCTCTCGAAACTCGATCGCCTGTTGCACGGCCGAGCGTATTCTGGTCGACGCCGCGAGATATGTCGAAAGCTGCCGTTGCGGCGTTGTTCGATCACCCAGAAGTCGCGCGTCTTCGAACGACGACTTCGGGCTGACATCGAGCCGGGTTCGTCAAGGCGGTGGTGGGGTAATTTCGGGCCAGGGTACTGCCTGAGGTAGCGCGCGGTGATGGGTGACAGCGGAAACGCGGCGACGCGCCACGTCATTCGCCTGGCGACGTCACGATCTGTAACGCAATGCAACGTGACGCCACTGGCAATGTCGCTCGAGGCGAGTGGCACGCATGGCGACGTTCGACGGGAACACGCCCAGCGGGGGGCGGGGCGCCAGCTCGTCGCGGCCTGGTTTCGTGACGCCTGCTCGTCCGCGCGATCCGCTCCATGCGAGCGTCGAGTGCGGATCCCACTCGGTGGCCTGGCCGATTGACACGATTCCACCAGCAGCGCATCATCGCGATTCCTCGAGTATCTCGTTGTACGCTGCAGGAGATTGATTCCATGCGAACGCAGTTAAGCCACGTTGTGATGAGCTTCGCCCCCGCGCTGGTCTGCATCGTCGGGTGTTCCGGATCCAAGGAGCCAGCAAAGGAAGCGGCAAAGGAAGCGGCCAAGGAATCGGCTCCCGCGCAAAGCGTCGAAGTCCTGCACTGGTGGACATCTGGCGGCGAAGCCGCAGCGCTCAACATCCTCAAGGGCAACCTCGAGAAGCAAGGCGTCAAGTGGAACGACATGCCGGTGGCCGGCGGGGGTGGCGAAGCCGCCAACACCGCCGTGCGCGCTCGCGTCGCCGCGGGCAATCCGCCCACCGCCATGCAGCTGCTTGGTTTCGACATCACGGACTGGGCCAAGCAGGGCGCGCTGTCCGACCTGAACGAGGTGGCGACGAAGGAGGGCTGGGACAAGACGGTGCCCAAAGCGTTGCAGGAGTTCTCCAAGTTCAACGGTAAGTGGGTTGCGGCTCCGGTGAACGTGCATTCCACCAACTGGGTGTGGGCCAACAAGGCCGTGCTCGACAAGGCCGGCGTGACCAAGATGCCCACCAACTGGGACGAGTTCATGGACGCCACCGCCAAGGTCCAGGCGGCCGGCTTCATCGCCTTGGCGCACGGCGGTCAGCCTTGGCAGGAAGCGACGATCTTCGACGGCGTGGTGTTGTCCACCGGGGGCATCGACTTCTACCGCAAAGCGTTCATCCAGAAAGACAAGGCGGCGCTGGGCTCCGACACCATGCTGAAGGCCTTCGATCGCATGGCGCAGCTGCGCAAGCTGGTCGACAAGGACTTCTCCAACCGCGACTGGAACCTGGCCTCGGCCATGGTCATCAACGAAAAGGCGGGCTTCCAGATCATGGGCGACTGGGCCAAGGGCGAGTTCGTCAACGCCAAGAAGATCCCGGGGAAAGACTTCCTGTGTATCCGGTTCCCCGGTACCCAGGGCATGGTTTCGTTCAACTCGGACCAGTTTGCCATGTTCAAGCTTGGCGCCGACAAAGTGGCGGCGCAGATGAAGATGGCCAGTGCGGTCATGGAGCCGGGCTTCCAGTCGGCGTTCAACGTCGTCAAGGGTTCGGCGCCGGCGCGTACCGACGTGCCCAACACCGCGTTTGACGATTGCGGCAAGAAGGCGATCGCCGATCTGGCCGAAGCCAACACCAATGGCACGCTGGTCGGTTCGATGGCGCATGGCCACGCCGTGCCGGCGTCGATCAAGAACGCGTTCTACGATGTCATCACGCGCCACTTCAACGGTCAGATCGACAGCGCGGCCGCCGTGAAGGAAATGGTCGCCGCGGCCGGCAACTGAAACGCCGACCCGGCGGCCGTCACCTGCACTACATCGCGCCAGGTGTCGACCACGAGCCACGCCCGGTCGCGAGCGTCCCCCTTGCTCTCCTGAGTTGCACTCCTGATGAAAGCTCCGCTCGTCGCCAAGGTGGCGCTGTCGCCCAGCGTGCTCCTGATCGGTGCCTGCGTTTACGGTTACATCGCCTTCACGTTTTATCTCTCGTTCACCGGCTCGACGATGATGCCGGTCATGAGCCTCACCGGCACCGCGGCGTACAGCCGATTGATGAGCCTGGGCAACTGGCATCTGTCGGTGGTCAACCTGGGCGTGTTCGCCGCGCTCTACATGCTGGGCTGCGCGGCGCTCGGCCTGTTCCTCGCGGTGCTGCTCGACCAGAGAATCCGCGCCGAGTCCGCGTTCCGCTCGATCTATCTCTACCCGATGGCGCTGTCGTTCATCGTCACCGGCACGGCGTGGAAATGGATCATGGATCCGAGCATCGGCCTGGAGCGCTCGCTGCGCGCCATCGGCTGGGAGAGCTTTGCGTTCGGCTGGGTCAAAGACAGCGACTTGGTGATCTACTGCGTCGTCCTTGCCGCCGTGTGGCAGACGTCCGGCTTCGTGATGGCGATCTTCCTCGCGGGGCTGCGTGGCGTTGACAACGAAGTCATCAACGCCGCGCGGCTCGACGGCGCCAAGCCCTGGCGGATCTACCAGCGCGTGGTGTTTCCGCAGCTGGGCGCGAGCTTGATCTCGGCGTTCGTCATCCTGGCCCACATGGCGATCAAGTCCTATGACCTTGTCATTGCGCTGACGGGAGGCGGCCCCGGTCGCGCGAGCTGGCTGCCGTCGTTGTTCATGTACCAGTACACCTTCACGCGCAACGAAATGGCGGTCGGCGCGGCGAGCGCCATGCTGATGCTCGCGGCCAGCGCGATCGTCGTGATCCCGTACATTCGCCGCGAGATGAGGCAGGACCGCGCCCATGGCTAAGCGCTCCGCCGCGCAACGGCTGTCGCGCGCACTGCTGTACGCGATACTCGCTTGCTTTGCCGTCCTGTTCCTGCTGCCGATCTACGTGATGATCGTCAATTCGATCAAGCCGCTGGACGAGATCCGCGGTGGCGACCTGATGGGGCTACCGCGCGTCGCGACCCTCGAACCCTGGGCCCAAGCCTGGAGCCTGGCGCAGATCGGCGTGCAGGCGACGGGGCTCAAACCGTATTTCCTGAATTCGTTTCTGATCGTGGTTCCGGCGGTGGTGATCTCGGTCATGATCGGCGCCTTGAACGGCTACGTGCTCACGCAGTTCAAGGTGCGAGGGGCAGGGTTGATCTTCGCGGCGCTGTTGTTCTCGGTATTTATTCCCTTCCAGACCGTGCTGATCCCGATGGCACGCACCCTCGGGTGGCTCGGGTTGGCCGGCACGGTGAAGGGATTGATCTTGGTGCATGTGGTCTATGGCATCGGCTTCACCACGCTATTTTTTCGCAACTTTTACGCTGCGTTTCCACCGGAGCTGGTTCGCTCGGCTCGCATGGATGGCGCGGGCTTCTTTCGCCTGTTCTGGCGCCTGATGCTGCCCAATAGCGGGCCGATCATCGTCGTCGCCGTGATCTGGCAGTTCACCAACGCCTGGAACGACTTTCTGTTCGGCGCTTCGTTCAGCGACTACAGCTCCTTCCCGCTCACGGTGGCGTTGAACAACCTGGTCAACAGCAGCACCGGCGTCAAGGAATACAACGTTCACTTCGCCGGCGCCTTCATCGCGGCGATTCCAACGCTCGTGGTGTACATCGTGTCGGGCAAGTACTTCGTGCGCGGCCTGATGGCCGGCTCGGTCAAGGGCTGAAAGAGAAGCATTCGTGGCGGATCTCGTCCTGCAAGGCATCCACAAGTCGTTCGGCAGCACCCGCGTGCTGCATGAGATGGACATCTCGTTGCCCGACGGAGAATTTCTCGTTCTCGTCGGCCCGTCGGGCTGCGGCAAGAGCACCTTGATGAACCTGGTGGCCGGGCTCGAAGAGCCCAGCGGCGGGCGCATCGTGCTCGGCGGCCAGGACATCACCGACCTCGAGCCAGCGGACCGGAACATCTCGATGGTGTTCCAGTCGTACGCGCTGTACCCTAATATGAGCGTGGCTGCCAACATCGCATTTCCGCTCGAGATGCGCGGCGTCCCCAAGGCCGATCGCGCCAAGACGGTCAATGAAGTGGCGGCCCTGCTGCAGATCGAGCACCTGCTGGACCGCCGACCGCGCCAGCTCTCGGGCGGGCAGCGCCAGCGTGTGGCGATCGGCCGGGCGCTGGCGCGCCACCCCAAGCTGTTCTTGTTCGACGAGCCGCTCTCCAACCTAGACGCCAAGCTGCGCGTGGATATGCGCGCAGAGATCAAGCGGCTGCACATGCGCACCGGGGTCACGACGATCTACGTGACGCACGACCAGGTCGAGGCCATGACGCTCGGCACGCGCATCGCGGTGCTGAAAGACGGCCTGATCCAGCAACTTGCGACGCCGCTGGAGCTGTACTCGCGGCCGGCCAATCTGTTTGTTGCCGGCTTCATCGGGTCACCGGCGATCAACACGTTCCCGTGCACGCGCGACGCCGGGGGCGCGCTGCGTCTGCCGGATGGAATGGCGATCGGCGCGGCGCCCGCGGGATCGGCGGGCCCCGTTGTCGTCGGGGTGCGGCCGGAAGACCTGCTGCTCCAGCCGGGGCACGATGCCGCGGGGCCATTGCGCGGCAAGGTGTCGCTGGTCGAACCCACGGGCGCGGAGACCCACGTCCTCGTCGATCTCGGCTATGCCGAAATCACGGTTCGCATGGCGGGCCTGCCCAGGTTCGCGCCCGGGGACGCCGTGAGCGTCGAGGCGCCGCAGGCTGCCCTGCATCTGTTCGACGCCGCGTCGAGCAAGCGCCTCAATTGACACCACATCTCGAGAAGGAGACGAAACCATAGGCGTTGCCGTTCTTGCATCGCACTCGAGCCCGAATCAACCAGCAAGGAGTGTTGTCATGGAAGCCTGGATGCACGATGTTCCGCGTGCCGTTGTCGCCACGCAGCGTCAGTTGCGCCGCGACGTGCCCGATCTGGAAGGTCGGTTTCGGCGTCTGAGCGAGGCCCTGCGCGACGAAGTGGCCGCCGTGCGCGCCGAGCAATCCGCCGGCGGTGCGGTGCCCGAGCTCGCCTACGCCGATGTCGCGGCCAGCCGCGTCAGCGACGCGCAGCGCATGCGCATCAAGCGCCGCGGCTGCGTCGTGATTCGTGGCGTCTTCGACCCGCAGCAGGTCGAAGACTGGAACGCCGAGATCCTGCGCTACATCGATGACAACCGGTACCTCGAACGCGCCAAGGAGAAGGCCGGGCTCGACAAGTACTTTGCGACCCTGGCCTCGGGCGCGCCACAGATCTTTGGCCTGTACTGGTCGCGCCCGCAGATGATGGCGCGCCAGGCCGAATCGCAAGCCACGACGCGCGCCTTCCTGAATCGCTTGTGGACCTTCGACAGCGGCGGTGTACGTCACTTCGACCCCGATCGGCAGATCAACTATTCCGACCGGATTCGCCGCCGCCAACCAGGCGACACCACGCTGGGTTTGTCGCCGCACTCCGATGGCGGTTCGGTCGAACGCTGGTGCGAGCCGAGCTTTCAGCGCATGTACCGCGACGTCCTGCAGGGCGACCCGTTGGCGTTCGATCCGTTCGACGCTGCGGCCCGTACGCAAACCCACGAGATCCCGTCGCCGGCGGTGTGTTCGGCGTTCCGCACCTTCCAGGGCTGGACGGCGTTGTCGCGCCAGGGGCCAGGCGACGGCACGCTGCAACTCGTGCCGATCGCGCGGACCATGCCGTGGATGCTGTTGCGCGCGCTGCAAAGCGACGTCCCCGAAGGCGACCTGTGCGGCGCCCAGCCGGGCCGCGCGCTCGGCGCCTCACCGCAATGGCATGCGCCCGTGCTAGACGCGCTGGTGTCGATTCCCCAGGTCGAGCCGGGCGACACGGTGTGGTGGCATTCCGATGTGCTCCACGCGGTGGAAGATCGGCACAACGGCAGCGGCTACAGCAACGTCATCTACATCAGCGCCGCGCCCTGGTGCGACAAGAACGAGGCCTTCCTCAAGCGCCAGGCGCCGGCGTTCCTCGAAGGCCGCAGCAGCCCCGACTTCGCACCCGAGGACTACGAGGTCGACTTCGAGGGGCGCGCCCAGGCCGACGAGCTGTCGCCGCTCGGTCAAATGCAGATGGGCCTGCGGGCCTGGCCTGAGAGCCACTGACCGGGCGTCGCCGCGTACGTTCGAGGAGCCTCGATGCGGGCGCGCGCGTCTTGCTCGCGCAGATCGGGGACCGCCGCTGCGTCAGCGTGGCGTCGCGCTTGCCTTCGTCGACCAGCGTCGCGATGTCGCCGAGGACGCGCCCGCGCTCGGCGAGATCCGGTGATGCGCTCGTCGAGAGCTCGCAGTTCGCGCCGGGGCGCGTGATGTCACCGGCGACGTAGACCTCGTCGCCGGGGTCGAACGCAGTCACGTCGCGGCCGAGATCGACGACGACCTCGGCTTCGCGCTGGGGTCGCGTGACTACGTGGACGACTGCGTCGCGCGGACCGCGGGCAGTCGTCCAGCTCGAAATCGTCCTCCGCGCGCGGGTGACGCGCGCTCGAACAGGGCATCGACCGGGCAGAGAACGACGCGGGGCAGAGCTCAGAAGCCTTCGGGGAAGCCACCGCCGCCGGTCGGCACCGCGCCTGCGCGTACGCCGGCCTTGATCTTGATCTGGTAGCGACGGAAGAGCGGCGTACGCGCGGCAGTCTCTTCGTTCTTCTCGGATTCGTTGGGCTTGCGGGTTTCCTGCATATTGTAATTATTGATAACCGAGCACGCTTGTCTATAGGTCAATAGCGTTTCTGTGCAAAATTCTTCGTGCAACGGTATCACTCAATACATATGCGTATAGGCAACCAGGGGGAGTGTGAATCCTCGAATGCTATTCGAGCGCTGTGGTGATTCGCGGTTACAGCTTTGATGACAGTTGTGGGCAGTCGCCAGATGGTCCTGGGGGACGGGAACGACAGCCAGTGTGTCGAGTGTCGCTAGCAGCGCTCGAGCCTTGATCGACGCGCTGCGCCATACTCTGCCCTGATGACAGGCGACTCCACGACAGGTCGATTGCGGCGTGGCTCGCTCAGTTGCCGAACCGGACGTTGTCCAGGAAATACGGGCCGGAGCCGCCGTTCACGTTCAGGTCGATCTGCAGCGAGACATCGACAGGAGCGGCGTCGAGTGCGGACACCACGCTCGGTGGCAGCGCGAATGAGAGGGTCGAAAATGCGCCCAGCGGCAGCCCGGAGAGGTCACTTTGTCCGAGCCATTGGTTGTGGATCCCGGCCGACGGAATCGAGATCAACACTGCGAGCGTGCCGAGCCACGACGGCTGGGGCTGCTGGCGCGAGACGAAGAAGTCGAGCAGCAGCGAGCTGCCGACCGGCGTGAGACCGGCGGTGCCAAAGCTCGGGCTGGTGACCTCGTTCCACCCCGAGGGTGTCGTGATCCCGAGCGACGTGATGCCCTCGGTCACCCAGCCGGTATGCAGCGACAGCGATGCTTGCGGCGAGGTCCAGGCATCGGGCGTTTCGATGCCGAGCACTGGATTGTGGAACAGGAAGTCGTTCATCACCTGCAGGCGGTAGGGGACGAACACGTTGGTCACGGCGCCCGATAGCTTGAAGCGCGTCCGCGAGGCGTCATCGGGAACGGCTTCGGTCTGCTCGGAGGTCTGGGTGAATGTGAGCGTGCCAGGGACAGGGGCGGCCAGGCCGACATCGAGCGGGGTCTGCGGTGCGTTGCTGCGGTCGACCGGCTCGTGGCAGCCGGCGCACGACAGCGATTGCGCGCGACCCACGAGCTGGTCCACGGTGAGCGTACTTCCGACCGCCGTGAGCCTGGCTTGCAGGGCGGTCCGGAGCGGGGACACGGCGGTGCCGATGCTGACCAGATAGTTGTTCTGCGTGGGGATCATCAACGACTCACCCGCACCGGCAGCGCCGGGAATCGGCTCTGGGTACGCGATGCGGTTGAGATCCCCCGCGGCGCTGAGCCGGTCCACGGCGTCGGAGAAGTACTGGTTCTGAAAGCTCACGGCGCGCGGATCGCTGGACGTGGGATCGAACACCGCCGCAGCCGGGTTATCTTCGACGAAGGTGGGGACGATGACCAGCGTGGGCGTGGCGCCGCCGGTGTGGGTGAGCTTGAATTGCCGCAACGACCATGCATCCAGCGGTGTGGCGTGAAACTTCAGGAACTCATTGGTCCGGATCGTGCCGCTGTGCGGGGCACCACTGCCGCCGAAATGGTCGATGTGGATGACGGGCGCGAACCCGGCGAGCCCCTGGAAGTAGAAGTCGTGGAGCTCGCTGGCCCGGGTCGCGGGGGCCTTGTCGGGGAGCGAGAGATTCTGCCAGAACTGGACGATGGGGCGGCAGCCCTGCCGGCCGAGCGCAGGGTGCGGGTTGGGCAGTCTGGCTTCGAAGATGATGAAGTTGCGGTTCAGGCCATCGGTGATTCCGGACCGCTTCGCGAACACGATGCGGTACTCACCGCAGTCCGAACCATCGACCGGCGCGAGGTCGAAGCGATTGGACAGCGTGGTCGCCATGTACGAGTTGTCGTCGGGCGGGTCGGCGAACGGATCGTGATCGGCCTCGTCCTGACCGCGCGGGCACAGGATCGGCCAGCCGTTGATCGATCCGGTGGCACCCGGGAGCTCCGCGTCGTCGCAATGCGGGCCGAGTCCGAGCGATGGCTTTTGCCGGCCGTCGTCCAGGAACTGGCGAAATACCACGAGCGGCGTGAGCCCCGGGACCGCGGCCTGATTCACGAGCTGCTGCAGGACGTCCTTCAGGGTAAACACCGACACGATGTCGCTGTCCGTGACGATGATCGACTTGCGAGGGTCGATCGCGAACGGCGAGGTGATCGCCTGGACTGCCTCGCCACGTGTGAGCTCGCCATGGCCCGTGTTACCTGTGCTGTCAGCCGGATCGGTGACCACACACGATATTGCTATCAAGGACAACCCGGCGAGCACGACGCCAGGCGCAACTGTAGACTTTGAGGGGACAGGAAACACGATACCTCCAGCAGCAATTGCAATGCTGCAAACAACCCAATGTTCGAGTGACGCAAAAGGCCTGTCGCTACAAGCCTACACGGAAAGCCGATTCACTCTCACCTGGGATTCTCACATGAGGCTACCAAGTGAGCCTGCTGTGCGGGAATCCTACCGTGTGAGACGAATGGTGCTCGGATGAGTGACATGCTCTGTTTTGCGTTGCGTCACTTAAAGCCATTCGAGCCGGATATGTCAAGTCGCGTCATTGGTTTCGTGGATGAGCGAATGATTGACGTGACTCCCGGAAATCGCAGCGGGCAAGGTCCGGAGCGGTCGGTGGCCGCGCCCGGCGAAGCGCTCGCGACCGTGCGCCGGCGCCCAGCCGTGGCGCCGCCGTCCCCTGTGTCGGCTGACGGGGCCGATCGTCGCCGTGCCGCACGGCGCACGCATCGCGACGTAGGACGATGTCTACCCACTTCGAATTCGTGTCCGACAAGCCATCCGATCATCGTCTCGATGGGGGCGGGCACAACGTCGAGGTTCCCAACCGCGGGCGCATTGCGTTGGTCTTGCCGCAGTACAGGTGCTGTGTGGTGTCCTCGGCTGCACAATGAACCGTCGTGGTTTGCGGCGCTATTGAACGCTTTCCGCGGGGAGGGATGCTCCGGTGATCTTCCCAGTGATCGGTGATCTGCTGTCTCGGACGTTGCGCGACACCAGCGGAGGCTGGCGCTGTCATTGCTCGGCAGGGGCGCTGGAGGTCAGGCCCGGAGCTCGTGTGGCGATCGCGCTGACGAGGCTCGAGCGCCTGGCTGCCGTCAGGTCACGCCCTGACCTGCTTTGCATCGCAGGTCGCCGCCTGGTCCGCATGCGGCAGGTTGCTTCGCGCCCTCGTCTTCATTGTTGTCGCCAGCGCCGGAGCGCTTCGAGACCTGGGCACGCTGCCGCGCCGACTCGCTCCGCTGGCCGGGACCGATCGCCGCGCTATCGCCGCGTCTAACCGCGCACGGAGCGCATCGAGCCCGTCGTGGACGGGGTGGCGCGCGGGCGGGTCTCGATCTCGAATCGATCGCGGAGGTAATATGCGAGCGCCTCGGTGCGGATCTGCTTGGCGACCTCGGGCGTGTAACCGAGCGCATCGACCGTCTCGGTGACGTCGCGGACCACGGCGTTGATTGCCTGGCACACCTCGGTGCGGGCCTCGGCAGCGTTGGGCTCGAAGGGCCGGATCGCCCCGAACTTCTTCTCGAGTGGGATGTAGTGCGGGCAGTCGTGGTCGTACAGGAACCGGAGCAGCACCGCGTTGAACGCCGGCGCGCCGCATCGCTTCTCGATCGATCCGAGCCGCGTGCGCAGGTCGAAGCCGATGCGCTCGGCCTCGTTGTCGGGGCTGATCGCCGCGACCCGATGCGCCAGCAGCCAGTCCTCGAGGATGGGCTCCCACGGCACGACCGGATCGGGCGGCACGGCGGGTTGTGCGCCGGGGTACGCCACGACGATCCGCGGTGATCCCCAGCTGCCGCCATCGTGGCGGCGGATGAACGTGCACACCGGCTTCACGCCGTGCGCGAGGAAGAAGGCCCAGCGTGCTGCCTCGGGCGGAGCCGGATCGGCAGCACCAGGTCCGTACATTTCTTCGACGAGGCCCATGGCTCCATTGTGAGCATCGTATGGCCAAAAGCCCATCACAGAATCTCTACGTCATTGCAAATGGTGAGCGGCATTGCGCACCGCGTTGCCGCCGCGCGTCTGGCGCATAATCTGCGCGAAAAATCTGCCGGCGCTATCGTTTGGCGCGCTGCGGCACGCCTTGCTTGCGCGCGTACCGTCGACGGCCATCGCTGGATGCTCGCGCGATGGACGGGTACTAGTCACGGACGTCAGGGAACAGCAGCACCAGCCGCTGGACCCAGTCGCCGAGCGGCTCCCAGCCGGACAGATCGGCGAGATGTCCGAGGCGCACGAGCACCAGGTCCTTTGACGGGACGATCACGACCAGCTGACCTTCGTGGCCCTGCGCGAGGAACAGATCGCGTGGGCCGTCCGGGGCGAGCGCTCGGTAGGGCTTGCCGCGGCCGGCGGGCGGCGTGATCCAGAAGCCGGCGCCGTAGACGTCACAGTCCTCGACCGGGGTCTTGGTGCGCGCGAAGTCGACCCAGTGCTCGGGCAGGATGCGCTGGCCTTGCCACACCCCGTCGCGCAGGTACAGCAGGCCAAACCGCGCCCAGTCGCGCGCCGTCGCGTACACGAGCGCGGAGCCGATGAAGTTGCCGGTGGCGTCAAACTCGGGCACCGCCGAGGTCATGCCGAGCGGTGCGAACAGCTCGGCCTTCATCGCGGCGCTGATCCGGGAGCGACGGTCGGCGCCCGTGGCGCCGGGCGCGAACACCCGGCCCAGAGCGTCGGCGATCAGGTTCACGCCCGCCGAGTTGTAGTTCCAGTGAGTCGCGGGCGGGTGGATCAGCGGCAGCGCGGCCGAATAGCCGGCGACGTCGAGGCGGCCGGGGCCATACAACATCTTGGCGGCGTCGCTGCGCGTCTGATCGCTGACGCCGATCTCGTGATAGTCCTGCCCATCGATCATGTTGATCCAGTTGCGCCACGGAATCTGCGCGCGCGCGTCGCTCGCGGGCCAGTGCGGATTGCCCATCGGCTTGTCGATATCGACCAGGCCGCGGCGCACCGCGATGCCGACCATCGCCTGCGTGATCGATTTGGCCATCGACCACGACAGCAGCGGCGTCGCGGGGCCGTAGCCCGGCATGTAGCGCTCGGCGACCAGCTTGCCGCGCTGGATGATGACCACCGCGCGGGTCTCGCCGAGGCGCGGCTGCGGCTTGGCGACCACCGCGAGCGCCGCCTCGATCGCCTCGGGGGAAACGCCGGTGGGCAGCGGCCCTTCCGGCCACGCGGTCGTCGGCCAGGGCACATCGGAGGCCTGCGGCGGAAGCGGCCGCAAGGCCGTGGCCGCTGGTGCGTCGGCGCGCGCGCTGGCGGCGAGCAGCGCCAGACAGGCCACGGACATGACGGCTCGGCCGGCGTCGGGTAGCATCCACATATGATAATGATGGCGCTTGCGCGGCGCAAACGGCTCGCCATCGGGCTGGTCGTGTTGTTGCTGGTCGCCGTGGCTGTCGCCTGGCGCGTGTTCCGTGTGCCGCTCCTGGTGAATATCGGGGCCGGGTATGCCGCGCAGCAGACCTGCGCCTGTCTGTTCGTGAGCGGCCGCAGCATCGAGAGCTGCGTTGGCGATCTCGAGCCGCTCGCGCGCAAGCTGATCTCGATCCACCCGGGCGCCGCCGAGGTCACGGCCAGCGCGTTCGGTCTGGAGACCGCGACCGCGCGCTACGAACCAGGGTTTGGCTGCTCGCTGCGCGATTGACGCAAGGCCGCGGTTACACCAGCTCGCCGCTGTCGTACACCGTGGCGCCGTCGAAGATCGTGCGCATGACGCGGGTCTCGCCGAGCGCGTCGACCGGGCACTCGATCGGGTCACGATCGACGACGACGAGATCCGCGTGTCCCCCAGCCCGGATCGACCCGATGCCGGACCACCGCATCACGCGTGCCGCGCTACGCGTAAGCATGGCCAGCGCCTCGACGCGCGAGATCCGCTGAGCATCGCCGCGGTTCCGGTACCCGGATTCGCCGAACTCGTGGGTCAGCGCGAGCTCGAGCTGCTTCCACGGATTCTTCGGTCCCCAGTCGGTCGATCCGCTGACGTCGAGCCCCGCGTCGAGCAGGCGCCGCAGCGGGACCAGGTCGTCGAGTGCGCGTGATCCCATCGAGCGGCGGATCAGCTCGCCCTCGCCCCAGCAGAACGTCATCGAGGTCGTGCAGGCGAAGTTGAGGCGCTTGTAGCGCGCCGCATGTCCCGGCTCGATCGTCGTGGCGTGAACCAGGACCCAGTTGAGCGACGGCAGCTCGTGCTCGACGGCCACTCGCTCGAGCAGCGCGAGGACCTCGTCGTGCGCGCGCGTCCCCATCGCGAGCACGTTCAGCCGGATCCGCCGTTCGGCGCAGAACCGCATCACCTGCTCGGCCCGCTCGGGCGTGATGTGGCGGTGGCCTCGCGTCGGGCAGCCGTACACGTCGAGATAGGGCGCGCGCATCATCTGGGCGCCGCCGAAGCAATACCCATCCCACATGATCGTCAATCCGTTCAACCGCAGCCGCGCGTGCTCGAGGTCGACGCCACGCGCCGCGTGCTCGAGGAGCTCTTGGAAGTGTCGATCGCTGCGCGGCTCGCTCCACGGCATGCCGTACGACTCCGCCTCCTGCGAGACCAGGACCCGCATCGCGAGCCCCCCGGTGCGCTGGAGCTGTCGGTACGCCTCGATGAGGATCGGCTCCATCATGTGGTTCTCGTAGATCCCGGTCACGCCCTGGCGGTGGTAGGCGGTGATCGCCGCCGCCGTTCCCGGCATCACCTCCGCCATCTGCAGGAACGGGATCGTGCGCCACAGCCGCGCACCGAACCCGTCGAAGCCGTAGTAGTTGATGACCGACCCGGTCACGATTCCGGTCGGCTCGCCGGTCGCGTCCTTCTCGATCCAGACGTTGTCGACGCGATCGGGGGTGTCGCGCGTGATGCCGAGCCGGTGCAGCGCAAGCGAGTTGAAGGCCATGCACGACGGCCGGACCGGCGCCCAGGCCTGGATCACGATCGGGTGCTGGTCGCTCGCGCGATCGAGGACGCGGCGATCGGGAAGCACGGCTTCTCGGAGGTCGCGGTAGGACCGTCGGAAGAAGAAGTGCGGCTCGCCGATCGGCGTCGCTTGCACCCACGCACCGGGCGGTGAGAGCGCCGCACGTTCGGCGAGCCGCGCGACGATCTCGGCGTGGTCGCGACAGTCCCATAGCCGCACCAGCGGCGCCTCGATCGCTCCATAGTGGAGCAGATGCGGGTGCGTGTCGAGTAACCCCGGGACGATGATCGCTCCCTCCAGGTCCAAGGTCGCCGCGGCGCGCGACGCCAACGGCGTGAGCTCGCGCGCCGAGCCGACCGCCACGACCCGACCGTCGCGGAGCAGGACGGCCTCGGCGAGGCTGTCGGATTCGTCCATCGTGTAGATGCGACCGTTGCGGATCAGCAGCTCGTTCGACATGTGCTTCATATTTTGCGATACAGAATGTACTAGTCAAGACATAGTGTATCGAATAGATGCGGCCGGCGATCGATCATCCGGCGCTGGTGCGTCGCGCGCGCGGCGCCGCGGCGTACGCCGCAAGGGCCTCGACGAGGTGATCGAACACGATCCGGACCCGGCGCGATGCCCGCAGGTCTTCGTGCGTGACCACCCAGGTGTCGAGCGGGAACCCGAGCCGTGGCAGCACGCGCACCAGGGGAACCGGCGCGTGGCTCAACCCGAGCTGACAGGCGCCGATCCCGAGCCCGGCGCGCACCGCCGCGAGCTTGGCCAGGTCGCTGTCGCTGCGCAACGCGTAGTCGCGCGCGCTGGTGACGACGCCCGCGTGGGCCAGCGCGTCGATGATCACGCGATCCTGGTCGTCGCCGATCAGGGTGTGGCCGCGCAGCAGCTCGGCGGGCGAGCTTGGCGCCGGATGCCGCGCCAGGTAGGCCGCGGTCGCGAACAGCCCGACGTCGACCGATCCGGCGCGCCGCGTGACGAGCCCGACCTGGGTTGGCCGCGCCATGCGCACCGCGACGTCGGCGTCGCGCCGCAGCATGTCCTCGGTGCGGTTGGTGAGGACGAGCTCGATCTGAATCCGCGGGTGGCTGCGCATGAGCTCGGCGAGCATCGGCGGCAGCACTTCGCCACCGACGACCTCGCTGCAGGTCACCCGCACGGTGCCGCGATCGCCGTGGCTCGATCCGGAGGTGGACCGCACCAGCGCGCGCGCCGCGGACGCCATCGCCTCGGCGTACGGCACGGTCGCGATCGCCACGTCGGTAGCGACCAGGCCATTGGGGGCGCGCGTGAACAACACCACGTCGAGCGCGGCCTCCAGCTTCTCGATCTGCCTGCGGACGGTCGGCTGGGCGACATGGAGCGCGCGCGACGCCGACGACAAGCTGCCGTGCCGCATCACGGCCAGGAAGGCGCCATACAGATCCCAGGACGGGTCGCCATCGCTCATACAAAATGTATGAGCTGCTAGACACATTTGAACAATATGGTTTAGCGCGGACCTGCGGCATGGTCGGGGCATCGACGGCGCGCCAAGCGCCCTCCTGGAGGACCTCATGACGATCGCTCACCTGCTCCCCGTGCCCGCTCCCACCGCCTCGCTCGACGCCCCGACGTCCATCGCACCCACCGCGCACCTGGGCAGCGCCCAGGGCGGGCCGCGGCTCGTGTTGCGCATCGAGGCCGCGGTGGTGTTCGTCGCCGGGCTCGCCGCGTACGCCTGGCAAGGTGGAAGCTGGTCATGGTTCGCGCTGCTGTTCCTGCTCCCCGATCTCTCGATGCTCGGTTACCTCGGCGGACCGCGGCTGGGCGCCGGGCTCTACAACGCGGCGCACAGCTATGTCGCGCCGGCCGCGCTGGCCGCGCTGGCCCTCGCTGGCCATGCCCAGTTCCCGTTGCTCGGCGCGATCATCTGGATCGCGCACATCGGCCTCGATCGCCTGCTCGGCTACGGCCTGAAGTACAGCACCGCGTTCGGCGACACCCACCTCGGCCGGATCGGCCGCGCGCACGCGCAGCGCCGCCGCGCCTGAACGCCCCGGCTGTCGAGGCTCGACGGCTCGTGGACCGTCGTCAGCTGCTCGAGACGCCCGGATCGGGTGTGTTACGCTTGTCGTCGCCATGAGCCCCGCGAGCGAGACCAAGAGCACGTGCCAGAGCTGCCACGGGCAAGGTGAGCTTCCTACGGATTACGGGCCGATCGCGTGTCCGGACTGTGGCGGGGCCGGTGACCTGCCGCGGCGTGACGCGCTGGTCGAATGGCGCCTGCGAGCGATCGAGGAAGCGCACGGTGAGCGCAGCGAATCGGCGCAAGACGTGCGCTGGCTGGCGTTCGAGCTGCGCCGTGCTCGCTCCACGCTGTTGCAGGTACTCGCGCTGAGCCAGGACATCGGTGACGGCGATCCGCTCGTGCAGCGGATCCGGTTTCTGGCCAACGACGCGCTGGGGATCTACGAGCCCGTGCAGCCCGACCGCTGATCGCCGCCGAGCGCACGACGAGGAAGAGCGCGCGCCGGGGGCCGAGGCTGACGCGCTGATGCTCGGCTCGACGGGTGCCGGGTGGGGGCAATCCACTCGCTGCGGATCGGTCAGTTCTCGAGGCACAGCACAGGCAGGGGGGTGCAACTGCTCGAGCCCAGTCCCGGGTCGGTATCCCACGCCAGAAAGCCTTGCGCACTCGCGTTGGTCGACGACGTCCAGTTGTTACATGTCGTGGTGTTGGTTCCCGGTGTGTGGAAGCTCGACGCGCCCAGCGCGATCACCGCCTGGACGGGCTGCAAGCTGCCGTCGATGCGGACGCCCGGCGCGATGTCGAGGAAGTCTGCGGTCTGGAAGCGCAGCGCGGTGGGGAGCAGCGGCATGCCATCGACCCGCACCCAGGGCTTGCCGGACGTATCGAACCGCGCGATCGCGGAGCGGGTTGGCGTTGCCAGGAGCGCCTGGAACGTACCCGGCCGGCCGGCCGCTTCGGCAGTGCACAGCGCGTCCGCCGCGGCGATCCCCGACGTCGGGTCCCACATGGCGATGGTGGCAAAGGCCAGACGGCCGCTCGTCGACACCGGAAACACACCGACGTGGCGATCGACCTCCGCGCACAGAAAGTGGTTCTTCTGGCTGCATGGCTGAGAGGGGCGAGGGTCCACCGAAAACGGGCGGGCCGTTCGCACCGAGAAATCGACGTTGGCGAGGCTATCTGCTCCTGCGCCGCCCACGTTGGACGACCAGGCGCTGCAGGAGGTTCCGGAGCTCGGCGCGTTCGGTGTCCAGATGCTCACGACACCGAGGTCGATTCCTCGCTCATCCAGCCGGAGATTGAACAGCCCGTGGCCATCGGTTCCCTGGGCGAGCACCAGGCCCGGCGCAGGGTCGCCGGACGGCTGGTCGTCGACGCGGATCCATCCCTCGGCACCGTTGAGCCGCTGGAGCGCCAACACACTCTCGGTCGAAAGCAAGATCTGGTAGGTGCCTGTGAGTCCAGCTTGGGTCGCGAGATCTTGGCAGCTCTTGTCCCCGCCCGCGAGGCCACCGAAGTTGCCGTCGTGCGTGGTCGAGCTCAAGAACACGCGGTTGGGCTGTGGCGTGAAGTCCCCGGTGATCGTGAGGCCATCGGCGGCGACGACCTGGCACGACTGGCGACCATCACAGCCCGCGACCCAGCCGCGGAACCATGACCCGGAATCGGCGGCGGCGGTGAGCAGGATCGGCGCGCCGTCGGGAAGACTATCGAGGCACGCCGCGTCGCAGGTCGCGTCTGCCACGGTCGCGGTGATCGTGCCGTGGCCCGCTCCGGTCGTCGTCACACGGATCCGGGGGATGGTCCCTGGCTGGCATGCCGGCTCGCCTCCGCACGCCGGATCGGCGCAATCGGCCAGCCCATTGCCATCTTCGTCCCCGACCGTGCTGCAGTCCTCGGCAGCTGGCATGGACGGCGGGGCCGCATCGGGCGTGTCGGGCGTGTCGGGCGAGCCGGACGTGCCGTCGACCGGCGTGAACGTGGTGCGACCCAGCGAGCAGCCGGCATGCGCCACGGCAACACCGAGACAGAGGACGAGGCGTCGCAATCGAGAATCCATCATCAGGAGCTCGAGACGTAGTCGTCGCCGCTCTCGATCTGGATTTCGGAATCCGCAGAGAGTGTCAGATCCGGCCGCCGATGTGATCCGCACGCCGTGGGGGGGCGTGCGACCATGTACGGCTGGATCACACAACCGGGATCACAGGCGACTGGGTAGCCGAGGCGTGGCTCGCCGTTTCGCCGCGCTGGAGGTGCAGCGTCAGAGATCGACGATGGTGGGCACGGTGACCCGTCCGGTCTCGCCGCCGAGGCCGAGCTGGTCGGCGTCATTGGAGCCCCAGCACCATAGGGAGTTGTCCCGGCGCCGTGCGCAGGTCTGCTCATATCCTGCGGACAGCTGCACGACGTCGGCGAGGCCGGTCACCGCGACCGGCGTGGTGTGATAGTCGTACGTTCCGTCGCCGAGCTGGCCATGGCTGTTGAAGCCGTAGCACGCCACCGTGGTGTCGGGTCGGATCATGCATGTGTGCCAATAGCTACTCTCGATCGCCGTGAAGTCGCCCACGGGCGTCAGCTTGCGATCGACCCGGTAGTCGCCCCAGCACCACAAGTTTCCGTCGAGTTGCTGCGCACAACTCGAGTCATATCCCGCGACCACCGCAGCGACATTCGACAGCTGCTGGGTCACGGGCAACACGTCGCTGAAACTGTTGCTGACCTGGTGTTGCTCGTTGTTGCCCCAGCACCAGGCGACATGAGCCGCGTCGACCGCGCAGCCGTGCAGATTGCCCAGCGCGACGCTCGTCACCGTGGGCAGGATCTGCGTCGGTGGCCGGCCACTGCCAAACAGCACGCCCGTGGTCCCCCAGCACCACAGGCTACCGTCTGCACGCTGGGCGCACGACTGGCTGCCACCCGCGTAGATCGCCACCGCGTCGTCGATGAGCGGCACCCGCAGCGGCACCATGCTCGCGCCGCGCGTCGGATCACCGAGCTCGCCGGCGTCATTACCGCCCCAGCACCACACCGAGCCATCGATCGCGGCGATACACGCGTGGGTGGCCCCGGCGGCCACGCTCTTGGCGGGCGGCAATCCGAGCTTGGGCGTGGGTGTCGGATCCCAGATACCGCGCTGTTCGCCGTAGTCGAAGGCACCCCAGCACCAGACCTGGCCGCCCGGCAGCACGGCACACGCGCCATGGTTTCCCGCGCTGAAGTCCTGCACGTCGACCAGCACCTCGACGGGCGTGGGCTGCCCGACCGGGCCGACTTCCCCTTCGTCGTTGAGGCCCCAGCATCGCGGCGCGCCATCGCGCAGCGCGCAGCCGTGGTACTCGCCGAGCGACATCCCGGTGAGACCGTAGTTCCCAACGAGATGCACCGGCCGTGTCTCGGGCGGTCCGACACTCCCCACAGCGAGCTGGCCAAACGCATTGCTTCCCCAGCACCACAAAGATTCATCACCGCGGATCGCGCAGCTGTGGCTTCCGCCCACCGCGATCTCGCGCACGTCGTCGATGCCACCCACAGGTGCGGGTGTGGGCCGGTCCTCTTCGGTGCCATCGCCGAGCACACCTTGGTAGTTCATGCCCCAGCACCACAGCTGGCGATCCACGGTGATGGCGCAGGTATGCGTCGCTGCGGAGGCGATGGATGTCACCGGCGGCAGCCCCGTGACGAGCGTGGGCGTTCGATGGCACGGATAGCCGTCACACATCTCGCCATCCCCCGGGCCGACGATCTCGGCGCCCCAGCACAGCACCTCGCCGCCCTGTCGCAGCACGCACGTCCGACTTCCACCCGCGGAGACCGCGAGGACGTCGGTCAACCCGGGGACCTCCGCCGGAGCCACGCGATCCGTCGTCGCGCCGTGTCCGCTTTCGCCGTAGTAGTCACTGCCCCAGCACCACACCGTGTGATCCAGTGTAAGGCCGCAGGTGTGGCCGCCGCCCCCCACCACGTCGACCATGGGCGGGATGCCGGCGACCGCCCGCGCTGCATGACCAGCCGACGCATCGCCGAGCTGCCACAAACCATTGTTCCCCCAGCACCACACGGCACCGCCGTCGACCACCGCGCATGCGTGGTCCGAGCCTACGCCCAGCGCCGTTGCGGCGGTGACACCGACGATCGGCACCGCGCCGCGGGGCGTCGAGAAGCTGGAGATGCCAAGCTGACCGAGCACGTTGTAGCCCCAGCACCACACGGTGCCGTTGGCCTTGCGCGCACAGCTGTGGAAATAGCCGGTTCCGACCTCGACCTCGTCGCTCGCGGTCGCCTCGTCGCACACGAACGCCGAGCTCTCGATCTCCGCGGTGCCGAGCGCACCGTCCTTGTCGGCATCGCGGCCGCTGTACACCGCCGTACCGCCGAACGCGCACGCGGCTCCCGGCCCGACATGATCGACGCGCGAGACCACCGGCGGCGGTGCGTCGTCGCTCTCGCACACATAGGTGGTTTCGGTCGCCTCGCTATCGTCGAGCGTCCCGCTGGCATCGGCATCGAGCCCCGCGCGCACCACGCTGCCGCCATTGGCGCAGTGCGGCCCGCGTGGTTCGGCGGCCGTTTTTACCAGCACGTGCGGCGTCGGGCCCGGCGCAGATGCAGCCGGGTTGCAATGGTACTCCGTGTGATCGACCTCGTCGGTCCCGAGCACGCCATTGCTGTCGTCGTCGATGCCCCAGCTCACCGCGATGCCACCGTCGGCGCAGTGAACGCCGGGCGGCTCCTGGTCGGTGCGCACCAGCGTGGCGCCAGCCGCGGAAGGCTGCCCCGGTGTCATCGGCGAATCCGTCGTCGTACATGCACCCGCCAGCATCGGCAGCACAATCACGAACCATCCCCAGAGCTTCATGCGCGGCATGCTATCGAACTTTCCTCGGACATACGGTCGGAGACGAAGCTAGAGGCCGCCGGTCGCAGCGGTTCGTGCGTTTCGTAGCGCGTTCAGGTGGCAGATCGTGGCAGCGGTGGCGGCGCGTCGCGGCTCACGTGCGGGCCTGGGCCTGGGCCTGGGCGGCCGGCGCCGGCGCATCGTCGAGCAACGCTGCGATCCGGCCGACCGAGGCGCGTGCCGCGGCACCGGTGGAAGCCACGCCGAGCACGCTGATCGCCGCGCCCGCACCGGCGGCGAGCCACCAGAACGCATGGGTCGCGCCGGCGAACTGCGCCGCAGCGCCACGACTGGCGGTGCTCGCGATCGTACCGCCGAGCGCGACGCCGAGCGACGCGCCGATCTGCCGGCTGGTCGACGCGACCGCGGCCGCGACCCCGGCCTGCGTCCGCGGCATCCCTGATACGGCGGTGGTCGTGATCGGTGGATTGGCCAGGCCGAAGCCGATGCCGAAGATGGCATATGCGGCGATCAGCCAGGGCAGGGGCGTGGCGGCCGTCAGACTCGTCAGCATCACGCCGCTGGTTGCGATGGCGAGGCCGGCGAGCACGAGCGACGGCCGCGTGCCGTGGCGGCCGACCAGCCGACCCGAGATCGGTGCGAACGCCACCGTGGCGAGCGCGAGCGGCATCGTCGTGAGCCCCGCCGTCAGCGCCGACTGCGCCCGCGTGTCCTGCAGATACAGCGCATTCAGAAACAGAAACCCGGCAAACGCGCCGAACATGCACACCGCGATCACCGTCGCGCTCGCGAATGGCACGCTGCGGAAGAACCGCAGATCGAGCAGCGGCTCGTCGCGGCGCGGCTCGTACCGCACGATCCCGATCACCGCGCCGGCCGACACCGCAAACAGCGCGATGATCAGCGGCGAGTACCAGCCGTGCCGCGGGCCCTCGATGATCGCGTAGACCAGCGCGAACAGCGCCGTCACCACCAGCAGCTGGCCGATCGGATCGAACCGCCGCGCGCGCGGCGCCCTCGACTCAGGCACGAAGCCTTGCGCGAGCGCGATGGTGATCGCCCCGATCGGCAGGTTGATCCAGAAGATCGAGCGCCACCCGATCAGCTGCGTCAGGCTGCCACCGACCAGCGGCCCGAGCGCCATCGCGATGCCGAACATCGCCCCCCACACCCCGATCGCGCGGGCGCGCGCCTTCGGATCGACGAACGTGTTGGTGATGATCGACATCGCCACCGGGTTCAGCATGCTCGCCCCGGCGGCCTGCAACACGCGGAACGCGATCAGCGCGTTCAACCCCGGCGCCACGCTGCACAGCGCGGACGCCAGCGTGAACACCAGCATGCCGGTCTGGAACACCCGGCGCCGGCCAAACCGATCAGCCAGCGAACCCGACAGCAAGAACAGACTCGCCACGACCATCGTGTACGCGTCGATCACCCACTGCAGGCCCGAGATCGACGCCGAGAGATCGCGCCGGATCGCCGGCAGCGCCACGTTCACGATCGTCGCGTCCATCGCGACCACCAGCAGGCTCATGCAGCAGATCGCGAGCACGAGGTTGGGGCGCACTGCGCGTCCGCCGGGCAAACTCGCGCCGAGCGCGGGCGACATCGTCATCCCCTCGTAGGTAGCACGCGCCGCCGGTCCCGCGGCGCGCACGCGCGGATGCCTTGCCAGCGCGATCGACCGCACCGTCACCGGCCGGATCGCCTCGCGGGTCGGCGTGCTGCTCGGCGTCGAGCGCCGGATCGAGCTCGGCGTCGACGGCGCGCGCCGCTTGGCTGCCATCGAGCTCGCTCGCGCGTTCGCGATCGGCGGCGACGTCGAAAAGGCCACACGGTGGCTCGCCGCGGCGCGTGCCCGCGACGCGGACGTGTCCGGAGACCTGCTGATCGCGAGGGGCTCGTGCTGTGTCGCGCCGGTAGGTTCGAAGACGCAAGCCGCCACTTCGACGACACGTGGTCGCGCATCGAAGCGCGGACCCGCCTGCGCGGCATGCGCGAGGCCTGGCTACTCCGCGCGTTTGCGGTCGCCGGCGCGAGCACACTACGAGACATCGGTGCGATCGAGCCTTGGCTGCACCTGGTGGGCACGACGACGCCCAGCTCGTTCGCCTGGCTCACAGCACACTGGCCCGCGTTGGCGACATTCGTCGCAACCAACGCGGTTTAACCGCACGTAGTCAAAGGTGATGAGCGTCGTCAGAGTCTCGACGCCGATGTTCCGGCTCGAGACGGAACGGCGGGATCAGCCGATTGCCGAGGCGCTGGACCCGATTGGCAGGACGTGGCAGCGCGCTGGTCGACCGCGACGCCTGCTGCATCGCGGTCGCACGCTCGTCGCACCCGTCGCGATCTCGGTTGGTCTCGCGAGACTGCCGGCTGCTTGCGCGATCCGGCAGGAGCGCTACACAGCTCTGCTCGGGCTCGGTGGCATCCATGGCCACGGTCGGACCCAGCGCACCATGCCTTCGCACCATACCCCTGACGACGAGCCGCGCCGATTGCAGCCGGCGATCCGCCTGGTGGTTCGCCGCTATCTGCGCCGGATTCGTGCACGGCCGGGGCTGGCGATCGGCTCGCTCGTGCTTCCCGGTGTGGGCAACATCTTCGTGCACTACATTCCCGCGCTCGCGATCGCGCACCTGCTCGCGATGCTCGCGCACGACTCGCGGGCGGGCCTCGGCGAGCTCGCCGTGCCGGTCGTCGGGCTCGCGGTCGCGTGGCTCGGCGGGGAAGCGCTGTGGCGGGTTGCTGGAGTGGCGGTGCAGCGGCTCGAGGCCTACGCGATCGGCGAGCTCTACATCGAGGCCATGGAGGAGCTGTTCGCGAAGGACGCCGGGTTCTTCCACAACAACTTTGCCGGCTCGCTCACCAAGCGCGCGCTCGGCTACGCGCGTCAGTTCGAGACCGTGTTCGACGTCTTCGCGTTCTCGATCTGCGGCAACCTGTTTCCGCTCGTGTTCGCGCTCGTCGTGCTCGCCCAGTTCTCGGGCTGGCTGATCGCGGTCCTTTTGTCGATGCTGGTGATCGCGTTTCTGTGTCTGCGCCCGCTGATCCGTCGTCGCCACCGGCTCGTCCATGTCCGCGAGGAGGCGAGCAATGTGCTCGCCGGCCATGTCGCCGACTCGATCACGAATGCCGAGACCGTTCGCGCATTCGCGCGCGAGCGCGAGGAAGCTGCGATTCATGCCCACAACGTCGACGACTTCATGGCGAAGATGCTGCGCTCGTGGAACTACCAGAACACGAGGGTCGATGTCGTCACGTCCCCGCTGTATGTGCTGACCAACACGCTCGGCCTGATCGTCGCGCTGGCGCTCGGCCGTGGCGGCGGCTTCGCGATCGAGGCCGTGTTTCTCACGTTCAGCTACTTCGCGCAGACCACGCGCGTGATGTGGGAGTTCAGTCGCATCTATCGCAACCTCGAGAGCTCGCTCACCGACGCCGCGCAGTTCACCGAGTTGATCCTCCACCCACCCGCGATCGTGGATGCCGATCCCGTCGAGCCGTTCCAGCCGCGCGACGCCAGCGTCCGGTTCCGCGCCGTGCGGTTCGCGCACCCTTCGCGTCCGCCGCTGTTCGATGGCTTTGATCTGACGATCTCCGCCGGCGAGAAGGTCGGCCTCGTCGGTCGCTCCGGCGGTGGCAAGACGACGCTCACGCGCCTGCTGCTGCGGTTCTCCGACCTCGACGCCGGCGCGATCGAGCTGGGCGGCCAGAACATCGCGACCATCGCGCAGTCGGCGCTTCGGTCGTTCATCGCGACCGTCCCGCAGGAGCCCGCGATGTTCCATCGCAGCATCGCCGAGAACATCCGCATCGGCCGGCCGCGAGCGAGCGACGCCGAGGTCCGGCGCGCCGCGGAGCTCGCGCACGCCGGCGAGTTCATCGCCGCTCTACCCGCCGGCTACGACACCCTCGTCGGCGAGCGCGGCATCAAGCTGTCGGGCGGCCAGCGCCAGCGGATCGCCATCGCGCGCGCGCTTCTCAAGGACGCCCCGATCCTCGTCCTCGACGAGGCCACGAGCGCGCTCGACTCCGAGAGCGAGAACCACATCCAGCAAGCGCTGTGGACCCTGATGCAAGATCGCACCGCGATCGTCATCGCCCACCGGCTGTCGACCGTCCGCCGCATGGACCGGCTCGTGGTCCTCGACGCCGGCGCGATCGTCGAGCACGGCCGTCACGACCAGCTGCTCGCCAGTCGCGGCTACTACGCCGCGCTCTGGCAGCACCAGTCGGGCGGCTTTCTGCAGGAGCTTGCCGGCTAACACTGCATCGCTCATACGCTCGCCGTGACGGTCGTCGTCGAGCAGGCCGAGCTGCGACGGGTCGGCCAATTCGACGAGCAAGGCCCGATCGACCCCGCGTACATCCCGCACAGCCTGCCCGCCAGCCACTGGTGGTGGCACTACCCCGAGCAGTTGAAGTAGGTGCATCCTCGACGGTTTGCAGGCTTGCCGGTGCAACGCGGTGCCGCTCCGTCATGCCCCGGTGGGTGCGAGGGTTCCCGTGAGCTACGCGCGGCCGTAGCACGTGGCGTTCTGAGCGTCACCGAGGCCGAACAAAGACGATCGGGCAGTTCACCGTGGCGACGTCGCGGGCCTTGCGGGGGGCCGCGAGTACCGTCGCCTCGTTGAACACGGTCGGAAAGGCGGCATTGTCGTAGATGCTCACCGACCACAGCGGCGAATAGTCGACATCGCCGGGCAGGCTGGATGCGACGTTGTGCGTCTGCCGTCCGCCTGGCTCGGTGCGAAATCCTGACGTCGGCCCGCCGCCCGGCTGATCGGGGTTCTTGTTGAAGGTGACGGTGATCGGCGAGGTCGGCACCGGTTCGGCCGGCCTGGCGAGCAGCTGCGCCTCGTCGAATCGGAACCACTGGATCCGCTGTCCGCGATACCACCCAGCCTCGGGCTCGGTCGCTGCGCCGTGCAAGCGCTCACGCGCTTGTGATCCGCGCGGTACGACGGGCCGGTTCACGATCAGCGATGTCTCGACGAGCACAAAGCCCGACCGCCGGATCGCGGCGGCATCGCGTAGCTCGTCGGGCACGTAGCGCGCTGGCACCATGACTCGCACCACGCGAAAGAAGTCGCTGTAACCAGGCTGGCCGGGGATGACGTCGACGACGCGGTGCTGCGTCGTCAGCTCCCGCTCCCCGATGTAGAACACATACATCGTTGCGGGCGTGGTCGGCTGGACATCGAAGTTGTAGTAGCGGATGACCTCGCCGGCGGGTCCCCAAGACTGTGTGATAAATGGGGGGCGGTCGAAGTCCACCGGTTGACCGGCACCCGGAAGCCCGTTGCCCGCGGTGCGGACCTGCAGCGTGCCGGCGGCCGAGCTGAACCGATCGATCACGAAAGCTTCATGGCCGGCCGAGCCCGCGACCACGTTCGACGGCGGCGCGTGCGCGCAGCCCGCAACCCACAGCACAACCAGCGAACGCGCGAGGTTGTCGACGCGGATGACGATCGAGCCCACGGTCAACATGGCTGCATTCTAGCGACATTCTCCCGTACCCTGGCGGCCACGACGTCAGGCGCCCCTCGTGCCCATGTCCTCGAGCGAGGCCTCCTCGATGCCGGCCGTGTCGGCCATGATCAGGCTCGCGATCGCGGGCCCGGGTATCTGGCCGCTGGACGGCGATGACCACCTGCCCGCGGCACAGGTAGTCGACGATGATGACCTCATCCTCGGTGAGGATACCGTCGTGGTTGCGGTCGAGGCCGGAGCGCACCGCCGTCCCACCGCGCGGACAGCGGGGAGCCCGGCGCCTCGGCCTCGATCCGGACCAGTGTGCTTGGGGCGGATGGTGCGTCGGCGCAGACGTCGCGCGTGACCGTGACCTCGCTCGCGTCGAGCACGCCATTGCGGTCGCGGTCGGTGTGCCATCGGACGACGCGCGACCACGTGACGAGGCGTCCCGCCGCGGGGCAGCAACTTCTGGTGCTTAGACCTCGCCGCCGACCGTCGTGGTGAGGTGGTCGACGAGCGCGCGGAGCCGCTCTAGCCGCCGCAGATCGACGTGGTACCCGACCCAGACCTCGCGTCCGGGCGGCGGGTCGCGGTCGGTGCTGACTCGGACGAGGCCGAGTGGGCGTCCGATCGCGCGGGGCAGCACGGCGAGCCCCGCACCCCGTGCGCATGCTTCGGCCTGGACGTCGCGGCTGTTGCTGCGCACGACGAACGGCGCCTCCGGGTAGCGGTCACGCAGCCACGCGACGTCCGCCAGCGCGTCGTAGGCCTGGTTCATGCCGATCAGCCGGTGCTGCTTGTGCTTGCGCGCGAGGTACGAGCGCGCCGCATACAGCTCGTAGCTGACGCGCGCGAACCGCGACGCCACGACGTTGGCGGCGTCGAACCGCGCGAACCGGAACACCACGTCGGCTTCGCGGCGATCCAGATCGAGCATGCGCGAGTCGGCGACCAGCTCGAGCCGGATCTCCGGGTGGCGCTGCGCGAAGTCGGCGAGGTGGCGCGCCAGCACGACCCGACCGAACCATTCCGACGACGACAGCCGCAGCTCGCCCTCGAGACCACGGCTGGACCCGCCGATCCGGCGCTCGATCGCCAGCATCTCCTCCTGCATGCGCTCGGCGTGAAACACGAGCGCTTGCCCCTCACCGGTCAGCACGAAGCCGCGCGGGGTGCGCTGGAACAGCGCGCATCCGCAGGACCGCTCGAGCGCGCGCAGCCGGCGTCCCGCGGTCGGCTGGCTCATCGCGAGCGTCGGAGCAGCGGCGGTCAGTGTCCCGGTGCGCGCGATCGCGAGGAACAGGCGGACGTCATCCCAGCGCATCTCCATGCACGCATGCATATCATGCATGCATCAATCGATATGGTCAGGCGATGGTGAATGCCACATGCTGCGGCCATGACGATGAAAGCCCTTGCCTACGTGGCTGCCCACCCGCTCGCCGACTTCGCGATCCGCGAGACCGAGCTACCAACGCCCACGCTCCGGCCGCACGACCTGCTGGTCGAGGTCCGTGCGTTTGCAACCAACCCAGCTGATTGCAAGGTCCGGGGAACGCGCAGCGGCACGCCGCAAGCGCCGGTCGTTCTCGGTTGGGATGCGGCCGGCGTGGTGGTCGCGGTCGCCCCCGAAGCGGCCGGGTTCGCGGTCGGAGACGAGGTCTACTTCGCTGGCGACGTGACCCGCGCGGGCTGCTACGCCGAGCTCGTCGCGGTCGACGCACGCCTGGTCGCGCACAAACCCACGCGGCTCGACTTCGCCGAGGCGGCGGCGCTGCCCCTGACCTCGCTCACCGCGTGGGAGGCCGTGATCGACCGCGGTGTGCGGGGCACCGTGCTGGTGATCGGCGGCGCCGGCGGCGTCGGCTCGATCGCGATCCAGCTGCTCAAGGCGGTGAGCAAGGCGCGCGTGGTCGCGACCGCGTCGCGTCCCGAGACGATCGCCTGGTGCAAGGAGCTCGGCGCCGACCACACGATCGATCATCGCGGCGATCTCGAGGCGCAGCTCGCTGCGATCGGCATCCCGGCGGTCGACTTCGTGCTCTCGACCCAGCACACCGAGCCGTTGCTACCGCAGATCACCCAGGTGCTGCGCCCGTTCGGCGAGCTCGCGCTGATCGATGATCCCAAGAGCCTCGACATCGTTCCGCTCAAGCGCAAGTCGCTCACGGTGCACTGGGAGTTCATGTTCACCAGGTCGATGTTCGGTCACGCGATGGCGTCGCAGGGCGAGATCCTCGCCAAGGTCGCCGCGCTGATCGACGCCAGTGCGGTCCGCTCGACCATGCGCACGCGGCTCGGTGGCTTCACCGCGGCGCACGTCGCCAGCGCGCACGCGGCCCACGAAGCGGGAACCGCGATCGGCAAGATCGTGATCGCTCGGTGAGTCGCCGCGCCGGTCGCGTTACGATGCCGGCATGAGAATCCTGCTCGTCGGAGCTTCCGGGATCTTGGGAGCCGCGGTGCACGCTGCGCTCAAGGATCGGCATGAGATCATCACCGCGTCGCGGACCGGGGCCGCTGTCGGGTTGGACATGACGGATCCCACGTCCATCGCGGCGATGTATGAAGCCGTCGGCGTGGTGGACGCGGTGGCGTGCGCCGCGGGGGTGGTCTCACTGACCCCGCTTGTCGGGCTGGACCGGGCTGTCCTCGAGGCGGGGGTCCGTCACAAGCTGCTGGGCCAGGTCGAGCTGGTACGCCAGGGCATTGGCCACGTCTCGCCAGCCGGCTCGTTCACGCTCATCACCAGCGTGCTTTCCCATGACCCGGTCCCGGGAAGCACGATCGCTGCGCTGGTCAGCGGCGCTTTGAAGTCCTTCGTCATCGCGGCCGCCATCGAATTGCCCCATGGCATTCGCATCAACGCCGTCAGCCCGTCGGTGTTCACCACCTCGCTGTCGGGCGCCGCTCGGCTGTTCGCCGGCGCCGAGGGCGTGGCGCCCGCTCGGGTCGCCCGCGCCTACGTCAAATCGATCGAGGGCGCCCAGACTGGCCAGATCTACCGAGTCGAAGAAGCATTCTAACATCGATCGTCGAGGCACGCGTCGCGGCGGCGGTCAGCGCACATCCGGGCAAGCGACCATGTAGCGCGCATGGAGAACGTCAGTCGGCCTTGCCGGCGAGCGCGTCCTTGATCCAGAGGACCAGCCCGAACACGAACAGCGCGGCCATCAGCATCCAGCCGTAGTGATTCCAGATCCCGCGCTGCATCGTCGACTCGGGGTACTTGGCCAGGATCGCCGCCGCGAGCTCGGGCGAGTCCTTGTAGGTGTCATCGTGGATCGCGGCCGGTTTGCAGCTCCTGACCGAGAAGTACGTCCAGAACACGCCCGTGATCTCGCACACGTAACCTGCCTGGTAGTCGGCGAGCCCGGGTTCCTGGTCGTACGGGGGTGGCAGTGGTCCGCACGGGAAGGCATCTTCTCCGGTCTGATAGACCACCGGAATCCGCGCGGCGGCGGCCTCGTGTGGCCACGCTGCCACGCCGATCGCGGCGCTCATGACAGCGATCGCGAGCTTCGGGATCCAAAGGCGGCGCGGACACGACCTGGCTGGGAGCTGGTACATGACGACCAGCATCTCCGAACAGCGCGCCGGTTCTCACCAAAATGGATCCGATGTTTTCGGCCGTCGGAGCAACCGGCATCGCGCCTCCATGTACTTGGGCGGATCGAGGTGGATATCTTCGACTTCTCGACGAGGTCAAGGTCGCGGCTCACGTTGTCGGTCCGCACGAGGTGCCGCTTGGAGCCCGTGCTTGCGAGAATGCGCACGGTGGCCCCGCGACCGCGGGCTCACCAGTTTGTGGACCCCTCGGGCTCATGTGCTCACGACCGCGACTACCAGAATGGCTTGCGACAATTCATGACCTTCGCCGTGGCGTCGGGCACGGCGCCCGATATCGTGTCGTGGCACGAGCTCGGCGGCGACGACAGCGTCGTCGACGCACGGGCTCGGGTGGCTGCTGCGGTCGGCGCTGGGTTGCGACCGGCAGCAGCGCGCGGATCTGGGCCATCGTGCAGGTGCCCGGCCGCACAACGAGAGCAGTGTCCTTGCCTGCCAGCATTGTGATACGGTCGTCGTAGGGGGGCAATCGATGGGTGAGAATCGGGTGGGTGAGAATCGGGTGGGTGTCACAAAGCTCCTGATGTCCTGGCGCGATGGCGACGATCAGGCGTTGTGCGACCTGATCCCGCTCGTGTACGGGGAGCTGCGCCGGATCGCGTCGCAGCGGGTTCGGCGCGAGCGCAGCTCCGTGACGCTGCGCGCGACCGCGCTGGTTCACGAGGTGTTCCTTCGCCTCGTCGAAGCGTCGCGGATCGACTGGCAGAGCCGCGCCCACTTCTTCGCCATCGCGGCTCGGCTGATGCGGCAGATCCTCGTCGAGCAAGCGCGCCGCCGAAACGCACAGAAGCGCGCGGGCCAGGCGACCCCGCTGGACGAAGTGACCGACCTCGCAGCGGAGCGCCGCAGCGCCCCGCTGCTCGCGCTCGACGAGGCGCTCGTGCGGCTCGCCGTACTCGACGAGCGCCAGCACTGCGTGGTCGAGCTGCGCTACTTCGGCGGCTTGACCAACGAGGAGGTCGCCGCCGCGCTTGGGATCTCGGTCGCGACGGTCAAGCGTGAGTGGGTGGTAGCGCGTGCCTGGCTCCATCGCGAGCTGGTGTCCGGGGCGTTCGATGACGCCTGAGCGCTGGGCGATGGTGACGCAGGTCGTCGCCGATGCACTCGAGTGTGCGGCAGGCGAGCGGTCCGCGCTGCTCGCCACGGCTTGTGCCGGCGATCCGGCGCTTCGCGCCGAGGTCGACTCGCTGCTCGCCGCTCACGACGGTCGCAACGGCTTCCTCGACACAGGTTCGCCGCCACTCGCCCAGGTCGAGGCGAGCGGTGGCGACGGTGCCCCCGCGCTCCCGTGCAGCCGCGCCGGAGAACGCATCGGTCCTTACCGGGTGATCCGTCCGCTCGGTCAGGGCGGCATGGGCAACGTGGTGCTCGCGGTCCGCGCCGACGATGCATTCAACAAGCAGGTCGCCATCAAGATCGCCGGGCGCGGCGTCGAGGCTGCGCTGTTCGGCGATCGGTTCCGTCAGGAGCGCCAGATCCTCGCCAGCTTCGAGCACCCCCACATTGCTCGCCTGCTCGACGGTGGCACCACCGTCGACGGTAGTCCCTACCTGGTCATGGAATACGTCGACGGCGAGCCGATCGACGAGTACTGTCGGCGTCGCAACCTCGGCCACAGCGAGCGGCTGCGCCTGTACATCGCCGTGTGCTCCGCGGTGCACTACGCCCACCAGAACCTGGTGGTTCATCGCGACCTCAAGCCGAGCAACATCCTGGTCACCTCGGCGGGCTCCCCCAAGCTCCTCGACTTCGGCATCGCCAAGATCCTCGCGCCCGAGCGCTACGCGGGCGCGGTCGAAGCGACCGATGCGCTGGGCCGCCTGATGACGCCGGAGTACGCGAGCCCCGAGCAGATTCGCGGGGAATCGATCACCACCGCCTGTGATGTCTACGCGCTCGGCGTCCTGCTCTACCTCCTGGTCTCGGACCGACACCCGCATGGCGGCGAAGCCCGACCGCTGGTCTCCGTGCTCCAGGCGATCTGCCATGACGTGCCGGAGCGGCCGAGCGTCGTAGCACGACGAGCCGGACGGTCGCGGCGGGCGGCTCGCCGGCTGGCCGGCGACGTCGACACCATCGCGCTCATGGCGCTGCGCAAGGAACCGGCGCGGCGGTACGGCTCGGCGCTCCAGCTCGCCGAGGACATCGAGCGCCACCTCGTCGGCCGGCCGGTGCGCGCGCGCCGCGACACGTTCGGGTACCGGGCGGTCAAGCTGGCGCGTCGACAGCCGATCCTCGTCGCCGCGGCGTTCCTCCTCGTGCTGGTGGTGGCCGCCGGCACCGCTGCCACCGCCTGGCAGGCGCGCCGCGCAACCATCGAACGCGAGCGTGCCGAGCGCCACTTTCACGACGGACAGAAGCTGGCGCACGATGTCATGTTCGACCTGCACGACGCCCTCCGTCCGCTGTCGGGTGCCACGTCGGTACGCCGGATGCTCGTCGAGAGGGCGCTCACCTACCTCGACAGTCTGGCGCGCGACCACGCCGGCGATCCGGACCTCCTGCGCGAGCTTGCCGCCGGCTACCAGCGCATCGCCGACGTCCAGGGCAACCCCCGGCTGCGCAACGTCGGAGACCTGCAGGAGGCGCTGGGGAGCTACCGCAAGGCAATCGCGATCTACGACGAGCTCGTTGCCCTCGCCCCCGGCGACGCAGCCGCTCGCCGCGGGCTGGCGTTCACGCACCGGCGGCTCGCCAGCACGCTCGGCTTCGCCGGGGACGGACCGGCCGCGCTGTACGAACGGACGCTCGAGGCGCAACTATTCGAGGCGCTCGCCGCCGAGCAGCACGACCCGCACGACGCGGTGGCGAGCTATGTCGCACGAGCGGTGGTGCTGACCACCCGGGGACAGCTCGGCGCCGCGATCGAGCTCCAGCGCCTGGCGGTCGAGGCGCAGGACGCCATCGTGCGCACGTATCCGGGCGACGTGGTGGCGCGCCGGGAGCTGGGCATGCGCGAGACCGAGCTGGCCGGCGCGCTGAGCAAGCAGGGCGATACCGACGGCGCGCTGGCGCACCATCGCAACGCGCTCGAGATCCGGCGCGCGCTGGTCCGCGAAACCGGGGACGATGATGATCGCCGTGCGCTGAGCGTGAGCCATAGCGCGATCGGGCTGACCTGGCTCACCGCAGGTGATCCGACCGCGGCGCTCGCCAGCTTCGAGGATGCGCTGGCGCTGCGCCGCGCGCTCGACGACGCCAACCCCGATGATGAGCGTGCCCAGCGCGACCTCGCCGTGGCCTATGAGAACCTCGGGCGTGCCCACGGCGCGCTCGCCCGGCGGGCGTCGGAGGATCGCTCCCAAGGGCACGGGGACGGGGCCGCCAATCGGGCGGTCGCACAGTCCAGCTGGGATGCCGCGCATGCAGCCTTCCTGCACAGCCACGAGCGATGGATCGCCCTCCGGAACCAAGGGAGGATTCCGCCCGCGGATGCCAAGCAACCCGAGGCGATGGTTGCCGAGGCCGAGCGCTGCACCGCGGCACTCGATCTGGTTCGCTCGCCGCCGTGAGCCGATCCGCGGCGGTCTTGCGCATCTCTGGACAGGGCACAGCGCCCGACAAGGAGATGGACATGACCGGAACTCGCTCTTCGCATAACCACTCGACCGTGATCTGCATGCTCGGGCTCGCGCTTGCCGGCGTTGCGCATACGGGGTGCGACGCTGACGTCCCCGAGACCGCCAGCGGCTCGCGATCCCTGCAGGCAGCCCCGAATGTAGGTGAGGGCGCTAGCGTCACCTATACGTCCTGCCGGGACACCTGGATGCGGCGCACCGACGCCGGCCCCGTCGACTGGGGCCTGTCGCGCGAGTTGCGCACCAACAACGTCGATGCCGACGAACATCCCGAGGCCATCTTCGTGCACTTCTGCGTGGATCTTCCGACGGTGTGTCCGACGCTCACCAACGCGACGCTGTCGCTCCAGAGCGCACAGCTCATTGGCCCCCTGGCGGTCGAGGCGCACCGCATCACCTCCCCGTGGGCGCCCGGCAACACGGGGTCGCTCCCCCCGGCACCGGACTGTCAGGCATTTAGCGGCGACTCGGCGCCATTCAATCCTCCCACGGTCGTCCCGCCAGTGGCGGTGACCGTCGTCGACAGCTGGTGCACCCGCTTCAACTGGAACGTCACACCGATCGTCCAGGCCTGGTGCGCCGGCGCCCCCAACCTGGGGATCCGGCTCGAGGGCCACAACGGCGACCTCGAGGTGAACTTCTTCTCGATGGAAGCTCTCATCCCCGGCCGTCGCCCGATGCTCGAGATCAACTACTGACACGGTGTTCGGCGGGATCGCGCGAGCGTCGCTGCGAAACCGTCTGGTATCGACGCCGTGCAAGCCTGTCAGGCATCGGGAGGCGATGCGCGTCCGCCGTGAACGGCTGGATCCAGCCATGTGGCGAATTTGGCGAAGGCGTCGAGTCGCCGATCGTCGACGACGGATCAGCGGTTCCATTCTCAAACAATTGCAGAGGTTGAGCAAATGTCCACAACGTTCAGTGATGATCTTCATGGCACTGACTACAGCGATCTATTGAGCGCGGAAGGCTGCGCGGAAGGCGCCCCGAGGGCAACCGGCGCGCCAAAACGGCGTGCCGGCGCGAGCTGGGCGCGAGCCAACTTGGCTGGAATACGGCGAGCAAGACCATGGCACGGCTTGGCGCATTGCTGGCTCCGCGCGGGTGCGGCGCCATTCATGTCCGGTGCACGACGAACTCTATTCGTGCTTGTCGCCGTTGTCGGTTGCGCGCGGGTCGAGCCGGCTGCCGAGCCGACCGTGGCGAGCGCCGTCGAGCCGACCCGCGATTTCGCAACGCTTGTCGATCGCGCCCAGCGCGCCGACGCGGTATTCGCCGGGGACGTGCGCCGCATCGAGTACGCGATGTCGCAGGTGCAGAGCGACGACCATGCGCTGCCGTTCACGTTCGTGACCTGGCGAGTCGACGTCGCGATGCGCGGCGTGCGCGCCGGTCAGGAGTTCACCGCACGGTTCCTCGGTGGACCGCTGCCCAACGGCGGCGCGCTCGACGTGACCGAGATGCCGCGCTTCACCGTGGGGCAGCGCGATATCGTGTTCATCCGGCGCAACGGTGAGATCGGCTGTCCGCTGGTCGACGGTGCGCTCGGACGGATCCAGCTCGTTGCACGCGGTGAAGCCACCGATCCGGGCTCGCCGTCGAGCACGGATCCCACGCTGCCCACCGTGATCGCGCGGGCGGTCGACGACGCCGTGCTGGCGCCGGTCGCGCAGGCGCGCTCGGCGGACCCCGCCGTGCCGTTCTCGTTCGCCCGGCCCGGCAGAGCGACCAGCGAGCAGATGACCCGCGCCGCGGCGCGCATGCGCGCGCGCTCGACCCCGGCCGCCCCTCCACTATTGCGCCGCTAACGTTCTCGAAAGCGAGTCTCGTATGCACAAAGCAATCATTGCCATCACCCTTGTCATGTTCTCGTCACCCGCGTTCGCGTTCAACATGAGGACGGCGACGCTGCCGACCAATTCGCACACCCTGTACCTCAATCCCTGGGTCCAGCTGCTCATGCCGGACCACTACGCGATCCTGCAGCAGGCGGCGGATATCGTCGACGGCAACGCCTCCCAGATGCGGTTCACGATGGCCAACGACGATGACACCAGCATCTCGACCGGCAACGGCGAATCGGAGATCGACTTCACCAGTGACGCCGTCGCGCTGTGCGGACGGACCGGCTGCACGCACGTGCTGACCGATGGCGCCGGCAGCATCGTGGAGACCGACGTGTTCTTCGACGTCGACGCCGACTGGCTACTGAACGACACCAAAACGCTGAGCATGGCCTATGACCCCAACGGCACCCGGCCCTTGCTCAACGTCGCTGTCCACGAGTTCCTGCACGCGCTCGGCGCCGAGCACGAGAGCGACGTCTACAACATCATGGGGGTCGAATGGAATGTCGTGAGCACCAATGGTGAGCACACCGAGACGATGGTGAGCGAGGACACCACCCAGGGCCTGATCTCGGTGTACGGCGCGCGCGGTGGCGTGACCAGCACGATCGAAGATCTCTCGGTGACGCACTGGAAGTGGCTCATGGCGGGCGCCGCCGGCTACAGCAGGCACACGCGCTGCCTGCTGCACACCAGCACCGGCGGGGCGCTCACGCTGCTGTCGACCGCTGACGAGGAGCCGGAGTACCAGGTCTCCGCCGGCCAGACCATCGAGGTCGAGCAGACCGTCGAGAACCACGGCACGACGTTCCACACGGTCGACGTGAAATGGTATGTGTCGGAGAACGACTACATCTCGAAGTACGATACCCTGATCGCGAGCTCGTCGCTCGACAAGGCGACCAACGGGCCGTTCACGTGGACGCGCACGGTCACGCTGCCGTCGAACCTTGTCAGCGGGACCACGTACTGGATCGGCGTCGTGGTCGACCCGGACGACGTGCTCGGCGAACGCAACGAGGTCAACAACGCCACGTACATCGCGGCGGTCACGGTCGAGTAGCAGCGGCTAGACTTCGAGGACAGGAGGCTGTGCTGTGCAGCGCCATCGCGAGCTGTAGTGCAGCCTCGTGTCGACACGTACGGGCTGCGCAAGACCGCGCACATCTTCGGCGCCGTCGCGCTCGACACCGCCAAGTTCACGCTCCGCTTCGCACCGGTGTTCAACGGCACGACGTTCTTCGAGTTCTTGCGGCAGCTCGTGCGCCGTCACCAGGGCCGCAAGGTCTTTCTGATCATCGACAACGGCCCCTGCCATCACCTCGACGACGACGGCAAACGCTGGCTGCGCAAGAACCGTCATCTCATCGAGCTCCATCGTCTGCCGGTCTATTCCCCCGAGTTCATGCCGATGGAAGGCATCTGGAAGACGACTCGCAAGCTCACCACGCACAATGCGTTCTTCGTCACCCCGGACCAGCGCGACGCCAAGCTGACCGAGACCTTCAATGTGTTCCAGCGCCGGCCCGAGGTGATGGCGGTCGTGGCGGTCGTGGCGGTCGTGGCGGTCGTGGCGGTCGTGGCGGTCGTGGCGGTCGTGGCGGTCGTGGCGGTCGTGGCGGTCGTGGCGGTCGTGGCGGTCTCTCTGTCTCGCCGTCGTAGCCGTCGTGGCGGTGTGGCGGTCGTGGTGGTCGCGGCCGTCGCGCCGTCTCGCCGTCGTGGCGGTCTCGCCGTCGTGGCGGTCGTGGTGGTCGCGGCGGTCGGGGCCGTCTCGCTGTCTCGCTGTCTCGCCGTCTCGCGGTCGTGGCGGTGTGGCGGTCGTGGCGGTCGCGCTGTCTCGCCGTCTCGCTGTCTCGCTGTCTCGCTGTCGTGGCGGTCGTGGCGGTCGTGGCGGTCGTGGCGGTCTCGCCGTCTTGGCTGTTGTGGACCTATCGAGCGTCCTGCTCGTCTCTCTCGGTAGTGCGTTCCGGCGGATGCGTCGCGGCGAGCACTCCCGGGAACCCAGTGATTCGGCCGTCGGGAGCGGTTGCCCGCGATACACGCGATCTCGTGTGCCGCGCCTACGGGCGGGTGTATACAGCGGGCTCAACCCATTGAGATGCGGAAGGCGACCATGCAAAAGCATTTCACGACCGCTGCCGCGGTGAGCTTGTTCGCGAGTCTGGTTGTAACCCCGGCACGTGCGCAGCCGCCGGCTCGGGCGCCAACGGTGCTCACGGTGGATGTGTCGAAGCCGGTCAAGCCGGTCGACCACGCCGCGTCGGGTGCGCTGTATGGTATCGGCGATGCGGGCTGGCCGCCGGATGAGTGGATCGCGCCGATCCGGCCCAGGATGTTCACGCAACCGCCGCCCGGAGCGACCCAGCTGCCGAACCAGGAGCCAGCGCCGGTCGGCGACACCCTGAAGGTGTGGCGGACCGCGGCCAGGAGCGGCGCCACGGTTACCGTCCGCCTGCCGGACATCTTTCCGACGTTTCCGTACCAGTGGCAAGGCGACGACTTCTGGTATGCGCAGGTCGAGAACATGGTCCGCGCCAAGCTGGCATCGGGGGCAACGAATATCTACGGCTACGAGATCTGGAATGAGCCCCAGTGGACCTGGAATCCGAGCTGGGGTGACTACTTCGTGATGTGGCAGCGCACGTACCAGCTCATCCGGTCGCTCGACCCCGGGACGCCGATCATCGGTCCGAGCTACGACCGCGACTACCAGAATGGCTTGCGCCGGTTCATGACCTTCGCCGTGGCGTCCGGCACGGTGCCCGATATCGTGTCGTGGCACGAGCTCGGGCCGGTGGAAGGCTTGAACGTGGGCGGGCGCGTCGCGTTCTACCGCGCGCTGGAACAGGAGCTCGGCGTCTCGCCGCGACGGATCAGCATCAACGAGTATGGCTCACCGCGCGACGCCGGGGTGCCCGGCTGGCTCGCGCGTTTCGTCTCCCGCATGGAGCGGGCAAAGGTCGACACTGCCAACCTCGCATTCTGGCACAAGCCGGGCCGGCTATCTGACCTGCTCGTGCCGGTCGGAGGCGGCTCTGGCCCTGCGTTCCAGCCCGAGCCGACTGGCAATTACTGGCTGTTCGAATGGTACGGCGACATGACCGGCCAGATGGTCGAGGCCACCGGGCCGACCAACAGCGGCCGGTTCGTCGAGGTCGGCAATCCGCACCCTGCGCCCGCCACACGGATCGCCGGCCAGGGCGGCTTCGGCAACGCCATCAAGCTGAACGGCGCGGAGCCGAACCAGTACGTCGCGCTGCCGCCGGGCATCGTCGCGGGCCTGCGCGACTTCACGATCGCGACCTGGGTGAATCCGACGGTCCAAGCCGACTGGCAGCGCATCTTCGACCTCGGCACCGGACAGCAGGTCTACATGTTCCTCGCGGTGCGCTCGGGCTCGGCCGGCGCTGCCAACTCGCCCAGGTTCTCGATCACCGTGAACGGCGGCGGCGGCGAGCAGCAGATCAACCGCACGGTGCCCACGCCGCTGCCGACGAACCAGTGGACGCACGTGGCGATCACGCGGTCCGGAACCACCGGTACGATGTACATCAATGGCGAGCCGGTGGGCACAAACCCCGGCATGGCGCTCGGCCCATCCGATCTGGGCAACACCACCCAGAACTGGATCGGCAAGTCCCAGTACGCCGATCCGCTGCTCGCAGCGGCGGTCGACGAGTTCCAGATCTACGACCACGCGCTCACCGCGGCGCAGGTCCGGTCGCTCGTGGTCTCGCCCGGCGGCGACGCCGGCGGTGGCAACGTCGCCTGGTACCGGTTCGACGAGGCGAGCGGCGCGACCGCGGTCGATTCGTCCGCGGGCGCCAGGCACGCCAGCGTGGCCACGGCGCTCGAGGGTAGCGTGCTGGTGCCGGCGCTCGACGGGTTCGCCAGCGCCGATCACCGGACGCGGACGATCCGGGTAATCTTCGGCGGGGGCGACGGCGACATCCAGCTCGAGATCACCGGCCTCGCGGCGCTGTTGCGCGGCCACGAGCGCCATGGCGACGCCGACGGCCTCGCGCATGTCCAGGTGTTCACGACCGAGTGGACGGGGACCGACGGCGTGTCGGACGGTCCGGTGGCGCTGTTCGAGGGCGACTACCGGATTCGCAATGGCTCGATCTCCGTCCCGGTCTCCGACCTCGCCGAGGCGAATGCCTATCTTGCCGTGATCCGGCCTGCGCCGTGGCGTGACGACCTCGAGCGGCCGGCGCGCCGCCACGAGGCCGAGGACGCGGTTCGCGGCGGCCACCCGCGCGAGCTGTCCGCGGCGACCAGCCCGCTGGCGTCGGGCAATCGCTACGTCACGCCCAGGCGGGCAGGTGGCGAGCTCGCATTCGACGTGAACGCCCCCACGGCGGGCGCCTATGACCTGCGGATTCGCTACACCAACCCGTCGGGCGCCGCCGCGCCGGGTGCGCTGGTGGTCGACCGCGGGCCGCGCGTCGCCGTCACCTACCCAGCCACGGCCGCGGTCGCTCCGTTCGCGACCCTCGGCACGCACGTGGTGTTGAAGAAGGGCCCGAACCGGATCCGGCTCGGACTCGAGTCCGGCGCTGTCGGCGTGGACTACATCGAGGTGACGCCGTTCCGCGTCCGCGTCGAGGCCGAGACCGGTGCGTGGTCGGGAGCGACCCTGGTCAACCAGGACATGTCCGAGGCCAACTTCTTCGCCTCGTACTTCTCCGGCAATGCCTACGTGAGGAACCTGAGCGAGCCGACCAGCAGCCTGCGCCTGCCGGTGACGGTACCTGCAGCCGGCGCGTACCAGCTCCGCATCGGTTACTCCACCGCCGGCACCGAGCTGGAGCGCCGCGCGCAAATCCCTGCCGGCCACCTCCTGCGAGTCAACGACGGCGCCTGGCAGCGCGTGAGCTACGCCCCGACCCAGTTCCGGGAGATGATCCGGCAGGTGGTGGCGATCGTCCAGCTCCCGGCCGGGACCTCGATCCTCACGCTGGCCAAGAGCGACCCCGAGGCCCCCGGCGACGTCCAGCCGGGGATCGTCGACCTCGACTACGTCGATGTCGAGCTCGTCCATTGATTGAACAGTGAATGCTGGACAGGGGGGAGCGTCCTTGCACGGCGTCGCAGACGCGCGCGCGTGTGATGTGCGCGACCTGTCAGGTATCGGTCGTTACGTTGTCCCAGGGTTGGCCCATATAGCGAATGAGCCAGTTGAGCGCGCGATGGCGCTCCATGATGATTTCCCCGTTGGCGTTGGGATTCGAGGTCCCCTTGAGCCGCAGCTGGATGACGGCCCAGTGGAGGCGGTAATACAGATCCGCCTGAGCAACGATAGGCGCGCAGTGCCGACGTTCCAGGCTAGCTCGCCCATCTGGCGCGAACGCTACCGTGGTCGTGTGCGGCTGGGCAACGGAGCCTGGCGTTCACGCCAGCGCCACAGGGATCGGCATGCCACGCTTGTTGGTCCGGACATGGTCCGGACATCCTCGCCGCGCGACCAGATCACGCGAGGTTTCACGATTTGACCACGCCGCGCCCGCAGCAAGCGAGGTGACTCAGGTTCCGTGGGCGCCAGGCGCGCCGCGCGGACATGCGCCGGTTGCGGTTGATGGCCGCGTGCATTGAGCGATGATGTGCGCGATCGCAATCGACGTCATCGCCGATCCTGGAGGATTCATGCGCTTCGGTCAGTTCGAGGATACATCTCGAGAGTACGTCATCACGACGCCGCGTACGCCCTATCCCTGGATCAACTACCTCGGGACCGAGCAGTTCTTCGGCCTGGTTTCGCACACCGGAGGTGGGTATTGCTTCTATCGCGATGCGCGCCTGCGGCGGCTGACGCGATACCGGTACAACAACGTCCCGACCGACGCCGGCGGACGCTACTACTATATTCACGACGCGGGCGACTACTGGACGCCGGGCTGGGCGCCGGTCAAGCGTGAGCTGGATTTCTACGAATGCCGGGTCGGGCTGTCGTACACGAAGATCACGGGCGAGCGCGGCGGTCTGCGCGCCGAGGTGCTGTACTTCGTCCCGCTCGGCACCAACGCCGAGGTTCACCGGGTCACGCTCACGAACACCTCGAAGGCGGTGAAGCGCGTGAAGCTGTTCTCGTTCATCGAGTTCTGTCTGTGGGACGCGGCGGATGACCAGAGCAACTACCAGCGCAACCTCTCGATCGGCGAGGTCGAGGTCGACGGCTCGGCGATCTATCACAAGACCGAGTACCGCGAGCGCCGCAACCACTACGCGGTGCACGCGGTGAACGCGCAGGTCGCCGGATTCGACACCGACCGCGACAGCTTCCTCGGGCCATGGAACGGCTTCGGCGAGCCGGCGGTCGTGGCGGAAGGCAAGTCGCGCAACTCGCTGGCCAGCGGCTGGTCGCCGATCGGCTCGCACCAGCTCGACGTCGAGCTCGCTCCGGGCGAAGCCAGGACTTTCATCTTCGTTGTTGGCTACGTCGAGAACCCGGTCGCGGACAAATGGGAGAAGCCCGGGGTTGTCAACAAGCAGCCGGCGCGGGAACTGCTGGCGCGGTTCCATACCGCGTCGCAGGTCGACGCGGCGCTCGTGGCGTTGCGCGACTACTGGACCGACTTGCTCGCAAGCTACACGGTGAAGTCCGGCGACGCGCGGCTCGACCGGATGGTCAACATCTGGAATCCCTACCAGTGCATGGTGACATTCAACATGTCGCGCTCGGCCTCGTACTTCGAGACCGGGATCGGCCGCGGCATGGGGTTTCGCGATTCGAATCAGGATCTGCTCGGCACCGTGCACCTCGTGCCGTCGCGCGCCCGGGAGCGCATCCTCGACATCGCCGCCACGCAGAAGGCCGATGGCAGCGCTTACCATCAGTACCAGCCGCTCACCAAGCGCGGGAACAACGACATCGGTTCGGGCTTCAACGACGATCCGCTGTGGCTGATCGCGGGCGCCGCCGCCTACATCAAGGAGACTGGCGACTTCGCGATCCTCCAGGAGGCCGTTGCGTTCGACAACGACGCGAACAACGCGGCGCCGCTGTTCGAGCACCTGAAGCGCTCGTTCCATCACGTGCTGCACAACCTCGGCCCGCACGGCCTGCCCCTGATCGGCCGCGCCGACTGGAACGACTGCTTGAACCTCAACTGCTTCTCGGAGACTCCGGGCGAGTCGTTCCAGACTACGGGCAACCGGACCGGCCGCACCGCCGAGTCGGTGTTCATCGCGGCGCTGTTCGTGCACGTCGCGCCGGACTATGCGGCGCTCGCCGAGGCCGTCGGGCGGAACGACGAGGCGAAGCTCGCGCGGGACCAGCAGATCAAGATGGAGAGCACCGTGCTCGAGCACGGCTGGGACGGCGAATGGTTCCTGCGCGCCTACGACTTCTTCGGCAACAAGGTGGGTTCGAAGGACTGCGAGGACGGCCAGATCCTGATCGAGCCACAGGGCTATTGCGTGATGGCCGGGATCGGTATCAAGAGCGGCCACGCCCAGAAGGCGCTCGACTCGGTCAGAGCACGTCTGGAGACCAAGCACGGGATCGTGCTGAACCAGCCTGCATACAAGGCGTACCACGTCGAGCTAGGTGAGATCAGCTCGTACCCGCCAGGGTACAAGGAGAACGCGGGCATCTTCTGCCACAATAACCCTTGGGTGATGATCGCGGAGACCTTGATCGGCCGCGGAGATCGCGCCTTCGAGCTGTGGAAGAAGATCGCGCCGGCCTATCGCGAGGACATCTCCGAGCTCCACCGGCTGGAGCCCTACGTGTACGCGCAGATGATCGCGGGCAAGGACGCCCCACGACACGGCGAGGCCAAGAACTCGTGGCTCACCGGCACCGCGGCGTGGAACTTCGCGGCGATCTCGCAGCACATCCTCGGTATCAAGCCGGAGCTCGCCGGGTTGCGCATCAACCCCTGCATCGGCGCGGCGATCCCGAGCTTCACGATCGTCCGCAAGTGCCGGGGGGCCACGTACCAGATCACCGTCGACAACAAGGCCAGAGGCAGGGTTCGCCTGAAGGTCGGCGGCGCGGCCCACGACGGCACGCTCGTCCCGTATGCCGCCGCGGGCAAGACGGTCGTCATCGACTGCGAGGTCTAACATAGAACGGCGGCGACGAGCGGGCGCGGCTTCGCAGTCCCGGGCCGCCGTCCGCGGCCCTCCCGCAGGCCGGGTCACGCGAGGGGCATGAGCTTACGCAATCCTGTGGTCGCGACCGGCCTGGATCGGGTCCAGATATCCACAGGCCATCGGCAAGGCGCGGCAACGCAACAAGGAACGATTCCCTCTTGCGCATTGCGGGTGCGCAGTGTCACTATGCGGCGGTGAGTCCCGGGAGTGGCGGGCGCGGAGGTCGCCAGTAATCGCACATGGTCAAAGAGACGCAACGAGCTCGGTCTCTCGATGCCGGCTACAGAGTCCGGATGCGGTCCTGGTGATATCGGTGGACGATTACGGCCGCGTCACCCGGCCAATCGGCCGAGCGCACTCCCGATCTGGTAACGATCCTATGGCTGCCGATCTTTGACACCGTCGGTCATGACACGATCGGAGGCCTGCGGGCCGGCCGGCTACTCCCGATCGACCATGGCCATGACGCGCCCCAGCGATCGCCGTGACTCATCAGCGCCGGCGCCGGAACACCATCTGCGCCCGTCACACGATGGCAAGGGCGGCATTCGCGAGAATCTGTTGTCACGCAACGCAAGAACCCGAACACGAAGGGACATGGTCATGAGGGGAATCGCACTGGCGGCTGGATGTTGCATGATGGCGCTCGGATGCACCGAGCCGACCAACGAGACACAGGAGATTGTCGATAATCTGATACAAGCCGGATTTTCTCCCGATGACATCATGGTGGTCCATGGTGTGGTCTACGTTGGAGGAGACAGCGAGGTGACGCTCGCCGCGTCTCGCGAACTACTCGAAACCGGCGACACCGGCAAGGAGCAATATCGTACCAACAATACGATCAGCACGGCGCTGACGAAGATCTGCGTCAACGGCTCGACATTCACCGGCGTGTTCAGCGCGGCGCTGGACCTCGCGGTCCAGAACTACGATCAGCAGCCGCTGAGCTTTGCCATGGCGCGCACGCCGAGCGCGGGGTGTAGCTTCACGATCAACGCGGTGATCCAGCCCGGCGTCGTCGGCGGCTCGTCCGGATTTCCGTCCGGAGGCCTGCCGTTCTCCACCATCAACATCGGCGGCGGTCTCAGCACATTCGCTGTCGACACGATCGAGCATGTCATCACGCACGAGATTGGCCACACCATCGGGCTTCGGCACTCGGATTACTTCAACCGCAGCATCAGCTGCGGCAGCGGAGGCGATGAAGGCGATGCCGGCGTCGGCGCGAACCTGATCCCGGGAACGCCGAGCGGGGCGACGGTCGGCGGCTCGATCATGAACTCGTGCTTTCGCACGGTCGAGACCGGCGAATTCACGGCCACCGATCTGGTCGCCCTGAAGGCGCTGTACAGTGATGCCGCGCTCCAGCCCCATGCGAACGCGGACTTCGACGCCGACAGCCGGAGCGACTTCGCGGTGTGGCGGCCCAGCAACGGCACCTGGTTCGTGATCCGTACGACCGACGGCAGCGTGGCTACCCAGCAATGGGGGCTACCCGGCGACGTCACGGTCGCCGGTGACTACGATGGCGACGGCAAGACCGACTTCGCGGTGTGGCGCCCGAGCAACGGCACCTGGTTCGTGATCCGCAGTAGCAACAGCGCCGTGGTGACCCAGCAGTGGGGCCTGCCCGGTGATGTTCCGGTCCCAGGTGACTACGATGGCGACCGCCGGACCGACTTCGCGGTGTGGCGCCCGAGCAACGGCACGTGGTTCGTGATCCGCAGCAGCGATGGCGCCGTGGTGACCCAGCAGTGGGGCCTTCCCGGCGACATCCCTGCCCCGGGTGACTTCGACGGCGACCACCGGACCGACTTCGCGGTGTGGCGGCCGAGCAACGGCACCTGGTTCGTGATCCGCTCGAGTGACGGCGGCGTCGCGACCCAGCAGTGGGGCCTGCCCGGTGATGTCCCCGTCGCCGGCGACTTCGACGGCGACGGCCGGACCGATTACGCCGTGTGGCGCCCGAGCAATGGCACCTGGTTCGTGATCCGCACCAGCGACGGCGGCGTCACCACCCAGCAGTGGGGCTTGCCCGACGATCAGCCGCTCGTCGCCGACTTCGACGCGGACGGCCGGACCGACTTCGCGGTGTGGCGTCCGAGTAACGGCACCTGGTTCGTGATCCGCTCGGGCGACGGTGGCGTGGCCACCCAGCAGTGGGGGCTACCGGGCGACGTACCCGTGAGCCGACCGGTCGGTGCAGCGCAGCTCCACGCGACCTCGGACTTTGACGCCGACAGCCGGACCGATTTCACCGTGTGGCGGCCGAGCAACGGCACCTGGTTCGTGATCCGCACGAGCGACGGCGGCGTGGCCACCCAGCAGTGGGGGCTGCCGGGCGACGTCGTCGTGTCCGGAGACTATGATGGTGACGGTCGGACCGACTTCGCGGTGTGGCGCCCGAGCAACGGCACCTGGTTCGTGATCCGCTCGAGTGACGGCGGCGTCGCGACCCAGCAGTGGGGCCTGGCCGGCGATATTCCGGTCCCCGGTGACTACGACGGCGACCACCGGACCGACTTCGCGGTGTGGCGCCCGAGCAATGGCACCTGGTTCGTGATCCGCTCGAGTGACGGCGGCGTCGTTACCCAGCAGTGGGGGCTCACCGGAGATGTTCCCGTGGCCGGGGACTTCGACGGCGATGGCCGCACCGACTTCGCCGTGTGGCGCCCGAGCAACGGCACCTGGTTCGTGATCCGCACCAGCGATGGGGGCGTGGGCACCCAGCAGTGGGGGCTGGCCGGAGACATCCCGGTCGCCGGGGACTTCGATGGCGATGGTCGCACCGACTTCGCCGTGTGGCGCCCGAGCAACGGCACCTGGTTTGTGATCCGCACCAGCGATGGCGGCGTGGTCACCCAGCAGTGGGGCCTCAGCGGCGACATCCCGCTGGTCGGGGACTTCGATGGCGATGGCCGGAGCGACTTCGCGGTCTGGCGTCCGAGCAACGGCACCTGGTTCGCGATCCGCAGCAGCGACGGCGCGGTGGCCACCCAGCAGTGGGGACTATCGGGAGACGTGCCCGCGAGTCGGCCGATCGGCTCCTGAGGTCGCAGCGCGCGTGGCTTGAAGAACGCCTCGATCCGCTTCGCGCGCGCGGCGAACAGCTTGTTGACGAATCGCTCGTAGTTGGGTCGGAGCTTGTCGTCGAACATGTCGTCGATGCCCACGACGATCCCGATCGACTGTCCGACGAGATACTGGCTGCCATCGTTCGCCAGCTCCGCCACGAGCTGGAGCGGGATGTCGGCAGGTAGCTCGCCGCTGTCGACGAGGCCGATCAGGTCTCCGACGAGGCCTGGTCGACACCGGATGCGACGAGCAGCCGACCGCCATCACGAGCAAACATAGGCGCGTCATCACGCGCGGAGAGTACTACTGGCTCTTCAAGAACGCCTGGATGCCCGGCGTATCAGCTTTGTTCTGCCCCTATGTGCCAACATGACTGATGGCGCCCGATGCTCACCCACTGGCAAGCACGGCGCAGACGCCAAATTCCGACGTGGTCAATGCGATGCACGATATCGCCGCGTGCGCCGCCCCTGCAATCGGCAGCGGGGGTAACGATCGAGGAGTGGCCACCGCTGTTTGGTGATCTGGATGCGGCTGTGGCGCGCGCCCGCGCCATCGCGATGCAAGGGAGCGCTGCGGCTGCCACGAGTCAACCCCGGCGCAGCGCGCTCAGCGGATGCGCGGACCCGGCGCCCGGGATCGCGGGCGCGACCCACGCGGACGGCCATCCGGGTCAACGCTCCGTGGGCCAGGGGCGACCGCGCAGGCCGGTGCCGCGCGCAGACGACGAACCGCCCACATAACCGGCTCGACGAGAGCGGCGCCACAGCCGATTGACCTGTGCCCGCCAAGGGCACTAGATTGCCCGCCATGAGGAAGCTCGCCACGATCTCGATGGCACTGGCGGTCGTGGTTCTGTCCGGAGGGTGCAAGTCGCACAAGGATGGCGGCGGCACGCCCGCCGGCAGCGCTGGGGAGGCCGCGGGCGGCGGCGCGGCCGGCAGCGGCAGCAGCGCCGGCGGTACGACCGGCGGTGGTGGCGCCACCGGCGGCGGTGGCGGTGGTGGCGCGACCAGCGGCACCGTCAAGATCATCTCGAGCCTGCCCCGTACCGGCAGCTCGAACGCGGTCACCGGCGCCATGGTCAACGGCATCCTGCTCGCCCTCGCCGAGGCCGGAAACAAGGCCGGCCCGTTCACCCTCACCTACGAGGACTGGGATGACGCCTCGGCCAAGAAGGGGGACTGGGACCCGGAGGTGGAGGCGGCCAACGCCGACAAGGCGGTCAAAGACCCGAACATCGTGGCGTACATCGGGACCTACAACTCCGGGGCGGCCAAGATCGCCATGCCGGTCCTCAGTCGGGCCGGGCTGGTCATGATCTCGCCGGCCAACACCTATCCCGGGTTGACCAAGCCGGGCATGGGCGAGGCGAACGAGCCGGATATCTACCGGCCGAGCGGTAAGCTCGACTTCTTCCGGGTCGTCCCGGCCGACGACATCCAGGGAGCGATGGGCGCGCGCTGGATGAAGCAGCTGGGGGCGAAGTCGGTCTACGTGCTCGACTCGCGCGATCTGTACGGCCGCGGGCTCGCGGACGTGTTCGAGCAGACCGCCGGCGACATCGGTCTGCGCGTGCTCGGCCACGAGGGCATGGACCCCAAGGCGCAGGAGTACAAGTCGCTCATGACCAAGATCAAGGCGCTCAACCCGGACTTCATCTACTTCGGAGGCACCACGGCGACCAACCCGGGCCAGCTGGCCAAGGACATGGTCGCGGTCGGGCTGTCGGCCAAGTTCATGGCCCCGGACGGCTGCTTCGATAGCGCCTTCATCAACGCGGCCGGCGCCGCCAACCTGAACGACCGTGCCTTCATCACGTTCGGCGGGGTCCCGCCTGACAAGCTGACCGGCCTGGGAGCCAAGTTCGTGGAGAGCTACCGCGCCATGTACAAGAAGGAGCCGGAGGCGTACGGCGTCTATGGCTACGTCGCCGCCCAGGTGGCGCTGGCCGCCATCACCAAGGCCGGGGTCAAGGACCGCGAGGCGATCCGAGCCGCGGTCCAGGCCTACAAGACCGACGACTCGGCGCTCGGCCCGTTCTCGTTCGACAAGAACGGCGACACCACGATGATGATGATGAGCGGCAACGCGGTCAAGAACGGGAAATTCGAGTTCGTGGCCAAGCTGGGCAGCGAGTAGCGACGGCCTCCGCCCCTGTGCTCACCTTCATTCAGCAGATCATCCTCGGGCTCGTCAACGGGATGGTGTTCGCCCTGATCGCCCTGGGCTACACCATGGTTTACGGGATCCTGGAGCTCATCAACTTCGCCCACGGCGACCTGTTCATGCTGGCGTCGTTCCTCGCGCTCACGCTCGTGGGATTACTCAACCTCGACGGTTCGTCCGGGGCGATCCTGTGGGTCGCCATCCCGGCGATCATCATCGCCTGCGTCGTGTTCGCGGGCGGCCTGAACTGGCTGGTCGACCGGCTGGTCTATCGCCCGCTGCGCGGCGCGCCCAAGCTGGCCCCGCTGGTCTCGGCCATCGGGGTGTCGTTCATGTTCATGAACCTCGGCCTGTTCTGGGGCGGGCTGCCGCTCGACGTGTTCGGCGGCGGCACGACCGCGGCCGCACCCAAGGGCTTCCCGAACCTTTTGCCCAGCGAGAACCTGCTCGGTGACGCCGCGCTTCGCATCACAGCCAAGGACCTGACCGTGGTGGTCAGCTCGCTCGTGGTCATGCTCGCACTGTTCCTGTTCGTGACCCGCACCCGGCTGGGCAAGGCGATGCGCGCGACCGCGCAGAACCCGACCGCGGCGCGGCTCATGGGAATCGACGTGGACCGGGTGATCGGCGTGACCTTCATGATGGGCGGGGCGCTGGCCGGGTTCGCGGCGGTCATCTACGCGCTCTACATCAACACCATCCATTTCCAGATGGGCTATCAGAATGGGCTTTATGCGTTCACCGCGGCGGTGCTCGGCGGGATCGGGAACATCCCGGGCGCGGTGCTGGGCGGGCTGGTCATCGGGCTCCTGCGCGCGCTGTCTGACCAGTATATCGGCGCGCAGTGGCAGCAAGCGATGCTGTTCGGGGTGCTGATCGTCATCCTGGTGTTCCGGCCGCAGGGGCTATTCGGCTCGAGCGCGCGCGAGAAGGTGTGAAGGATCGCACGATGGACGCGCAGTCAGACAAGAGTGTTGCGAAGCTGGCGGCGGGCGGGCGGCGCTGGCGGCGGCCGGGCTGGCTGCGGCTCGAGGTCGTCATCCTGCCGCTGCTCCTGCTGTACCCCTTCTTCCCGGTGCTGGATCAGCTGGTCCAGAGCGTGTTTGACATCTCGCTCCGGCTCGACCGCCAGCTGGTCAACATCTTCATCTTCGCCATCCTCGCCCTCGCGCTGAACCTCCAGGTCGGCTACGCCGGGCTGCTCCAGCTCGGCATCGCCGCGTTCTTCGCGATCGGCGCGTTCTCGACCGGCATCCTCACGGTGGGCAAGTATCCGTTTCAGATCGGCTTCTGGGGCGCGCTGGTGGCCGCCCCCGCCTTCGCTGGGACCGCCGGGCTCGCGCTCGGCGCCCCCACCATCCGGCTGCGCGGCGATTACCTCGCGATCGTGACGCTCGGCTTTGGCGAGGTGACCCGGGTGGTCCTGCTCAACCTCGAGAACATCACGGACGGCTCGCGCGGGTTAAACCCGATCCCGACCCCGTGGTTGCCGGACTGGCTCACCCCGGCGGCGGCTGGCGACGCGACCGGGCGGATGCACTTCCTGACCATGTACTACGTGGCGCTCGCCGTGCTCGCCGGACTGGTGATCGTCTTCCGCACGCTCGAGCGCACCCGCCAGGGCCGCGAGTTCGTGGCCCTGCGCGAGGACGAGCTGGTCGCCGCGTGCATGGGGATAAACCCGGCGCGGACCAAGCTCATCGCGTTCGCGGCCGGCGCGGCGATCGCCGGGCTGGCCGGCGCGCTGTACGCGACCAACCTCACCACCACCGCCGAGCCCAACACGTACGACTTCACCTACTCGATCATGGTGCTGTGCTGCGTGATCATCGGCGGGCTCGGCTCGCTGCGCGGAGTCCTGCTCGGCGCCGCGGTGCTGCTGACGTTCGACAACGTACTGTCGCCGCTGCTCACCAACCTCATCCAGCGCCAGCTGAGCGGGGGCAGCAGCAACGTGCTGGCGAGCTTCACCAACTGGCGCTGGCTGGTTTTCGGGCTCGCGCTCGTCCTCATGATGCGACTGCGGCCGGAGGGGCTGTGGCCGTCGTCGCGGGTCAAGGCGGAGCTTCACCGCGAGGAGGAGCGCTGATGGCGCCCGACGACACCGGGGCCCCGCCAGCCGCAGGCGCCGGCGCGCCGGGGCCTGCGCTCCTTCAGGTCGACAAGCTCACCCTCCGGTTCCGCGGGCTGACCGCCTTGAACGCGGTCGATCTCCAGGTCGCGAAGGGATCGATCACCGCGGTCATCGGCCCGAACGGGGCCGGCAAGACATCGCTGTTCAACGCCATCACGGGGATCTACGAGCCGACCGAAGGGACGGTGCGATTGGCCGGGCAGGATCTGCGCAGCCAGCCGACCCGCGCGGACGTGGTCCGCTGGGTGATCGCCGGCCTGGTGACCGGGCTGGCCCTCTTCCTCTGGGTCGCCGACGTCAACCAGCTGTGGGCGGCGGTGGTGAAGGCGAACTACCGCGGCGCGGAGCAGGGCTTCGAGCTCGGCCATGCGATCGAGGACCTGCGCGCGTTCCTGGGCGCGCGCCCGCGCATCGAGACCCGCATGGGGCGGTTCTACGTGACCAGCTTCGACGGCTCGGCCCCGTTCGGATCGGCGCGCTCGCGCGACGATGCCGAGAAGAAGCGCGCCGCGATCCCGGCGATGGCGGCCTCGCCGGCCGACGGCTCGGCGATCGTGGAGCAGGGCGGCGGCTTCGCGATCCTGTCGGCGGATCGCAAGACGGTGCTCGACCGGGCGCCCAACCGGGAGGCAGCGCTCGAGCGCCTGGCCGCCGCCCGCACGCTCGACGCGCAGGCCGAGACCGCGGTGCGCCGGCGCCTGATCGCCCTCGTGCTCGGGCTCGGGCTCGGCGTGGCCGGAGCGTGGGCGGTGTGGCGGCAGACCCGGCGCACGCCCGCGTCGGTGGCGCGGCGCGGAATCGCGCGCACGTTCCAGAACATCCGGCTGTTCCAGAACATGTCGGTGATCGAGAACGTGCTGGTCGGGATGGACCGCCACCTGGTCCAGCGCGGGCGATGGCTGTCCGTGCGGCGGCTGCGCGACGTGTGGCCGATCGCGGCGCTGGCGGCCGGCTACGCGGTGATGTGGCTGGCGATCCGCTTCGCGTTTCTTCCCGAGGCGCTGACCGGCCTGCTCCTGGCCTGCGCCTTGATCGGCGGGGTCGCCGTCGTGGTCGCGATCGCTCGACGCGGCGCGTTCTCGCCCGCCGGGGTCGAGGTCGAGGCGGTCGGGCGCAGCGAGGCGCTCTCCCTGCTGCAGTTCGTCGGGCTGGCGGAGCGCAGCCAGGACCTGGCCAAGAACCTCCCCTATGGCGCGCAGCGCCGGCTCGAGATCGCGCGCGCGCTCGCCACCCGGCCGACGTTGCTGCTGCTCGACGAGCCGGCCGCGGGCATGAACCCGGCCGAGACCCATTCGCTCATGCAGCTCATCCAGGACATCCGCGGGCGCGACGTCACCGTCCTCCTCATCGAGCACCACATGCGCGTGGTCATGGGGATCTCGGACCGGATCGCGGTCCTGGTCTACGGCCAGAAGATCGCCGAGGGCGCCCCGGAAGAGATCCGCAACCACCCGAAGGTGATCGAGGCGTACCTCGGCCAGGAGCAGCTCGGCTGATGCTGGAGCTCAAAGATCTGCGCGCCGGCTACGGCAACATCGAGGCGCTGCACGGCATCAGCTTGTCGGTGGGCGAGGGCGAGATCGTGACCCTCATCGGCGCCAACGGGGCCGGCAAGACCACCACGCTCATGACCATCTCGGGGTGCGTGCGCGCGCGCGCCGGCGCGATCCGGTTCCGCGGGCGTGACATCAGCGGGCTGCCGCCGCACGAGATCGTCGCGCTCGGGCTGATCCAGTCGCCAGAGGGGCGGAAGATCTTCGCGCGCTTGACCGTGGCCGAGAACCTCGAGATGGGGGCGTTCACCCGCCGCGACCCCGGCGGGATCGTGGCCGACCAGAACCGGGTGTACGAGCTGTTCCCGATCCTGGGCCAGCGGCGGCGGCAGCCCGGCGGCACGCTGTCCGGCGGCGAGCAGCAGATGCTGGCGATCGGGCGCGCGCTCATGGCGCGGCCCAAGCTGCTCCTGCTCGACGAGCCGTCGCTCGGGCTGGCGCCGCTGGTGGTGTCGCGCATCTTCGAGGTCATCCGCGAGCTCAACCGCGACGGCGCGACCATCCTCCTGGTCGAGCAGAACGCACAGATGGCGCTCAAGGCGGCCCATCGCGGCTACGTGCTGGAGACCGGCACGATCACGATGGCCGACGCGGCCGACAAGCTGCTTGCCGACCCGGGGGTCCGGAGCGCCTACCTGGGCGACGCGGGCTGACGCACTGGCTCATCGCCGGGTCCCGTATCGCCTCGTCTGCTTCGGTCGGAATCCGCCAACTACTCGACCCCGGGTTCCGCCAACCAGTGCTGCGCCTGGTCAGCGACGGCGGTCAGCCGATCCCGGCTCCAGGCGGCTTCGATCGGGAGATCGGCCACATGCGTGCGTGTGGCGAGCGCGACGAACCGGGCGAGCGCGATCGCCTTATCGAACACGGCATAGCGGGGGGCGGCATCGATCGCCAGCCATGCCGCGGCGAGCCGGGCCGTCGATTGCAGCTCGCTCGCCTGGGTCACCGCCCGCCGACGCAGTGCCTGGAGCGCCGCCCGCGGATCTCCCGCCGCCATTTGATCGTCGGCCGTGGCGATCGCGCCGCGAAGCTGCCGTACCAGTGGCACGTCGCTGCCCCACCAGTCGGCCGGCAGTGGTACCGGCAGTGGCGCGACCAGATCGATGCAGATGTCGAGGTGGCAGCCGAGGATCCGGGAGGTGTCCTCCTGGGAACGTCCGGTTTCCCACAGTGTGTGGACGCGGTCGGGCGGCTCGCCGGTACGCAGCCAGGCGAGGCCGAGGAGGTGGCAGTGATGCGCAACCCAGACCGGCGCGACCTGGTCGAGCAGCGTCGGCTCGAGTGTCGCGCGCACGGTTGCCCAGTCGCCGCGCCGCGCCGCAGCGTCGGCATCGTACAGGAGCCCGGCACCGTCGTCGTCACGCCCGTGAGGCGCGCACGAGAAGTAGTCGGCCATGACGGGGATCCGCCAGCGCTCATCATGCGCGGTCGGACCGAGCGCCGGCGGCGTGGCGGTGATCGGCGTGAGCTCTACGCCGCGCGGGCTGTCCCACAGCGCGACGAGATGGTTCGCGTCGACGTCCTGGGTCAGCACGATCGACCGCGGCGCAGGGACGCTGTACGCCTGCGCGAACCCGGCGTCGCTCGTATGAAGCGCCTCGAGCCGGGCGTCGCGGTCCGGAAGCAGGTGGTAGATCGCGACCACGCCGGACGCACGCGATGAAGCGACGTGGTTCACCAGCTCGTAGACCGAATCCGCCAGCGTCAGCCGGTCCAGCGTGTGGCCGTCCTTGATCAGCGTGACCTCGAGCTCGTCGTGCTCCTGATCCCGCGTGCCGAGCACCACCAGCCTGCCTTCGGGATCGAGCTGGACGTCGGAGATGTGGATGCCGCCGCAGCCGGCCAGGTCCTCGGCCATGGTGCCCCGATCGGTGTAGCGCACGGCGCCGCGACCGTGGCCCACTCCGATCACGCACGATGCCGTGCCGGAGACCAGCGGCTGCAGGTTGCGCGACGGTGGAAACTCGCGGCGCGACCGCCAGCTACCGATCTCGATCACGCGGAACGCGGGGATGCCGCCCGGAACCCCGGCCTCGAGCCACAGGTGCGCACCACCGGGGAGCAGGAACTCGCGCTCGATGCGCTCGCCGTCACCGAGGAAGCCCGTGAGCGATGCCCAGCGCAATGGCTGTCCGGTGGCCCACGTCAGCTGGAGCACGCGGCCGCCGTCGTCGATCAGCCACAGCGTGTCGCCGTCGACGGTCATCGTGCTGAGGCGGCCCAGCGCCGCGGGCGCACGCAGCCAGCGGCGGTCGAGCAGTCGACCGTCCCCCACCGCGACCCGTGCGACGAACACGTACGCGCCTTCGACGCTGGCGAGCAACAGCTCGCGGCCGCCGTTGACCAGCCACGGTGCGATCGTGGAGACGTAGGGGAGCTGGCCGAGCAGCTCGCCGATGCGGTCGTGGTCGTCGCGGATGTCATCGGGTTCGTCGGCGCGGATCTCCCAGCTGCGGCGGAGCTCCGCGCCGAGCTCGCCGAGCCGGCCACGCAGCGCCACGGTGTCCTGATCGAGCACGCCCGGGGCGGCGAGCAACTGGGCGAGCTCGCGCCGCGCGCTGACCAGGTCCCCCGACGCGGCCAGCTGGTCGATCCGCGTTCGCTGGCGCCCTGCGTCGCGGCGCCTGCGCAGCTCGGCGCGGAGCTCGTCGAGCTTGTCGCGGCTTTCGAGGTCGAGATCGCGGCGGTCGATGTGCTCGCAGATCTGGGCGCAGCGCTCGAGGTCGCCCTCGGCGAGTGCGCGCTGCGCGTCGGAGAGTCCGGCAGTGGCGGCGGTGCGTCGACCCACGGCGATCCGGCGCAGCGCCTCGGCGCGAAGCTCGCCGGCCCGCGCTACCCCGGCGAGGAGCTCGCCACCGCGATCGAGCAGCGCGAGTGCCTGCTCGCTGTCGCCGTGCGCGATCGCGTCGTCGGCGGACGCGATCGCGAGCACCGCCTCGATCAGATCCCCTGGCTGCGCGGCGCGATGGTGGGCAACCGCCTGCTCGAGCCAGTCGAGCATCGGCGACGCGACGCGATCCGCCGGAGCCACGCGCGAGGGAGGCTGCCCCCCGGCTGCGGCGCCCAAGGGGCGAACGGCCGCGGTTCGATCGCGAACACGCCGGCGGAGCTCGGGTGGCAGCGCGAGAAACGCGGCGAGCCCGGGCCGCGGATCGGCGTCGGCGAGCCGGGCCGTGGCCTCGTCGACCGCGGCCTCGTCGGCGACACGGCGCTGCGCGGCGCCGGCCTCGCGGATCTGATCGCTCAGCGCCTGGACATTGGCGCCGAGCGCGGCGGCCTGCCGGACCCGCTCTCTCGCGCGCGCCAGATCACCCGCTGCGACCGCACCGCGGGCGTGGTCGAGCAGCCGGTCGATCTCGCTGGTGCGCTGGCGGTCCTGGATCCGGCGCACCAGCTTGCCGGCAATCGAACTGTCCGGCCAGCGGACAAGCAGCGCGCGCGCCATCGCCTCGACCGCGGGCTCGTCGTCGCGCTCTGCGGCGCGCAGCAGCGCCTCCTCGGCCGGCCGCCGGGCCTCGGCGCGCAGCCGGTCGGCCGCGTGGCGCAGCTCGACCAGATCGGCGCGTGCTGGGTCGACCTCGGTCAGCCGCGCGACGTAGCGCTCGAGGTCATCGAGCGCCGCGCGCCGGATCGCGTCGTGCGCGAGCGCCGCCCACGCATCGGCGCTGCGCGCGCCGTGCAGCCCGTCGAGCAGGCGCTCCGCGGTGGCGGCGTCGCCGAGCCGGGCGGCCGCCATCGCCAACAGCGCCTGGACGTCGCCGTCGGCGGCGACCGCGGGCGATAGCACGGGGGCGATCGCGATCGCATCCTCGTCCAGCGCCAGGTGGTCGACGAGGAGCTCGAGCAGCGCGCGCGCCGCCGTGGCGTCGTCGCCGGCGTCGCGCACGGCGGGCTCGAGCAGCGCTCGCGCGGTGTCGTAGTCGAACTCGGCCAGCGCCGCACGACCGCGGGCGACCGGATCTTCCGCGCCTGGAGCGCGCGCGGCTGCCGCCGAGGCGCCCTGCGCGCTGGCGGCCGGGCCACCGTCGCCGACGTCGAGCCGCCAGCGCACGCGCGCGCGTGCGTCCGGGTCGAGGTCGTCGATCTTGACGTGACACGCGTCTTTGCCGAGGTAGCGGTGGCGGATCGCCACGACACCGTGGTCATCGATAGTGACGGCGAGATCGTCGTCGTAGGCCCGGATCAGCAGGCTCTGCAGCCGGGCCTTGATCTGGTAGCGGCGCCGTTCGACTCCGGTGGTCAGCCCGCGACCGGTCGGGTTGATCGCATGGATGCAGTCGAGCAACTCCCCGGCGGGGAGCTGCGTTCGCCCGGCGAGCACGTCATCCGCCAGCTGCTCTGCATGCTGCACGCTCGACACCGCGCGTCGCCGGGACATGACGCGACGTTGCCAGAGGCCGCGGCGCGGAACAAGTTGGGGAAACCAGTACAGCTCGAGGCGATCACGGCGATGCTTCGTGTCGGCGACCTGACCCGCGCGGAAGCGGTCTGCACGGCGGCCATCCACCCCACCGACAACTCGCGTCTCCGGTCGAGCTCCACGACAACGTGCGGTGGGCGAGGCTCGCGGCTCGCTGGGTGAAGTGAGCACTGGTCCTCGAGCGCGCCGATGGCTGGCCCGACGGCGGTGACCGACGACCGCTGTCTCCGAGCCTGCGCGCGAGGGTCGGCACGCACCGCATCCGGTTTCCCTGAGCCCCGCGGGCGCATGCCGACATGCGCTCCCCGAGTGTGCGGTCCCGTTCCGCGTGTATGTCATGGTCGCCTCTGAGCGGAACGACGAATTCACCCCTGCGACGTCAGGCAGCGCGATCGGCTGCACAGGATCGCGCTGCAGCCACAACCGCTCGCGGAGCACTGCGCACGACAGTCCGCACAGCGAGGTTCTCGAATCCGGTCTTTCTGCACGCCGCGCCCCAGCAGTTGGCGCACGACCTGACGTCCACGGACACTGCCCACGACAGTCCGCGCATATGATGTCTCAATCCGGTGTTTGACACGCCACACCAGGACCGCGGACACGACCTGACGGCCACGGCTACCGCCCACGATAGTCCGCGCACGCGAGTGTTTGCGATCGTCCGTTACAGTGCGACAGCTCTCGACGATCTCGCTGAATGACAATTACTGTGACAATGGTTGTCGGCGCTCAGCGCCGACTGGAAAACACGATTCGCGCCTGCTATAGGTGCCGCGGTAACGGGAGAGCAAGATATCATGAACACAGACCATCAGATTCCATCTCGCGACTCGAGGCGACGGCTGGCGCGCGCGGTGCTGGCCACGGCAGCGACTGCTGGGGTCCTTACGCTGCTCGGGACCGCGCAGGCCGATAACGCCGACGTGATCCCGTCGATCATCGGCGGCCAGTCGGCGGACCAGACGTACTCGTTCATCGCCTCGCTACAGGTCGAGAAGAATGGCGACCCGAACCACCACCGCTGCGGTGGTGCGCTGGTGAGCGCGCAATGGGTACTCACCGCAGCGCACTGCGTGACCGATCCGACCACCGACGGGACGCCGTTCACGGTGTGGGACCCGTCGCTGTTCCACCTCCGGGTGGGCTCCGACGACCGAACCACCGGCGGTACGGTCGTCCACGTCACAGAGATCGTGGTCAACCCCAACTTCGTGGCGTCGGAGGTCCAGGGGTCCGCCGCGGACCTCGCGCTGCTCCACCTCGACACCGCGGTGTCCCAGCGGCCCGTGAGGCTGCCCGTCGCGGTGGCCGCGCCGGGTATCAAGGTCCGGGAGCTCGGCTGGGGCTACACGATCGACAGCGACCCGACGTCGTTGCCGACGTTCCTGCAGCAGCTCGACACCACGATCCTGCCGCCCGACACGGCCTCGTGCGTGGCCGACGCCAACGGCGACCCGTCGTGGGGCATCCGCGAAGGTGACGTCTGCACCGACAACCCGGGCGACGTGCTCGGGCCGTGCAACGGCGACTCCGGATCGCCGCTGCTGAAGATCACCGACGGACGCTGGGAGCTCGTCGGCGTGGACTCCCGCGGGGTCGCCGAAACCTGCGGCGCAGCTCCAGATATCTACCCAAGTGTCGCCTACTACCGCGATTGGGTCACCAGCACCATCGACTGAAAGCGAGGGCGCTGACCGCGACTGCGGTGACCGTGACAGGTGGCTGCGAGCCGCGGTCCGTCGGCTTCCGCGAGCCGTCGCTCCAGCGGAGCTGCCGGGCGCCGACGTGCCGGGGCCAGGTTCTATCTAGCGCACCGTCAGGTGATAGGTCAGTGTGGTGTTTCCGGTCATACCGAAGGTGTCGGTGGCGTGCCAGACCAGCGTGTGGTTGCCCGGCGCCAGGGGCTTGACCATGATGAGGTAGCCGTCGGTGACAGCCGCTTGTAGCCGCCCGGTGACACAGCCGTCGATCGTGGTCCGCAGGCTGGGGTCTCCTTTGAAGTAGAATAGATCGCGCGACGCGAACCGGAAGTCGAGCAAGTCGTGCTGCGGCACGCCGTCGATCGACATCTCGAGCAGATTGACGGTGTCGATGAACGCCGTGGCGGTGTCGCTCAGGAAGTCGAAGAGCGACTGGCCGGGCGCCGGCCGGAACGCGGGATCGGGGCACGGAAAGTCGTTGAAGAAGGAGGAGGTCTGCACCAGCAACGCCTTGTTTCGCGGCACTGTGCAGGCTCGCTCGGCGCTGAACACCGGCCCGGTCGGAAAGATCGACGGCAGGAACCAGACCGGGCCTTGCTGATCGATGCCGCAATTGGCGCCGGTCTGGTCGAGCGCTGGATTGACGCCGGCGGGCTGGCGGTAGATCCACTTCCAGATCAGCTCGCCCCAGCGCTCCATGGAGATGCCGAACGGGCGCGCGTCTCGGTCGAACAGCATCGAATGGTTGTGGCGATGGCCGGCGAGCTCGGCGGAGCTCTCGGTCTCCGCTGGATCTTCGACTGCGCAGGCGGTGATGAACGTGACGAGCAGCATGAATCGAACAGGCATCTGAGTCCCCCTATGGCTGGACGTCGAGGATCGGGCAGGCCGGCATTGCCCTGAAGATCCTGTTCTGCGATCTGCGATGGACCAGTTACAGTGCGCGCGCACATGCGCAGGTGGGAGCTGACGATCACGCTGGATGCCGGCAGTGGATTGCCGCTGTTCTTGCAGCTGTCCAAGGCGGTCGCCGACGACATTCGCATCGGGCGGCTCAAGCCGGGCGATGTCCTGCCCGGGACCCGCGCACTGGCGGAGCGGCTGGGCGTGCATCGCAACACGGTGATCACGAGCTATCAGGAGCTCGCGGCCGAGGGGTTGGTTCGCTCGCAATGGGGCGGTGGGACCTTCGTCGCCGAGCAGCCGCCTGGATCCCCGATGGGAGCGCCGGCGACCATCCCGGCGCCGAGCTATGAGGTGGCGCCGCCGATCTCGAGGCCGCCATCGGCACGCGTGCCGCCGGGCATGCTGATGATGTTTCGCGGCATCCCCGACGTCCGGCTGTTGCCCGTCGCGATGCTGGCGCGCGCGTATCGCCGCGCGGTGTCGGGGCATGGCCGTGCGCTGCTGAGCTATGGCGATCCGCAGGGCCACGTGCGGATCCGCAGCGAGCTGGCGACCATGCTGTCGCGCTCACGGGGCTTGCCGGTGACCGCAGAGAACGTGATGGTCACCCGCGGCAGCCAGCACGCACTCGATGTCGTGGCGCGCGGGCTGCTCGCACCCGGTGACATCGTCGGGGTGGAGCGGCTCGGTGACCCGTCGTCGCGCAACGTCCTGCGCCTGGCGGGCGCTCACCTCGTGCCGCTGCCGATCGACCACGAAGGCCTCGACGTCGACGCGCTCGCTGCGCTGATCGCACGCCACCGGCTGCGCGCGATCTACGTGACGCCGCACCACCAGTTTCCGACCACCGTCGTGATGTCCGCGGCGCGGCGCGTGCGGCTGGCCAAGCTGGCGTTCGACCACGGCATCGCGATCATCGAGGACGACTACGATCACGAGTTCCACTACGAGGGCAAGCCGATCCTGCCGCTGGCGGCGGGCGCCGACCGCGCCAACGTCGTGTACGTCGGCTCGCTGTCGAAGGTCTTCGCCCCGGGGCTGCGCACCGGCTTCATCGTGGCGCCGCCGCGCGTGCTGGACCGGCTGGTCGGCGTGCGGATCGCCAGCGATCTGCAAGGCGACGCCGCGCTGGAATGTGCGATCGCCGATCTGCTCGAGGACGGTGAGCTACTCCGTCACATCCGTCGCATGCGCAAGATCTACCTGGTTCGCCGCGACGCGCTGGCCTCCGCGCTCGACCGTCACCTCGGTGGCGCGCTCCACTTCCGGGTTCCCGATGGCGGGATGGCGGTGTGGGCGAGCGTCGATGCCGACATCGACATTGCGGCCTGGGCCCGTGCCGGTGAGCGACAAGGTGTGCTGTTCTGTGGCGCTCGCGTGTACAGCTTCGACGGAAGCGACGAGCCGTCCTTGCGGCTGGGCTTCAGCTATCACGACGAGACCGAGCTCGCCGATGCAGCGCGGCGGATGGCGCGCGCGCTGAAGCAGACCCGGTGATGGGCGCCGCCACGTGGATAACGAGGATCACCAGCACCATCGGCTGACGGCGGTGCCAGGCGCCGTCATGCCAGTGCAGGCGCCAGAGCTCCTGCACTTCGCGGTGGCCAGGCCGGTATCCGGACGATCGAGTAGCCCCGCGGCGACGCGCTCCGCCGGCGCAAGGACCGACTCGGATCAGAAGGTGTTGGCGGTGATGAAAGCGAGGTCGGCGTCGACGCGGACGTGGAACCCGCCGCCCTCGCAGACGTCGGTGGGCGAGGGATCCGAGCCGAACGACGTCACACCGACGACGGCCGCTCCCTGGAACGCCGGACCTCCGGAGTCACCATGGCAGGTCTGCATGTTCGAGTTGCCGTCCTGGACCAGGAGGCTATTGAAGGCGTCGACCGCCACCGTGACCTGGCGCTTGGTACCGACTCCGCCATTCTGGTGTGTGTTGCTGCCGTAGCCGACGAGCCGCATCGTCAGGGCCGGGTTGAACCCGCCAATCGCGCAGATCGGGGAGAGCGTGCCGGCGGTATGGATGATGCCTTCGTCATGGCCACCGAACAGGTTGTTGATATCCCACGCCGGGTTGAACGTGCTGCTCGACGTGGCAATGCCCGGGAGCGCGAGCGTGGTGCCCGGCAGCAGATCGATCTGCTGCCCGGCGCCGATGACCGCCGGATTGACACAGTGCGCAGCGGTGAGCACGGTGTGCGCGGCGATGATCGTGCCGGTGCAGATGCTGCCCGAGTTGACGCCGGGTGGATGAGCGAACACGCCGACCACACATGGATCCCCGGTGTCGGTCGTACCGCCGATGATCGGAAACTCGTCGGTCGATGTGTTCGCGCTGTCGTCCTGAGTCGAGGACTCCTCCATCGCACACGCCGCTAGCGAGCACGTAAACAACGTCCACATGAGCGTCTTCATCAGGTTTCTCCCTTTGTTGATGTGCGCAACTGGCGCACGGCTGACTGCATCGAGCTGCCCGCTCGATTCCGGCGCTGAAACTAGCGCATTCGATGGCAGCATTCCACCACTCATCATGACAAATTCGGTGTCAATTGGGTGGCAATCGTGTGGTGTAGCAGGGTGATGCTGTACTGCAATGCGCCAGGCGCTGCGTCGCCTGCAACAGCAAGCCGATGATTTTGTGTTCCGGCGACTACGGATTGATCAGTCCTTGATCGCGAACCCTCGGTGACAGGCACAGTCCGAAGAGGACGCCGACGACCCACGTCCGGGCGCAAGCCGACGGCGGGGCATGCCGTTCGGAACGGACTCGCGCTCCGGAGCGACTTGCACTGGCTCTTCGATCGCGGCGACTCGACGAACGACGAGGACACGACGATTGCCCAGGCCGGCTCGAGGATCTCTGACCACGTCCGTGAAGCCGTCGTCTTGCGATCGGCGACTCGCACGCCGCGGTTCGTGTGCTTCGGCAGACCGCTCAATGGAAAGAAGTGTAGGTGGGAATCTCATCCAGGCAGATCGCGGGGGTCGAGGCGCGTTTGTTGATCGGCGTGGACATGTCGATCGCGATCGAATAGCGTTGCCGTGTCGGGGACTCGCTCGAGTCTCGACTGCGGTGGAGGATGATGTGTGGTGTTCTGGGTGGTGTCCATCATTCCGCTGAATGCTTGTCGGGATATTGGAGCGTCGGCGCCGTGCGTCGATGTGCCGATCGATTCTGTACGACGGTGGCGAATATAACTTCATGACATGGAGGAACTGAGATGAGTGAAACATATCGTGGTGAAGGTTGCCCATTGCCGTGTGTCGCGCGGATCGGGCGTGTCGTGGCAGTTTCGCTGGCAGTCTTGCTCGGCATCCAGACGTCGTCCTGGGCGGACCCGAAGGGAGCGAGTCAAGCGCCGGCCGCCACCGCGGTCGATCCTGGACGCAGCGTGCGAACGCTCGCCGTTGGAGCCAATCCATGGGTGTTGTGCGGCTCGCTCAGCGCGCTGAGCAGTTGCTCGCTCCCGAGCTTCCCGACCGACCAGTACGAGTATGGATTCAAGTACAACACCTCGGAGGCGCTTGTCGCGAACTGCACATTCTGGAACGTTGGATTTAGATTCACCAATCGTTTTCCGTACTTCGTGCTCAACGATAACCCCCTCGATGGGACGATCCGGCTCGGAGGGACAGTCTTCTACACGGGGACCAACGCATCGGATGACGACGTGCCCGTGCAATGCCCCGCGGGATTCTGGCGCCAGCACTACTGGTCGATCGAGGCGAATAATGCCATTCAGATGAACGGTGGCAATGGGTGCTATAACCTGGACATCTATTGTCGATTGCGGTGACCCGACCGCGGTGACCGTGCCAGGTGGTGCGTGACGGTCACGAGCCCGATGCCGTGATGAATGGTGCCTACCTTCGCGGCTGCGGTGCACCCGCGGTGCGATCTGGTTCGCCAACCTCCCGAGTAGCTCATCGAGGGAGTCGCTGGCGGCACAGGCGAGTTCTATGTCGCGGTCGCGACCCCAACGGCTGCAGTTCGAGGATGAGGATGGAGCGGTGTCGCGGTAGTCTCGAGGAGCGCACCTGCCGGCTTCGCGTGCACGCCAGCAATGGCGAGCTCCACGGTCTCGGTGATGGGGCATCTCGCCCGGTGACGCAGCGCATAATCGCAAATCCTCCGTAAGAACCATCAACACACCGGAGGATCGGTCATTCCGGCCGCGCGCGCGGACGCGCATTCTAATGTTGAAGCGTTCCATTGGCAGCTCGTTCACGTCGGGCGATTCACCTGGCTTCCGTCCGAACCGGCCGACCCCGCTCGTCGTCCGCACTCACCCGAACCACCCCTGGGATCCGTATGGCCGTCCACTCTCACCTTCGCACCGTGCGTCCCCCACTGTTGCCCCGCTGCGCCCGTGGTGCCGCACTCCTCTCCGTGGCCGGCGTGCTCGCCTGCGGCGGCGCATCCGCCCCCGGCGACGACGAGCCCGCGATGGCCATCCGGGAGGCGGTGGTCGGGTTCTCCGGCTCCGAGGTTCGGCTTGTCCTGAGCTCCGAGCTCATGCCGCGGGACCCGATCTGGTTCACGGCGCCCCCCGCCGAGACGGAGATCACCTACCGCCTGAGCGAGCAACCGTCCCTCGCCTTCACCCAGTCCGCCGTGCAGACCGCGATCGCCGCGCTGCAGATCCCCGCGGGCGCCTACGCCATCGAGGCGGAGAGCTACTCCGACCACGGCGACGTGAGCGGCCAGCCCATCCAGTTCGGCAACGGCGGCCAGACCATCGGCTTCCTCGACGGCGGCGGCACCGGCGAGGGCGGTGTCCTCCTGCCCGGTGACTGGATGCGGTACGACGGCGTGGACTTCGACCGGATCGGCACCTACCTGAGCCTGCAGGTGGGTCGCGGTAGCTCCGAGCCCGCCGACATGGCGGTGTGGGCCGATGCCCGGACCGTGGGCGAGGGCGGGACCCGCCTCGCCACCGTGCCCATGACCGCCACCCCGGGGGCATGGGAGGACTATCAGCCCCACGAGCTCACCGACTTCGACAAGCACGCGCTCACGGGCGTCCACTCGATCTTCCTCGTCTGTGAGGGCGCCGGGGGCACCGGCAACATCGACTACATCACCTTCACGCCGCCGCCGCCGCCCGCGCCGCCCGCCGCGCCGCTCGTCATCCAGGTCGCCCCGGACCAGAGGTTCCAGCGCCTGCTCGGCATCGGGACCTCGCTCGAGGACACCACCGTCTACGCCATCCTGAAGAACAAGACCGACGACCAGCGCCGCGCGATCTTGAGGGACCTGCTCGACCCCGCGACCGGCATCGGCCTCAACCTCATCCGCATCACCATCGGGACCGCCGACTTCTCCGACGGCAGGTCGGTCGCCGGCAGCGAGGCGAACCCAAACGGCTGGTACAGCTACCAGGACGGCGGCCCGGACAGCGCGTTCTCCATCGCCAACGACAAGAACATCTACTCCACCGAGGAGCTCACGTATGCCGGCGGCATCGTGGCCGCCCTCAAGCTGGCCCAGCAGGTGGCGGCGGAGAGCGGGAACGAGCTCACCTTCTTCGCCTCGCCGTGGAGCCCGCCGGCATGGATGAAGAGCCCGAGCACGCTGGTGGGCATGACGAACCTGGGGCAGACCACCTTGAAGGACGGCTTCGAGCCGCAGCTCGCGCAGTACCTCCGGAACTTCGTCATGGCGTACGAAGCGGAGGGCATCCCCATCCACGCCATCACCCTTCAGAACGAGCGCAACTTCACCCCCACCGGCTACCCGGGCATGCTGCTCAGCGATCAGCAAGAGGCCGACCTGGTCGAGGCAACCTACGAGAACTTCCACAACATCGGCGGCGACCATGGGCCTTTGCTGCACACGGGCCTGTGGATCCTCGACCACAACTTCGACCAGGTCGGCAGCGCCATCGCGGTCATGGACCTCCTGGCCGCCAAGGACAAGACCGCCTACGTCGACGCGGCTGCCTTCCACCACTACGGCGGCGACCCGTCCCAGATGACCCAGTTCTCCGACCGCTACCCGGCCACCGACATGGTGTTCACCGAGGGCGCGGTGTGGGGCGTGGGCAGCGCGAGCGGCAACGGCGCCAGCTTCCAGGAGGTGGTGAAGATGCTCCGCAACGGCGCCCGCAGTTACGTGGACTGGGTGACCATGGTGACGCACGATTCGGCCGAGCACATCCAGGGGCCGTTCGCCGCACCACCCAACCTCAGCCCGGTGCTGCTCATGAGCGCGCCGGACGACGTCGGTTACGTCCGCACGCCCGAGTTCTTCATGCTTGGCCAGTTTAGCCGCTACATCGAGCCGGGAGCGGTCCGGATCGCGAGCGGCGCTGGCACGCCCGACCGGGCGATGACGGTCGCCTTCCTGAACCCGGACGACCAGGTGGTCCTCGTCGCAGTGAACGCCAGCGTGTTCGACCAGGATATCACCATCGCGTACCGGGGCTGGCAGGTCACCGGGACCGTGCCCAAGAAGGCGGTGGGGACGTTCCTGTGGAACGACAGCTCGTTGTCCGGCGGGATGGGTGGCGGCGGCAGCGTTGACGGCGGCGTCGGTGGCAGCGTTGACGGCGGGATGGGTGGCGGCGGCAGCGTTGACGGCGGGATGGGTGGCGGCGGGATGGGTGGCGGCGGCAGCGTTGACGGCGGGATGGGTGGCGGCGGCAGCGTTGACGGCGGGGTCGTTGGCGGCGGCAGCAGTGACGGCGGCTGCCGCTGCGCGACGGGCGATGGCACCTTTGCGTCTGTCCTGGCGCTGGGCCTGGTGGGGCTGCTCCGCCCGCGCCGGCAACGCGGGCGGTAGGCCAGCCAACGAACGGTCCGAGCACGAGTGGCAACCCGTCCGGCGGAGGTCGGGATAACAACCCACCTGAAACGTAATCGGTAGCGTGAGCTCGCCACCCGGGCACGGAGCTCAGGACGCTGGCCTGCGTTGCGCCGTGAGTGGAGCGGCCGAAGCCGCGGGTGTTCAGACCCGCGACAGCCTCGGCGTAAGCAGCCATGTGAGATCGCGGACGAGTTTGTCGAACGAGCTCGTGACGCGGGCCAGCTGGAGGTCGAACACGGAGGAGAGTGCTGGCTGATCGATGGTCGGACTGTAGCCGCTACGCATCTGCGCGCCGAGCCAGCCTTTAGCGTCGCGAATGGCCTCCGCATCTGGTGGTGGAGCGAGGCTGGCTGGCAGCCCGCGTCGGCCGCGAAGCGACGTTGCCGATGCGACGAGCCAAGCTTCGTACTCGCGAACTGCGAGGACGACGCAGATCCGCCGATCGGGCCGCGCGGCGCGCGCGAGTGACGAGGGCGGGGGCCAAGGTGCAAGCGAGGTCGTCATCTGCGTCGAGCAGCACCAGGATGGCGCCGCCGTGGCCGACCTTGTTGCCGAGCAAGGTCACGGCGCGCTCGAGCTCGCCGGGCTTGATGGTGGTCGTCCGCGGTTGGCGGATCGGCGGCAGGATCGTGCAGGGCAGCTCGAGCGTGGCCGCGATGCGGCGGACCAGGATCGGCACGGCCTGGACTTCGCCGTGGCCTTCGACGAGGAGTCCGAGGTTCATGGCGCGGGATCGAACAGCTGGAGCTGATCGGCGTTGGAGAGCGAGGTCTGATCGGGCTCGAGTTGGCCCATCCGGAGGAGCTCACCAGCGCGGTAGAGCGAGTCGCGGAGCGCCCTGCGACTCGCGGCATCGACGGGGCCGATGGTCGTCTTGCCGTCGACCGAGCTGACCGCGAGTAGCTGCTCGGCGCTGATCGCATCGTTGTCGAGCAGGTCAGGGCTGTGGGTAGTGACGATGACCTGGCGATCGCGTGTGCCTTCGTGCAGGCAGTCGAGCAGGAGGCCGGCGGCCGCGGGATGCAGCGCGGTCTCGGGCTCCTCGATCCCGATCAGCGGTGCGGGAGCGCGGTCGCCGAATTGAAAGAGGGCGGTGAGCACGGCGAGGGCGCGCAGCGTGCCGTCGGACATATTGATCGCGGGAAACCGCCGCGGTGGTATCGCGTCGCCCATCCGCTGGAGAAATTCGATCGTCTCCATATGGCCAATGCGGCGTGCCTCGAAACCCTCGATTCCGGGGACCACGCGCGCCAGATATTCTTCGATTCGCGTTTTGATTGCGGGCTGGGTCTTGCAGAGCCGATCGAGGACACTCGCCAGGTTCGCACCTTCGTGGTCGAGGAGCTCCCCGCGGTCCGGCGTCTGCAACGCGCGGATCTTGGTCGGGCTGAGGTTGTAGAATCCCATCGTCGAGAGCGCGCCGAAGATCGGACGAAACAGCGGTAGCCCGGCGGCGTTGACCAGGTACAGGCGGTCCGCCGAGGCGGGCGGGAACACCGCATCGGTCGGGTGCACGACCTCGCCGCGCACGACTTCGTAGCGCGCGCCTGCCCACGCGCATACTTCGCGATGGATCTCGAACACGTCGCCTTGGCGGAGCGCGTACTCGAATGCGAAGTGCCCTGGACTGCCATCGATCTCGAAGTCGAGGCGGATGCCGAAATGGTCGAGAACATCGGAAGATTTGCGGAGCACCTCCGCCACACCTCCGCGCTTGTCGAGCGCGTGATCGAGCGAGCTACGGAGGCTTTCGGCAACAAGCCGGAGTGCATCGAGGAAGTTGCTCTTGCCGGAGCCGTTGGCGCCGACCAAGATGGTGAGCGGCTGGAGCGCGACGTCGCAGCCGGCGATGCTGCGGTAGTTGCGCAGCCGGACGCGCGTGATGAACGGTGGCCGCGGGCCGGTCGGGTTCATGGTCGCCGGTAGATCGTACATGCACGGCGGCTCGGGGTGATGAGCGACAACTACTTTTGCCGGTCGACAACAACTAGATTCGCCGGTTCGTCGACGAGCGGACAGCCAAGGTGCCCGGCAAAAAACTTGACCCCACCGAGTCTCGGTGAGCGTGCAAAGCGGGAGACGGATTCGAACCCTGCCGGCGCAAACCGAGATGCTCAACCATCTCGCGTACCTGCAATGACCGCGCAGGCTTGCGCGGTGCCAGGGTCACGGTTCCTCCCTCCGGCTCCCGGCTGCTCTTACGCCGCTGATCTGCTGGCTGGTCGCGGTCGATCGCGCGCCAGCGGGGCATCGCGCCGACGGTACCTCGCTCCGTGCCGATCGTCGTCGTCGTCGGCCACGCTGTGCGTGACCCCACGACGCGGGCGCGCGTCCAGCGGCGGTGCACGACTTCCGCTACAGTCCGCGAACGGTTCACTCGCCTCGGAGCAGTCCATGTCGAAGTCCCTCACGTCCGCGCCCACCACCCAGCTCTCGGCCGAGCAAGCCCTGCCCAGGGCGTGCATCATCGGCGCGGGGTGCTCCGGGTTCACCACGGCCAAGCGGTTGATGGAGGTGGGAGTACCCTACGACTGCTTCGATCTCTCGGACGAGATCGGAGGGAACTGGTACTACAAGAATCCCAATGGGATGTCGGCCTGCTACGAGAGCCTGCACATCGACACCTCGAAGACGCGCCTCGCGTTCGAGGACTTTCCGGTGCCGGCGGGCTGGCCTGATTTTCCGCACCACGCCCAGATCTTTCAGTACTTCAAGGACTACGTGGACCACTTCGGTCTGCGCAAGACCATCACGCTCAACACCGGGGTGACCAGGGCCGTGCGGACCGGAGACGGGCTCTGGGCCGTGACGCTGTCGACGGGCGAGACGCGGCGCTACGATGCCCTGTTCGTCTGCAACGGCCACCACTGGAGCCCGCGCACGCCTCGCTACCCAGGCGCGTTCGACGGCACCACGCTGCATAGCCACGCCTATCGAGACCCGTTCGATCCGGTGGACATGCGTGGCAAGACCGTCGTCGTGGTGGGCATGGGCAACTCGGCCATGGACATCGCCAGCGAGCTGGCCCAGCGGCCGATCGCGAAGAAGCTGTGGGTATCGGCTCGACGAGGCGTGTGGGTGCTGCCGAAGTACTTCAAGGGTAAACCGGCCGACAAGGCGATGCTGCCGAGCTGGATCCCTCGCCGCCTGGGCCTCGCGCTGGCGCGCACCCTGATCAAGCGCCACCTGGGCCGGATGGAAGACTACGGCCTGCCCAGGCCGGATCACGAGCCGCTGGCGGCGCACCCCTCGGTCAGCGGCGAGTTTCTGATGCGGGCCGGTTGTGGAGACGTCGCGTTCAAGCCGGCGATCCAGGCGCTCGAGGGCAAGCAGGTCCGGTTCGCCGACGGCAGCATCGAGGACGTGGACGTCATCATCTTCGCCACCGGCTACGACATGCGGTTTCCGTTCTTCGACGATCTGAACCTGAGCCCCGACGCCGACCATCGACTGCCATTGTTCAAGCGCATGATGAAGCCCGGCGTGGATAACCTGTTCTACATGGGGCTCGCCCAGGCCGTGCCGACCCTGGTCAACTTCGCCGAACAGCAGACCAAGCTCGCCGCCGCGTACCTGACCGGCCGCTATCGCCCACCCGCGGCCGCGGAGATGGAGGCCGTGATCGCCAACGACGAGGCGACTCACGGCGGCCAGTTCTACAAGTCAGCGCGTCACACGATCCAGGTGGACTTCAGCGTGTATTGCTCTGATCTGCACAGGGAGATCGCGCGCGGCGAACGCCGCGCGCGGGCTGCGGGCTACGCACTGCCCGTCCAGGCGCGAGCGGGCGGCTCGAGCGAAGCGACCGCGCAGCGCCGCAGCTGATCGCGCGACCGCGTTGCGCTGGTGATGGCGAGGTGCTTGCCGCCGGAGCGCATCGCGCGCGGTGTCTGGATCGACGGAGAACGTGTCCATGTCGATGTGCGCGAGAAAGTGATCGAGCGCGGCGGGCAGCGGTCGATGACGATGTCGAGATCCTGCGTGGTGCGCGGCTCGCCGTGGACCATGCTCGCAAACGAGCCAACGATCATGTACGGGATCTCGGCGCCTTCGAGCAGCGCCTTGATGTCGCGAAGCGGGGATGCGGTGGCGTCGCTCGTGGATCTACCAGCGGTGCATTGGGCCACGCCTTCTGGAATAGCTCGTCACCGACCAGGATCCGGAACAACGCCCATCGCGCGGAGGCGTCGTCGTACTCGGGATGTCGCCGGCGAATCGCCGCCAAGGTGATCGCGCGGGCGTCCAGCGACATTTGGTAGCCGATCCGGACGCGATCACTCGCGCTCATCTTGCGGTAGAGCGCGAGCTGAACGGCATCGGCGTCGGGCGTGGTATCGCGGCTGTACGGCACGGTTCGTCGGGCAACGGTGATCAAGGCCCACGCCGCTTGCGCTCTCCCTCGGAGGGGGGCGGTTTCTCGACCTGGAACTTGGGATGGCTTGGGCACGTCTCGGGGACCGTTCTCCGCCCATCGGTACAGAGATATCGGGGAGCGACTGTCTCAAGTGACGTTGGCACAGAGGACCGCTGCGGCGATCGCCGCCGACCTGGTGCAAGAAGGCTCCCGACGACGCGCTGGCCCGCGAGCTGGGCGCGATGGGGCTGCTCTGAGTCAGCGCGCGCGCCGGTAGTGCATGGCGACCGCGCCGCTGCGGAGCGGCTTCGCCGAGACCAGCTCGAGGCGTCGCGTGCTGGGCAGCCCGCTCTGGTACAGGGTCGGGCCGTGGCCGGCGATCCTGGGGTGGACGATGAACTTGTACTCGTCGATCAGATCCAGCCGGTCCAGCTCGGTCGCGAGCTTGCCGCTACCGAGGAGCACGCCGGCCGGGGTCGCGTACTTGAGCTTCTGCACGTCCGTGCGCAGGTCGCCGGCGATGTGGTGGCTGTTGGTCCACGGGAAGTCCTTTCGCGTCGACGACACCACGTACTTCGGCTTGGCCTCCAGCTTGACCGCCCACTCGCGCATCGCGGGCGGCGCCTCCTCGTCGCCGCGGGCGACCGCCGGCCAGGAGGTCTCCATCATCTCGTAGGTGACGCGGCCCCATAGCATCGCCCCGCCCTCGTCCATGAGGCGGGTGAAGAAGGCGTGTGTCTCGTCGTCGGCGATTCCCTCCTGGTGGTCGACGCAGCCGTCCAGGGTGACGTTGATGCTGAAGGTCAAGAGTCCCATGCTGTCCTCCGTTCGAGATACGCGACGAGACGCTCCGCCGTCTGGCTCCAACCGATCGCTGCGAGTTTCCGATGGCGCACGATCGGTGCCGAATCGGCGAGCTCCGGTTCGGCGACCCGCTGCGCCACGGTCATGCGAGTCCCGCGCGCGGTGGCAACCAGCTCCACCGTCATCACGATGTGCGCCCCGACGGGCCACTCGGGCATCATCGCGTTGACCGTCGGGCGATCGTTCGAATCGACGAACGTGAACGTGAACGACAGGCGCGTCGGCGCCACGACCTCGTCGAACACGCCGCGGATCGAGACGAGCTGTCCCTCCGGCCAGCGATGCTGGAATCGGATCACGCCACCGGGGCGCGCATCGATCTCGCAGAGCGGCACCTCGACGTTGTCGGGCGCGAACCAGCGCGCGAAGTGCTCGGCCTTGGTCCACGCCTCGAAGACCAGCTCGGGCGGCGCCGCGTACTCGCGGTCGTCGATCAGATCAGCGTTTGCGGCGACGCGCATGGCGCCCTCCGGTGGGTTGCTGCAGCTGTTTCAGATACGCACCCAGCCGATCGAAGCTCGCGTCCCAGAGCTCGCGGTACGCGTCGGTCCACGCGGCGATCTCCTTGAGCGGCGCGGGATCGAGATCGCACGGGCGCGACTGCGCTTCTCGACGGCGCCGGACCAGGCCCGCACGCTCGAGGACGCGCAGGTGCTTGCACACCGCCGGACCGCTCATGTCGAACGGTCGCGATAGCTCCTTCACGTTCGCGGGTCCCGCCGCCAGCCGCTTCAAGATCGCGCGGCGGGTCGGATCGGCGAGCGCGGCGAACGTCTGGCTCAACGCGTCGGCTTGCATCTCACCAGATGGTTACCTAACCAGATGGTTAGAGACAAGGCGAATAGCAAGCCATCGCCCGAGGCGCGACAGATCAGGACGATATCGGTCGCGCCTTTGTCGCGGAATTCGTCAACAGCTCGGCTTCGAGCGGCGTCGTGTTCCTCGACAACCGAGCGATGAGACAGCGGTCTCGCTCGTCGAGCTCGCGTGTTACATCCGGAGGATGACGACAGCGGTGACCCCGGGCCGTGGTCCATTGATGACGTTCGCGCGCGTGATCTTGATGGTCGCTGCCTGTGCGGGACCAGCGTTGTCCGCGCCGGCTCCACCGAACGACGTGAACGTCGAGCTCACGCCCGCGTGCGATCCGTCGTCGAACGAGCCTTCTTCGCTCGTCATCGCATTGTCTCTGCCCGCCGGCAGCCAACCCGTGTTTCGTCTCGATGACGAGGTCATGGGGACGTCGGGGATGTCGGCGCTGATCACCGACACCAGCGCGAAGGATGCGCGCGGACCGTTGCCGCTGGTCCGTCGAATGCGTGATCGCACCCTGGAGCTCGTGCCATCACGCAAGGCGACTGGAACGGTCACGTTCGACTACCGCGCGCGGTCCGTATCCACGGGCGACAAGGGCGCGCTCGAAGGAACGCGCCACGACGCCACGGGAATCGGTGGTCACGGCAGCTTCTTCCTGGTGTTGCCAGAGTTGCGCGGGCGCTACCGGATGCGCGTTGCGTGGGGCGCGGCGCAGTGTCCCGCGGCGGTCCGCGGCGAAGGGATGAGTACCTTCGGGCGCGCCGCACCGGCCTATACCGTCGGCGAGCTGAGCTCGCTACGCAACGCCGTGTACTACTGGGGCAGTCCGCAGGAGACGAAGATCGACGACGGCCCGCTTCACCTGCGCTCGGCATGGTTCGGAAAGCCGGCTTTCGACGTCGCCGTCGCAGGAGCGTGGGCCGGAAAGCTGTTCGCCGCAGAGCGCGCGTTCTTCGACGATGACGATCCGGATCCCTATGCGATGTTCGTCCGCGTGTTGGAGTCGCACGCGGATCGCGCGAATGGCATGGGTCAGGAGACGTCGTACCTGTCGTGGATCGGGCCACGCACGACCTTCGCGCGACGGCTGAAGGTCAACATCGCGCACGAGATGTTCCACCGCTGGCTCGGCCTGCGACTGCGGCTGCGTGGACCGGAGGGCACGGCATACTGGTTCACGGAGGGGTTCACCGTCCACTACTCGAACGTTGTCGCGTTCCGGGCCGGTCTGCTCTCCGTCGACGAGTTCCTCGAGTCGCTGAACGACATCGCGGCCCGGCATTTCGACAACAAGCGGGCAGGCGCGACGAACGAGGAGATCTGGCGCGGCTTTTTTCGCGACCCCGCGCTCTCGATCGTCCCATACACGCGCGGCGCGCTGTACGCCGTCGAGCTCGATGGCGCGCTGCGCGCTGCAACGCGCGGGAAGCGCACCCTCGACGATGCCCTGCGCGAGCTGTACCTCGAATCGCGTGCGGCCGGCGCGCGTGACGGCCTTCCGGCCGACGCCGTGCGTCGGCTCGTGCAGAAAGAGCTCGGCCGCGCGGGGCTCGTGCGCTACGACACCGTCATCGTGCGCGGCGGGCCTCCGAATCCAGCCGCCGATGCATATGGCCCGTGCTTCGCCCGGAGGCCACGCAAACCGGATGGCTTCGAGTGGGTCCGCGTTCCGGGCATCGACGAATCGACGTGCCGCACGTGGTGACTATGCGGGCGTGTAGAACGCGAAACGGAGGTCGTCCTGTGCCAGCTCTGGACCTCTCCATGATCATGACCGCTTGGTCGGGATTGCTGTGGAGCAGTGGGCGAAGGTGCTGCATTGACGGTGCAAAGCGAATGTGGGCCGACGATACCGGCGAGGCCGGTGGTTAGCGCGGCCCCGGCGTTTCGTTGCACCGAGATCCGCGATGTCGCTCCGGAGCGTGCGCCCGCGCTCCAGTTCGGGGCTGCAGCGATACGCATCATTTCACGCGCTGGGCTGCACGCCGCGCTCCGCCATGATGTGCACCGACGAGCGAGCTCCGACGGTCGCCGATGCTGCGTGCGTCCGGCGCGTCGCCGAACGAATCTTGCCAGTTTGATCATCGAATTGCGCGACCGAGGATACGCACTCGTGTTGAGTCATTTCCAATTCCCGGGAGGTTTGCGATGTCCAGGATGCTGAACGTTACTTCGATCTTCGTGTTGGCGATGTCAGCGGCGTGCGGGGTGGAAACCGCCGCGAACGACTCGGTAGCGCAGACCAGCGCGGCGCTGGAAGCCAACCGCAACCCGTTCGGCATCGCCGAGAGCTTCCACACCACGGGCGCGATCGACTTCACCAACCCGATGTTCATTCCGCTCGGGACGAACGAACGCACCTGCGCGACCTGCCACGCACCCGACATGGGATGGACGATGACCGCGACGGGAGCCGCGCGGCTGTTCCGGCAGAGCGACGGACTGGCTCCCGTGTTCCTGCCCCACGATGAAGGCAGCCGGCCCGACGCCGATCTCTCGACGGAAGCCAGCCGCCGGGCGGCGTTCGCGCCAACCCTGCTCGGGCTCGGCCTGACGCGGTTCACGCGCACGCTCCCGGCGACCTCGGAGTTCACCGTCCTTGCGGTCGAGGATCCCTCTGGATTCTCGACGCCGGCGAGGTTCCTCAACTTCCGCCGGCCGACCGCGACCGCCAACGAGGCGAGGACGTCGAGCATCCTGTGGACGGCCGGAGCGCAGCCCAGCATCGGCGCTGCCGTCGCCGGGCTGTTCGTGGGCGCCGCGACCCTGCACCTGCAGCGCGATCCAGCCAGCCCGACGCCGGTCGAGCAACAGAACGCCGGCCGGGACTTCTTGCTGGATCTGTTCTTCGCGCAGATCGTCGACAACCGGGCGGGGCGCCTCGACGCGGCGGGGGCAAAGGGTGGCCCCGAGAACGTGTTCTTGCAGCCGTTCACGCTCGGCGTCAACGACATCCTGAGCCCGAGCTTCACCCGTAAGGTGTTCGACCTCTACGACGCGTGGGCGGTGTTCGATCAGGACAACGGCCATGGCGACTGCCGCGACGACCGCGCGCGCGGCGCCGCACGTGCCGCGATCTATCGTGGTCAGGAGATCTTCAACAACCACGAGTTCGACATCACCGGCGTCCCCGGCTTCAACGACGTCCTGGGTCGCGACCCGGTTCGCGGCACGTGCAGCACCTGCCACAACGTCCCGAACATCGGTGGCCACGCCGTGATCCGCATGATCGATACGGGCACTGCCAACGAGCCGAGCTGCGATCCCGCGCTACCGATCCTGACGCTCCAGAACAAGCTGACGCTCGAGACCCGCAGGGTCTGCGACCTGGGGCGCGGTGGCAACGGCGTGTGGGCGGACGTCGCGAAGTTCCGCGTGCCGCCGCTGCGCGGTCTCGCGGCCCGGGCGCCGTACTTCCATGACGGTCAGGCCAGGGACCTCGCGGCGGTCATCACGTACTACCAGAGGCGATTCGACATGGGGTTGTCGCACCGCCAGCGTGACGATCTGGAAGCGTTCCTGGGCGCGCTGTGAACTTCGAGCGCTCGCCATCGTGGCCGAGGAGCTCTCAACGCTCCACGGCGCCATCGCCGGGCAGGCCCGTGAAGTCGGTCCGCGCGCGGAACCCGAGCCACGGATCGGACGCGGGCGTGGCGAACACCGCATCGTAGATCCACGCGTTCAGCGGGGCGAACTCGGTCGCGCCGGCGCGGGGGCCTTACACGGCTGCGTGACATCCACAGCGACAGCTATGCGGCAAGCAACAGCGCGGGTGCTTGTGGCCCGAAGACGACGAACGCGACGCAGGTCATTTCATGCGGTGAGTGCTCCGATCGGAGGTCGGGCGAGTCCGTGAGGTGGACGACGACCTCGGCCTCGTAGGCGCCGACGTCCCATCCGGCGGCGCAGTCGAAGACGAACCCGAGCCGCAGCCGCCCGCTCGACGTGGTGATCCGGCGGGCACCGGCGAGCTTGCGCTGGTAGTCACCGACGTAGCGCAGCCGCGTCGAGACGTGAACACCCGACGGGCAATCCGCGAGGTCCACGACGACGCAGATGCGGGTCGCGCTGCATGGGAAGACCCGGGTCACCAGGATGGGTGAATCGCCGTGCCCGAGGGCGCGGCAGGTAACGGCCGCCAGGATCCGGATCCGAGGCACCAGCCGGAACCGCGCGCCGCTCTCCGCGAGGCCCGCGGTCACGCCTACGCGATAGTTGCCGGGCGACCAGCGCTCGCAGTCGAGCACCAGCGGGACGGTCGCTTCACCTTCGACGCCGGCGATCGTCGTGCGCTCTCCAGCGACCCGGGCATCCGCGGCGATCACCTGGGCGGCGACTTCCAGTGATGGGACGGCGTCCGCGACGTCGACCAGCACGACCAGCCAGCGGAGCGAACGCGCGACCAGGTCGGTCGCGGCTCGCGAGGTCGCGCCAGGGTCGCTGGCGTGGTGGATGGTCACGGTGACCGTCGCGCTGGCGACGCGACGGAGCGGGAGGTGACCGAGGTAGGCATGAGCCCCGGAGCGCTCGACGATGTCGACCGCGAGGACTCCGTCGCCGCGCGGGGGAGGGAGCGCGGCAGGACAGAGCTCGATCGCGAAGCCGATTCCTGCCGGTGTGCCCGCCGTGGCCGGCGCGGTCGAGGTTGCGATCGCGAACAGCTCGCCCACCGGCGTGGCGCCGGTCCTGTCGTACCAGGCCACCGCGAGCCGCGCGCCCGCGGGGACCGTGTGGAGGACACCGCGGACGACGATCGGTTCGTGACCGTGCAAGATCCGTCGCGGCAGCTCCGGCGCCGACGCAGCGCACGCGCGCAGCTCGCTCACCAGCGTCCTCGGATCGCGTGCGACGATGGCGACGGCAGCCTCGTGCGCATGGTCGCCCGAGGCCGGAGCATGCCAGTGCAGCATCCGGCGCCCGGGCGCCATCGCGCACAGGGCAGGCAGCGCGCGCCGGTCGCCGAGCGTCGCCAGGGCGGCGGCCGCCGCGATCCGGACGTCGGCATCGGGATCCGAGAGCGCGTCCATCAGCGCTGGGGTCGACGTACGCGCCGCGGCCCTCGCGATCAGCCGCACGACCGCGAGCCGGGCTTCCGGATCGGTCTCGCCGGCGAGCCTCGCGACGACCAGCGGTACTCGATCGCGCGGAAGTCCGATCCGGACGAGCGCTTCGATCGCGCGCCAGCGCACCACCGCGAAGGCCCCCTCGACGGCGATCCGCAGCAACGGCTCGACCGTGGACGTGGGGACCGCCGCGAGCTCCCCGAGCAGCGCAGCAGGGGTCGGCGCATGGGACGCCTCGCCGGTATGGCGGTGACGGTGGCGGGTCATCTGCAGCGCGCCGGGCAGGTCACCGTCACCGGCGGGGGGCGCCGGTTGCGCGCGCCGGGTGGCGCTGGCCGGCCCGGCCCCGGTCGCCGCCAGCGCTTGCGCTGCCGCTGCGCGCACCGCCGCATCGGGATCGTGGGCCGCTGCCGTTCGCAGCGAGTCGACCCGGGCGTACGCGGGTGCGTCGCCGAGAGCGCGCGCGGCATCCAGGCGTACCTGCACCGCCGTCGCTCCTGCCAGTGCATCGTGGACGTGGGCGACCGCCGCGTCGCGCTGCGCCGCGGCCAGGCCCGGCACCACTCGCCCGTCGAAGAATTGCATCGGGTCGGGCAGCGCGATCGCAGCGCCACCCACCCACGCGGCGTCCCAGGTCGTGATGTCGACCTGGCTGCCGGCACGGCGCGCCGCTACCAAGTCGCCCCGGATGCGTGCCCGCGTGTGGGCTGGCGCACCCCGCACCGCGCGCTCGATCTCCGCTTCCTCGACGAGGGTGTCGGCTCGCCGCCCGAGCAGCCGGGCGTGGAGCCCTGTCCCCGGGGTCAGATCATGGTACTGGATGTCGATGCGCTGGGCCGCGAAGCCACGCCGCGGCTCCGAGGCGACGTCGTCCCAGCTCGTGCCGTCGCGTTCGAGCTGCCGCTCGATCAGCGCCCGCTTGGTGACCCAATCCGCCTTGCCGGCGAGCTCCGCCGGATCGCGGTCCAGCGCGTCGAGCGCTGCCGCCCACTCGGCGATGAGCTTGCGCTCTTCATCGCTTGCCTCGCAAGCGTGGACGTAGCCGGCGGCGGCCTCGCAGTAGATCCGCTGGACCTCGGTCGCCGTGCGCCGCGTCCCGTCGCGCAGGGCCAGGACGATCCGGCACGCCGGATCGCGCGATACCGCGTGCAACGCCGCGACCGGATCGACGAGGTGAGGGATGTCACCGAGCGCCAGGTCCTCGATCATGCGCAACACCAGGCCGGTGGTCCCGAGCTTCATCCACGTCGCCCACCCGGAGAGGTTCGCGTCACCGAGGATCAGGTGGAGGCGGCGCACGTCGCCGGTGGCGAACGGCTCGGATTCACGACCGATGCTCACGATCGCGCGCCCCGCGCGGGTACCCGCCGAGACCAGCTCGGAGATGAAGTCGGCGCGCTGCGAGATCTGGAAACGCAGGCCATCCTCGCACCGGGTGCCCCAGCCGAGCCGGCCGGTGCCGCTGAGGATCTGCCGGGTGGCGAGGAACGGCAGCAACGCTCGCACCGAGAACCGCAGGTGTGCCGTCGCGTCCAGCCAGCGAGTTGTCGTCGCTGCGAGGTAGTTCTCGTGGCAGCCATACGTATTGCCTTCCGGGTCCACGTTGTTCTTGATGAGGCTCAGGTGGCCCCGGAACCCGCGGTTGGACAGCAGCCGCTCGGCCTCCGGGATCGCTCGCACCAGCGCGCGGTCCGCGGCCCGGTCGTAGACCACCGCCTCGCGCGCGCTCCGGCACTCCGGCAGCGACCACTCGGCGTGACCTGCGTCGCAGTACAACCTCGACCCGTTGATGAGGAAGCTGGTGTGGGGCGCGCCGAGCCGGCCGGTCACCGCGGCGATGATCGCGCCGACGATGACGTGGCGCTCCGCGTGGGCAGCGTGCGGGCTCGGCCGGTGGACGACTCCGTACTCGGTCTCGAGCGAGAAGATCCGCTCGCGCACTACTCTCCGCCGGGCTGCCTGAACGTCTTGACGTAGTCTTCGTTGTCCTGCGCGCGATCGCGCAGCTCCGGGCGCGCCCCGTCGAGCGTCTCCGCGTCGCCGGTGGCGCCGTCGAGCACGCTGTCGTACAGCAGGGCGCGCAGCCGCTGGCGCTCTGCGTCGGTCATCGCGTTCGCCGCGCTGGTGCGGGGCTCGGGCGATGGGGTGTGGGCGAGCTCGGTGGTCCGGGCGATCTCGTTGGGCTGGGTCATCGATGGTCTCCTTCCAGGTGGTGGCCGGCGGCGGGCGCGGCCTGGGTCATGCGCCTGCGAATGCTGGACAGTAGAGCTTCGGATTGCACGGACTTCCCGGCGAATGGATCGGCGAGCTCGATCCGGTAGGGCTGCGCGTCGCCCAGAGAGGGGTGGGAAATCACCACCGCGCTCCAGTCCACCGACACGAGGTGGGGTGCGAGCATCTCGACCAGGCGACCACGCACCCACGCGCGGGTATCGGGCGGTGGCTGCTCGACCCGGACCGTGATCTCGTCGTCCTCGATCACCCGCTCCACGGCGTTCGCGCGCTCCAGCCGCGTGAACAGCGCGGGCGCCGGACCGGTGCGCCGGATCTCGTGATAGTCGAGGTCGACCCTGCGCAACGCGAAGTGGAGATCGCGCCGCCGCCAGTACTCGGCCCATGGGAGTCCCGCGGTCCGCATGTCCGAACACACGCGATCTGCGCGCGGCTGACCGATCGCCGCGGCGAGCCGTGCCTCGGGGACGTCCCCGGACAGCTCGGCAGGGCGCGACAGCTCGGCGGTGGCGTCGATCGCCCACCACCATGCCTTCACGTCGTCCCAGGTGGCGCCGTGGCGGGCGAGGATCCGCTCGAGCAGCAGCCGCTTGATCGCCCAGTCGAGGCGGTCGCCGAGCCGCGTCCAGTCGTCGTCGAGGCACGCCAGCGCGTCGTCCCACGCGGCGAGGACCGGGCGGAGCGCTTCGAGCACGGGGCGCTCGTCGACCAGCGCCCGCGCCGCGGCGAGGAACGCCCGCTGGATCTCCAGCGCCGTGGCCCGCCACCCGCTGTCGAGCTCGAGCGGAGCGCGCAGGGTGAGATCGCGCGACACCGCTCGGTGCGCACCGAGCGGGTCGCGCAGCCGGAATGCGCTTGGTGCTCGGCCCGCCTCGATCAGCGCCAGCACCAGGCTGGTCGTCCCGACCTTCAACCAGGTCGAGCGCTCGGCCAGGTTCGCATCGCCGGTGATCACGTGGAGGCGCTGATGGTGGCGCGCGTGGGGCTCGTCGCGCTGGTTGAGCAGCGGGCGGCGACAGGTGGTCTGCACGCCGCGCAGCGTCTCGAAGAAGTCGGCGCGCTGGCACAGCTGGAAACCGGCCGGTGCGGTGGCGTTCTCCGCGCCCACCTTGCCCGCGCCGCACAGGACCGTGCGGGTGACGAGGAACGGCACGAATGACGCCTCCCCTGGCTCGCCGTGCACCACCGCTGCCCACGTGGCCGGCGAGACCAGGTAGTTCTCGTGACAGCCGTAGCTGTTGCCGGTACCGTCCGAGCTGTTCTTGTACAGCGCGAGCCGCTGGCCTGCGGGCAGGACGCCTCCCAGATCGATCAGCGCCCGGCAGCGATCGAGGATCCGCTCGCCTGCGCGATCCGCCGCGACCAGATCGCCAGGACCGCGGCACTCCGGCGTCGCGTACTCCGGATGCGCGTGATCGAGGTAGAATCGCGCGCCGTTGGGGAGCATCAGGTCAGCGGCCAGGTGCCCCGACGGGCTTCCGCCTGCGGGGGCCGCCGGCTGGTGGTGGGACAGCAGCAGCAGCGACGCCGCCACGGGATCGAACGAGGCAGCGCCGCGGATCGCGATCCCGTATTCGGTCTCGATCCCGACGAGGATGGGCGCCGGCGTCGGGATCCCAGCGGCGGTCACACCGCGTGCTCCGGCGCGATCACCGGCACCGCCTCGAGTATTCGTCGACGACCGTTCCAGCAGCCCACGCGGTCGAACATAGCGCACGGGTGGCGTACGCAGCGACTGGTTTCGGGCAGGGCAGGGAGCCGCGGCCACCCTCTCACCTGGTTCGCGTGCGGATCTCGAAGCTTCTCGCGCTTGTGTTCCCGACATTGACCGACGAGGACCTGCACCTGTTCGACGACTTCGTCAAACTCGCCGCCGCGCGGGAGATCCACGCGGGTATCGTGCTTGTCGAGCGTGGTGGCCTTCTGCGCGACGAACCGATCGCGCTCGTCCGCGAGGTCGCTGCGGCGCTCGCTGTGCACAGCGCGACGATCAACGAGCTGCTCCGTGTCGCCGCAGATGGGTCGATGACGTTCGAGGCCTCGCCGTCGTAGGCGTGGCGCGACGTTGGTTGAAAGGGCAGGAGGGCGCAGGTTGGGGCTGACGAGTGGATCTGGTGAGCTTGCTTGGCTGATACGCGCGCGCCATCAAGATCGTTCGCCGCGTATCCAGGCGAGCGGCGGACGTTTCGATGTTCGGTGCCAGCTTGGGAACTGCGGCTGTACTGCCTCGCGACCTGAACATGGCCTGGCGAACGGCGGGTGCGTCGGCTATCTCAGCTGCATGATCGGCACGTCCACTCGACGATGGACCATGGTCTGCGTCCTCCTCGCAGGCTGCGGCGGTGATGCCGCCGCGCCGCGCCGCCCCGTCGCGCCAGTCGCCGCGACTCTCGCGCCCACGCCGATCGTCGCACCGCCACAGCCACCGGAGCGCGCCGTCGCGCCGCCGGCCGCGGAGGCAGCGCCGCCCGAGCCCACACCGCGGGAACCGGTCGCTGCGCTGCCACCATGTCCCACGGATCCGCGCGACCACGAGCAACTGCCCGACCACGTGGTGCAGCTGGTCGCGCTGTCCGACGGTATGACCGTGGTGGACCTTGGCTCCGGCGACGGCTACTTCCTGTGCCGGCTGTCCCGCGCGGTGGGTGCGCGGGGCCACGTGATCGCCACCGAGATCGACAAGCAGCTGGTGCGCGACCTCGACCAGCGCATCGCGCGCGAGCACCTGTCTAACGCGGAGGTCCTGTTCGCACCGCCCAACGACGTCGGCATCGCGCCCGGCACGGCCGATCGGATCCTGCTCGTGAAGGTCTGGCACCACCTCCCGGACCGCGCGCACTACGCGGCCCGGGTCGCGCGCGCGCTGTCGCCGGGTGGCAAGGTCGTCGTCGTCGACTTCAAGCCCGGCGGGCGGCACGGCGCCGGCCACGGCATCATGCCCGAGCACGTTCTCGCCGAGCTCAAGGCCGGTGGGATCGACGGCGCGCTTGTCGCCGAGAACCTGGCGGATCAGTACGTCATCATCGGAACGGTACGCGCGGCGGTTCGAGCCGAGCTGAAGAAGTAGGTGCGTTCCCGTGCGGCCGGTGGACGTGCAGCGGCGAGCCCGGCGGCGTCGCTGCTGCAAGCCAGAAGTCGAGCTCGTAGGCCTGCAGCAGGCGGACCGATCGCCGCACGTCGACCGGCCGCGCACCCTCGAGCAGGCCCGTGGCGATCTGGTCGACCCGCGAGGGATAGGTCTGTGCCGGCGGCCGCGGCTCGTGCTTGCACGCTCGAGCGACTGGAGCGTTTGCTAAGCTGTGCGACGTGCCATCAACCTTCACGACGCTCATGTTCGCCATCGTTGCGTCCGGTTGTTCTACGAAGTCTCCGCAGCCCACCCCGACCAGCGCCGCACCGGCCAGCGCGCCGCCCGCCAGGGCCGGCTCCGATCAGCCAGCGCTCGTGGGCGAATCGAACGCTGCGAGCCCTGCCGACGCAAAGCTACTCGCGCGGCCGGACGTATCGCGATTACCCATCTTCGTGCCGGCGGCTGCCCCGCCAGGCCAGGCGTGGGTTGACGATGACGTCGATCGTCCGCTCGATACCTATCATCAGCAGCGTCAGGACGCGCTCGAGCACGCGCTCGCGGCGGTCGTACGTCAGCCAGATCGCGCCACCGCGCGCTATATGCTGGCGTGCGCGCTCGCGGTCAACGGATTTCATGACGACGCGCGGGTCGTGCTCGAGGCGCTACGCGCGGCCCACGAGTGCGCCAGTTGCCGCGACGCGCTGCTCAATGCTCCGGCCGACGCTGAGTGCGACTTCGGGGCCGCCGAGGTCGCAGTCGCGAGCGGCCTCACGCCATCTCCGGTACGCGCCGCGGCCCTTGCGGTGCTCACGAGCCTGGGCTCGGGCGATCCCAAGCCGGCGCTGCCGTATCTCGACGCTACGCGACCCGCGCAGTTCTCATTCGTGGGCTTGGAGTGCGACCCGGCGTCCGGCCCGGCGTGCCTCAACACCAAGCGTTACTCGCGCACAGCACTCATCGCGTTGATCCAGCGCACCCAACAGGTCGACTACAAGAGCCCAACGCGCATGTTCTGCGACCAGGAGTGCTGCGGAGGCCCCAATCCGAGCCACACGCATGCGCCAGTGGTGCACGTGACGCAGCTGTGCTTCCGGCCGGGCCGCCCGCTGCTTCTCTCGCTGGACGCCGGCGTCGATGGCTGATTCGTACTCCTGCGTCAGATCACCATGGGCTGCCACGCAGGCTTACGGCCGGCGCCCCCGCGGCGATAACCTCGGAGGTCATGGTCACGCGCCGCGCCCGGATCTACCCTGGCCGGCATGACCGGACTGGCTGCGATCCCGGCCGCGAGCGATCGATCCTTCGGCGAGCTGCTCCGCGCGTGGCGGACCGCGCGCGGCACCAGCCAGCTCGCCCTGTCCACCCAGGCCCGGGTCTCGACGCGGCACCTGAGCTACCTCGAGACCGGGCGCGCCCAGCCGAGCCGGGAGATGGTGCTCATGCTCGCGCAAGCGTTCGAGATGCCGCTCCGCGACCGCAACGCCTTCCTGCACGCCGCCGGGTTCGCGCCGATCTACCGCGAGACGCCGCTGCACGCGCACACCCTGGGCCCCGTACGCGACGCCATCGATCT